>Ga0214927_100027_pt1 | contig 171845 bp, 159 predicted proteins | sample Stichaenrichm16X_FD_168612 | JGI IMG/M metagenome (GOLD analysis project Ga0214927, IMG submission 168612) | Xylose enriched microbial communities from anaerobic bioreactor in Madison, Wisconsin, United States - 16X | ecosystem: Engineered > Bioreactor > Anaerobic > Unclassified | place: USA... | reverse complement strand
GAGAAAAGGTTCCAGGCGATGAACTTGAAAAACTCATGCCGTGGTCAGAATCAATACCGGAGATCTGCCGAAAGAAAAAATAAGCAAGAATAAACCAGCCCGAAAGGGCTGGAATTTTTGAAACTTATGGAACCTGAAGAAGGTCAAAGTTTAATAGTAACGCGTCAAGAATTTTTTTTGAAGGTGACGGGTTATCTACCATTTACGCTCAAAGCAGCTCAATGGTGTGACGTATTATTTCTCAAAAGCGAAAGATGGCAAAGCACCTGCGCTTGTAAATAAGACAAAAAAAGTCAGTGGTAAAACCCTGTATTTCTCGAATACTGGAAAAGGATTTATTTCCTGCGGTAACACAGAAGGCAATCAGGCAGTCGCTTCTGTGATCGAGGGTGCAAAGCTTAGTAATTCTATGACGCAGGATCAGAAACTTAGTGTGGTCTATAATTACATTCTCAATAAATATAACTATACGATTTCAGATCCAGCAGATCTGAGTTCGAATCAGTGGATCTATACCTGTGCTTATAACATGTTTAAATACGGTGACGCAAAATGTTACAACTACGCTGCCCTTACAGGACTCAGTGCAAATGCACTTGGATTTAATGTAAGATTTGAGACAGGAGTGGCAGCCCGTTCGGCCGGTGGAGAGAAAACTGAGCATGCGTGGGTTGTTGTAAATGACCAGTATGTTCTGGACAGCTGCTACGACGATGTCAATAATAAGAGCGGAAACCAGTATTTCTACAAGACTTATGATGAAATCCGGGATTCAGAGGGCTCAGAATACCAGGTAAATAAAACATTTACCTTATCAGATTAACTGTAACAGAGGAACTTAAAACTCATGGTCTTTAGTTCTGTACCTTTTTTATTCATATTTCTTCCAATCGTTCTGATCCTCTATTCCTGTATTCGGAATATCAAGGCTCAGAATGCATTGCTGATTTTAGCGAGTCTGTTTTTTTACGGATATGGTGAGCCGGTATTTGTTCTTGCGATGATTGCCTCGGTCTTTGTCAACTGGGTTCTTGCGGTATTTATCGCAGACTTTGAGAAGAATAAAAAAATATTTCTAGTAATAGCCGTAATTGCAAATCTGGCGTTTTTAGGTGTATTCAAATACGCTGGATTTGCGGTTAAAGTGATAGATCAGGTTACGGGAATGAATATTCCGGTGCCTGAAATTACACTTCCGATCGGAATATCATTTTTTACTTTCCAGGTTCTCTCATATGTTATCGACGTATACCGCGATCCATCGATGGTGCAGAGGCGGTTTACCAGGGTTCTGCTGTACGTTTCTTTTTTTCCACAGCTGATTGCAGGACCGATTGTAAAATACCACGATATTTATAAATATCTGGACAGCAGACACCAGACAGTAGCGGAAGTGGCGGGTGGAATTCGACGTTTTATTCTTGGACTGTCGAAGAAACTTTTTCTCGCAAACACTATGGGGCTTGTGGCTGATAAGGTTTTCGCCCTCCCGAAGTCAGACTTGTCCGCTCCAGCCGCATGGCTTGGAGCAGTAGCCTATCTGTTCCAGATCTTTTTCGATTTCTCGGGATACAGCGATATGGCGATCGGACTTGGGGCTATGTTTGGCTTCCCATTCTTAGAAAACTTCGATCATCCATATATTGCGACAAGCATAAAGGACTTCTGGCGCAGATGGCACATCTCTCTGTCCACCTGGTTCCGCGACTACCTCTATATTCCATTGGGAGGAAATCGCAAGGGAAAAGTCCGCACTGAAGTAAACAAGCTGATCGTATTCTTTTTTACTGGACTTTGGCATGGAGCCAGCTGGAATTTTGTCCTCTGGGGCATGATTCACGGTATCTCGCTTGTGGCGGAAGACTGTGTAAAGTATTTCCGCGAGAGAAATGGTAAAGTTACCAGGCGAAAGGGTCCGTTCAGTCGTTTTTTGGGATGGTTTTATACCATTATAATTGTAACTGTAGCGTTCGTTTTCTTCCGCGCTGACACGCTTTCAGATGGTGGTGTGATGATTGCCGCAATGTTTGCCGGCGGATCAGGAAATCTTACGACATATAATACATTGCATCAGATTTTAAGCCCTTATGTCATTACGATGATGGCAGCTTCGGTGGCTGCATGCTTCCCAATCCTAAAATCAATTGACAGCTGGGCTTTAAATGCCGGAGAGAAGCAGACAAGAGTTGTAAGAGGACTTTCCTATGTACTCAGTCTCATTCTTCTGGCAGGCTGTGTATTAAATATTGCGAACGCCTCTTACAATCCATTTATTTACTTCAGATTCTGATACGGGGAAAAATATGGAAATGAGAAAAAAAATAAGTAAAATTGTATATATAATCATTTTCATCGTCGTAATCCTGCTTCCTATCGTTTTGTTTCCTATAGGAGGAAGACAGAATGCGGAGAGTGAAGAGGCAATGGTTGCGATGCCATCTATCGTGACTTATAATGAGAAATCCATGAAAAACACGCTGAATATCCATTATTTCAGTCAGCTCGGTGATTATTTCACTTATAATTTTGCTTTTCGCCAGAATCTGGTCACAGCTGATGCGAAGATTAAAAGCGCATTATTTCACACGTCTTCCCAGTCCAATGTGGTACTTGGAAAAAACGGCTGGTTGTTCTACGGATCTTCGATGGACGATTACCTCGGAAAGAAGACTATGTCGGATTTACAGGTCAGAGAGGCAGTAGAGAACCTGGAATTGATGCAGAAGACGCTTAAGGCGGACAACAAGAAATTCGTATTTGCCATAGCTCCAAATAAAAACAGTCTCTATCAGCAGTATATGCCTTCCGGTTACAGGATAAAGCCGTCTGACAGAAACAGCACCAGAATGCGTGCACTTCTAGAGAAAAGTGATGTAAATTATGTGGATCTGTATCAGCTCTTTAAAAGTCAGAAGCAGGTACTATATCATAAGACAGATTCTCACTGGGACAACAGAGGAGCAGCAATGGTAAACAAAGCTCTTCTGTCGGCTGCCGGCAGAAAGAGCACGGACTATTCCAAATATTCCGTCGAAAAACGTCAGGATTTTCGTGGCGATCTGTACCATATGCTCTATCCGACTTCGGACTGGAGAGACCGCGAATATTACTACAGCAAAAAGCGCGATTATACATACGATAATAAAATAGACAGTACCTACGATTCGATCATTTCTACGACGAACCCGAAGAAAAATGGCTCAGTCGTAATGTTCCGCGACTCTTTTGGAAATTCGCTTCTTCCTTTTACAGCGGATGAGTACGGCAAGGGATACTTTTCCAGGCTGGTTCCGTATCAGGTCTTTAAAGCCTACGGAAAGCACAAGGCTGATACCGTTATAGTAGAGCTGGTTGAGAGAAATCTGAATCAGCTTCAGGAAAATGCGCCTGTGCTGGCCTCAAAAGACATAAGCAGTAAAGTTCTTCTGCCGGAAGACAGGGATAACAGTCTGAAACCCGCAGTGCATTTGGAGTCCGATGCTGAATCCGGCTATTTGAAAATAAAAGGAAGTCTGGATTCGAAGAATGCAAAGCGTGATCCCAAAATCTATATAAGCCTCTACAATAAAAAGGCTGGATTCGGCTATCTGTATGAAGCTTACCACGTGAGTGAAGGATCTAAAGATAAAAAACACCCGGAGGATGGATTTGCACTGTATGCAGACACGAAAGAAATCCCTTCTGGGGATTATCAGGTCTCGGCAGCACTTGACATGAATGATAAAATTTTCAGGTCTAAGGATTTGACGTCTGTAAAGATCGCATCATAGTAAAAACTAACATTACAAATGAAAGGATGAAAAAAATGAAACGACTTGCATTATTGGCATTGATTGGAGTTATGGCTTGCGGATTAGCTGCGTGCGGCAGTGGAACTAGTAAACAGGCCATGACGGCTTCATCTGAGGCTTCTTCCACAGCTAAAGATTCAGGAGCAGACGAGAGCACTTCTGCGTCCTCGGATTCTAAAGCAGACGAAAGCTCCGATACATCCAAAGATTCAGAAGAGAGCAAAGACTCTTCGTCAGACAAAGAAAAGACCGATGATAAAAAGTCTGATACGAAAGAGAATGACTCCAAAAAGGAAGCAAAAGCAGATAAGCCTAAAGCAGAGAAAAAGGAAACTCTTGAGGTAAAGCAGAAAGTAACCACATTGTCAAAAGCTGAATCCAATAAAAAAGCCGATGTGGAAGCCAAGAAGAAAGCGGCCGAAGAAGCTAAGAAGAAAGCCACCGAAGAGGCTAAGAAAAAAGCTGCCGCAGAAGCTAAGAAGAAAGCCGCCGCAGAAGCCAGAAAGAAAGCCGCCGAAGAGGCTAAGAAAAAAGCCGCTGCAGAAGCCAAAAAGAAGGCCGCTCAGAAAAATGAGGCAGAAAAAAAGACCAACTTAAAATCCGTTGCCCAGCAGTATATCGGAAAAGATGTACAGGGCCTGATCGCACAAATCGGACAGCCTGCGTCAACCGCTGTTTCAAGCAGCTGTGAGATAGAAGGTGGCGAAGAGAAAGTTTACCGCTGGAATGGCTTTTCAGTCTACACCCTTTGCCAGAAAAAGGGCAGCGCACCATATATCATCCAGAGAGTAAGATAATAAAGACAAGAATATGCCGGTGGAGGCGCCTGTATTAACAGAAGATATACAAAATTGTACTACTAATTGTATCTTTCGATATAATGCTGGTTTGCCTCCTGAATTTTCTTGTACTCGGTCATGAGATTGTAAAATGTAGCTTTTTTTAATCCAGATAGTTCTATGAATCGTTTGGATGTAATCTTTCTATCTGACTGCAAGCGGACAACGCGTGACTTTTTGCCTTTATATCGCATTATTAAAATATTAAAAATTCCCCGCAATTACGGGATTCTCAATATGGACTTCATCATTGCGAAACTTCACCAAACATCTTCAGCATCGTTATATTATAAAAATATTGATTTATCAACATGACTTCATATAAAACTAATTAGCTCCAAGGCCTTGGAGCTAATCAAAAAAATTTTGTTCTATGTTGAGACGCAAAAAATGAGATTTGGAGCAGATTGTGTAGCTTCTCACGCATATTGATAGTTCCAAAATTCGTTTGTCACATTTAGCTTCCTCCCCGATCCATGTTAAAGTTTTTTCGAAAGCCACTGTTCCAGATTGCCTGAAAATCACCCTATGTTGATAATCCACCGTAACGCGGAGCCGGAAGTTATTCCGATTTGGAGCTTAACGCCATAAGATCGCCGTATGTTAAAAATCAAGCAGCTCCGCGGAGCCGGAAGTTATTCCGATTTGGAGCTGAATGGCATAAGATCGTCGTATGTTAAAAATCAAGCAGCTCCGCGGAGCCGGAAGTTATTCCGATTTGGAGCTGAATGGCATAAGATCGTCGTATGTTAAAAATCAAGCAGCTCCGCAGATCTAAGAGGAAGCCGAGCACAGATGCTGGGTTAAAGAGGAAGCCGGGCGCAGATGCTTGATTAAGAGGAATCCGGGTACAGATACTGGGTTAAGAGGAAGCCGGGTGCAGATGAGACGAGCGGGCGACATTTAGAATTTTTCGCAGTGAGCGAGCGCGCTAGCTGCGGCCTGGGTGGCCACCCGCCAAAACCATAAACGCATCAAAACCATACATTGGCCAGAAGGCCGCAAATAGGCGCGCGCGAGAGAACAGAAAAATTCTAAGGAGCAGCTCGTCCATCTGCACCCGGCTTCTGACTTTCAGCAGCTCGTCCATCCGCGCCGCCAGACTACCGACTTTCACTCACACCTTCTTCACCCCGCTAACCTGCGGGTGCACAGTCATTGAAAAGTTCGTATGGTAGATCACGAACCCCGGCGCGCCCCCATTGGTCTTCTTTAGTTCCTTCCGCTTAACATAATCGACTTCCGTCTTTTCGTTGTCCCGGCCCTTGGAATAGTACGCGGCAATCTGTGCAGCTATAACAAAAACATCGTCAGGCAATTCTTTACCACCAGACTTCACAATGACATGAGAACCCGGAACTTTCTTCGCATGGAACCACCAGTCATCCGGATCAGCTTTCTTAAACGTCACGAATTCATTCTGGAAGTTATTTTTTCCAACAAAAATATCAAAACCATCCTCAGTCACAAAGTGCAGAGGTTCAGCCTTCAGGTCCTTTTCCTTCCTGGTACGGGAGGATTTGTGAATAAAGCCCGCATTCGAAAGCTCTGTCTTAATCTCAGAGAGGTCACCTTCATCCTCGGCGAGATCGAGGGAAGTCAGGATTGAGTCGAGCTGATCGATATTTTTCTTAGTTTCTTCGATCTGAACAGTTACGGCCTCTTTAGTACGCTTCAGCTTATTGTAGCGGTTGAAATATTTCTCAGCGCACTCCATCGCGGTCATTTCAGGATCGAGTGGGATAGTCAACGGCTCATTCGTGTAGTAATTTGTCACAACAGTCTCCTTTGCGCCCTCCGGGACTGAATAGCCGTAAGTGTGCAGAAGCTCACCGTAGAGCCTGTATTTATCCATTTTATCGGTGCCTTTCAGCTGCTTTTCCTGGATGTTAAGCTTTTTCGACTCGCGCTCGAGGAGATTTTTCACATTCTTCCTGAGGTCTGCGGAGCGCTGTTTCATATTCGAATAGGTATTCTTCGAAGCGTAAAAAGTGTAAAGCATTTCACTTACAGAAGAAAGCTTCCTGCAGTCTGAGTCTCTGTACGCCTCGAGTGGCCAGGCTGAAAATTCGAGAGGCTTTTTGTTTACCGGGTCAGAGTAGATGACAGGCTCTGCGGGTTTATTGTCGATCGTATCGAGAAGCGTCTTAAATCCCTGATACAGCCTGTCTCTGTCATCGTAGGTAAGTGCTGCCGTGGACTCTCCCGGGTCGACCGATGCCATAAGGCAGAGCTGGTTTGAGGTGACATAGGAAAAACCCACGACTCCGGAACTTATTGCTTTTGCACACTCCATCGGACGCTTTAAAATGTCCTCATAGAACATGGTCTCAGTGATCTCGAAAGGGCTGTACTTGTCCTTCTGCGCCGGAATAAAATAGTCCCTTCCCGGCAGGACTTCCCTGACACTCGACGTATTGGCGCCGACTCTTTTTATAGAGTCTAAAATCTTTCCATTGTCATCAGTAAATATGATGTTCGAGTATTTTCCCATGATCTCGATATAGAGATTCTTGTGAGCCTCATCGCCCATCTCGTCCAAATGCCTTATATGAATGCAGATCACCCTCTCAAGGCCTGGCTGGGAAACCTCTTCTATGATGCCGCTTCCTATATATTTGCGAAGGAGCATAAGAAAGCCAGGAGCCTTCAATGGAGAGACCTCATTTTTTTCAGTAAGATAGATAAGCGGCAGGGAAGCGTTCGCATTCATAAGAAGAAGGTACTTCGAGCCGTTATTCTTTACAGTTATAATAAGTTCTTCAGGCTGCGGCTGGGCGATCTTTACGATGCGGCCGTTCTGAAGTGCATGATTCAATTCTCTGGTCAATGCATGCACTGTAATTCCGTCAAATGACATATCAAAACTCCTTTTTACAGACTGCTTATTATTGTAAACGCTATCGCAAAAAATGACAAGAGCATTTGACTAAACAGGGTATTTGGCATATAATACATTAGATTATGTTCTGAAAACAGGAGGCATACTATGCAGTTTATTAATATAGGTTACGGTAACCTCGTTAATTCCGAGAAGATTCTCTGCATAGTTTCCCCTGATTCGGCGCCTGTTCACAGACTCGTCTCGAAAGCCAAAGACGAGGGCTTGCTTATCGACGCCAGCCAGGGCAGAAAGACCAAGGGAGTCATTTTTTCAACTGATGGAAGAGTGATACTCTCGGCTCTGGTTCCAGAGACGATTGCAGGAAGGCTTACTATAGAAAAGGATCAGGCTTGATATGGCAGACAAGAAGGGACTTCTAGTTGTGCTCTCGGGTTTCTCCGGAGCAGGCAAGGGAACTATCATGAAGCATCTCCTGAACAAGTATCCGGGGATGTACAACCTGTCGATCTCAGCTACTACGCGCTCCAAGCGGGTAGGTGAGGAAGATGGCAGGGAGTATTTTTTCAAGACTCGTGAAGAGTTCGACAGGATGGTTGCTAACGGTGAGTTTTTGGAGCATGCCACTTTTAACGGGAACTCATACGGGACGCCGAAAGCCTATGTACAGAAGCTTTTAGACGAGGGGAAGGACGTTATCCTTGAGATCGAGGTTAACGGTGCTCTTCAGGTCAGGAAGATTTTCCCTGAGGCACTTCTTCTTTTCGTGACGCCTCCTTCAGCCGTGGAGCTTAAAAACAGACTCGTCGGCAGGGGCACGGAGTCGGCTGAGGTCGTAGTGCAGCGCCTTGCGATCTCATCGAAAGAGTCGCTTCTGATGCCACAGTATGATTACCTGGTTATTAATGATAAAATAGAAGACAGCGTCGAGAGAGTCCACTCGATCATTCAGAGTGCGCATTACTCTACGAAGAGAAACACTGAACAGATTGCAGAGTTACAGGAAGAGCTCAAGGCATTTTCGAAAGGAGAAATTAAATGATACATCCGTCCTATGTAGAACTTATGAAGGTAGTGAACAAGGGAACTGACGTAGGCGAGGAGCCAGTCGTAAACAGCCGTTATACCATTGTCTGCGCTACCGCTAAGCGTGCCAGACAGATAATCGACGGCAAAGAACCGATGGTCGACTACCACGAAAAGGACAAGCCGCTTTCTATAGCCGTCAGGGAATTAAACAGCGGAGATCTTCGCATCCTGACAGAGGAAGAAGCTGCTGAAGCTGCTGAGAAGGAGCAGCAGGTCAAGGCTATCATAAGAAAGCGCCGTGAGGAGGCCGAAGCCATTGCCAGACAGCAGGAGGAAGAGGAGATGGCCAAAGCTGGCGCTGATGCCGCAGAGGACAACCCGGACGACGTGACTGATGATACAGAAGATGTAGATGCAGTCGCAGATGATCTTGATTTTGACGACACAGACGAGAACTCTTCCGACAGCACATCAGAAAGTGACTCATGAAAAAAAAGCTGTTTTTTGTATCGCTTGGTTGTGACAAGAATTTAGTCGATGCCGAGCACATGTTGGCCCTGCTCCACGCCGATGGTTATGAGATCACCGAGGACGAGAAAGAGGCCGATGTTATAATTGTAAATACCTGCTGCTTTATAGAAGACGCAGCTCAGGAGAGCGTAAACACTATCCTCGATCTCGCGGAGCTTAAAAAGACAGGAAATCTCAAGGCTCTTATAGTTACAGGCTGCCTTGCGACAAGGTACGCTGACGATATTGGCGCAGAGATCCCCGAGGTGGACGGAGTCGTCGGAGCAAGCTCCTATGACGAAGTAAAGGACGTACTCGACCGCGTTTTAAAAGGGGAAAAGTACGTCGAAGATGTAGAGGATATCTCGAGAACACCTGTCGATAAGGGCAGGATCCTGACTACCGGCGGCCACTACGCATATTTAAAAATTGCCGAAGGCTGCGACAAGAACTGCTCCTACTGTATTATTCCGAAGCTGAGAGGGCACTACAGATCCATTCCTATGGAAAAGCTTCTCTCAGAGGCGAAATCACTCGTAGCTCAGGGCGTAAGAGAGCTTATCCTCGTAGCTCAGGAGACCACGCTTTATGGTACAGATATATATGGTAGGAAGACCCTTCCAAAGCTTCTTAGAAAACTCTCCGAGATCAAAGGTCTCGCATGGATAAGACTTCTCTACGCTTACCCTGAGGAGATAGACGACGAGCTTATAGATGAGATGGCTTCGAATCCGAAGGTCCTGCACTATATCGATATGCCGATACAGCATTCCAACGACTACATCTTAGGCCGGATGGGACGCCGTACTAAGAGAGCAGATATTGTAGATGTTATAAACCGCCTCCGTACGAAGATCCCGGACATCTGCCTTCGGACCACACTTATCTGCGGTTTCCCGGGCGAGACTGAGGAGATGCACCAGGATCAGATCAGCTTCATCAAAGAGATGCGTTTTGACAGGCTCGGGGCCTTCCCTTATTCGAGGGAGAAGGGCACAGTTGCCTACGATATGCCTGACCAGGTGCCTGATGTGACAAAACAGCTCTGGTACGATGAAGTCATGAGAGTGCAGCAGCACATCACATTTGAGAAGAACAAAGAGCTCGTCGGAAAAGAGTTTGACGTATTTATCGAAGGCGAACTGCCGGATGACGGTGTATATGTCGGACGTACCTACAGAGATGCGCCTGATGTGGATGGATATATTTACATGGACAGAGACTACGACCGTCTCAGCGGCGATCTCGTACGTGCAAAAGTGACAAAAGCTAAAGAGTACGATCTGATAGGAGAGATTATAGAAGATGAAGAAGATGAATCTGCCGAATAAACTGACAACGCTCAGGATGATCCTTGTTCCGGTATTTGCTATAGTAATACTCGTCGGAGGATCGGATAATTACATGACACGTATCATAGCCGAGATCATTTTCATCGCGGCAAGCCTTACGGATATGGCCGACGGAAAGATTGCCAGAAAGTACAACCTGATCACCGATTACGGCAAGTTTATGGACCCTCTTGCAGATAAGCTTTTGGTATGCACAGCTATGATCTGCCTGATGAGTTTCGGGCAGCTTCCTGCATGGGTACTTATCATAATAATTGGAAGAGAGTTTATCATCTCAGGTTTCCGCCTCGTAGCAGCCGATAAGGGCAGGGTAATAGCTGCCAACTACTGGGGCAAATTCAAGACTGTTTTCCAGATGTCTATGGTAATAGTCATGATCTTAAAGGTCAGAGTTGAGCCATTTGCACTGCTGTTCAAGGTGCTTGAGACTCTGCTTATGTATATAGCAGTGACACTTACCATAGTATCCCTTATCACTTATATTGTTCAGAACCGTGACATATTAAAGGAGCAGGAATAATGCAGCAGGCCGATGTACTGGCATCACTTCTTATAAAAGGGCATATTACCGTTACGACGGCAGAGTCTGCCACAGCTGGCATGATTGCTTCACTTCTGGCAGATACTCCGGGTATGAGCGAGTGTATGGGCGAGGCCTATGTGACTTACTCAGAGGATGCCAAAAAAAAGCTCTTAGGCGTAAAGCAGGAGACTCTCGACAAGTACACGGTCTACAGTCACGAAGTAGCTGCCGAGATGGCCGAGGGGGCGAGAAAAGCCTCTGGAGCAGATCTTGCACTTTCAGTCACCGGAGTCGCCGGCCCTGGCGGCGGCACATCTGAGTGCCCGGTCGGGACCTGTTACGTAGGAGCCTCCTACAAAGGTAATGTTATCACGAGGAAGTATGTCTTCTCCGGCGACAGGCGCTCTGTAAGGAGAAAAGCAGCCCGAATGGCCATTACATTGGGTATAGCGATCATTTTAGACGAGAAGGAGAAAATTTGAGAGTTATAGCAGGAACAGCGAGAAGCGTACCTCTTCAGACGCCTGAAGGCGACGAGACGCGCCCGACGACTGACAGGATCAAAGAGACTCTTTTTAATATTTTACAGATGGAGATACCAGGCTGCAGATTCCTGGATCTGTACGCCGGGAGCGGACAGATGGCGATCGAGGCATTGAGCCGCGGCGCTCACCACGCAGTGCTTATCGACAGTGGCAAAGAGCCGGCCGAGGTCATAAAAGCGAACCTCAATAAGACTAAGCTTTCCGACAAGGCGACTCTTATACAGAGACAGATTCCGTCAGCGCTGTATCAGGCGAAGAGTGAGGGGCCTTATGATATTATTTTCATGGACCCGCCTTACTCACTGCACGACGAGGGCACTGTCCTTAGTGAAATAGACAAATGCGGCCTTCTGAAGAAAGACGGCACGATAATTATCGAAACTTCAAAAGACAGAGATCTGTCTTTTATTGATGAAAGCATTTACGAGGTAACCAGAATAAAGACGTACAAGACGAATCAGCACGTCTTTATAAAAAACAAATGAGAACAGCGATATATCCCGGAAGTTTTGACCCTGTCACTTTTGGACATTTAGACATAATCGAGCGCTCATCACGGATGTTCGACAGGCTTATAGTCGGAGTCCTCAACAACAGCGCGAAGAAATCTCTTTTTACAGCTGAAGAGAGAGTCGATATGATAAAATCTCTTACCAGGGATTTTCCGAATGTCGAGGTCGATTCATTTGACGGACTAACTATTGATTTTGCAATGCAGAAGGGCGCTGTCGCAATGATCAGAGGCTTAAGAGCCGTAACTGACTTTGAGTACGAGCTTCAGATAGCTCAGACTAACAGAGTCGAAAGCCCTGAGATTGATACGATATTTCTCACAACTTCATTGAAATATTCCTATCTTTCGTCTACAATAGTAAAAGAGTTCGCCTCGTACGGCGGAGACATCAGTCGGTTTGTTCCAGAGGAGATCATTCCGCTTATTATGGAGAAAGTTCGACAGGGAGGCTTAAATGGCAAATAGTGAAATAGAAGATATTATTGATAATATTGAGAACTACATCGACAACTGCAAGACTTCGATGTTCTCGAGCACCAAGATTTCAGTCGACAAGGAAGAGATGGAGTCCCTCCTTGAAGAGCTCCGTTCCCGCACTCCTGAGGAGATAAACCGTTACAGGAGACTCCTCAAGAACGAGAAAGCCATTCTCGAGAACGCACACAAGCAGGCCGATGCGATCGTAGCTGAAGCCAAAGCGAAGTCGAATGAGCTTATGAGCGAAAACCAGATCATGCAGCAGGCCTACGCCAAGGCCAATGAAGTCGTAAATATCGCCCAGAAGAACGCGAACGACATCATGACCAAAGCCACAGAGCAGGCTAACAACATTCAGATGTCAGCCATCAAATACACTGATTCGCTTTTAAGCAGTGTACAGAGTGTCCTGACTGCTTCGATCACGACTACAGATACCAGGATGAAGAATTTCCTCGGTACGATGCAGAAATATCTCGACACTGTAAATGACAACCGCGCAGAACTTTCCAAAGTATTAAACCCGGCTCCTGCGGCAAATGCTGCCCCAGAGGAAGCTGCCGCTCAGCCGAAAGAAGTTGCTGCTGATGATAAAGCAGGCCAGAGCTCTCAGGCATCTGGCGCTGCACCGGAAGCATCTGCCGACAAAAATTAAGGCAATTATTTGCCGCCCATTTTTGGGTGGCTTATTTTTTTATTTTTAAAATATGAAGAAAAATATACTTGAAGGCATTAACGCCTTTCTCTTCGATCTGGACGGGAGTCTTGTCGACTCGATGTGGATGTGGCCGGCGATCGACAGGGAATTCCTCCTCTCAAGGGGAAAAGAGGTCCCGAAAGACTTAAACGACGACATAGACGGGCTCTCGATGTCTGACGATGCCAAATACTTTAAGAAGAGATTCGGTCTCGCCGACAAAGAGGAGGACCTTATCGATATCTGGAACCATATGGCGCTTGACCACTATCGAAACGACTGCCCGTTAAAGCCCGGCGCCGGGGAGTTTATAGAATACCTGAAGTCAGAGCATATAAAGATAGGCCTGGTTTCCAGTAACTCCCGTGTTCTTGTAACAGCTGCCACAAAGGCAAACGGAGTTTACGACGATTTCGATACCTTCGTTACATCTGAGGATGTGCTCCACGGAAAGCCAGACCCACAGTGCTATATCCTGGCGGCTAAGAGACTTGATGTAGAGCCCTCGTCCTGTCTTGTGGCTGAAGACCTTACAGTAGGTATAAGAGCCGGAAAAGAAGCCGGGATGAGAGTCATTGCCGTAGAAGATGAATACTCCGCCTGGCAGGACGCGGATAAAAAGCAGCAGGCCGATCTTATGATAAGCGACTACAGGGAGCTTATACCATGAAAGAACTCATTATTTCCGAGGCAAATGAAAAGGAGAGACTGAACAAATACCTGTCGCATCTCCTTTCGAATGCTTCGATGGGCTTTATCTACAAGATGCTCCGCAAGAAAAATATCACCCTAAATGGCAAAAAAGCCTCGGGAAACGAGCTGTTAAAATCCGGAGACATCATTAAGATATTTTTTTCAGATGAGACATATGACAAATTTACGGCGAATGACAGGGGAATAGTGCCGGCGCAAAATCCCCTAGAGCCTCTCACCGTGCTATATGAAGACAGCGACATAATTGCTGTCCACAAACCCGCAGGGCTTCTGTCCCAGTCTGATAAAAGGGGCGGAGACTGCGTCAATTCAAGGATTCTTTTTCTTCTTTCTTCGAGAGGTGAGATGGAAACCGGCTTTACTCCATCTATAGTAAATCGTCTCGACAGAAATACCAGCGGTATAGTTCTAGCCGGAAAGACCTACCGGGGCAGCAGAATGCTTTCTGATCTGATACAGTCGAGAGATGTCATAAAAACTTACTACTGTATAGCCGACGGGCATTTTAAGAGAGAAGGCATATACAGGGTCTGGCACACTGAAAATAAAGACAATACCGTAAATGTAAGCGATAAAGAGACAGAGGGCGCCAAAGAGATCGTGACCGAATTTTTCCCGGAGAGATATTCGAGATCACACACTCTAATCCGGATAATTCTTCACACCGGTCGGAAGCACCAGATCAGGGCCTCTCTTTCGCATCTCGGATATCCCGTGACAGGGGACTCGAAGTACGGTAAGGGACACGAAAAACACATGTATCTGCACGCTTTTTCTGTCCGGATTCCCGGGATCGGGACCATAGAAGATCCGCTTCCGGATTACTTCAGGAGGTTTATGGATGCCGACATTTAATTCGAGGGGCCTTAGAGGTTCTTCTCTCGAGGACTGTATAAACCACACGAACGATGTCCTCCGGGAGGACGGCCTGGCTCTTATCCAGAAGATTCCGACGCCAATTACGCCGATCGATATAGATAAGGAGACCCGCCACATTACGCTTGCATACTTTGATAAGAAGAGTACAGTCGACTATATCGGAGCAGTGCAGGGGATCCCGGTCTGCTTTGATGCAAAGGAGTGCAGAGAGGACACTTTCCCTATGCACAACATCCATGAGCACCAGATGACTTTCATGGAAGACTTTGAAAAGCAGGATGGAATATCCTTTTTCCTGATATATTTCAGAGAACACGATACATACTATTATCTGCGTTTCGAGGAAGCGCTTAAGTTCTGGAACCGAAGCAGAAGCGGCGGGAGAAAGAGCCTTGTGATCGAAGAACTCGACAGTGACTTTTTTTTCAGATCAAAAAACGGCTGTTTCCTGCCTTACCTCGAAATGATAAACAGAGACCTTGACAGAAGGCAGGGTTAAGTTTATAATCGTTTCAGTTTGGTAATACATTACTTAGTTAAAGTGTCAAAGGAGAAAAGATGAACAGTCTCTTACACACGCCAGAAGGCGTCAGAGATATTTTGGGAGATGAGTGCAGGCGCAGAAATTATGTGATGAATGCGCTGATGTCTCTTTTGAATTCGTACGGCTATGATCAGATTGAGACGCCGTGCTTTGAATTCCTGGATACTTACAGCGAATCCTTAGGTTCGACACCGGAGAGGGATCTCTTCAGATTTTTTGACAGAGATGGAAATACGCTTGCGCTCCGTCCTGATTTCACGCCGTCGGTGGCAAGGGTATCTTCCCGCTATTTTTCAGATACGAAGGAGACGCTCAGAGTCTGCTACGAGGGAAAGGTCTTTTTAAACCACCACTCACTGCGCGGAGAGCTCAGCGAGCAGACTCAGGTCGGCGCGGAGCTTATCGGAGATTCTTCGATAAATTCCGACGCGGAGATCATTTCGCTTATAGTGCACGGTTTTCTCTCATGCGGTCTTAAAAATTTCCAGATAAGCATAGGACACGCGGATATTTTTAACGGGCTGATAGAGGCCGCCGGATTTTCAGCCGAAGAAGAGGCTGATGTACACGACTTCGTCTCTAACAAGAACTTCTATGGGCTCGACGAATACTTATCCGGGAAAAATATCTCAAAAGACCTCGTAAGCCTCTTCGGTCTGCTGTCGAAAATCTTCATGACGCCGGACGAGTGGAAGGATTCACTTGAAAAAGCCAGAAATTACCCGAAGATCTACGGCGCACTTTCTCATCTCTATGAGATGAATGAGCTTTTAAGCGCTTACGGAGTTGAAGACTATGTAAGCTTCGACCTCGGTCTCGTAAGGAGTCTTAAGTACTACACCGGAATTATTTTTTCAGGATATACATTCGGAAGCGGAAAGCCTATAGTCACAGGAGGCCGCTATGACAACCTCCTCGGGCATTTCGGAGCAGACAGGCCTGCCATCGGTTTTGCATTTCTTATAAATGAACTGATGCTTTCTATTGAAAGACAGCATATCGACCTTCCTGTAGAGAGTGCGAAGATCCTGCTGCTTTATCCGAAAGACAGCGTAAAGGCTGCGATAAAGAAGGCCGAGGCTTTGAGGAAAGCCGGCAACAGAGTCCTTCTTCACTCTTACAACGACAGGGATCACCACGACAGACTTTGCATTAAGTATGCTTCTTATACTATAATGGAGACAGGAGACGACAAATGAGAGATACAGACGATATGATCACGGTAGCTCTTGGGAAGGGCCGGCTCGCCAAAAAGGCGATGGGGCTTTTTGACAGCATTGGCTTGGGAGTCGAGGAGATCCACGATCCTGACACGAGGAAACTTATTTTTACAAATGAAGAGGAACACATCAGGTATTTCTTATCCAAGGGGCCTGACGTTCCGACCTATGTAGAGTACGGTTCAGCAGATATCGGAATCGTAGGAGAGGATACGATTCTGGAAGAAAACCGCAATATTTACGAGGTCTTAGACCTCGGTTTCGGAAAATGCCGTATGTGCATCGCTGGACCTGAGAGCGCCAGAGAGCTTCTCGATTCCTCGCACTTTATCCGGGTGGCTACGAAGTACCCGCGGATCGCGAAGAACTACTTTTACAATCAGAAGCACCAGACCGTAGAGATCATCAAGCTGAACGGTTCGATAGAACTTGCTCCGATAGTCGGGCTTTCCGAGGTCATTTGTGATATAGTAGAGACTGGCAACACCCTCCGTGAAAACGGACTCGTAGTTTTGGAAGAGGTCGCTCCTCTTTCGGCGAGAGTTGTCGTAAATCAGGTCTCCATGAAGATGAAGAACGCACGCATTACAGAGATCATTGACAAACTTCAGAAACAGGTTCAATAGCATAAAGTTTCAATCAGAAGGACAGGAAAATGGAAATAGAAAAGTTAAACGAAGAAAACATCAAGACACTGCTCACAAAACTTTTAAAGAGAAGCCCGATAAGCTACGGCAGGTACGAGGCTTCAGTTAACGAGATCATCAAAAACATCCGTGAGAGAGGAGATGCGGCCGTTTTCGAGCTCGAGAAGAAGTTTGACAAAGTCGACCTCACTCCTGAGAATATCCGCGTCTCAGACGAAGAAATCAAAGAGGCCTACACAAAGGTCGACGAAAAGCTCTTAAACGTCATCAGAAAATCATTAAAAAATATCCGCTCATTCCACGAGAAGCAGAGACAGAACAGCTGGTTTACTACAGATGAGAAGGGAATTTTCTTAGGACAGAAGGTTACCCCTATCGCCATAGCGGGTGTCTATGTACCGGGTGGAAAGGCCGCTTACCCTTCATCAGTCCTTATGAACATCGTTCCTGCCAAGGTCGCAGGAGTTCCAAGGATCGTTATGTGCACCCCTCCAGGAGCTGATGGCAAAATTTATCCTCCTACACTTGTAGCTGCTCACGAGGCAGGAGCCGATGAGATATACAAGGTTGGTGGAGCTCAGGCCATAGCTGCTATGGCTTTTGGAACTGAGTCAGTGCCGAAGGTAGATAAGATCGTAGGACCTGGCAACATCTACGTTGCCCTGGCAAAGAAGGCAGTTTTCGGATATGTAAGCATCGACTCCATCGCAGGACCTTCCGAGATCCTTATTCTCGCAGATGAGACAGCAAATGCCCACTATGTAGCAGCCGACCTGCTGTCACAGGCAGAGCACGATGAACTTGCAGCTGCAAACCTTATCACTACAAGCGAGCAGCTCGCAAAGGACGTATCCAGAGAGATAGACGGATATCTGCCAAAGCTCTCGAGAGCTGATATTATCAGGAAATCCCTTGAAAATTACGGACATCTTTTCGTAGCAGAGAATAAAGAGGACGCTTACGATGCTGTAAACCAGATCGCATCTGAGCACCTTGAGATCGTGACCAAAGACCCGTTCCTCGATATGACAAAGGTCAAAAACGCCGGAGCTATCTTCCTTGGTACCTGGTCATCAGAGCCACTTGGAGACTATTTCGCAGGACCAAACCATGTGCTTCCTACGAATGGCACTGCCAAATTCTTCTCAGCTCTCTGCGTAGACGACTTCGTAAAGAAATCGAGCATTATCTCCTACAGCGAGGAAGCTCTAAGAGAGGCAGCAGGAGATATACAGGATTTCGCAGAGTGTGAGGGGCTTACGGCTCACGCCAATTCAGTAAAGGTAAGATTTGAGAAATGAACAGAACTGCCACAGTAAAGAGAAAAACAGGGGAAACTGATATCGAGGTCACTATCGATCTCGATGGAAGCGGAAACTACACGCTAGATACAGGCATTGGTTTTTTTGACCATATGCTGAGTGAATTTGCGCGCCACGGACTTTTTGACCTGACGCTCAAATGCAAAGGCGACCTCGATGTCGACTGCCATCACACTATAGAGGACTGCGGTATCGCCCTCGGTGAGGCGATAAAAGAGGCTCTGGGCGATAAAGGCGGAATCACCAGATTTGGTTCAAGTCTCCTTCCGATGGATGAGAGCCTTGTCCGTGTCGTAATAGACCTTTGCGGCAGACCGTACCTGATTTTTAATGAGGAGTTTAAAAACGACAGAGTCGGCAATTTCGATACCGAGATGGTCAAGGACTTCTTCTATGCGATATCGTATTCAGCTATGATGAATATCGACATAGACGAGCTTCACGGTGAAAATTCGCACCACATTATCGAAGCTACATTTAAAGCTTTCGGTCGCGCTTTGAGGGAAGCAGTATCGAAAGACCCAAGAATAAAGGGAGTTTTATCTACTAAAGGGAAACTGTAATGGAACAGAAAAATATAGTTGCTACTATCTACATTAAAGACGGAAAAGCGGTAAGGACCCGCAGCGATTTTTCAAATCCGAGAAATGCGGTGGATCTTGCTTTAAGTTACAATGACAGTGGCGTTGACAAGATATTTCTTGTCGACCTCTCGGAAGACGAGAGCGAGCATTTAAAGAACCTTACGATCATCAGAAATATCAACCGACTGATCGATGTAAAGACTGCAGGAGCCGGCAATATCAAGCGTCTCGACGATGTGAAACTTTTCCTGTATGCAGGCTGCCGTGAGGTTATTTTAAATGGTGGAAAATCCGAGACGCTCTGCCTCGTAAAAGAGGCCGCCGAGCGTTTTGGGAAGGACAAGATTCTCGTATCGGTAGACAATGTAAATTTTGCATTCAAGACCAGAAGTTATATCAAAGACTGTGTCCACGAGCTCGTTCTTATGACCCCGGAGCTCGCCACCGCGATTGAAAATATCACTTCGACACCTTATATCCTAAGGCAGGATCAGTACGATCTCGATAAGATAACAGAGCTCTTGTCGTCTGAATCTATCCGCGGCATTTACGGTATCTTTATCGATGAGGACGACACGGATATCATGAAGCTTAAGTCGACGCTCTCAGATCAGGGCATACTTATGGACAATTTCGAGCCAAAGCTCCACTGGTCTGATCTGAAGACCAACAGCGACGGACTTGTCCCTGTAATTGCGCAGGACTATCAGACCGGATTTGTCTATATGCTGGCTTACATGAACGAAGAGGCATTTAATACAACGATCCGCATCGGAAAGATGACCTACTGGAGCAGGAGCCGAAAGGAGCTCTGGACGAAGGGCCTCACATCGGGGCACATCCAGTATGTAAAGAGCCTTACAGCCGACTGCGACTACGATACGATCCTCGCAAAGATCTCTCAGGTCGGAGGAATAGCCTGCCACACTGGCGCTCCATCGTGCTTTTTTAATAATATTATTCAAAAAGAGTACGTCGACCGTGCACCGCAGAAGATCTTTGAGAATACCTTAAAAGAGATCATCAGTGAGAGAAATACCGATTCGAGTGTCAAAGAGAAATTTGATATTGGCATGGACAGCATCCTCTCTAAGATCGGCGAGGAAGCGGCTGAAGTTATTATTGCCGGAAAAGACAGTAACAAGCAGGAGATAATCCACGAGATCACTGATCTGATCTATAACCTGATGTTTCTGATGAGTGACAATGAGATCACCTGGGATGACATCACAACAGAACTGGCTACAAGATGAGAAAAACAGCACTTACCGACGATATACTGATGCAGATTGAAGAACCTGGCCGGTATATCGGAAACGAAATAAATTCTACCATGAAAGACAAGTCGCAGGTTTCACTGCGGTTTGCCTTTTGTTTTCCAGATGTTTATGAGATCGGCATGAGCCATCTCGGCATACAGATTCTCTACGAAATGTTCAACCGCAGGAGGGACGTATGGTGCGAGAGAGTCTATTCACCGTGGCCTGATCTGGCCGCGATAATGAAAGAACGGGATATTCCACTCTTTGCACTCGAGTCCCAGGATCCGATCAGGGATTTTGATTTCCTCGGGATTACTCTGCAGTACGAGATGTGTTACACGAATATCCTTCAGGCGCTGGACCTGTCGAAAATCCCCCTTCACTCAACAGAGCGTTCCAACGATGACCCGATCGTTATCGGGGGAGGGCCATGCGCTTTTAACCCTGAGCCGATAGCCGTATTTTTCGATATGTTCTATATCGGAGAAGGAGAAAATCAGTACAACAGGCTGTTCGACCTCTATATTTCGATGAAAAAGAGCGGCAGTTATTCGAGGAAAGCCTTCCTCCGAAAAGCCGCTGAAATCCCTGGAATCTATGTCCCGTCTCTTTACGATGTCACATACAACGCAGACGGAACAATACAGAAATTCTATCCTTTAGAGGAGGGGGTGCCGGAAACAGTAGAGCGTCAGGTCGATACTGACTTAAACGGCAGCCCTTATCCGGCAAAGCCTGTAATCCCCTATGTCAGGGCGACTCAGGACAGGGTAGTACTGGAAGTCATGCGCGGCTGCATCAGAGGCTGCCGTTTCTGCCAGGCTGGAATGATATACCGCCCATGCAGGCAGAAGTCACTTGACATATTAAAAAAATATGCGGTAGAGATGCTTGAAAATACAGGCTTTGACGAGATATCCTTAAGTTCTCTGTCTACCAGTGACTTTGAACAGCTGCCTGAGCTTATGGATTTTCTTATAGACGAGTGCAGCAGGAGAAAAATAAACATAACGCTCCCATCTCTCCGTATCGATTCCTTCTCTCTCGATGTCATGAGCAAAGTCCAGGATATCAAGAGAAGCTCACTGACTTTCGCGGCTGAAGCCGGAAGCCAGAGGATGAGAGATGTCATAAACAAGGGACTTACAGTCGAAAATATCATGAACGGCGCCAGAGAGGCCTTCCTGGGCGGCTGGAAAAAGGTCAAGTTCTACTTTATGCTCGGCCTTCCGACAGAGACAGATGACGACGTAAAGGCTATCCCGGATCTCGCTGAACAGATCGCCCACCTCTACTATGATCTTCTCCCAGACAAAAAGACCAGAGGCGGCAGATGCCAGATAAATATCTCTACATCATTTTTCGTGCCGAAACCATTTACGCCATTCCAGTGGGCTACGATGTGCACTCCGGAGGAATATCTGCGCAAGGCATCGGTCGTAAACCACAGAATGAAGGAAGAGCCAAACCACAAGAGCCTTTCTTACCAGTGGCACGATGCAAAGACCACTGTTCTCGAGGGCATTTTTGCAAGAGGCGACAGAAAGATTGCTGAAGTGATAGAGTACGCCTACAGACACGGCTGCTGTTTTGACGCGTGGAACGAATACTTTCACCCTGAGATCTGGGACGAGGCTTTCTTATCCTGCGGCATAGATCCCGATTTCTATACTTTAAGAGAGCGTGACACCTCTGAGGTCCTCCCGTGGGATTTCATAGACGCCGGCGTCTCGAGAAAGTTCTTAGAAAACGAGTGGGACCGCGCGACTGGCGGGCAGCAGATAACGCCTAACTGCCGCGAGAAATGCTCCGGCTGCGGATGCAGACAGTACAGATCGGGGGTTTGCTATGGATATTAGAGTAAAATTTACAAAATTTGGCCCTGTAAAATACGTCGGGCACCTCGATCTGATGAGATATTTCCAGAAGGCTCTGCGTCGAAGCGGACTGCCACTTACATTTACAAAGGGGTTTTCACCTCATCCGGTGCTCTCGTTTGCCTCTCCACTTGGAGTCGGCATTACGAGCGAGGGCGAGTACATGGACTTTTCAATCGAGTTTGCCTTGCCAGTCGATGAGATACAACAGAAACTTTCTTCACAGATGGCATATGGAGTTGAGATACGATCCGTTACAGAAAGGCACGATTCGAGAAAGGCCATGGCAGAGCTTATGGGAGCCTCCTATCTCGTCTATTTTAAAAAAATATCAGACGACTTTACTTTTGACACCTCGGCTATAAAGTCAGTGATCGATTCGAAAGTAAAAAAAGCCTCCTCACTTGTCGTTACAAAAAAGACCAAAAAGAGTGAGCGGGAAGTAGATCTTCTCCCGCTGATCTATGATATCGACGTTTACGACCGTTTCCCGGCGGAAAAGCGTGACCACTATATCCCGGATTGGAAAGACAACGGATTTTTACTCTCTGAAAATGATCCGGCCATCTATATGAAAGTCTGTGCGAAAAGTTCCGACAATCTGAAGCCTGAGCTTCTGATGAACTCACTTTTTAATGAAAATGACACAGAAGACCTCTTCACCATCGGCATTCACAGGCTTGATATGTTTACGACAAACGAGGCAGGAAAGCTGGTTCCGCTGGGAGAAAAAGCATGAACGTGACAGATTGCTTTTTAGTCTACGATCATCTCGAAATAAAAGGCCATCCTTTTATGGTCCTGGCATGCTTCAGGGAAAGCGACAAAAAGCTTATCTACATCAGATATTTCGATCAGAGCAGGAAATCTCTCGTCGGAAACGTATACTCTGCGAGGGTCGAAAAGAAAGTCCCGGGAGTCGGTGTATTTCTGGTGATTCCTGAGGGCCATGCCTTTGTAAAGGAAAAGGATGCTAAAAATCCCGTCTACATAAAAAGACAGAGCCCCAGAAAAGAACTCTCGGAAGGCGACCTAGTCCTGATCCAGATTAAGAAGGATGCGATAAAGACAAAGGAGCCGGAGGCCACTTTTTCAATAGAGCTGTCAACGCCTTATTTTGTGATAAGGCGCCCCGGAAGCGGCGTATCATTTTCAAAGAAACTGAAAAGAGAAGACAGAGAGAGGTTTTCCCAGATCTCCCTTGAGAAAAGTTCTCTTCTTATAAGAACTGCTGCTTCCAGACTAGACGAAAATGAGCTTTATCAGAAGATTTCATCAGAAAATAAAAAGCTGGAGCAGATTTTTTCAGATGGAAAGAATCACACCTCGCCGGCTTTGGTCTTTGAAGACCTGGATATCTTAAATACTCTTCTTACCGCGTTTCCTTTCGCGGCAAATCGCCTTAACGTTACAAAGATAAAGACAGGTGACACAGATATCTGCGAAAAGCTCGGAAGCTGCGGAGAATTTTACAAAGATGAAGGGCTCTCACTCTTAGATCTCTACCGGATAAGGACTATAACCGAACGGCTTTTAAGCAAAACCGTATGGCTTAGCAGCGGCGCCAATATTATTATAGAGCAGACCGAGGCGCTTACCGTAATCGATGTAAACAGCGCCAGGGCAAAAAAGTCCCTGCCTGTTTCTGTAAACAGGGAAGCGGCAGCTGCAATCGCAGAGCAGATTCGGCTTAGAAACCTGTCTGGCATTATAATAATAGACTTTATGAAAATGAGCTCTGATGATGAGAGAGGACAGATCATTTCACTGATGAGATCTCTCACAAAGTCCGATTTTGCAAAGGTAAATGTAGAAGATTTTACAAAACTCGGGCTCTTAGAACTCACCAGAGAAAAAATATTCCCGTCCGTGAAACAGACCTTGACAAGTGTTTTGCATCGTGATATTATATCTGATGTTGACGCCCAGTGAGGCTAGAAGTGTGTTTATTTTTAGACACCGCCGGATACTGGCGGAGGGAACATTTCGTTTCAGTTTAAGTACAGGAGGTTTAGAATGTACGCAGTTATCGCAACAGGTGGAAAGCAGTACAAGGTTTCCGAGGGAGACGTTATCAGAGTCGAGAAGCTCGGAGCAAACGAGGGAGACAAGGTTTCTTTTGATCAGGTTCTTCTCGTTGGCGGAGATGAGACAAAGGTTGGAAATCCTACAGTAAGCGGAGCTACAGTTGAGGCTTCAGTCGTTAAGGAAGCAAGAGGCAAGAAGGTTATCGTTTACAAGTACAAGCCAAAGACAGGTTATCACAAGAAGAACGGACATCGTCAGTCATACACAGAGGTTAAGATCGAGAAGATCAACGCCTGATGATCCGCGTTACAGTCACTAAGAACGGCAGCATCTATAAGAGCATTGAATCCAGCGGCCATGCGGGTTTTTACGATTACGGGAAGGACATCGTGTGTGCAGCAGCTTCAGTCCTTATCATAAACACGATTAACAGCATTGATCAGTTTACTGATACTCCGATCGATCTCACATCGGAGGACAGCGGTTATCTGAAGGCTGTATTCTCGAAAGGTTGTGATCAGAAGGCACAGGTGCTTTTGGATTCGATGGTATTGGGATTATCACAGATAGAGAAGCAGTACGGAAAGAAGTATCTTTCCATTCACATTCAGGAGGACTAATATGTTAGAGTTAAATCTTCAGTTTTTCGCTCATAAAAAAGGAATGGGATCCACGAAGAACGGTCGTGATTCCGAGTCAAAGAGATTAGGCGCCAAGAGAGCTGACGGTCAGTTCGTTAAGGCTGGAAACATCATCTACAGACAGCGCGGAACCAGGGTTCACCCAGGCACAAACGTTATGAAGGGTGGAGATGATACACTCTTCGCTACATCAGATGGTATTCTTCGTTTCGAGCGCAAGGGCAAGGACAAGAAGGTTGCCAGCGTTTACCCAGTAGCCGAGTAATTTTTTAAATCGTACTTTCAGCCTGATCCTGCTTTTTAAGTGAGGTCAGGCTTTTTATTTTTCAGGAGGTCATTATGTTTGCAGACCGTGCAAGGATCATTATTCAGTCGGGAAAAGGTGGAAACGGTCACATCAGTTTCAGGCGTGAGAAGTTTGTCCCTGCCGGCGGCCCTGACGGCGGTGATGGCGGACGTGGCGGAGACATCATTTTTGAGGTCTCTGACAAGTTAAATAATCTCTCTGATTTCAGAATGAGAAGAAAGTTCGCCGCTACGAACGGCGAAGAGGGCGGCAAGAAGAGGCAGCACGGCAAAGACGGACAGGACCTTGTCTTAAAAGTTCCGGCCGGCACGATTATCAAGGAAGCCGAGACAGGGCAGGTCATCTGCGACATGAGCGGTGACAACAGGAGAGTCGTCCTGTTAAAGGGCGGCAAAGGCGGCCTTGGAAATATGCACTTTGCCACATCTACTATGCAGGCGCCTAAGTACGCGAAACCGGGCGGAGACGCCAAGAGCCTCGAAGTAATCCTCGAACTTAAGCTCTTAGCAGACGTCGGCCTTGTCGGATATCCGAATGCCGGCAAGTCGACTCTTCTCTCAAGGCTTTCGAATGCCAAACCTGAGATAGCTGACTACCCGTTTACGACTTTAAACCCGATTCTCGGTGTTGTAGATCTTCCGGGCGGCGGCAGTTTTGTCATGGCAGATATCCCGGGAATCATCGAAGGAGCTTCGGAAGGAGTCGGACTGGGGCTTGAATTTCTCCGCCACATTGAGCGCTGCAAGGTTCTTATCCATATGGTCGACATCTCCGGAGTCGAGAGAGAAGATCCGATTGAGGATATAAGGGCTGTAAATCTCGAGCTTGCCTCATACAATCAGAAGCTTCTCGACAAGCCTATCATCATCGCCTGCAATAAGGCCGATACAAGGCCTGACGACGCAGAGGAGATCAGACAGAAGGTGGAGGATACATTCCACAGGAAAACCTTCCTTATCTCCGCAGTTACGGGTGAAGGCGTAAAGGAGCTCATTGGCGAAGTCGTGCGGATTCTCGACGAGTACAAGGACGAGACGAATATCTATCCGTCGACCTTCGATCCTGAAGAATTTTTCAAAAAAGACGACTCATTTACCGTAGAAGTAGGCAGTGACGGTGAGTACCTTGTCACCGGCCCGAAGATTGAAAAGATGCTGGGCTATACGAACCTCGATTCAGAGAAGGGATTCGCGTTCTTCCAGAAGTTTTTAAAGCAGCAGGGCATTTTAAAGAAGCTCGAAGAGATGGGCATCAAGGACGGAGATACGGTAAAGGTTTATAACCTCGAGTTTGAATACTACAAATGATCCGGAGTTTTTACTATGAATTTAAACAATAAACAGAGAGCATATCTCTCAGGACTCGCTGCAGATATGCAGCCTATATTTCAGATTGGAAAAAGCGACGTTACGCCTGAGGTAGTGGAAGCCATAGATGAAGCGCTCGCGAAGAGAGAGCTTATAAAGGTCTCAGTCTTAAAGAACTGCGCGAATACTCCTGCAGGCGCTGCTGAGATGCTGTCCGGCAGGACAAAGTCAGCAGTTGTCCGCGTCATCGGCCGCAAGATCGTATTGTACAGACCTGCAAAGAAACCGGTGATTCAGCTTCCATGAAGAGGATCGGTATTCTCGGAGGGACATTTAACCCGATACACAACGGGCATCTCTATATAGCAGCTGAAGCCTACAGACAGCTTCACCTGGATCAAGTGTGGATCATGCCAGACGGCATCCCGCCTCACAAGAATCTCGAGGGCGGTGTCACCAGATTCGAACGCGTCGGAATGTGTGAGGCCGCTGTGAATTCCATTCCCTATATGCGCGTCATACACACCGAGCAGAAAAGCGACGGCAAGAGCTTCAGTTACCTGACTCTGACTCAGATGAAAAAAGACTACCCGGACGACGAGCTTTATTTTATTATAGGTGAAGATTCTCTCGACACTTTTCCGACCTGGGTCCATCCGGAGATCATAGCGAAATCTGTAACCCTCGCAGTAAGTGTCAGGCACGATTCAGATGTAACGAACGATATCGAAGCTGTCAGCATGGACTTAAAAAAACGCTACGGCGCGAATATCGAACTTCTATCGACTGATTACATCGATATTTCCTCATCTGATATAAGGGAGCTTATTGCTTCGGGTATCACCCCAAAGAATATCGTAAAATTAAAATTAATGGTCCCTGCGCCAGTTTTTTCGTATATTATGGCACACAGGCTCTATGGCAGCACGAAAGGACTTAAGATGTCACCGAAAAAAGAAATTAAATCAACTGATTTTCCAAAATTAAAGCAGGAGATTGAAAAAAAGCTCGAAAAGAAGCTTAAACCTTCCAGATACACCCACACTCAAGGCGTTGCATACACTGCAGCAGCTCTCGCTATGGCACACTGTTATCCGATGGATGTGGCCTTTATCGCCGGCCTTCTGCACGACTGCGCGAAGTACATGTCACCAGACGAACTCTACGATTTCTGTAAGAAAAAAAATATCGACATCTCACCAGCTGAAGAGAAGAGCCCGCAGCTTCTGCATGCCAAGGCAGGAGCTTATCTCGCAAGGACGGAGTATGGTATAGAAGATCCCGATATTCTCCATGCCATTACGGTTCATACGACCGGAATGCCTGGAATGAATCTGCTCGACGAGATACTTTTTACAGCCGACTATATTGAACCGAACAGAGATAAAGCCGCCCGTCTTACAGAGATCCGTCAGTGTGCTTTCAAGGACTTCCATCTGGCAATCCAAATGATCCTCTCCGACACGATAGACTATCTGAAAGCCACCGGAAAGGATATAGACGAGACTACCTACCGTACTTACGAATATTACAAAAACCTTTAACAATCAGGAGCTATAAATGGCAAATACACTCGATATAGCAAAATTTATCAAAAAAACTCTCGAAGAGAAAAAGGGAGAGAACATCGACATCATCGACATCTCAAATGTCAGCATTATCGCCGATTACTTTGTAGTCGCTTCCGCCTCGAACCTGACACAGCTCGAAGCCATGAAGAAGGACCTGGAGGAGAAACTCTACAGGGAATATCAGATGGATCCGAAGGATGTAGAGGGCCGCAGGTCATCTACCTGGGTTCTTCTTGACTATGGTGATATCGTAATCCACCTCTTTACAAGAGAGGCAAGGGATTTCTATAATCTTGAGCGCATCTGGAAAGATGGCAAAATGATCGAAGCCTGACTTAAAATCCTAAATTAATTCAGCAGCCAAAAGACTTTTGTGATATACTTTTTATAAGTATGTTGCAAAAGTCTTTTTGATTTGAATCTAAACGGCGCTTCGCCCGCTCTTGTCTCAAATCAATAGAAGATGGAGGAAATTCAATGGAAAAATCAAAGGTCTATTTTACTGATTTCAGGACAGCTCTCGGAGTGCCGCTTACCGCGAAGCTCCAGAAGCTGATAAAAAAAGCCGGTATCGGAGACATTGACATGAACGGCAAGTTTGTCGCCATAAAGATGCATTTCGGTGAGCTCGGCAACCTCGCTTTCCTGCGTCCGAACTATGCTAAGGCAGTAGCAGATGTAATAAAGGAGCAGGGCGGCCTGCCATTCCTTACAGACTGTAATACCCTCTATCCGGGCAGCCGTAAGAACGCGCTGGAGCACCTGGACTGTGCGAATATCAACGGTTTCAACACTGTAACGACCGGCTGTCAGATCATAATCGGCGATGGTCTCCGTGGCACTGACGACGTAGAGGTCCCGGTACACAACGGAGAATACTGCAAGACTGCTTTTATCGGCCGCGCGGTAATGGACGCCGACATCATTATTTCCCTTACTCATTTCAAAGGACATGAGCAGGCTGGATTCGGCGGCACTATTAAAAATATCGGAATGGGCTGCGGCTCCCGCGCCGGCAAGATGCAGCAGCATCAGAGCGGCCATCCGCACGTTATCGAAGAGAAGTGCCGTGGCTGTATGAGATGCGCCAGGGAGTGCGGTTCTGACGCGATCTCTTATCCCGAGAAGGAAGTCGACGGAAAGAAAGTAAGAAAAGCGTACATTGATCCTGAAATCTGTAAAGGCTGCGGCCGCTGCATAGGAGCCTGCGCCTTCGATGCCATTGAAAACGACAACTGGGATGCACCGCAGCTTCTCGGACGCCGTATGGCTGAGTACACTCAGGCTGTCTGCTACGGCAGGCCATGCTTCCATATAAGCCTTATCACAGACGTGTCGCCTAACTGTGACTGTCACGGTGAAAACGACGCACCGATCCTTCCGGATATAGGAATGCTAGCATCCTTCGATCCGGTAGCCTTAGATCAGGCCTGCGTAGACCTCTGCGAGAAAGCCACACCTATAAGGAACTCCCAGCTCGGCGACAATATGGCTTCGCCTGATTTCCACGACCACCACGACGTCTGGCTCAACAGCAATCCAAACACGGCATGGAAGGAGACCTTAGAGCAGGGCGAGAAGATCGGACTCGGAAGCAGAGAGTACGAGCTTATCACGATGAAATAAAAGGCACACAAAAAAGCTCCCCGCACGGGGAGCTTTCTTAATGTCATAAAAAATAAAAAAGTAATCAGTGTCTCATGTTATATAATCTGAGAACTCCGAAGACCTTCCCTAAAATCTTACAGTCTGGAACTATGATCGGATCCATGGTATCGTTCTCTGGCTGAAGTCTGATGTGACCGTCCTCCTTATAAAAAGTCTTCACTGTGGCTGAATCATCGACTAAGGCTACGACCATCTCACCATTCTCAGCGGTGGAACATCTCTCAACCATGATGATGTCGCCGTTTAAGATACCGGCATTGATCATCGACTCGCCCTTCACTCGGAGCATGAACGACTCCTTATTCGGGACAAACTCTGATGGGATAGGGAAGTAGGACTCGATGTTCGAAACTGCGAGAAGTGGCTGTCCGGCAGCTACAGTGCCGATAACGGGGATGCTCGTCATCTCTCTGCGAGTCATGTTAAAATTATCATCGAGGATCTCGATGGCACGCGGCTTCGTCGGGTCCCTTCTGATATAACCGTTCTTCTCAAGAGAATTCAGGTGTGAAAAAACTGATGAAGTGGAGCGCAGGTTCACTGCCTCACAAATCTCCCTGACTGATGGCGGGTAGCCCTTCGTCAGGATCTCATTCTTTATAAATTCGAGGATCTGCTTCTGTTTCTCGGTAATCTTTCCGTACATGTCAAAACCTCCGTATGCGTTTCCTACGGGTTCTTTCTATATAAACTTTGTAAAATTATACCATATCGAACATAAGATTTCAAACATTTTTTCGAAAAATTTGTTTGCTTTTTGACGGAAAACAGCGTATTTAAGTCACTTTGCGCCCGACTTTTTTTCAATCTTGTAGAGAAGCTTCGTCTCTCCTAACACCTGATGTTTGTCGCCGTCGTTTAACTTGCTGTAATAGCTTAGCATCTCATTATCGACAGGAGATCTGTTGTCAGTTTTTATATATGTATAATCAGTCTTTCCGAAGAGATAGTCGAGGCTCACATCAAAATAATTGCTGATAGCCAGAAGAGTAGCCATATCGGGGTGATGATTTCCGGATAAATATCCGCTCACAGAGCTTGGAGATACACAGATCGCGTCGGCAAGATCCTGCTTTCTGATATCGCGGTCCACTAAAAGCTTACTGAGCCTGGCCTGAAAATGCTTCTCTGCATCTTCAAAATTTTGCTTTTTAATCTCTTTTAAGTCTTTTTCCTCACGATCTGCAAATGTCCTGTAATTTTTCCCGTTAATATTCATTTTCCGCCTCCTTATAGCAAATGCATGAAACAGCCATCTGAATAAAATGATACAGAAAAAAAATTTTATAAACGGTTTTCTTTAACTCGGTCGAAATAAGCTTTGAAAATATCGAAATATCTCAGACTTTAGAAAAATTGTTCGTTGAACCAGAACAGACATGAACAAAATAAACATACTCACATATATCATTGACTTTTATTCATTTTAGATGTATATTTATTAAAATGTAACCAAAAGTTAGTTGGAAAGAAGGAAAGATTTAAATGAAGAAAAAGATCTTATCACTTATCGCTGTCGCTGCATGCGCAATCTCTATGATCGGATGCGGCTCATCATCGAATGCAACATCCGGCTCATCCTCGGCTTCCGGAAGTAAGAGTTCAGGCACCAGCCAGGTAGCTGCGATCAAGAAGAAGGGAACTATCAACTGGGTCACAAACGCTGAGTTCGAGCCATTTGAGTACAAAGACGGCAATAAGATCATAGGAATCGATGCAGAGATCGCCCAGGCCATTGCCGACGATCTCGGAGTAAAGCTGAATGTTAACGATATTGCTTTCGATTCATGTGTCCCTGCAGTAAGCACAGGAAAGGATGACTTCTGCGCAGCAGGTCTTACAGATACACCGGACCGTGAGAAGAACGTAGACTTTACGAATTCTTATTTTAACGCATCTCAAGCTATCGTTGTCACAAAAGACAGCAAGATTTCCAGTAGAAGCGACCTGAACGGCAAGACTGTCGGAGTTCAGCAGGGTACGACAGGCGATACCTACTGCACGAACGAGAAGGGTGAGAACGATATCAAAGTCAATGAAGTCAAGAGATACAACAAGCCTATGGATGCAGTATCTGACCTTATCGCAGGCAGAATTGACGCCGTAGTTATCGACAACTTCCCGGCTGAGAAGCTCGTTTCCAAAAATTCTGGCAAGATCAAAAAGCTCGACGAGGCTTTGAGTGAAGAGAAATATGCTATAGCTGTACCAAAGGGATCAGACTTAAAGGACGAGATCAACAAGGTATTAAAGAAGCTCGAGTCTGATGGAACTCTTGACAAGATCAACTCTAAATACATCAAGACAGAATAATAATTCACCAGTAATTTTTATAGGAGTAATTTCTTAAATGTCGTTTTTTGCAACTATAGGCCAGCATCTGTACGACGATTTCGTTGTAGAGGGTCGTTATATGTACATTCTTCAGGGCCTGGGCAACACGGTCGTAATTACGATCTTTGCCCTGATCCTTGGACTTGCGCTCGGCGTTATTTCATCTATCATAAATGTTTTCTATGCCAATGGAAAACGCGGCCCACTTATGAGGGTTCTTAAAGTCATAGTCTCGATTTATATCACAGTCATCCGAGGAACACCTACAGTCGTTCAGTTGATGATCATGTATTTCGTTATCTTAACGAGCGGAAGTCCTCTTGTAATCGCCATTTTAGCATTCGGAATCAACTCCGGCGCATACGTATCTGAGGTTTTCAGAAGCGGGATTCAATCCGTAGATTACGGACAGACTGAGGCCGGAAGGTCGCTTGGACTTTCCGCCAACCAGACGATGTTTAAGATTGTTCTCCCTCAGGCCATAAAAAATGTCACACCGGCTATTTTTAATGAGTTTATCACACTCCTTAAAGAGACATCTGTCAGCGGATACGTAGGTATCCAGGATCTTACGAAAGGCGGAGATATTATCCGTTCGATAACTTACGATGCCTTTACGCCGCTTTTACTTGTCGCAGGCATCTATCTCGTGATAGTCATCGGCCTTACCCAGATCCAGCATGTAGTCGAAAGGAGGCTTCAGAAGAGTGATCGTCATTAAAAACTTACACAAGACATTCAAGACCGACGACGGTGATCTAGAAGTCCTAAAAGGCATTGATGCCGAGATAAAAGACGGCGAAAAAGTCGCTGTTATCGGGCCTTCCGGCTCTGGAAAAAGTACCTTTCTGCGCTGTATGAACCTGCTCGAGACGCCTACTTCCGGAGAAGTCTGGTTCAATGGCACTCAGATCAATGTTCCGGGCGTCAATATTGATGAAATCCGCGCACAGATGGGAATGGTATTCCAGCATTTCAACCTGTTCCCGCATCTAACTGTTAAAGCAAATATCACACTGGCCCCGGTTCTATTAAAGCGTATGACCCAACAGCAGGCCGATGAGAGGGCCATTGAGCTGCTCAAACGAGTTGACCTTGTAGAGAAAGCCGACGCATATCCGTCGCAGCTCTCAGGCGGCCAGAAACAGCGTATAGCCATAGTTCGTTCGCTCGCTATGAATCCGAAGATGATGCTTTTCGACGAGCCTACATCGGCCCTTGATCCTGAGATGATCGGTGAAGTTCTTGAAGTTATGAAGGAAGTCGCTGACCAGGGAATGACAATGGCTGTCGTCACCCACGAGATGAAATTCGCGCGCGATGTTGCCGACAGGATATTCTTCTTAGACGGTGGGCATATTCTCGAAGAAGGAACGCCAGAACAGATATTTGATGCGCCGAAGAATCCAAGGCTTAAAGATTTCCTGTCAAAAGTACTGTAAATTTCAGATAAACAGATATTTATCCGCTAAATATCTGCTGCTGTCTCATCGGATTTACACTGCAAATGGCCCGCTTATGTCTGCTTCACTCCAAATGACACCTGATATTCTCCGTATGTACCCGACGGCTATATTGAAAAAATTCAGATTTAAGCTACAATATAGATATGGGAAAAGATTCAGAATTTTATAAAGAAAAGAAAAATCATCAGACAATGCGGCTTCGGGAACTTCTAAAGCAGCTTCCCGGCTTTGTTGCCGACTATATCTACAGTAAGGAAATGACGTCCCAGACCAGCACTCTGGTGTCATACTGCTATGACCTTCTGACATTTTTTAACTATATCATCGAGAAAAATCCGATGTATAATGGCAAGAAACCTGTGGACTTCAGGCTCGATATATTGACAAAGATCACATCGGAAGATATCGCAGAATACCAGCGGTACTTAGAACTCGATGTAAGCTCCGACAGCAAAACGATCCATGAGAACGGGAAAAAGGCTATTGCCCGCAAGATGGCACCATTGCGCGGTCTCTACCACTACCACCTGATCCACAAGAATATCAAGGAGGATCCGACAGTCCTCGTTCCGCTGCCGCGTCTTAAAAAAGACAAAAATATCATCAGAATGAATAACTACGAAGTTCAGGCCATACTAGATGCTATCCAGAACGGTAACGACCAGATGACTGAGAGACAGAGGAAATTCTGTGAGCGGACTCAGCAGAGGGACCTCGCGATACTTACGCTTATGCTTGGAACCGGAATCCGTGTATCCGAGTGCAACGGACTCGATATCACTGATGTCGATTTCAAGGTAAATACGATAACTATCGTAAGAAAAGGCGGCGGGCAGGACGTTCTCTACTTCGGGGACGAAGTACACGATGTCCTTAAAGACTATGTGGACGGAGAACGGGCTTCAATTGTTCCTAAGGCCAAGCCCGGCCACGAAAAGGCTCTGTTCTTCTCGATGCAGGGAAAGCGGATGAGTGTAGACGCTATAGAGAAGCTCGTAAAAAAATACGCCCAGATCGCCGTTCCAAACAAGCACATCACACCGCACAAACTCCGCAGCACCTACGGCACAGCGCTCTACAGAGAGACTGGCGATATCCGCCTTGTAGCCGATGTGTTGGGCCACGAGAACATCAATACGACTATCAATTACTACGCTGCGATCGAAGACGAACACAAGAGGGAAGCTGCGAATGCAGTAAACTTCCACCGGAAGGACCCGAAAGCATAAAAAAGCCAGGGAATTTCCCTGGCTTTTTTTGTGATTATTTCTGATTTCTTAATATCGTAAGCAACTTATTAAAATATTCCGGCAGTGGTGCTGAAAATTCGACGTACTGCTTTGTCGTCGGATGGATAAAACCTATCGTCATCGCATGGAGGCACTGACCCTCGAGATTTTTAAACTTTGGTCTTACTCCTCCGTAGACTTCGTCTCCAAGGAGCGGGTGCCCAATCGATGCCATATGCACCCTGATCTGGTGCGTTCTGCCTGTTTCCAGCTTGAACTCGCAGTAGGCGTAATCCCTGAAATTTTCAAGGACCTTGTAGTGCGTGATCGCATTCTTACCGTGGCGGGCATTTACCGCCATTTTTTTGCGGTCTTTTTCACTTCTTCCTATCGGCGCATCGACTGTGCCACAAGCCTGGTTCATATGTCCGCAGACTATGCCGCGGTAGATGCGGTTTATACTGTGCACCTTGATCTGCTCTGCGATAAAGAGGTGCGCACGGTCATTTTTACAGACGATCAGTGAACCAGTCGTATCCCTGTCTATCCGATGGACGATCCCGGGCCTTATGACGCCATTTATGGCCGAAAGCGAGTCTCCGCAGTGATACATAACAGCGTTTACAAGCGTCCCGTCAGGATGCCCCGGCGCAGGGTGTACGACCATGCCCTTCGGCTTATTTACGATAAGGATATCGTCATCCTCGTAGATGATATCGAGAGGAATATCCTGCGGCTCTACATTTAAGACTTTCTCCTCGATTGGGATCAGAGTCACCCGGTCGCCATCTTTTAATTTGTAGTTATTTTTTACAGGGGAGTCGTTTACGAGGACATTCTTCTCCTCTATCGCCTTCTGAAAAAATGACCTGGTATGTCCGCTGTCGCGCTCCGATAAGAATCTGTCGATCCTCGTCCCAGCGTCTTTTGTATCTATTAAGATCTCTTCTTTATCCATACAGAGAGGTCCTCATCTTTGTACTTGAAAAGTATAAGAATCAGAAGAAAAATCACAGAAAGCGTCACATAGATATCTGCCACATTAAATACCGGGAAATTGATAATCGAAAAATAGATGAAATCGGTCACTTTGCCGAAGGCTACTCTGTCGATATAGTTTCCGACTGCTCCGGCCACAAGTGAAGAGAGGACGAAAGCCATCGGCATATACTTCTTCTCGAATGGCAGCCTGATGAAAAAATAGATTATAACCGCAGATATTACAGGAGTAAGGATATAAAAGACTATCGACTTTCCGGTAAGCATAGAAAAAGCAGCTCCGGTGTTATAGAGGAGATGCAGCTCCAGCACTCCTGGTATAAGGTCTATGTCTCCTCCTGACAGAGCAGTCCTTGCGGCAAGCTTCGTCAGCTGATCTAAAATTATCAGCGCAATTATATATAGTATAAAAAATGTATAGTAGTTTTTCTTTGACTTCATTTTAAAATCTCATTAATACCCTCCAAGATAAATTCGTCGTCGAGGGATGTATCTATTACAGCTTTTCCAATCTTTTCAAGCAGGATGAATTTGATCTTTCCGGCCTGCATCTTCTTGTCTGACTTTGTAGTTCGAAGGATATCTGCAGCATTGTAGCTGCTCGCGCTTACGGAAGTCGGCAGTTTGTAATCTGAGAACACCTTACGGATCTTCTTATAATCATCCTCGGAAATACACCCTTTCTTCATCGAAAGGTAGGACGCTGCGACTGAGCCGATCGCCACGCACTGGCCATGGAACAGAGAGAAATTTGAAAGTTTCTCGACTGCGTGGCCTATCGTGTGGCCGAAGTTCAAGGTCGCTCTGATGCCCTGCTCCTTCGGGTCCTCTTCCACAACTGCACCCTTGATCTCACAGCTTCTCTTTACAACGTGAAAGATCGACTCTGGATCAAATGATACTATCCTCTCCCTGTTCTCTATCAGAAAATCGAGGTAGGCGCTGTCCGCAATAAGTCCATGCTTTATGACTTCTCCCATTCCCGACTGGAACTGCTCATCCGGAAGGCTCCTTAGCACTGAGAGGTTCATGTACACGAGACGCGGCATATAAAAGGCACCTACCATGTTTTTGAATGATCTGAAGTCAACTCCGGTCTTTCCACCGATGGATGAGTCAACCATCGAAAGAAGGCTCGTAGGAATCTGTATAAAGTCAATACCCCGGAGATAAGTGGCTGCAGTAAAGCCTGTAAGGTCACCTACAACGCCGCCTCCAAGAGCTACGAGCAGATCCTTGCGGTCAAAATGCTCCCTTATAAGGTGCTCATATAAATCCTCTACAACGTTTAAATTCTTCGAGGGCTCGCCTGCCTGAAACACGAACTGTGTTATAAGCGATGCACATCGATAAAGAGCGTCCCTTACGTCGTCGATATAGAGCGAAGCAACATTCGTATCGCTTACAATGCAGATGCGTCCGTATTTCTTCCCGGTCTGATTCAAAAAATCAGCCAGTCTGCCGAAATCGTCCTCCAAAACAATGTTGTAACATGGTTTTCCATCGTATTTTATCTCCAGCTTATCTTCCATCAGTCGTACCAGCCAATCTTTACTTTAAGTCTGCCTTTTTGTGTCTCTCCGTTAAAATCAAAAACCTTAAGCTTTCCTTTTCCTCTTACCGTGATGATATCGCCCTCTTTTATGACAGCTTTGTGGCTTGTCACGATCTTTCCGTTCAGGAAAATTTTCTCAGAGTCGATCAGAGATGAGGCCGCGCTCCTCGAAGAGTGCGCACAGGCCGCCACAAACGAGTCAAGCCTGTCTGAAGTGATAATGATATCCTCTTCCCTGAAATCCGGTGAAAACTTTGCGTCATGCTTTGGCAGGGCTTTCACAGTAACCTCAGTGTGCCTTACCTTAGTCAGGTTTTCAGCAATAAAGCCCGCAATGCGTTCGACGCAGAACAGGATACAGTAGTTTTCATCCTTTTTTACGATAAGGTCTCCCATAAGCTCACGCTTTATCATAAGGCCCATAAGTGAGCCGAGATAGTCCCTGTGTGTCAGCTTCTCTGCAAACTTCTGAACAGCCGGCTCAATTTTTAGTACATGGTATGGAAAATCGATATCGAAAAAAGCATCAGAAGGCAGGAATGCAGCCATCTGACGCTCACTACCGTCATATCCCCCGAAAAGAGAGATATGGCACTTAAAACTGCCCTCTGACTTTCGCAGGATGCTCTGCTCATTTAAATCGAGGAAATCCGTAAAGACAGGATAATCCCTGGAAAATGCTCTTCCATCGAGATCAGAAAAGTGTTTTCTTATAAACTCATCTGAATTCTGTTTCATCAGAAATTAGAACCGAAATTGTTGCTGTCACTGTCTGACTTGTGGATGGAATCGGACAGATCGTCTACCATCTGTGCCAGATCTCCGGAAATCTTAACTCCCTTCGGTGTGATAATGAAAATGAAGTTCGAAATCTTCTGGAATCGTCCTCCGACCGCATAGCAGGTACCAAACATAAAGTCTATGATACGCTCTGCTACGTTCATATCTAATCCCTCGGTGTTCAAAACAACCGTACGATTTGAAAGAAGAGTATCCGCGATCTCCTGAATATCATTGAACGAAGTCGGCTTGATCACAACTACGGCCATCTCGGTAGGAATCGAATAAGCCGCACGCTTAGAGCCTGACTGATGACTTCTTATAGGGGTGACATTCGATGCCTTCTTATCCTCGGTATCTTTAGCACGCTTCTTTTTCTTGAAACGTGAAGGCTCGTCTTCCTCTTCCTCTTCAAACTCTTCCTCATCGTAATCTTCATCGTCATCTCTTAAGTTCACTGCATCAAGAAAACCATCTAAAAAACTCATTCAAATCCTCCTTAGATGTTATAATTTCTCGCACCGAAGATGCCGGTTCCAACGCGAACCATCGTGGCTCCCTCTTCGATAGCTATCTGATAATCATTAGTCATGCCCATGGACAAAATATCCATAGTTACATTATCTATGTTTTTCGAGGCGATGTCAACTGATTTATCTTTTAAAGCTTTGAAAACCGGACGGTTGTCCTCAGGATTCTCGACAAAAGGTGCTATTGTCATAAGTCCCTTAATAGAAATACCGTCAAGTGCAGCGCACTCCCTTACAAGGTCTTCAGTCTCCTCGAGCTTTACCCCGAACTTTGTATCCTCCTGAGCTACATTTACCTCGATAAGGATAGGAATAACTGTTCCGTGCTTTTTGGCCTGAACATTTATCTCCTCGGCAAGCCTGTAGCTGTCAACCGAGTGGATCAGAGCAACCTTTCCGGCGATATACTTTACCTTGTTTCTCTGGAGATGTCCTATCATGTGCCAGCTTATATCATCAGGCATCTCTTCGATCTTTCCGGTAAGCTCCTGAACCTTGTTCTCCCCAAAAGTCCTGATGCCGTCGTTATAGGCCTCCATCAGCATATCTACAGGCTTTGTCTTGCTGACTGCGATAAGAGTCACTTCTGAACGGTCTCTTCCGGCTCTGTCACAGGCTTTCTGGATATTTTCTTCAACAATTTTTAAATTATCACTTACTATTCCCATGTAAAAATTCCTCCTGTCACTTGTCGTTAATAATATCTCCGTCCTTCACGCCTTTTGCATCAAGAACTATATAATCGTAAAGCCTCAGAGAGCTGTTATGTACCGGCTCAATGATGCTGTACTGTCCATTTTTATAGAGAAGCTTCACTTCGACATACTGTGTATAGCCCTTGTTGGCCAGATACACTCCGTAAGTCTGCATGTATTCTCCGTCCGATCCCTTCTTCGCCTTTGTAACAAGGGAAGAATTCGGAACCTTAAGTCCAGATTCGTTGTCTAACAAAAGCTCTATATCAAGAAAGCGGCTGCCGGAAAATCTATCCATCGAATCGTCGAATTCGAGAACCAGATACTGCACACCTTCCCGCTTTATAATATGCATATTTGCCCAGACCTTAGTCCCGTCGCTGTCAAATCTGACTTCTATCGTACTCTTGTTCTTAAGACTCTGATACAGCGTATCAGAAATTGGTGTGACAAGCTTCCAGTTGTCGTCAGTTACAAGCCGAAAGGCCGTGCTGTCCGGGCTGAGGCTGTTTCCAGTCGATACCTCGGTAGTCTTTAAAGCTGACTCATCAAACGAAGATTTCTTAAATGTCTCCTCATTTAAACCGTTTAAGTTATCATAGGAGAGACACACAAGTCCGGAAGACGGCGAATTTACGTTTATAACAGAGCCTGCCTTAATGTGCTTGTCCAGACTTTTGTTTAAAGTTTTTTTAACTTTCTCTCCGTTTACAAGAGATAAGTAATCGGAGGCATTTTTTTTAAGAGAGTAGGTGCTCTCAAACGTCTCCGGTGAATACGAATCATTAAAGCCCTTAAGCATCTCAGTGATACGAAGCTTCTGGTCATTGCTCAAAGAAAAAGAATTCGACGTCTCCTTCTGAATCTCCGAAATGAGGTCTCCTGTCTTGTCGAGGCTTAAGACAGTCTCTCCATTTTTCACACGGCTCTCATCCGGCAGAAAATAATATGCCTCACCAGTGCCGCCAGCCTTGACTAAAGTCTCATTCCGAAGTGCCAGGGCCCTGAAACGGTTATCAGTAACTATCTGTCCCTGCTTTACCTCTGTGACAGTGATATGATGTCCTGTAAAAAATGAAAGCAGGTGAAAGAACAGATAGATGAATATAAAGATCAGAAGAATGAATTCAAAGTGGATCTCAGGCACTCTGTGGAACTTCGTGACTTTATTTTTATCTTCCAAATCCTACTCCTGTATAAGTGTGAAATGCGTTCGCGCTTTAGCCATTAAATGAGCGGTGCAATTCGCACCCGCTTCGCGGCAGCGGTTCGCCGTTTCCGCTCTGTCTTCGCCCTTCGGGCTCGCCAATCGCGGACGGCTATCGCATGGGCGGTTTATAATGCTCCCACTTCGCCCTTCGGGCTCGCGGCAGCATAACAACCGCTCCATGCTAATTCGCGCGTAAAAAAAATCCTCATAACGCAGAAGTCGCGCTATGAGGTTTGATAGATTTTAAGCTACCTGGCTCTTTGCAAGCTCACAGAGCTTTGCAAAACCATCTGCATCTGATACAGCGAGATCTGCAAGCATCTTTCTGTTCATCTCGATATTTGCAAGTTTGAGACCGTGCATAAGCTTGCTGTATGAAAGTCCGTTAAGACGGGCTGCAGCATTGATACGAGCGATCCAAAGCTGTCTGTACTGTCTCTTCTTCTGCTTTCTTCCTGCATATGCAGTGGAAAGTGCCTTCATGACCGTCTGCTTGGCAACACGGTACTGCTTTGAACGGGCTCCTCTGTATCCCTTAGCTGCCTTTAATACTCTATTATGTCTCTTCTTTGCGTTTAATGCGCCTTTAACTCTTGCCATAATTTACCTCCTGACTGCGCTTACCATCAAAGATATGGTAAGATCTTCTTCATGTTCTTCTCGTTCGTTGGGTCTGTCATAGTGGCCTTGCGGAGATTTCTCTTTCTCTTTGTGGTCTTCTTTGTCAGAATATGGCTCTTGAAAGCCTTGTTTCTCTTAAGCTTTCCTGTTCCAGTTGCTTTAAAGCGCTTTGCAGCTGCTCTCTTGGTCTTCATCTTTGGCATGATAGATATCCTCCTTGTCTTTGTACTGCCTTTACACCGATTACTTGTCCTTGATCGGTGTAAGCACCATGCTGATGCTTCTGCCTTCCTGCTTCGAAGGCTTATCCACTGTAGCTACATCTGAAAGCTTGTCGGCAATATCGTTTATGATATGGCGGCTGGATGAGATGTGAGCCATTTCACGTCCACGGAAACGAAGCGTAAGCTTGACTTTATTGCCCTTAGCGAGGAATTTCCTGGCGTTATTCAGCTTGGTATTCATGTCGTTCCCGTCGATATTCGGTGAGAAACGAATCTCTTTAACCTCGATAACCTTCTGTTTCTTCTTAGCTTCCTTCTCTTTGCGGGCAAGCTCATAGCGGTACTTTCCGTAATCAATGATCTTGCACACAGGTGGATGGGCATTAGGAGAAACCATAACCAGATCCAGATCAGCCTCACGTGCCTTGATCTGAGCCTCACGAGCAGACATAATTCCTACCTGCTCTCCGTGCACACCGATAAGACGGACTTCCTTCGCACGGATCTTTTCATTTACCAGTAATTCGCTAATGGTACACCTCCATACGGACATAAAAAAAGTGGATAGGCAGACTATCCACAAAAATACATAATAAAAAATCTGATCGATCCTAACTATGTAACTCTGAGTCACACACTCTGCATACGCCAGGTGCTCAGGTGAGAGTGGAATACTCTGCTTCATACAACTCAATTAGAATATCACTTCGACACTACAATGTCAAGGTATTTTTCAAAAAAATGGTCAAAGTTTCAAAATACCATTGTAGACGTTTACAGCTTTCTGGCTGTTCAGAGAATCGGCGCGTATAGAGGAATCGAATACGCGGCCAAATCCCCTCTTGGGAGCAGAAACCTTCGCCTTCTTCCTCTTTCCCTCATAGCCTATGCCACCGCCGTCTCCATGACCTTCAGAAACCGGTGAAACTTTCACAACTCTGTAGATAGACATAATGCCCGCCTCCTTTCTCAGACAGACAAAATGAATAGTTACTATCCTTTCATTATTTATATCGACAGTCTTGTTTGAAAGTTTACACTTTTTTTTAAAAAACAGCAAAGATTTCTGAAAATTATTCTTCAGGAGGAAGAGCCGGTTTGAAGAGTCTTGAGGTATATGTCTCGTTGTCTTTGCTCTCGAGATATTCGTTCGTCCTCTGAATGGCCTCTTCGCAGAATGTCATCTGGCTTCCTACGGTCTTCTGCCCTCTGCGGTCTTTTCTCTGGTAGGTCTGATCAGGCTGCAGATAGTAAGCCTTCAGATTGTCGGCCTCTTCTACCTCTAAAATATGCTTTGCACACTCCTTTAGGTCCGGATCTTCGACAGGGAATACAACTTCGACGCGGCGGTCAAGATTTCTAGGCATCCAGTCGGCCGAACCCATGTAGACCTCTTCGTCTCCATCGTTGTAAAAATAGAATATCCTGCTGTGTTCGAGGAAAGTTCCCACGATAGATGAAACTGTTATATTTTCGCTGACTCCCGGGATTCCGACCTTGAGGCAGCAGATTCCCCTGACGATAAGGTTTATCTTTACACCTGCCGCAGAAGCCTCATAGAGGCGGGCGATCATGTCTTTGTCGCAGAGCGAGTTCATCTTTGCGACGATACGTCCCTTTCTTCCGGCCTTTGCGTGCTCGATCTCGCGGTCTATAAGCTTGTAGAAGCCGTCCCTGAGCCAGATCGGTGAGACAAGGAGTTTGTTCCAGTAAGCCGGCTCAGAGTAACCGGAAAGCATATTAAAGAGTGCCGTGGCGTCCTCTCCGATAAGCTCATTGCAGGTCAGGATACCACAGTCTGTGTATATCTTCGCAGTCTTATCGTTGTAGTTTCCGGTACCGAGATGTACGTATCTTCTGATCCCGTCCTCATCGTCCCTTACGACTAAAGTGATCTTTGAGTGTGTCTTTAAGCCGACGAGACCATAGAGCACATGGCATCCGGCCTTCTCAAGCATCTTCGCCCAGCCGATGTTGTTTTCCTCATCGAAACGGGCTTTCAGCTCTACCAGGACAGTAACCTGTTTGCCGAGCTCAGCTGCCTTTGCCAGAGCTGCGATAATAGGTGAGTGGCGGCTTACACGGTATAGAGTCTGCTTTATCGCAAGGACCTTCGGGTCAACTGCCGCCTGTTTTATAAAGTCTACGATCGACTCGAACGAATCGTAAGGGTGCTGGAAGAAGATGTCCTTCTTTCTTATCTCTGCGAACAGGTCGTCGCAGTCTATAAGTCTCGGCTGTACCTGCGGCGTAAACTCCTTCTCACGGAGATCGTCGTATCCGTCAAGTCCGTAGATATCCATGCATACCGTAAGATCCATTGGTCCGTGGATCGGATAGATGGCCTCCTGTGACACATGGAAATTTTTCTTTAAAGTGTTAAGGAGCCTCTTGTCCATATTTTCTTCGACGTCGAGCCTTATAACTTCGCCCCAGGCACGCTTTTTAAGCTGCTTTTCCATCTCCTTCATCAGATCCGACGTCTCTTCCTCGTCGAGTTCAAAGTCGGCATTTCTCATGACTCTGTAAGGAAAAGCACAGAGCACATTGTAATTGAGGAAGAGCTTCGACATGTTCTTCTCGATGATCTGGTCAAGCAGAATGAAATCTGATTCCTTATCTGAATCTGAAGGAAGGGCGATAAGTCTCGGGAGAACAGACGGCACTGCAACAGTGGCAAAGGAGATGTCTCCTTCCTTCTCCGCATCCTTTAAAAGCCTCGAGCCATTTTTACCAGTAGTGATAAGGGCTGCTATGTTTAACGACTTGTTTGGTATATGTGGGAAAGGACGGGACGAATCTACAGCCAGAGGCGTAAGTACCGGGAACACATTCTCTTTGAAGTATGTGTCAACATATTTGGACTGCTCGTCATTTAAGTCTTCGTATGAATCAACAAGCTTTACACCATTTTTCTCGAGAGCCGGAAGCAGCGCACGGTTTAATGTGGTATACTGCCTGTCAATAAACTCGTGGGTTACAGTGCGGAGCGCGTCGAGCTGTTCCTTAGCCGTCATTCCTGCGAGGTCTTTTTTCTTGTAGCCGGCATGGACCATATCGACGAGCGAAGCGACACGGACCATAAAAAACTCGTCGAGGTTTGAAGCCGTGATGCTTAGGAATTTGAAGCGGTCCAGAAGAGGAAGTTTCGGGTCCCTGGCCTCGTTTAAGATTCTCTCGTTGAACATCATCCACGAAAGCTCTCTGTTTTCGTAGTATTCTGGATCTTTAAAATCTACTGCCATATCATATCTCCTTCTTGTCCCTTATCTCAGGTCTTATTCCAAATACTTCAGTGAAGAATGCTGCCTTATCTTCAAAGTAGCTCTTCTCGAGATTCAGTGGAAGCTTCGAGGAAACCGAGATAAAGAGCCTGTCTCCGCGCATTCTGATCTTTAAATCCTTGAACTTCTGCTTGTGGCTCGAATCCATCGCATTGCAGACGCGAAGTATTGCCATAAGTTTTAAAAATACTATATATTCGTCTTCAGTAAGTTCATTTTCAAATCTCGAATACCTCAAGTCCTTCTCATGGTGATACCTTGAGATCAACGCGATGAGCTTTCTCTCGTCGTGAGTGATGCCTAAGATCTCTGACGACATTATGACAGAATAGGAATTCAAAGCCGCAACTGAGAGGCTTAAGTGTTTGCCACAGTCGTGAAGGATGGCAGCGACTCTGACTAAAAGCCTGTCCCTCTTCTCAAGCCCGCTCCTCTTATAGACCGCGTCAAAAAGAGCTGCTGTCATACGGTCCATCATTTTGATATGCGGTTTATAGCTTCCACACCTTCCCGCGATAAAATAGGCTGCACTTATCACATCGGCCTCAAAGTCGTGATCAGGCTTCATGGTCCCGACACGGTAAAGGCTGTTTAAGGTAATTCCGTCGTGAATTGAAATACCCGGAGCCGTGATCATTTTGCACTCTGTCTGTATGATCATAGCATCGTATAAAAGCAGGAAAGGGATGACCATATCGTCAGGGTCGTTTATATTAAATCTCTTGAACGTATCCTTGAAATAGTTCTCGTCACCGAGTTCTTTCATAAATGAGACAGCCTTAGCCCTTTCCACAGGCTTATTCAGGAAATCCTTCTCACCAAAGAGGTTTACGATATTTGAAAAATTGTCGTTTAAAAGAATAAGATATTCCGTTCCCTTATCCGGCAGGTACATATGGAAAAAGTTATCGGTCTCTTTGATTATCATCTCGAGGACCTGCTGTCTGCCATCAGCCTTCTGCGACAGCGCGATAAGGTTTTCTCTGACCTCACCAGCGCCAAACATAATATGCTGCGTAGTCAGAAGCTTTCCCTCTTTAAAGAGTGTAAGCTGAATTGAAGAGCCTCCGATATCAGCCATCAGAGCCGATTTTTCTATCATTTTTGAAAAATCAGGACGGGCGGCCAGTGCCTGGTAGCTGTAGAAACGCTGCTGTGAATTCGTAAGGAGCTTTACAAAAATGCCGCAGTGTATTTTAATACGGTCAAAAAGTATCAGATAGTTCGAAGCCTCCGTCAGAGCGGACACCGCAAAAGCCTGGTAGAAATCCACTTTAAATTCTTCCAGCGCGCGCTTCATGTCCGTCAGAGCCTTTATAATGGCATCAAAGGTATCTGCCGTTATCTTTTTAAAATTATAGATATCGTGTGATACCTGGACCGGCATCCTCATCTCATCGAGTTCCTTGAGTGTGCCGTTCTTCACCTCATAAATGCGAAGTGAAATCTCGTATGTTCCGATGTAAATTGATCCGTACTTTTTTACCTTCATATATACCCCATTTTTTAGTGAATCAATAGTTGCCCAAAATCTTCAGATCATTGGTCTCGCATCTGAGTCCCAACAGTGCATTGACAACGCCCTCGTCTAAAAGATTGCCTTCAAAATCCACAAAGAACCGGTACTCCCACGGCCTTCCCTTTAGCGGCCTCGACTCGATCCGGCTCATATTGAGCCCATTGAATGCGAAATGTGTAAGTATCTGATACAGGCTTCCCTCTTCGTTCGGAAGGGTAAAACAGATTGAAATATTTTTCGCATCGCGGCGGAATATCTTCTTGGCCGAGACTATAAGGAATCTGGTCTCATTGTCTTTTACATCCTGAATGGCAGAATCAATGACTTTAAGTCCATAGAGATCAGCGTTAATGCTTCCCGCTATCGCTGCCTCAGACGGATCGTTGTCATCCTTTACCTTCTTCGCGGCGACCGCGGTATTTGTGGTACTGACCGAAGTGAACTGCTCGTGCTGCCTCAGATAGTCAGCGCACTGCATCAGGGCCTGCGGGTGCGAGTAGACTCTCTTTATCGTATCGATCGTCGCATCCTTTGTACTAAGGAGAGCGTGATCGATCTTTATGACCTTCTCTCCGATTATCGCGCAGTCGTATTCATTTAAAAGATCAAGATTCTGACTGACTGTCCCGGCTGTCGAGTTTTCGATCGGAAGCACCGCGAAATCCGCCCTGTTCTCCCTCAAGGCATCCATGGCTTCTCTCCAGGTAGCCACATGGAACGAATCGACGTCTTTTCCAAAGACATCGTTTGTCGCAGCCTGGCTGTAAGCGCCCTCGACACCCTGATATACGACTTTCGCATTCGTCAGGTTAAACGAATTTACACAGGTAAATCCGCTGTCCTCTCCGATTCCGTTTTCAGCGAGCATCTGGTACTGCTTTTTTCTGCTGATAGACATTATCAGTGAAAAAAATTCACGAATTCCAAGTTCTAAGAACTCGTCCTTCACGCCCTCTGTCAGATGTGAAAGCTTCGCTTCCTCTCTGCCTTTGTCGAGAACCGGTCTGTGATGGGCTATCTTGTAATCAGCCACCTCACACGCGAGTCTGAGCCTTTTTTTGAACAGATTGAGAAGCTGTTCGTCAACGCCGTCAATATCTTCTCTTATCTTTGTTAAATCTTCCATTCTTTTTCCTTTAAATTTATGTAAAATCTTTTATCGTTCTGATTTCATAAGGATAGGTTCGAGCCTGTTTCTCGCCATAAAAAACACCCTGTCTATAACTGCGAAACAGAATTCGACTGCCACGACAAAGAGCAGGATAAGCGCCCATTTGTAATCCATTTTCTTGAAATTTGCGATAGCTTTCGCGGAAAAAATACCGGTCACGCCTGCCACGGATATTGCTATAAAAAAAAGCCCCCAAAAAAGAGCATTGAAAACAAGGCACTTAAGCCCCCAGTATTTGAGCATTCCCTTATCATAGAAATGCCTCTCTATGACCTGCGCCAGTATCAGGTAGAGTGCTATACCAACATAGGTAAAAATAATGCCCTTCCGTGGCGACAGGAAAAGTCCCAGGATAGCACCAGCCGCAAGGGCCGCTATCCCGAACTTAAGTCCCGAAAAGCTGTATGCAAATGCCGTAAAGCAGGCCGCTATTATCAGGAGGAACAGTGTAGATGTGGAAAAAACGTTAGTCAAAAGAATACAGATGACTGCAAGCGCTGTGAACACTCCTCCTCTTGCTACAGATGTCGAGCTTACATGCATGTGCAGAGATCACCTCCCATTGCCTCACAGCATTTGTCAGAGCACCAGAGTGTGCAGCAGGCATCGCACATGTCGCAGTCGCTGCTGCCCCTGTACGGATCTCTGCCGTTTCTCTGTCCATAGTAGGCGTAACCACGATCCTGGTAATTCGGATTGCTGTATCCGCCGCCGTTGTAATTGCCGTTGTTGTAGTTTCCGTTGTTATAACTGCCATTGTAGCCGCCATTAGAGTTTGACTGTCCACTCCCATAGTAGCCGCGCTGTCCGCTCCTGCGCTCCTTCATGATCTCTTCATAAGCTTCCTGAACCTGCTTGAACTTCTCTTCAGCCAGGTCCTTAAGCGGGTTATTCGCATTCGCATCGGGATGGTACTTTCTGCTTAATTCTCTGTATGCGTGCTTTATCTCTTCGTCAGTCGCATTCGGGGAAACCCCGAGTACATCATATGGATTCATTTAATTCCTCCGTCAATTTGTCAAATCTGTTCCAAACACCTGCATATATAATATTTCTTAAGATTCCGACATTGTCTACCGCCGGAAGCATCTCAAAAGCTTCTGCTGAAGCTGAAATATTTTCATAGAGAACAGGCTTTGCCTTCTCTAAAACCGCCTTCTTTGACGACTCATTGGAAAATGGGTTGAATTCGCCGTGTTTTCTGTCCTTCTCCCAATCGTCGACCGCGTCCATCACATAGATAAACTTCCCCAGGAAAAATCCCATCTGTCTTAAATCCTGCGCAAAAATATCGTCCTTCCAGACAAATATCTCGCCTAAGGCATTTCCGAAGTGCTCACTTAAGGATTCAATATCACAGCTCTTTTCCTGTTCCAGTTCGTGAAGCGCTTTAAGCTCAGCTGAAAGGGTCCCCGCCTGTCTCGGATAGGCTTCCATCGCAGCTTTCGCTCTCTTCCTGTACACAAAGCTCATCGCCGAAGCACCAGCTTTTCCTGAATCTGCCTTGTCATCCTCAAAGTGAAGATACCCAAGCAGAATGCTCATAGAAGCTGCATACTCATCGGCCTCTGATTCAGTCCTCCTCTGCTTTCTAAGCGGGTGTGCTATGCACCTCGAACGATAGTCTGTAGTCTTTAAGTCATATACAGAGGTAAGAAGCAGCTTTAAGAAAGTCAGGTCGTATGATAAGAGCAGTTCAGAACTTACACCGTAATTTTTCTTAAGGCTCCTGCAGAGCCCGCAGTAATAGCGCCTGTAAAGATCGTATTCTTTTATCTTAAGCTCTGGTTTTCGGACGCGGACATAGCCGAACACTTCAAACCTCCTGTTTGTTTATTAAGAATAATAATACCACAATATCGTGGAATTTTGTATATATTTTTGTTATTGTGCCTTCTCGTAATCATAGAGCCTGTCAACATTATCTGACTTCGTAATTTTTCCGTCAGTACTTACAAAGACGGCTTCGACGCCCTCTGTCTTATTTACGAATTCAAGTCCTTTTTTAAGTCCCATGGCAAATACTGTTGTAGAGAGGGCGTCTGCCTTTGTAGACTGTTTCGTAAAGATAGTGACCGAATCGAGTCCGTTGTCATACGGATAGCCGTTCTTTATATCTAAGATATGGTGGTATATCCTGCCATTTTTCTTAAAATACCTCTGATAGGTTCCACTTGTGACTACCGAAATATCTTTTGCCTTTACAGTAAAAAGTGCCTCTCCGTTTTCTGAAAACGGTTTCTGGACACCAACCGTGTAGGACTCGTTGTTCGGACGTTTCCCGATAAGGAGCACATTTCCGCCAAGATTTATAATGCCGCTTTTTGCGCCAAGCTTCTCTAGACGGGCCTTCATCTTATCGGCGATAAAGCCCTTCGCAATGCCGCCCAGATCGATACGGGCCTTCGGGTCCTTAAGCCTTACCTTATTCCCGTCGATTTCAACATTTCTATAATCTATATGCTTTCTGGCCTCTTCTATAGCTGCTTTATCAGGAATTGTCCCGGTGTTATTCTTAAAATCCCAGAGGCTCGAGAGTGTCCCCACGGTCAGGTCGAAGACTCCGCCGGAGCTCTTCGAGTAGCTGTATGCCTGCTTTATCGCCTCAACCGTATCAGAATGGATCTTAACCCATTTCCCACTGGCAGTGTTTATCTTTGAGATGTCGCTGCCGCTTTTCTTGTCCGAGAGCAGGTTCTCGTAACGGTCCGCCATCTTAAACATCTCATCCAGCCGCTTATCCGCGACCGCCCCATCCCCATATAATGTGATCGATATCACAGTATCGAAATAGATGCCTGACCTGCTGTGTGGAGTCATCGCTATCGGCCCACCAGTACATGACATCAGAGGGACCGACAGAGTATAAATTATTATCGCTGTTAAAAGAATGCGTATTTTTTTCATAAGTTGATTATACATTAGATCAGCTGTCTTAGCAAAATTTTATTAAAAAAAGCCCATGCAGCGAATGCATGGGCCATAAAACAGACTAAAAATATATATCAAAGCTTAGCTTTAACAGCTGACTCAACTACCTTCATATCCTCTGTAGGCTCGAAACGCTCAACGACGTTTCCCTCGCGGTCTACAAGGAACTTAGTGAAGTTCCACTTGATCTTCGGGTTATTCTTATAGTCCTTGTCTACCTTGTGCAGAAGAGCTGACATAGCGAGTGCCTTCGCGCCCTTGCCGAAGCCCCTGAATCCCTGCTGGGACTTCAAATATGTGTAGAGAGGAAGCTCGTTAGAACCATTGACATCTGATTTCTTCATCTGAGGGAACTTGGTGTTGTACTTTAAGGTACAGAACTCGTGGATCTCCTCGTCTGTTCCGGGAGTCTGTCCTGCAAACTGATTGCAGGGGATATCTAAGATCTCAAATCCCTGATCGTGGTACTTCTCGTACATGCTCTCCAAGTCCTTGTACTGTGGAGTAAAGCCGCAGCCTGTAGCCGTGTTTACAACGAGGACAACCCTGCCCTTGAAGTCAGACATAGGAACATCTTCACCCTTAGCGTTCTTTACTGAATAATCGTAAAATCCCATAACCAAAACCTCCTTGAAAAAATTTTACCGGCAATTTTTATTATTGATTTTGTACAATTTGATTGTATCAAATATGTTTTATATGTCAAGCAGAAATTCATAAAATTTGTATCTTTTTTAAAATAATGTATAATAGTAGGGTATCTATTCAACCTAAATCAATTACAGCAGGAAGAACGAAATGAGTAACAGAGATTTTGAAATTCTTGAAACAAAGGAGAGAGTCATAGAAGACAACGACAAAGTTGCCGCTGAAGTCAGAAGCTCTATGAAGTCTAAGGGCATATTTTTTGTAAATCTTATGTCTTCTCCGGGCGCAGGCAAGACCACTACCCTTGTCCGCACTATAAAAGCACTGAAAGACGAATACCGTATCGGAGTTATGGAAGCCGATGTCGACAGCGATGTCGATGCGAAGACAGTTGCAGACGCCGGAGCCAAGGTCATACAGCTTCACACCGGAGGCTCCTGCCATATGGACGCCGATATGACTAAGCGTGGGCTTGAGGGACTCGGATTAGACGACCTCGACATTGTCTTCCTTGAAAACGTCGGAAACCTCGTCTGCCCGGCCGAATTCGACGTCGGACAGAATAAAGAAGTCGTAATCCTCTCTGTTCCAGAGGGAGACGACAAGCCGCTTAAATACCCTCTGATGTTTAAGGTCGCTGATATTTTACTTGTGAACAAGTTCGATACCAGAGCCGTCTTCGATTTCAGTATCAACAAGCTCTGCGACAGCTTGAATTTCGCTAACCCGGCACTAAAAGTCATCCCGATATCCGCGAAGACAGGTGACGGTTTCGACGAGTGGATCAGCTGGCTTAAAAGACAGGCAGCCCTTGCAAAGGAGGCAGACAAGTGAAAGTTATAGAATTAAACGCATCGGTCACAGAATCAAATGACAGAGATGCTGACCAGATAAGAAAAGAAATGAAGGAGAAGGGAACTCTTCTCGTAAACCTTATGTCCTCCCCTGGCTCAGGCAAGACCACTCTTCTCTCACGAGTGATCACAGACCTTAAGAACAGGTTAAATATTGCAGTTATGGAAGCTGACATCGCTTCCGATGTAGATGCCGTAAAGATTGAGAACTTAGGTGCCACTTCTATCCAGGCTCACACAGACGGCATGTGTCACATGGACGCCGGTATGACGAAGCGCGCTCTCGATTCGATGGGATACGAGGGGAAGGATCTGATCTTCCTTGAAAACGTAGGAAACCTGATCTGCCCGGCCGAATTCGATACCGGAGCCGGCTTAAAGATCATGATCCTCTCTGTTCCAGAAGGAGACGACAAGCCGCTTAAATACCCTCTGATGTTCGACCAGTCAGATGCCCTCGTCATCACAAAAATGGACACACTCGACTACTTTGATTTCAATCTCGACAAGTGCGCCGAGAGAGCCACGAGAATCAACCCGAATATACAAATATTCCCGCTGTCGGCTAAAACAGGAGCGGGAATGAGTGTCTTTGAAAATTACCTGATCGATCAGGTCGGTCTTTGGAAAGACTAAGATATGTATCTTGACTTAACCAGATCCATGTGATCTGGTTAAGTCTTTTTTTATTTGGATTTACGCGGTTTACTTGATGCGCAGTACAAAAGGAAGCCGACAAGTGCGACAGCGAAGATCATCCAGCCGACTAACGGGCCCCTCCCCATCGGTGCAAACTTGTCGTAATAACCTTTAAAGAAAATGACAAGTATTATGACAGGAAGTACCCACGTCACATACCATCTGATGCTTCTAGGAAACTTCACTCCTTTTCCTGTATCTGCTTCTTTAAGGAAGTTGTCCCAGCCCCAGCCATTTTTTCTGGTGCAGAAGAGAACAAAGACGAAGCTTCCGAGTGGAAGGACGTTGTTTGATACTATGAAGTCCTCCAGGTCTAAGATTGTAGAACCCTTTCCCAGCGGCTGAAATCCTGACCATACATTAAATCCCAGTACGCAGGGCAGCGACAGAGCTATAAGGATTGGCGCACAGATAAGCACGCTCTTTTTTCTGCTCCACTTGAACAGGTCCATATCGAATGCAATGATGTTCTCAAATACGGCAATTACAGTCGATAAGGCTGCAAATGAGAGGAATACGAAGAAAAGTGCTCCCCAGAACTGCCCTCCCGGCATCTTTGCAAAAAGGTTCGGGATCGTTATAAATATAAGGCTTGGTCCTGCATCCGGCTGTATACCAAACGCGAAACAGGCCGGGATTATGATAAATCCAGCCATAAGAGCAACTGCTGTATCGAGTGACGTAACTGTCGTGGCCTCTCCAGTAAGACTTCTCTCTTTGTCCAGATAGCTTCCGAAGATGAGCATCGAGCCCATGCCGATCGACAGCGTAAAGAACGACTGTCCCATCGCCTGGTAGACTACATTTCCTATCCCGATCTCTGCCATCTTCTTAAAGTCAGGCACAAGGTAGAACCTGATTCCGGCTCCTGCTCCCTCGAGGAAAACTGAGTGGATAGTAAGTATTATCATCAGGATGAAAAGCGCGGCCATCATCCACTTCGTAATCCTTTCGACTCCATTCTGGACTCCGAAGAAACAGATAAGAAATCCTATAAGACATACTACAATGGTGCATAGAGCCAGCTCACCTGTATTGCCAAGCATCTCATTAAAGCCGGTCTGCACCTGTTTCGGCGTCGCTCCGACGAATTCGCCTGAACACTGCCTTACAAAATAGTCAAACATCCAGCCACAGACTGTCGTATAGTACATCATCAGAAGATAGTTGCCGACCATGCAGAATATCTTCATGATGTGCCAATGGGTGCCTTCAGGTTCAAGCGTATCGAAAGCCAGGGCCGCACTGTGCTGTGAGGCCCGGCCCACTGCAAACTCAAAGATCATAACCGGGATTCCCATGATAACAAGGAATACCAGGTATATCAGTATAAAAGCTGCACCACCGTACTGCCCACACAGATATGGAAATTTCCAGACGTTTCCAATACCTATCGCACATCCTGCCGATACAAGGATAAATCCGAGTCTTGACGCGAACTTCTCTCTATTTGGTTGCTGTTCACTCATGTGTTAAAATCTGTATCCTTTCTTTTTCCAACTTTATTTCGCTATAAAACAGTCAATAAAAACCACAAATAATTCTAACACATAAGCTCAGGCAGTCTTCTGTGCTGCGTCTTTTTTAAGAACTGTAATAACCTTCTTCGGGCACTTTGCAGCACACTCGCCGCAGCCAACACACTTGTCCTGATCGATGTAGGCGATATTGTCGACTACATGTACAGCATCGTGCTTACAGGTCTTCTCGCAAAGGTGGCAGGCGATACATCCGGTCTTGCAGACAGACATAACATCTCTGCCCTTGTCCTTATTCCTGCAGTCTACAACTTCTGAAGCATCATAAGGAATAAGCTCGATAATGCCGCGAGGGCAGGCCTTTACGCACTTGCCGCAGGCCTTGCAGGCTTCCTTGTCTACAAATGCAATGCCGTTTACGATATGGATAGCATCGAACTGGCAGGAAGCAACGCAGTCTCCAAATCCCATGCAGCCGTATTTGCAGTCCTTCGGACCGCCGCCAGGTACAAACGACATAGCGGCACATGTCTCTACACCGCTGTAATTGTACTTGGTAGAGGCCTGATCGCAGTCTCCGATACATCTGACGTGTGCGACCATCCTCTTGCTGTCTCCTGCATCAACACCCATTATAGCGCCGACCTTGGCTGCTACCGGGGCACCACCTACAGGACACTGGTTTACCGGAGCCTCGCCACTGGCGATAGCGTGTGCACAGCCAGGACAGCCAGGGTAGCCGCAGCCGCCGCAGTTATTTCCAGGGAGGACATTTAAGATCTGCTCCTCCCTCGGATCTACTTCGATCTTAAATTTCTCAGATGCGAGGCAGAGAAGAATTCCAATGATTAAACCAACAAGGCCGACTATAACAGTCGCCATCACTACTCCATAAGCCATACTTATCCCCTCCTCAAATCATTCCCGAGAATCCGAAGAACGCTATCGACATAAGACCTGCAGTGATCAGTGTCATAGCTGTTCCTTTGAAATACTTCGGGTAGTCATTGTACTTGTACTTCTCGCGGATACCTGCGAGGATTACAATCGCCAGGAAATATCCAAGACCAGTTCCAAGGCCATAGATAACGCCCTGGAGAATGTTGTAGTTGTTTGTAACGTTCTTTAATGCAACTCCGAGTACGGCGCAGTTTGTTGTTATCAGCGGAAGATAAACGCCGAGAGCCGAATAGAGGGCGTGGGCATTTTTCTTAAGGAACATCTCAACTATCTGAACAAGAGCTGCGATAACCAGGATAAAAACGATGGTATCGAGATACTCAAATCCAGTAGGGACAAGAATGTATCTGTAGAGAAGTCCTGCTACAATAGAGGCGATCGTGATAACAAAGGTAACAGCGCCACCCATTCCTACAGCTGTAGAGGTTTTTTTAGAAACTCCAAGGAATGAACACAATCCAAGGAACTGACTTAAAAGTACGTTGTTTACGATAAACGAACCAATGAAAATTATCGCTAATTCTTTCATTTACCTTCCGCCTCCTTTTGTTTTTCCTTGAGGTTGTCTATGGCTTCCTTGACGTTCGGGTTATCGGACTTCACAGCATCCTCCAAAGCGTCCTCGTCGTTGCACAAGCAGGAGTTTGCTACAGGAGCCAGCGGTTTGCCCTTTGCTGCCTGCTTCTCTCTTACGATGTTCATGATGACAACGAGAAGAGCGAGGATAAAGAATGCACCCGGAGCAAGAACGAAGATTGAGATTGGCGTGTATCCGGCCTTTCCGGCAGCCTTGTCAGCCAATGGCAGAATCTGTGCTCCAAAAATGCTTCCCGATCCTAAAAGCTCACGGACAGATCCAATGAAAATAAGTGAAAGTGTAAATCCAAGTCCCATGCCAAGACCATCAAACAGAGACGGGATAACAGGGTTCTTTGATGCGTAGCTCTCTGCACGTCCAAGGATGATACAGTTAACAACTATAAGAGGGATATAGATACCAAGTGAATCATACAGACTTGGCAGATAACCCTGAATCAGGAACTGTACTATAGTAACGAATGAAGCCACAACTACGATGAAAGCCGGCATACGAACACGGTCCGGAATCATTTTACGAAGGGCTGAAATAAGTGCGTTTGAAAGCGCAAGAACGAGTGTTGTGGAAAGTCCCATTCCAAGTCCGTTCATCGCGGATGTCGTGACTGCGAGAGTCGGGCAGATACCAAGCACGAGGACGAATATAGGATTTTCCTTTACGATACCATTATAAAGTCTTTCCTTTGGACTATCCATTATTTCTCACCTCCTGCTATACTCTTGTAGTACTCAAATCCGGCGTTGACACCATTTGTAATGGCGCGGGATGTGATTGTCGCACCACTGATAGCCTGTATCTGGTTCTTCGAAGCCTTGCCTTTTATAACAGAGTACTTGCCGGCTGAAATGCCCTTAAACTGATTTCCAAAAGATGGATCGTCGCGGGCCTTAAGGCCAAGACCCGGAGTATCAGATGTATCGGTGATCTTGTATCCGTTCATCTTGCCCTTGTTCGTTACACCCATAGAGAAGGTGACATTTCCGCCGTAGCTCTTCGTAACTACTGTAAGGACATATCCAAGTGCCTTGTTGCTCTTGTCCTCTGCCGTAACGCAGGCTGATATTGAAATATCCTTATATCCTGCTTTCTCGATCAGAGCTTTGGCCTTGTCAGCATCAAAGTCCTTGTAAGGTGTAAATGAAGCAGCCTCTTCAAATACAGCCTTGTAGGCATCGTTTGTAGCCTTTGCCGCAGCTGCTTCCCTTGGCTTCAATGTGATCTCATAGACCAGTCCCAGCAAAAGGCCTGAGACTACAGTGATAATAGTTAGCCTCAGAGTGTCTCTGATAATAGATTTCTTATCACTCATGCTGCCTCCTTTTTAGCTTTCTTTGGCTTTCTGATACCAAAAGCTCTAGGAATCGTAGCCTTCTCGATAAGAGGTACAAAGAGGTTCGAGAAGATGATCGCATATGAAACACCTTCTGCCGATGATCCAAAGAATCTGAATATACCAGTCATAACACCGAGAAGTATGCCGTAGATGATCTGTCCGGTCGGAGTGATCGGGCTTGTGACATAATCTGTAGCCATGAAAAATGCACCGAGCATAAGTCCGCCGCCTGCAAGCTCGCCTACGAGGAAGTTCATATCGAAACCGTGTCCACCGAAGATGATCGTAAAAATGGCGAATGTCAGGATGTAGGTACCCGGTATCCTCAAACTGATGACTCCCATCAGGATAAGGAAAATAGCTCCGATAACGATTGCGATCATTGAAGTCTCGCCGATGGTTCCAGGAATATTTCCAAGGATCATACGCATCGTATCGACAGTCCTGCCAGCCTTAAGTGAAGCAAGCGGTGTAGCGCCGCTGAATGCATTCTTATCATTAAATCCTGGATAGTTCGAGTAATCTGTCATCAGACCTGCAAACGAAATAAGCAGGAAACATCTGGCACCGAGTGCCGGATTCATAAAGTTCTGTCCAAGTCCTCCGAACAGCTCTTTTACGATGATGATTGCAAAAGCGCTTCCAAGTATAGGAAGCCAGATTGGAACTGAACTCGGGAGGTTAAGCGCTAAGAGCAGTCCGGTGACTACAGCAGAGAGATCTCTCGTCGTATTCTTTCTGTGTACGATCTTGCAGTAGATATACTCTGAGAGAACAGCCGCTGCGACCGACGCTACGATAATTATAAGCGCTCTGATCCCGAAATTGAAGATACCAAAGACCGTGGCCGGCAGAAGGGCTATGATCACGCAAGCCATGATCTTCTGGGTGTCTACGTTTGCCCTCACATGAGGTGAGGCAGTTACATTAAGCACTTTCTTTTCTTCCAATTTACTCACCTCACTTCTTAGCCTTTGCTGCCGCTGCAGCTTTCTTCTTTGCAGCTAAAACCTGTTTCTTCATAGTCTTCACATACTGAGCCAGAGGGCGCCTTGCAGGGCAGACATAGCTGCAGCTGCCGCACTCAATGCACTCGAGGCCGTACCACTTCTCAAATTCCTCTGTCTCATCGTGCATAGCAAAATCTGCAAGTCTCGAAGGTACCAGCCTCTCAGGGCAGGCCTCAACACAGCGTCCGCAGTTGATGCAGGCTGTAGTCTCATACTCGCTCGCTGCATCTTCAGTCATACAGAGAAGAGCCGATGTGGTCTTAGTCGTAGGAACATCGAGCCCGTATAGGGCGAATCCCATCATTGGACCACCACTTATCATCTTCTTAGGGTCGTGAATAAGTCCGCCTGCTGCATCGAGAAGCTCCTGATAGCTCGTACCGATACAGATACGGAAGTTTCTCGGCTCACAGACAGCGTCTCCTGTGACTGTAAATACCCTGTTCATAACCGGGATCCCAAGCTTTACAGCGTCATAGATGGCCATAAGCGTTGCGACGTTATCTACAATGCAGCCCGCATCTGCCGGGAGCATCTTCGAATAGATATCCCTGCCTGTAACGGCGTGGATAAGCTGTCTCTCGCCGCCCTCCGGATACTTTGTAAGAAGAGGCTGTACATAGAGTCTGTCCTCATCCTTTATCATCTCGGAAATCTTGTCAATGCAGTCCTGCTTGTTGTTCTCAATAGCGAAAACGCCCTTCGCGTTCGGGAAAAGCTGGAGGACGATCTTCATGCCGCCGATAAGCTTCTCCGGTTCCTCTACCATCTCACGGTAGTCGCTCGTGAGATACGGCTCGCACTCGGAGCAGTTCGCAATGATGTAGTCGATCTTGTCAGGCTCCTTCGGCGACAGCTTCACATGAGTCGGGAATCCTGCGCCGCCCATGCCGACAACTCCGGCGTCCTGGATCTTCTTTATGATCTCGTCCTTCGAGAGCTTAGTGACATCGTCACATTCCGTAAAACCTGCTTCCATGAAATTTCCATCACTTTCGATGATGATGGAATCCACCATGTCCCCGGTAGCGGTACGTCTCTTCTCAATACCTGTGACCGTTCCGGAAACTGAAGAGTAGATAGGTGATGATACGAAGCCACCAGCCTCGGCGATCTTCTGGCCGCGCAAAACCGTATCGCCCTTCGCTACCAAAGGCCTGGCCGGTGCTCCGATATGCTGTGATACCGGAAATACGAGCTCGCCCTTTGGAAGGAGTTCCTTGATAGGTTTTGACTTTGAAAGCTCTTTGCCTTCAAAGGGATGGACTCCGCCTTTAAATGTTCTAAGGCTCATTCAATTACCCCACTTTCTTCTTTCCAAAAGTTAAATATTCTATAAAGAATACCTTTCACACTAGATTATTATATCACTTTTGCACTAAAAGTATTAGAATATAACAAAATTTTTGTACAATTTCACATACTATATAAATAAAAAATGCACATACGAAGATGTGCATTGTAAAAAAATGTTTAAACAAAATTTAAAATACTTTTTTTCCCTTGAAAAGTGTCCCGGCTTTTCTGCCCTCGACAATCTTGTAGAGGGTATCCGGGTGGGCTCCATTCGTAACTATCACACTGATTCCCTGAGCCGTCGCAAGCTGTGCTGCCTCGAGCTTCGTCTGCATTCCGCCTGTTCCTCTCCTGCTTCCGGCGCCCCCCGCGAGGTTGAATGTATCCTCTGTAATGTCGTCTATCCTGTCTATAAGCTTCGCATCCGCATACAGCCTCGGATCCTTGTCAAAAAATCCGTCGATATCTGAGAAAATCACGAGTTTTCCAGCATTGCAGAGAATGGCGATCACTGCTGAAAGCTTGTCGTTGTCACTGAAGAGGTGGTCCTCTGAATCTATCTCAGTGTAGCTGACCGAATCGTTCTCATTTACGATCGGGATGATGCCCATCTCAAGGAGAGTGTTTATAGTATTGGTCAGGTTCTCCTTCTTGAGCTCGTTCTCCACATCTTCCGAGTTGAAAAGGATCTGGGCCACCTGCTGCCCGTACTCCCCGAAAAATTTGTCATAGTAGAACATATTAGAGCACTGTCCCACTGCTGCGCAGGCCTGCTTGTAGCGAAGCTCTGTCGGCTTTTCCTTCAGGTGGAGGTCACTTGCGCCTACGGCGATGGCTCCCGACGAGACCAGAATAATGTCATATCCCATGTTGTGCACATCACTTAAAACCAGTGAAAGTTTGTCAAATTCTCTGAGATTCGGGTTTCCAAGTTCATTTGTAAGTGTAGAAGTCCCGACTTTTACTACGATTCTCTTTTTATCTACCATGATCAGCCTCTGGATGCCTCCATTAGTTTTTGTTTCAGCTGGCCCTCGAGATCAGCAAGTTCCTTCTCTGCCTCATGTCTTCTCTCAGTGCCGTTTTTATGAATTGAAATGACCTCATCTATCGTCGAGATAAGGGACTCATTCGTCTGTTTTAAGGTCTCGATATCAACGATTCCGCGTTCCGACTCCTTCGCGGACTCTGTGACTGCCTGATGGAGCTTTTCAGAATTTTTCTTGAGGAGCTGGTTTGTCATATCATTGACTTCTCTCTCTGATTTTGCCGCCTGGTTGGAATGCTCGACTCCAAGGGCAATTACCATCTGGTTTTTCCAGAGAGGGATTGTATTTACGATAGTCGACTGGATCTTTTCAGCCATCTCGGTATCGGCAGCCTGAACGAGCCTTATCTGAGGGCCTGTCTGAAGGGCGATATTTCTACTGAGTTCTAAGTCATATATCTTCTTTTCGAACCGGTTGCACTTGTCCGCAAGGTCTTTTGCCTTCTCTGCATCCTCTGGAAGACCGCTGGCTTCTGCCTTCTCCTGAAGCTCCTTAAGCTCCGTGTTTTTAACTGAATCGAGCTTCTTTTTTCCGGCCAGGATGTACATAGAAAGTTCCTTGAAATAGTTCAGGTTCAGCTGGTACATCTTGTCAAAGACATCGATGTCCTTCATCAGCGTGACCTGATGCTTCTCGAGCTCTCTTGTGATCGTATTTACATTTGCTTCGATTGAAGAATACTTAGCCTTCAGGGTCTCAACCTTGTTTGCACTCTTTTTAAAAAGTGCCCTCAGCCCGTGCTCATTCTGGTCGACATCGAAATTTTTAAGTTCGGTTACGAGATTCGTAAGCATGTCGCCGGTCTCGCCCATCTCCCTGGTCTGAATCTTATCGATCGTCTTCTGCGAAAAATCGGCGAGGTGCTTCTGGGTGCTGACTCCGTAGTTCATGATCGCAGCAGAATTGTTGAGGTCGATCTTTTCTACAAAGGAGTCGACCTGTGCCCGCTCTTCGGGAGTAAGCTCTGCCTCCTTCTTGACATCCTCTTCGAGTTTTTTCTCTTCTTCTGCTGCGCTAACCTCCGGAGCAGCCGGAATATTTTCGTCCGGTGTGTCAAATTCAAGCTTTATCCCTGTGTCTGTCTTTGTGTCTGCCATTTTTGTCCTCCCTTTCATTTGTCGTCGTCCACAAGGCCGTCCTGCTTCATCATCTGCTTCATTACATCCACATCCGACGAAACGTCCCATGCGTCGTCCATAAACATCTGATCCAGTATCTTCTCACAAGCTGCATTTATAAGGTCAAGAGAGCTTTCGATCTCGCTCTTCATCTGGCTTATATTTTCGGTGTCAGGCTGATTCTGCGCAGAGGCATAAGTCTGCACCAGTTTTTTGGTAGTAGGAAGGTAATAGTCCAAAAGTTTCCTGAGATGCGGCGCTGTCTCAGGTTTCTTTTTTACTGCTGAAAATATCCGCTTCGTAATGTTTTCAAGCTTATCGAGCTTTTCCGACATACTCTGGTCCGGGATTATCTCGTTTAAATGGTGAAAGTCCTCTATATACTGCTCACCCTGTTCGATAACCTTCTTCGCTTCCTCTGAAAGGTTCTCGCTGGCTGCGGCCTCTTCAGCTTCTTCGGCCTTCTTTGCCGCCTTCTCTGAAGCGTGCTCCCTCTCATAGTTTACATAGTAGCGGTAGGCGTTTTCAGATAGGATAAGGACTGTCTCATCTTCATCGAGCACTGCTCCCGGAAGGAATCCGTTAGACATCAGATCCCTGATATCGGAAAGTACCTGCTCCCGCGACTCCCTGGTCCTTATCATAAGCTCATCTATCGTAATATATTCGTCCCTGCCTACGATATCTTTGTACTTTAAAAATACCTTGTGAAGCCTTGTAATATTTACGGCCTTTTTCAGCGGTTTTACAAATGCAAAGAAAACCGCTGCCGAGACTGCCGTTCCTATAAGATATAAAAGATTCTTTCCAAATGCGGCACCAGCAAATCCCAGCGCAAACATGATGCACATCACCATAATAAGCAGATAGAAGGCCTCTCTGCCTGAGTTTTCAGAAGCTATCGTGTCTTTTTTTGTAAAGGCCGTCTCTGTCTCTTTGTCCTGTACATGAAATTTCGACCTGAATGAATTTTTCGCTGCATCAGCTGTCCTTTTAGCGGCGTCAGCTGTTCTCCTGCCGGCATCTGCTGCCCTTCTGCCAGCGTCTAATGCCTGATCTGCAAGGTCACGCTCCATATCCGAAAGCTCCTGTCCCAGATCATAGCTCAGATACGAAAAATCTCCGGTCTCTATAGAATGGTTGATCCTTCCGACCATGTCGTTGGCGGCCTGGCCCAATCTGTCAAATATACCCATACATTCTCCGATCCTGTTTAAAAAAATCAATCAAATCCGAGTATCCTGTTCACCTGTCCCTCATTGAACCTGATGGACTTCTTCCCGGTGGCTTCTATCTCATAAAGCGCATGCGATGCCAGATGCTCCGCAGCCTGCTCGAGGTCACGGCACCCCGGAGTATCGTGGAAATGCTCTATAATTCTGTTTACAGCTGATTCTGTAAGCGAGCACTCCTCCGGCTTCATCCCCAGGTGCTTTAAGATCTTCGGAAGCGAATAGTCCCGGAAAATTATCTTTTTCTCCTTCGGCGTATAGTCCGGTATCTCTATCACGGCAAATCTCGACCGAAGCGGTCCGCTGATTTTTGAAATATCGTTGGCTGTCGCTATTGGATAGACTCCGTTCGTAGGGATAGCACACTCCATGTAGTTGTCCGTAAAGCCTAAATTGTCGAAAAGCGTAAGAAGCGAATCGGCTGAATTTCCGTTTGAAGTATTCGAGTCAGCCTTGTCGAGCTCGTTTATAACGAATACGACGTTTGACGATCCAGCCTTTACGAAAGCATCCATTATGCGTCCCGTTCTCGCGTTCACATAGATTCTCGAGCTTCCGGTCAGGGCACTCGGATCACGCACTGTACTCATATCGAGGACTGCCCACGGCATTTTTAAAATCTTTGCGACCGCGTAAGCTATCTGCGACTTTCCAGTCCCGGCAGGGCCCACTAGGAGCAGTCCGTAGAACGGGAGCGTATGCGTCCTGTTTATCTGAATTATAGTTTCGATCACTCTCTGCTTTACTTCTTCGAGGCCATACAGCTCGTCGTCTAAAATCTGTCTCGCCTCGTGCGGATCTATCGGCTCAAAAAACGAGGTCTTCCACTGTACGCTCATCATTAGTGACAGAGCGTGCTGGGCGTGTCTCTTCTCGTCTGCCCCGATCGTATCGTCATCTAAGAGCCGAAGCGTAGAATAGGCCCAGTCCCTGATATTATCCGGAAGAGTATCCTCCATGCACCAGACATAGTCCCGAAGTTCCGGGATTCTTGTGATGGCAGAGGCCTTTTTATTTTCATTGTCTCTTATGACGATCTGCGAAGTCCTCAAGCGCTCGACCATGGATTTTATCAGATCGCCCGATACCGGCTTTAAGGAGTCACTCTCCATTGACTGGCCCGCTCTTATTTTTCTGATGCGAAAGCCAGCTGTCAGGAAATCTCCGGAAATTCTTACAGCGAAGTGGTTCTTTGAAAGATAGTCAACAAGCTTTTCATATCTGACATCTAAGGCTTTAACTTTTAGTGAAAAAAGCTTCCCGCCGGTCTTATATTCAAAAGCGTATGACTTTCCAGTCTTTGAAAAACCGCCTGTGATCTCAGTCTTATCCCTCTGTTCGGGAAGAGACACAATCATCAGAGTATCGGTATTATCCACAGGAGGAATCCTTACCAGATCATCATCAATACTATCAGATGAAGATGGGGATTTGGTTTTTACGAGGAGCCCAAGCTTTATGTAACTTTCGAGCACCGCATCGATGTCTGCACCGCTGATATTGTCCTTTTTCTCATCGCGGAGCTGCTGCCAGAAATCGTAGAGCTCCTTTTTCTGGTCCTCGTCGATAAAAGCAGCAAAGTCCAGTCGCTTTTCTTTTAGTACGTCAGTAAGTTCAAGGCTTCTCATCAATTAATATCCTCTGTCAGGTCTCTGTGCCTGAACATCTCAAATGTCTTCTTCGGATTGATATAGCCGCTTCCTATAAGACTTAAAAAAATATCATCGAGTTCCGGGTCAAACTGCGTCCCGCGGCCATTTTTTATCTCACTCACGACCTGCTCCATGTCTAAAGCGTTGCGGTAGACCCTGTCAGCAGTCATCGCATCGAAAGTATCAGCTACAGCTATGATCCTGCCGTACAGCGGGATAGCCTTTCCTGAAAGTCCCTTCGGATATCCTTTTCCGTCGTATCTCTCGTGGTGGTATAGTGCCCCCTCCGAAACATGTTCTACCATCGTAAAACCCTGAAGAAGTTCAGCTCCGGACGTAGTGTGTGTTTTCATAAGCTCATACTCTTCAGGTGTCAGTCTGTCGGGCTTTTTTAAAATCGAATCCGGGATCGCGATCTTTCCAATATCGTGGAGAAGAGCGGCCTTTTTTATATTGTCAGTCTCTTTTTGCGAAAAGCCGTACGCCCTCGCAAGCTTCGCAGAGTAGTAGGCCACCCTGTGGCAGTGCTCGCCGGTATTTCTGTCCTTAAGGAAAAGAGCCTTCGCCATCGCGAGAACCGATTCATTTCCCAGCGCAATCTGCTGCCTTGCCAGACGAAGTTCCTCGTTCGTATCGTCAGAGGCTGTACACATCATCTCTTCAAAATACGACTCGACTTTCTCAGGTCTCTCACTGCAGGAATGTGTAAACCACCACTTCGCTGTCTCTATGTAACTGCTTATATAGACATTTACATACAGATCTTCCGGAAGCTTTCCCCTTACCTTCCAGGCTCCGCTGTCCAGCTGTTTTCTCAAATGCCCTCTGAACAGAAGAGCGAACCTGTTCCAGAAAATATCACCGCTCTCACCCTGAAAGAGCCTGCTGAACCTGTCCTTATCCTCTTTAAGATGATACAGGATGTGCGTCAGCATGTGCTTTTCGCTGTGCTCTGAGTTTGAAAAATCGTGCGTATCCTCTTCTGTCAAATGCTCGTCAAAAATATGGTCAAACAGTTCCGCACAGAGTTCTTCGAGTACACTGTCCTTCGTGTCAAAATGGGCATAAAAAGTAGTCCGCCCTATGTCGGCAGCTTCAATGATATCCTTTACCGTGATATCCGCGTACTTCTTTTCCGCAATAAGTTTTTCAAAAGCGTCAAAAACAGCTTTTCTGGTCTTCTGCTGTCTCCTGTCCATTTTTACCTCGAAGCCTAACTCTCTCGCAGGATTCTTAGCCTGTCTTGTGGCATGACATATTGTCACATAAAAAATAATAAACTACCTGTTCCGAAAAATTATTATACAATATTTATCTGTAATAATCAAAAAAAATCGGGCGTTCCACGTTAAAAAGTTCAAAATTATTGAAATAAAAAATCTTAAAAAAAAATGGCAGAGGAAAAAGTTTCCTCTGCCTGAAATTCAGTTATTTCTTACGTCCGAACGGGCTGTGTGCCTTCTTTGTATTTGACAAAGTTCCGCCGCAGGCTTCGTCGTATGAGCGAAGCGCTGCCTTCTGTGCAGAATTTAAAGTACGTGGAACTACAACATTGAGTGTCACATAGTGGTCGCCGCGGACATTTTTATTTCTAAGGGTAGGAACGCCTTTGCCACGGAGTCTGACTCTGGTCCCCGGCTGAGTTCCAGCCTTGACATTGTACTCGACCTTTCCGTCGATAGTGTCTATGATGATGCTCGAGCCAAGTGCTGCCTGCGCATACGATATAGGAACTTCAGAGTATATATCGTAGCCATTCCTTGTAAATTCGTTGCTTTTCGCAACGCTTACCTGTACAAGAAGGTCTCCTCTCGGACCGCCGTTGATACCAGGGTCACCCTTGCCACGGATCCTTATGCTCTGTCCATCGTCTATACCAGCTGGTACAGCGATGACTATCTTCTTTTTCTGAGCTTTGTATCCACTACCATGGCAGTCAGGACACGGATCAGGGATTACCTGGCCGGTTCCATGACATTCAGGGCATACGCTCTGCTGCTGTACCATTCCAAAAAGCGATCTCTGCGTCGTAACGACACGTCCCGTGCCTCCGCACTTAGTACACTTTACCTTGCTGGTGCCCGGCTTGCAGCCGCTGCCACCACAGGTAGGACACGGATCTTTGAGTACAAGTTCGAGCTCCTTGTTGCAGCCAAATGCAGCCTCAGTAAATGAGACACGCACGGAAGCTCTGACATTCGCACCCTGCATTGGACCATTCGATGCTCTGCCGCCTCTTGATCCTGTACCGAAAAAGTCTCCGAAGATATCTCCGAAATCACCGAAAATATCACCGAAATCCATATTGTTGAAGTCAAAGCCGCCGCCACCGGCTCCTCCGTCAAAGGCAGCATGGCCAAACTGGTCATACTGCTGACGTTTCTTAGGATCAGACAGAACGGCATAAGCTTCTGAGGCCTCTTTGAATTTCTCCTCTGCATTCTTATCACCGGGGTTCATATCAGGGTGATATTTCTTGGCTAGCTTACGGTAGGCCCTTTTTATGGTCTCCTCATCGGCATTCTTATCAACCCCGAGAACCTCATAATAGTCTCTCTTCTGTTCTGCCATTTGATTATCCTTTCACGAATCTGAGCCTGCGCCTCAGGTATCAGACCTCTTTGTAATCTCCATCAACGACATTGTCATCGTTGTTTGCGCCTGCATTGCTGCCAGCGTTGTTTGCACCTGCTCCAGGGTTCGGGCCTGCCTGCGGACCGGCCTGTGGGCCGCCCTGTGCTGCGCCCTGTGCCTGGGCATTCTCATACATCTTTGTAAATACCTTCTGAGCTGACTTCTCAAGCTGCTCCTTGGCATTCTTCATCTCTGAAACATCGGCGTCAGTCATTGTCTCAGGGTTAGGGAATTTGCTTACAAGGTCCTGAACCCTCTTCAGATCAGCCTCAACTGTGCTTCTGTCGTTCGGATCGAGCTTGTCACCAACTTCGTCGAGGGCTTTCTTGGTCTGAACTGCGAAAGCATCTGCGTCATTCTTCGTGTCGACAGCCTCCTTACGCTTCTTATCCTGAGCCTCGTACTCAGCTGCTTCCTTGACAGCCTTGTCGATCTCCTCATCGGACATGTTGCTTCCTCCGGTGATAGTGATGTGCTGCTCTTTGCCAGTGCCAAGGTCCTTAGCGCTTACAGTAACGATACCGTTGGCATCGATATCGAAAGTAACCTCGATCTGCGGTACTCCTCTTGGTGCTGGAGCGATTCCGTCGAGACGGAACTGTCCGAGTGACTTGTTATCACGGGCGAACTGTCTCTCACCCTGTACTACGTTGATATCTACGGCTGTCTGGTTATCCTCTGCTGTAGAGAATACCTGGCTCTTCTTCGTAGGGATAGTTGTATTTCTCTCGATAAGGTGTGTAGCAACGCCTCCCATAGTCTCGATAGAAAGTGTAAGAGGTGTTACATCGAGAAGAAGGACTTCTCCTGCTCCCTTATCTCCTGCGAGCTTACCACCCTGAATGCAGGCACCAAGTGCTACGCACTCATCCGGGTTAAGGTTCTTTGATGGCTCTTTGCCGGTCAGCTGCTTAACCTTCTCCTGAACAGCCGGGATACGTGTAGAACCACCGACAAGGAGAACCTTTGAAAGGTCTGCTGCTGTAAGTCCTGCATCTCTTAATGCGTTCTGTACAGGGATGGCAGTCTTGTCAACGAGGTCTGATGTGATCTCATCAAACTTGGCTCTCGTAAGAGTTAAGTCCATATGCTTAGGACCATCTGCTGTAGCTGTGATGAACGGAAGGTTGATGTTCGTAGAAGTAGCGTTTGAAAGCTCTTTCTTAGCCTTCTCTGCAGCCTCTTTGATACGCTGCATAGCCATCTTATCACCAGAGAGATCGACGCCCTCCTTGTTCTTGAACTCATCGATCATCCACTGCATTACACGGTTATCGAAATCATCTCCGCCGAGATGTGTATCACCGTTCGTAGAAAGAACTTCGATAACGCCGTCACCGATCTCGATGACTGATACATCGAATGTACCACCGCCAAGATCGTAAACCATGATCTTCTGCTCCTGCTCGTTGTCAAGACCATAAGCTAAAGCTGCGGCTGTAGGCTCGTTGATGATACGCTTTACATCGAGTCCGGCGATCTTTCCGGCGTCCTTTGTAGCCTGACGCTGTGCATCGTTGAAATATGCAGGAACTGTGATTACAGCCTCTGTAACCTTCTCACCGAGATGAGCCTCAGCATCGCTCTTAAGCTTCTGAAGAATCATAGCTGAGATCTGCTGTGGTGAATATTTCTTGCCGTCAATAACAGGGCCATCGTTAGTGCCCATCTTTCTCTTGATAGAAGAAATAGTGTTCTCGGCATTAGTAACTGCCTGACGCTTAGCCGGCTCACCGACAAGCCTCTGACCGTCCTTTGTAAATGCTACGATAGAAGGTGTGGTTCTCATACCTTCGCTATTCTCAATGACTGTCGGCTGTCCACCTTCCATAACAGCAACGCAGCTGTTGGTGGTTCCAAGATCGATACCAATTATCTTACCCATATTAATTCCTCCTTAACTGTGAATAAATCACACTCTATATATCTGATTAAATCAATTAGCAACTTTTACCATAGCGTACCGAAGTACCTTGTCGTTGTACGTATAGCCCTTCTGAAGGACCTGTACTATCTCCTGCTCACCCTTGTCCGGGTTGTCCTCGTGCATCACTGCATTGTGGTAATTCGGATCGAAGGTCTTGCCTAAAGCGTCGATCTCCTTTACTCCAAGGCCATCTATCGTGCTCTTGAACTGCTTGTAGATCGCAAGCATTCCCTTCTGGAAGGCGTCGTCCGTATCTTCCGGTACATCCTTAAGTCCTCTCTCGAAATTGTCAAGGACTTCAATGAACTTTTTTATCACATCGCCGGCACCAGCGCTGTACATGTTCGACTTCTCCTTCTCAGTACGTTTTCTGAAATTGTCGAACTCTGCCATCTGGCGGAGGAGCTGATCCTGAAGCGACTTGATCTTCGCATCGCGGGGATCTTCTTTTTTCTTGTCGTCTTTATCTGATTTCTTGTCTTTGGACTTCTCTTTATCCTCGGAAGTCTTGTCTTTGGCGGCTTCCTTTGTATCAGCCTTATCCGAAGACTTCTTTTCTTCTGTGTCCTTTGATTTATCTGCTTTCTCTTCTTTGGCCTGATCGGCTTTCTTGTCCTCAGCCTTATCAGTCTTAAGCTCTTCGTCCTTCTTTTCTTTCTCTTTGCTCAAATTCGAATACCTCTATTCCTTTTTTTCCTTAATATCCTTCTTCGCCTCTATCCTCTTAGGCTCCTTCTTTGCACCGATCCTCGAAGAATCGACGATGTCTGAAAGCTGCTTCTTTAAGGACTTGAGATTCTTCATAACGTTCTCATAGTCCATTCGCTTCGGGCCTAAGATTCCGATCGTGCCCTTAAAGCCTTCTCCTAGGTCGTACTTCGCGGTAACGACCGATACATCCGGCATATTCGGGATATCGTCTCCGATGAATACCGAAATACCATTCGGATTGCCCTCATCGTCGGTCTCTATCTCATTTACCAGATTCTCGAGCTCCTCCTTGTTCTCGAAAGTCGAGATCAAATGGCTCGCCCTGTTCGCATCGGAAAGCTCCGGATACTTGAAAATATTCGTCGTACCACTGGTGTATATCGTCCTGCCCTCGTCCTGCTCGATAGTTCCTGCAACATTCTCGAGGACATTCTCAATAATAGGTGCATACTCACCGGCCTGGGACTTAAGCTTCTTTATCAATGCGAGGTTAATATCATTAACTGTAAGTCCGGAGAGGTTCGTATTAAGGAGCATGTTCAGCTTCAGGAGGTCCTCATTGTTAAGAGGCTCGTCGATATTGATAAGCCTGTTCCGGACTGCATTGCCGTCCATCACGACGACTGAGAGAAGCTGGTGCTCATTCACCGCTGAGAGCTGTACGAACTTGACCCGGACTCCGGTGATAGCAGGTGCCGAGATCATCGAGGTGTAATTCGTGTTCGCAGCGAGCACATCTACAACCTGCTTTAACATCTTCTCCAGTCTGTCCGTCCTCTGCACGAGCATCTGGCTCGTCGAATCCGGAGGCGAAGTGTCCTTCTGGCTGTTCATCAGCTCACCGACATAGAACCTGTATCCCTTATCTGAAGGGATCCTTCCGGCGGAGGTGTGAGGCTGAAGTATATATCCCATATCCTCCAGATCGCTCATCTCATTTCTGATCGTGGCAGAGCTTAAGTTCAAATCAGAGCTCTTCGAGATCGTCCTCGATCCGACCGGTTCACCGGTCTCCAGGTAGTTCTTGATGATAACATCCAGGATCTTCTTCTGCCTGACTGTAAGCTCATCCTCTTCACTCACTATGCCTCACCTCCTGTCGCTTTTTCTTGTTAGCACTCAAATCATTAGAGTGCTAATATCATCTAACACATAATATACGCTTGTTCGACATGTTTGTCAACAACTTTTTGTATTTTACTCGAAAAAAATCGCCGGCAAATATGCCAGCGAATCATTGTCTCTTCTTTTGTACAAAAATCATTTTATAAATTTGGCCAGGGCGTAATTTGATATATCAAGTCCCGTATCGGTAAGAGCGACTGTATCTCCCTTTTCAGTCAGAAGCCCCTCTCTCTCAAGTTCTGTCATCTCGTGCCCGTAGATCTTCTCTATAGCAACGCCGAATGACTTTTTAAAATATGACTTCTTTATGCCTGCGATCTGCCTCATCCCGAGGAACATAAACTCTTCCATCGCGGCTTTCCTCGTGATCTGCTTAATAGATCCTATCGTTGCCATATCCTCGTAGCCGACCCGTTCGGGAACTATCGGGAGGTGGCTGCACTCTTCGATATATGTGTAAATATCCCTGATATTCGTAGTACGCCATTCGAGGCCCATTCCACCGGTCTCTTCCGGATCCTCCGGCTCCCTGACCAGATATCCCGGAGGGATGAGGGACGCGGCGCCAATGCCCACGCCAAGGTATGGAACCCTGTTCCAGTAACCCAGATTGTGGACACACTCCTTTCCCTCTCTGGCGTAATTTGAGATCTCGTATCTGTGATATCCTTTCTTCTCAAGGTACATCTGTGATCTCTTCATCAGCTCATAGGCCTGGTCTTCATTCGGGAGAAACTTTGTCTCCTCGCCCCTCTCCTGCCTTACGGCATCCTCGTGGTATTTTTCGTAGAAAGGGGTGCCCGGCTCAATGATAAGTGAGTAACATGAAATATGCTCAGGCCGAAACGATGTGACTTTATTTAAGGTGTAGAGAAGCTTCTCCGGAGTCTGTCCCGGAAGGGCACTCATCAAGTCTACATTTATATTTTTAAAGCCGGCTTTTCTAAGGATTTCATAGGTCGACAGGAATCTCTTAAAAGTGTGAATCCTTCCAAGCTCTTCAAGCTCGTCGTCATTTGCCGACTGAAGGCCTAAGGATATCCTGTTAATTCCGACTGAGAGATAGGTGTTTGCGGCCTCTGCTACAACTGTTCCGGGATTTGCCTCGATAGAAATCTCGGCGAGCGGGTCTACCTTGAAATTTTCCTTTACTGTCTGCATGATCAAAACAATGAGATCAGGGTTTATCCAGGATGGCGTCCCCCCTCCTATATAAATAGAGGAGACCGTGCCAAAAACCTTCTCGGAATAAAATTTCAGTTCATTGCAGAGTGCATTTACATAATCTCTCTGAGTGTCTGTGTCAAAAACTCCGGACAGGAAGTCGCAGTAGAGGCATTTTTTTGCGCAAAAAGGTATATGAATATAAAGTTCAAATCTCCTGTAATCTTCCATCGTCACTGATCATCGTCGAGTTTCAGAACACTCATAAATGCTTCCTGAGGTATCTCGACATTGCCGATCTGCCTCATCTTCTTCTTGCCTTCCTTCTGCTTCTCGAGAAGCTTTCTCTTTCTTGAAATATCGCCGCCATAGCACTTTGCCAGGACATCCTTTCTCATGGCCTTTACTGTCTCTCTGGCTATAATCTTGCCGCCGACAGCCGCCTGGATAGGTATCTCGAACAGATGCCTCGGGATATTTTCCTTCAGCTTTTCACACATCTTCTTAGCTCTGTCATAGGCAGTATCCTTAAATACGATAAATGACAGCGCATCCACTTTCTCTTTATTTACAAGGATATCGAGCTTTACGAGCTCCGATCTCTGGTAGCCTTTCAGCTCATAGTCAAATGAGGCGTAGCCTCTGGATCTCGATTTCAGGACATCGAAGAAATCATAGATAATCTCGTTAAGAGGCAGCACGTATTTAAGCACCGCACGGGTCTTCTCGATATACTCAAGAGAAATATACTCTCCGCGCCTCTCCTGGCAGAGATCCATGATAGGCCCTATAAAGTCGCTTGTCACCATGATCTCGGCATCGACTACAGGCTCTTCCATATATTCTATCTCCGAAGGGTCCGGAAGGTTCGACGGATTTGTAAGATCTATAACTGTACCGTCAGTCTTATGCACCTTGTAGACAACGCCCGGAGCCGTAGTCACGAGGTCAAGGTCGTATTCTCTCTCGAGCCTCTCCTGAATGACATCAAGGTGCAGAAGTCCAAGGAATCCGCACCTGAAGCCGAATCCCAGCGCCTGTGATGTCTCCGGTTCAAATGTAAGGGAAGCGTCGTTTAACTGAAGCTTCTCAAGCGCGTCCTTAAGTTCCGGGTATTTAGCGGAATCAGCCGGATAGATGCCGCAGAAGACCATAGGCTTGACAGGGCGGTATCCCGGGAGCTCTTCCTCCGCAGGTCTGTCTGCTAGAGTCACAGTGTCTCCTACTCTTGTCTCTCTTACATCCTTAATAGATGCTGTGATATATCCGACCATACCGGCGGAAAGCTCATCACAAGGAATAAACTGTCCCGCTCCAAAGTATCCGACCTCTACGCAGTCGAATTCTGCGCCTGTCGCCATCATTTTTATCCTGTCCTTGGGACGGACTGTGCCATTTTTGATACGGACAAAGACTATGACACCTCTGTAGGCATCATAGAGTGAGTCAAAGATCAAGGCCTGAAGCGGAGCCTTCGCATCGCCTTCTGGCGCCGGAAGCTTCGTAATGACCTGCTCTAAGACCTCTCCTACGTTTTCTCCTGTCTTTGCAGAAATACGCGGCGCGTCCTCGCAGTCCAAGCCTATGACATCCTCAATCTCCTTCGCGACCTCGTCTGGCTGGGCCGAAGGCAGGTCTATCTTATTGATGACCGGGAGCACCTCGAGATCGTGGTCTATGGCCAGATAGCAATTCGCGAGAGTCTGCGCCTCTATGCCCTGGGTCGCGTCCACTACGAGAATGGCTCCGTCGCAGGCAGCGAGTGATCTCGACACCTCGTAGTTAAAATCCACGTGTCCCGGAGTATCGATAAGATTTAAAATATACTCCCCGCCATCCTTCGCATGGTAGATAAGCCTTACAGCCTGGGACTTTATCGTGATGCCCCTCTCCCTCTCGAGGTCCATATTGTCGAGGACCTGATCCTGCATCTCACGCTTGGTGAGGGTGTGAGTCATCTCGATCATCCTGTCCGCAAGAGTCGATTTGCCGTGGTCTATATGTGCAATAATACAGAAATTTCTGATATGTGACTGATCCATATTTTCTCCTAACATTTACGAACTATTATACCAGAGAATATTTTACTTGACAAATACTTATTCAAACTGTATGATAGAAAAGTATGATTGCTTGGGAGAACCGTGTCAATCCTCAGCATCATATTCACGTGAATATCAATGCAACGGAGGTGAACAGAATTGGCAAACATCAAGTCAGCTAAGAAGAGAGTTTTAGTAAGCGCTAAGAAGGCAGCCAGAAACAAGGCTATCAAGAGTAACGTCAAGACAGTAGTTACTAACGTCGAGAAGGCAGTAGCCAGCGGAGACAAGGCAGCAGCTGAGGCAGCACTCAAGACTGCACAGTCAGCACTCCCGAAGGCAGAGTCTAAGGGCATCCTTCACAAGAACAATGCAGCCAGAAAGGTTTCACGCCTTACAAAAGCTGTTAACGCTATGAACTAATTATTATAAAAGCCTGTCCGGTACCGTCAGCCGGACAGGTTTTATTTTTTTACTGTAATGTCTGATTTAAAAGCAGCTCCACGGCAATACTGTCGTCGATCCTGCCGCTCTTAAATGCCTCTTCGTAGTCGGCCGCGGATCTTAAAAGTTCCCGCAGCTCACTCTCTTTGAATCTCCTGCTGTAAGTCTCAAGCTTTCTTATTATAAAATCGTACGAGATCCCGAGTTTTTTCTTCTTGTCATTAAAGGACACGCCGTCCCTGTCCATAACTTTAAGCTGATAGAGCTGCTTAAGCTGTCTCTCAATAAGAGCCAGTATTCCCGGAGCCTTCTCATTCTGCCTTAGCATGTCCTGATATACCGCAAAGACCTTTGCCGCGTTCCGTTCTGAAAGCGCATCGCTCAGCACAAAAATCTTCGTCTCGGAAGCATTCGCACAGACCGCCTCGACATCGGCCTTCTCGATCTGCTTCTTATCCCAGCAGTAAGCCGAGAGCTTCTGGTACTCAGCGTCCATCAGATCCATCGACGAGCCGCAACGGATGTAGAATTCATTCCAGGCATCACGTCTCATCTGGAGGCCGTCTGCCTTAAGCCGCCCACCGATCCATGCCGAAAGCTCGTTCTGATCTCCGATAAGAAACTCCTCGGCAGTCCCGTTCTTAGATACTGCCTTGTAGAGCTTATCCCGCTTGTCAACATCGCTTTCGACAAAGATAATTACCGTCGTATCCGGAATATCCGGAATATATGACACGAGCTTTTCTTTCTCGCTCTTCTTTCCTTTGAAGTAGCCGCTCTCCTCAACGAGGATCACCCTTCGGTCCGCAAAAAACGGCAGTGTATCACTATCCGAAATAAGGGCCGGAACTGAAAAATCCTTCTCGGTAAGCAGGGTGAAATTCATATCCTTCCTGTCAGTAACGCCTAAAGCCGCAAGCAGCTTCTCCCTGTTCTCCTTTAAAAGGTAGTGTTCCTTTCCAAAGAGAAGGTAGACCCTCTTGAAATTTCCCTGCGAGATCTCGCTGTCAATCGAGCGCATTTTCTTCTCCGGCACCGCTGTCTAAAACGGCATCTATCCTGTCGTCATGGAACTTCAAAAATTCTGTGACTGCGGCAACTTTGTCTGCGATCGTGATAAAGAAGCCCTCCTTTGTAACAGGCCTCTCGTGAGTTACCGGCCACATGTGGTGCTCAATCATATCCGACTGAGTGTCATCGAGAGTTCCGGTCTCAAAAGCCGCCTCAAGCGAACGCTTCGGATGCTCGATAGCCGTATCCATACTGTCAACAAACGAATCCCTGTCATAGATGCCGACATCGTGCCAGAGACTTCCTCTTACAATATCCTTCTCGTCCATATCAAAAAAGCGCGACATAAGGAGCATGATCTGTGCCACATGCACGCTGTGATATCCGACTGTAGAAAAAATATGATGCTTCTGTCCAACTATCTTTCGAAAGTCCTTAGATCCCAGGATATCCTTTCCATACTCTTCTATGGTCTTGTAATCCCTGTCTTTCTCTCCCAAAGCTTTAAACAACCTGACCAGCCTGAAATCTACCGAATAATCCATTGATAAAATTCCTCCCGTTCAGTGAAATATTATATCACGCAATTTTCTGATACGCCATATGTTCTATTGCATTTTCTAAAAAAAGAGTGCATAATAAACACAACATTTTTTCTGCGGTAAGGGGCCGCACCGATGAAGGGGGAGAGTCATATGTACAAACGTCCTGTGCTCATCACAGCCGTATCGATGCTTTCAGCAGTCTGTATCGTTCTCATCAGAAAGCCGATTCTTTTTGCAGTTCCGTTCTGCCTGCTGCCATTTATTTTTTACAGAAGAAAGACCAGGAGCGCCATAGCCCTCTGCGCCGTTGTGGCAGCGTCGTTTGCGGCAGGACTCTTATCCGCCCATATCCGTCTGTCTTCCTATGAAAAAATCGAGAAAGAACTCACCAGTACAACATCGTCCGCCTTATACGGACAGATCACCGGAAAAGAGATCACAGATTACGGGACAAAGATGACGATAACCCTCAGATCCCAGCAGACAAAGGTCATGGCAGTCCATGACACCTCCCTTCCCTTAGGAACTAAAGTCCGCGTCACAGGTACACCAGAGTCTTTTTCCCCTGTAAGGAACCCAGGCTGCTTCGATCAGGCCTCGTACTACAAGGGACTGTCCGTCGCCTGCCAGATAAAGGACGCAGATATTACTCCGTCAGGCGGGACAAATTTTCCGATAGTACAGCTCTATTACATGATAATGGAAGCTCTCTGGCAGCTTAAGTACATGATATACTCTGTCTTTACTGCAGCGCTTCCGAACGAAGAGGGTCCACTTCTGGCCTCCCTTACGATCGGCACAAAGAGCCTTCTTGACTCTTATGTAAAAGAGATGTTTCAGAGCGCAGGGTTAAGCCATATCCTGGCGATCTCAGGCCTTCACATCTCTATAACAGGCTCCTTAATTTTTAAACTCTTAAAACGCCTCGGTATCAGGACAAAAATCTCCGCCATAATATCCTCGGTATTTGTATTTTTCTTTGCAGCGTCCATCTCAGGTTCTGTCTCGTGCAGAAGAGCCCTTGTGATGTATCTTTTAATGATGCTTTCAAAAGTCATCGGAGACAAGATTGATATTGTAAACTCACTTGCAGCCGTCTCGATATTAATATGCCTTACCGATCCTCTCGCCGTGACACAGACAGCCTTTTCGCTGTCCTTTGCGGCGGTCTTTCTGCTGGCGCAGACTTCGATTCCTGCCGCGGACTGCTACAGGGCTTTCTGCATTCTGCGCTGGGAAAACACTCACAAGGAGATCAAGGGAAACCGCTACAAGCCGACCGCCCTGGACGGCCTGACTTCGTCTCTTATCTTCTCATTTTTTATCCAGCTTTCAATGGCGGCGGTAAACGCGAAATTTTTCTACAGCTTCCCGCTGCTCTCTTTTATTTTAAATATAGTGATCCTTCCGCTTCTGCCGTGCGTGCTTGTCCTCGGCCTGCTCGGAGGAGTTTTGGGACTTTTTTCCCTTCCGCTTGCAAAAATACTGCTGTTCCCCTGCCATCTGATAATGTACTGGTACGAAATGGCGTCTGATCTGTTCAATAAACTGCCGTTTACAAATATAGTCACAGGAGACATCTCTGTCTTAAAGACCGTAATCTGCCTCGCCGTTGTGCTGATGCTCTCTTACATCTTTAAAAATATGACATTTAAGATGTTCAAGAGGCGTTTTACGAGAATCCACTGGCAGAAAACTTCCGTCTTTCCTCTGTTCGGAGATAAAGCGACAGCTCTTAAAGTTACGCTGCTGTCGTTTACTGTAATAATAATACTGTCATTTCCGAATCATAGAGACGAATTTGCGTTCTTAGACGTCGGACAAGGTGACGGGCTTATGATCACGACCGCAGACGGGAAGGCCTTTATGATCGACGGAGGAAGCACCACCGAGAAAGAGATTGGAAAAAATGTGATCCTACCCTCGCTTAAATACCGAGGTATCACAGGCGTCGAGGGATGGTTCGTAACGCATATGGACGAGGACCATGTGAACGGCCTGACTGAGCTTATAAATAAAAACTACCCGGTCAATACAGTCTTTATCTCAGAACATATTGAAGAGGACGAGCGGCTGAGCAGGCTGAAAAGCCTCTGCGCTTCCCACGGGATAAAGATCTCGGGTCTTGAAGGGGGCGACTCACTTGGCTGCAGATATTTTAAAGCCGAGACTATCTACCCCGACAGAGAGTCTGAGTTCGAAGGAGCCAACGAGAACAGCCTTGTAAACCTTTTCACGCTCTCGCCCGGCTCTGATCAGAGCATAAAGATAATAGAGACCGGTGACATCGGCGGGGAGCAGGAACTTTACATACTAGAGCATGCGAAAGACAAATTAAAAAAGAGCTCCGCAGAGGAAACTCTTATTTTAAAATCCGCACACCACGGAAGTAACTATTCAAACTGTCAAAGGTGGCTTTCTGAGATAAATCCTGACCTTATCGTGATCTCAGCCGGAAAGGGCAACCGCTACGGTCACCCGGGAAAGCAGACGATGGAGAGGATAAATACACTGGGTCTTAAGTCATTTTGCACGATAGACACAGGACAGGTTCGGATACAAAACGGCCGCATCAAAAAGACTATAGCGAATTGACCGGCTTTATGCACTTGTGCTGCTATTTTGAAACTACAAGGTTATAGTTCGGGCTGTAGGTGCTGTTGTTTTTGCTGTCATTTACGACCTTAGCGTCGTCTCCGGAGCCTATTATGATCTGTACTCTGTTTATCTGATCGAGCTGGCAGAGTGAATCGACGATCGAATATATCCTCATATTTTCAGGGACATTGCCGCCGGCATTCTCAAGTGAGGAATCGAGGTCGACATAGCAGATACCGTCATTTACATTTACGGAGAGCACCTTGACAGAGGCAGGCAGTGTCACATCGGCATTCTTCGAATCCGGTTTCTTGGAGAGCTGACTTAAAACCGCCTGTGCGATCGGCACATTTTCATTGATGTGCGCTTCTCTCGACTCCTTGATCAGTCCGCTGCCATCGGATGCCGGACAGTAGAGAGTAAGTGTTACAGCCTTAGTGGCATCCTGTTCAAAGTCGAAGTCGTCTACAAATGACTCGTCTGTCATTGCGCCGATAGCGTTTCCCGCGCTGTCGAGAAGTGACTCATCTACTATACGAAAAGTCACAGAGTCTACCTCCGGAAGCTGAACGAGTGTCTTTACGACTGATGCGCGGAGAAGCACCTCCTCTACTTTTGTAAGAGTCTCGTAGTCGTGTGAAAACGATATCACAAGCTGTTTTTTCTTCAAGGTGAAATTTCTGATGATAACCTGATCAGGGATAGAGTTCGTATAGTCTTTGTCAGACTTCGGCGAAGACAGCTCCTCAAGGAGATTGCTGATCCTCTTTCTGGCGCTGTTTCCCTTCGGTTTCTCAGTGACAGGATAGAGTGCGGTTTTCATCTGGTTCAGATAATATACCTTTATGAAGCCCTTATTCAGTTTTGTTTTATTTTTCTGTCCGCACGAAAAAAGAGACAGAGCGAGTGTCATGCAGAGCAGAATGTATGCTGATTTTTTTAAAAAATTCTTCATGACTGCTCCTTAATATAAATAAGCGGGATCCTAACATCAAAGGTAGTGCCCTCGCCAAGAGTCGAGTGAACTTTGATATCGCCGTGATGCATGTCTATCGCGTTCTTTGTGATTGCGAGGCCAAGGCCTGTTCCGCCAATCTCTCTCGAGTGCGATTTGTCTACACGGTAGAATCTCTCGAAGATCCTGTCTAAGGATTCCTTCGGGATTCCCATGCCGTTGTCCTCGACAGTGATGTAAAAATACTGGTGGTCGGCGTTTAATGACACGTGGACATATCCGCCCTCCTTGTTGTATTTGATACCGTTTTCAATCAGATTCATAATGCCAAGCGAAAGCTTGACCTCATCGACCTCCGCATTTACAGGCCTGAAACTTTCAAGCACGAGTTCGACTTTCTGCTTCTCGGCAATAGGTCCGAGCCGCTTCAGAAGGGATTCGAGCATCTCATTGATATTTTTCGACTCGATATTCATAGTGGCACCGGATTTGTCCATTCTGACAAGAGATAAGAGATCGTTTATGATCTTTGTCTCCCTGTCGATCTCATTCGTGATATCGTGCATGAAATCCTGATATATCTCGAGCGGGGCTCCATCTTCCATAGAGTTTAAGGAATCCGCAAGCACCTTCATAGAAGTCAGCGGCGTCTTTAACTCATGCGACACATTTGATACGAATTCCTGCCTCGACTCGTCGATGTCGCGCATCTTCTGCATGACTTCGTTAAAATTCTCGGAAATTTTTTCAGTCTCCATAAAGCTGTCGACTTTGACTTTATCGTGAGAATTCTGCGAATGCAGGATAAGGTCGGCGAGTTTTTCGAACGGGCCACTGAAGCGGTCTGACAAAAATACCGACAAGATCGCCATTATTACAACAAGCACGAGCAGCAGATATGTATAGAGATTGCGGTAGAATGTGATATTCTGCTCAATCGAGTCTGTCGATTTCGTGATAAGTATAACACCTTCGATATTGTTGGAACTGTCTGAAGCTGTGATAGGGACAGTAAGAATAAGGCAGTGGCTTACATTGTCATAGACGCTGGTCCTCTCGCCCTTGAGTCCGAGAATCGCATTCTCCCAGACGAACGTCTTCCCGTCACTTAAGTCGTAGGTATCCTTTACAACGCGAAGAGTCTTATCTATTACAATGATTCGCCCCGAGTAAATATTCCCGAGCGCCTTAAGCTGGGTATTTATGACATCAATATCTGTATCCTGCAGATAACCTGTGGAAATGATCTGATCGTTTAAAAGCTGGGCCTGCGACGTCATAGAGACAGTGTCATTATTTAAAGCCCTCTGCTGATAAAAATACAAGAAAATGCCCCCGATCGCACAACCAGGGACAAATCCTATAAGAATAAAAGCTACTACAAGCAGCGTTTTTAAACTATGCAGTTTTTTAAAAAAAGAAAACCGGTGCTTCATCTGCCTCTATCCGTCACTTCTGATAATAGTAGCCCATTCCCCATTTCGTATGGATATAGCGCGGCTCACTAGGGTTTGGCTCAATTTTTTCACGGAGACGTCTGATATGGACATCGACGGTCCTCGCGTCGCCCGGGTAGTCGACTCCCCAGACTTCTTTCAGAAGGCTGTCGCGGCTGTAGACTTTTCCAGGATGATTTACGAGGAGCAGCATCATCTCGAATTCCTTCGAAGTCAGGTTGTACTCCTTTTCCTTGATAAAAATGCGGCGGCTCGCGGTATCTATGCGGATGTCCCCGCTCTCTATCACATCGCTGTCCTTCTTCTCCTCAGGCTTCGACCTGCGGAGAATGGCCTTGATCCTGGCCTTGACTTCGAGGATATTGAAAGGCTTCGTGATGTAGTCGTCTGCACCGTACTCGAGTCCCATGATCTTGTCCATATCATCGCCCTTGGCCGTAAGCATTATGATAGGCACGTTGGATTTCTCTCTGATGCGCTGACAGACTTCGTAACCGTCCAGCTTCGGGAGCATCAGGTCTAAAAGTATAATGTCATACTCACTCGATAGAGCTTTCCCGACAGCCTCTTCGCCATCGTAGGCAGTGTCTACTTCATTTCCGTCCTGCTCTAAAGCGAACTTGATACCCTTTACAATGATCTTCTCGTCGTCAACTACAAGAATCCGTGCCATAGTCTTCCTTTAAACCGTTATCTTATCCTTAATCTTTTGAAATGTGGCATCTCCGATGCCGCTGACATTTGTAATATCTTTAGTATTTTTAAACGGGCCGTTCTTCGTGCGGTATTCAATGATCGCATCCGCCCTCGTCGGGCCGATGCCACTGATCGTAGTCAGTGTATTTTTGTCAGCCCTGTTGATGTCTATAAGACCAGAAGAGCCCTCTGACCCGCTGACAGCGCTTCCTGAAGAAGCAGTGCCAGGATTTACAGCTGTCCCTTCGCCCGACTGGTTCTTTTTATACTCCGACTTCGTAAGAATAGTAAGCTTCTGGCCGTCAGTCAGCTTCTCCGCCTGATTCAGCGCAGAAGACGCAGCGTCCTTCCTTAGGCCTCCTGCCTTTTCAATCAGCACAAAAACTCTCGAGTCGGCTGGGAGAGCATAGACGCCTGGCTTCTTTACAGCTCCGTCTATCTGGACGTAAATCTTCGAGCTGTTCTCCGACTTACTGACCGACTTTAAAGCAGTCTCCCCGCCCTTTGATTTGCTCTCCGACTTCTGATCACTCCCGCTTGCAGTGCCGTTCTTCTCTAAATAAGACGAATCAGCGCAGCCTCCTAAAATGAGGCTCATAACAAGCACCAGCAGAAAAAATATTCTCTTCATATGTATCTCCTCAAAAAATATAAGGAGATATCCGCACTGCAACTTCTATTTTAGAGGAAAATGCTGTTATTATCAAGTGGATTTTTTTATGACATAAAAAAGAGGCTGCTGCAATTTCCTTTCCAGGTGAAATGCAGCGGCCTTTTTAAATATCGGCATTTACAGAAAAGTATCCAGCACCCTGGTAAGCTTCTCTTCCATCTCGTCAAATCCGTCTTTTTCCATGATAAGCGGCGGAAGGAAGCGGATCAGATTGCCCTCGGCTGAGAGCAGGACGAGCCCTTCGTCAAGGGATTTGTTCAGAATCTCTCCGACCGGAATGCTCTTGTCGATGATAAGTCCCTGCATGAAGCCGAGACCTCTGTGGCCCTCGACAAATGGATATTTCTCAGTAAACATGTCCAGTATGCTTTCAAAGTAAGGGCTCATCTCCTTTACATGCTGTGGGAGGTTCCTGTCTTCGATGATATCAAGCGACTTGCTTACTGCTGCGAGGACGAACGGGTTTCCGCCGTATGTGCTTCCGTGGTCGCCCGGCTCGAGCGAATTTCCAGCGACTTCTTCTGTAACGAGGAAAGCTCCGACCGGAACACCGCCGCCAAGTGCCTTTGCAGTCGTTAAAATATCCGGCCTTATGCCGTACTGCTCGAATGCGTAAGTGCTTCCGGTACGGCCGAGTCCGCACTGGATCTCATCGATTATTAGTAAAATATTGCGCTCGTCGCAGATCTTGCGAAGCCCCTGCATGAATTCAGGAGCAGCCGGCATAACGCCGCCCTCGCCCTGGACAGTCTCTGTGATAATAGCGCAGGTGTCGTCATTTACAAGCTTTTCTACGCTCCCGAGGTCGTTAAATTCAGCGAAATCAACGCCATCCATCAGCGGATAGAACGGTGTCCTGTAGCCTTCCGTTCCCGTGACGGACACAGCACCAACTGTCCTTCCGTGAAAGCTGTGATTCATGGCTATGATATGGTATCTCTCTTTGCCATATTTTTTATGCGCGTACTTTTTTGCGGTCTTTAAGGCTCCCTCGATCGCCTCGGCACCTGAATTTGTAAAAAATGCCCTGTCCATGCCGCTGACTTTGCAGAGTTTTTCAACAGCGCCAAGAAGCGGCTCACTGTAAAAGAGGTTTGAAGTGTGAGTGATCTTTTTGATCTGTTTTTTCAGAGCCTTTGTGTACTCTTTGTCACCGTAGCCGAAGGCCATGACTCCGATTCCGCTTCCGAAATCGAGGTACTGCTTTCCCTCGGTATCGTAGAGATAGACCCCTTTTCCCTTTTTAAAGATCACCGGGAAGCGATTGTACACATGTATCAAGTGCTTGTCGGCTTTTTTTATAAATTTATCTTTGTTCATCGTAGCGTTCCTCGTTATCTGATAAAATAGCTGTTCCAATACCTTTATTGGTAAAAATTTCAAGCAGCAGGCAGTGCTCGATCCGGCCATCTAAGATATGGACTCTGTGGACGCCGTTGTCAATGGCGCTGATGCAGCTCTTTACCTTAGGGAGCATTCCGCCCTCGATAGTGCCGTCTTCTATCAGGCTCTTCGCCTCTGAGACAGAGAGCTCAGAGATAAGTGACGCAGGGTCGTCCTTGTCTTTAAGCACACCCGGTGTATCCGAAAGAAATGCGAGCTTGTCGGCTTCAAGGGCCTCTGCAATGGCAGTAGCCGCGTCATCCGCATTGATATTGTAAGTGTTGTAGTCGTCGTCCATTCCGATAGGGCAGACGATAGGGAGATAGTCCTTGTCGAGTAGGTCGTGAAGGATCTTCGTGTCGACATTTTTTACATTGCCGACGAAGCCTATGTCCTTTCCATCTGAGTATTTTTTCTCGACATTTAAAAGATTTCCATCCTTTCCGCTGATGCCGCAGGCCTTTACTCCGAGGCGCTCGACCATGGTAACGAGCGATTTATTCACTTTGTTTAGGACCATTTCGGCGATATCCATCGTAGGCTTATCTGTGACACGGAGACCATTTATAAATTTAGGCTCCATCCCGGCTTTTTTGACCCAGCCGGAAATCTCCCTGCCGCCACCGTGGACGATGATAGGCTTGAATCCGACGAGCTTTAACAGGGTGACGTCCTTTATGACCTCCTGCTTTAAATTCTCGTCGAGCATGGCTGAACCGCCGTACTTTATGACAATTATCTTCCTGTTGAATCTCTGGATGTAAGGCAGTGCTTCGATAAGGACCTCGGCCTTTTTCATGACTGTCTGCATCTCGTCCTGTCGCATTATCATTTTTATTCTTCTCCTTTTTCCAATAATGAAGTGAATGTCATGACCTGTAGTCCGCGTTAATCTTTACATAGTCATATGTCAGGTCGCAGCCCCAGGCCGTGGCCTCTTCAGTGCCCTGCTTCATATCGCAGATGCAGGTGACTTTCTCGGAAGACAGGACCTTTGTGGCCTCGTCTTCGCTGTAGTCGTCTGCAACGCCGTCCTTTACGAGGACAATCTCTCCATTCTCACTTGAGACAGTGATATCGACCTTGTCAGGATCAAATTCGGCGCCGGAATAACCGAGTGCGCAGAGGATTCTGCCCCAGTTGGCATCGTGTCCGTAAATAGCCGCCTTCGTCAGGTTTGAAGTGATGACAGATTTTGCAAAAACTTTCGCCTCAGCCTTGTCCCTGCAGTGGATGGCCTTCACTTCAAACAGAGCCGTGGCGCCCTCTCCGTCTCCTGCCATCTTCATAGCGATATCGCGGGCGACATAGAAAAGTCCGTCCTTGAAATTCTTGAAATCGTCACCTTCCGCGTCGATCTCTTTGTTTCCAGCCTCCCCATTTGAAAGCACTACGCAGGTATCGTTAGTAGATGTGTCACCGTCGACTGAAATCATATTAAAAGTGTCACAGACTACCGATGAGAGAGCCTCCTGTAAAAGCTGCTTCTTTATCTTCGCATCAGTCATAATAAAGCAGAGCATCGTTCCCATATTCGGGTGGATCATTCCGCTTCCCTTCGCCATCGCACCGATAGTAACAGTCGTTCCGTCGCTCATCGGAATCTCTACAGCACACTGCTTTGGCTTCGTATCTGTCGTCATAATGGCTTTGGCGGCCTTAAGTCCAGCCTCTTCAGTATCGTCGAGCTTTCCCGAGAGAGCCTTGACACCATTTTTTACCTTATCAATAGGAAGCTGCATACCGATAACTCCGGTAGAGGCTACGATCGTCGAATTCTCTCCGAAGTGAAGAGCCTCTTCGGCAGCCCTGCTTGTCTCGCTGCAGTAAAAATAACCCTCATCGCCGGTGCAGGCGTTCGCGATACCGGCATTTACGACTACCGTATGGATCTCATCTGACTCTGCGATAACCTTCTTATCGTAGAGGACAGGAGCTGCCTTGACTACATTCTTTGTAAAAGTGCCCGCGGCCACACACGGAGATGCACTTACGATCATCGCCATGTCATCCCTTCCGGTGTATTTTATCCCGGCAGCAGTATTCGCCGCCTTGAAACCCTTTGGAGCCGTAACTCCGCCCGAAATAACCTTCATATTACTCCTTTCGAAACTCTATTTATTAAAGTTCGTGATATTTTTCTCATTCAGGTAAAAATCGTACACGTTAAAATCTACCCGCTCTTTCCAGCCATCAGCCTGCCAGAAACTGTTCCCGACTGAATTGTCCTTAAAAGCCACGAGTGAAATTTTATTCACATTTGCACTGTGTAGCTTCTTCATGCACCAGACAGTCATAGCCTTTCCGATGCCCTGTCGTCGTCTGTCCTCTCTGACGCAGACATGGTAAAAACAGGCAGTCCTGCTGTCGTGTCCGCAGAGGATACTTCCGATGATCTCGCCATCATCCTCGGCGACAACAGAAAAGCCCGGATTTCTCTTAAGAAAAGATTCCACGCCTTCCTTCGAATCATCTATAGACCTGATCCCGAAGCCGTGGATCGACATCCAGAGCGCATGGACCTTTTCAAAATCTTCTATTGTCATAGCTCTAAGTTTATACATAAAAACCTCACGATGTATATCATATCACAACCGCCTTTAAATGTGGTAGATTTTTCGCATGTGCATAATAATACAACAATCATTTTGAAAAATCAAGAATTGTTTTGATTAAAAATACATAAATTTCGGATAAAAATGTATAAATTTACGCTTGAACTCTGTCCCGTCATAGTGTAATATATTGTCGTTGGTTAAATTTTTTTGAAAGGATCTTATTATGACAAAAGAGAAAGTTGTTCTCGCCTATTCAGGCGGACTTGATACCACGAGCATCATTCCGTGGCTCAAGGAGAATTACGGATACGATGTCATCTGCTGCTGCGTTGACTGTGGACAGGAAGAGGAACTCGACGGACTAGAAGAGAGGGCAAAGCTCTCAGGAGCCAGCAAACTCTATATCGAGGATATCACAGATGATTTCGCTGAGAATTACATTATGCCATGTGTTATGGCTGATGCAGTTTATGAGGATAAGTACCTCCTCGGTACATCAATGGCACGCCCTGATATTTCAAAGAAGCTCGTAGAAGTAGCCAGAAAGGAGAACGCCGTTGCCATCTGCCACGGTGCTACAGGCAAGGGAAACGATCAGATCAGATTCGAGCTCTCTATCAAGGCACTTGCTCCTGATATAAAGATCATCGCTCCATGGCGTGACAGCAAGTGGAAACTTCAGTCCAGACAGGACGAGATCGACTACTGCAAGGCTCACGGCATCAACCTTCCATTCTCAGTAGACCAGTCATATTCGAGAGACAGAAACCTCTGGCATATAAGCCACGAAGGTCTCGAGCTCGAGGATCCTTCGGCCGAGCCGAACTACGATCATCTGCTCGTACTCACGACTCCTCCACAGGAGGCTCCGGACGAGGGCGAATATGTGACGATGACCTTCGAGTCAGGTGTTCCTACATCTGTAAACGGCAAGAAGATGAAGGTCGCAGACATCATCAGGGAGCTGAACCGTCTCGGCGGAAAGCACGGAATCGGAATCATCGATATCGTTGAGAACCGTGTTGTAGGTATGAAGAGCCGTGGCGTCTATGAGACTCCTGGCGGAACTATCCTCTGCGAGGCTCACAAACAGCTCGAGGAGCTGACACTCGACAGAGACACGATGGACTTCAAGAAGGACGTAGCCAACCGCATGGCACAGCTCGTCTATGAAGGCAAGTGGTACACCCCTACCATGGACGGACTCATCGCTTTCACAAAGACAGTCCAGAAGCCAGTTACCGGAACAGTTCGTTTTGAGCTCTACAAGGGCAACATCATCAAAGCCGGCACGACTTCACCATACTCACTCTACAACGAGTCCCTCGCAAGCTTCACTACAGGCGACCTCTACGATCACCACGACGCACAGGGCTTCATCACCCTCTTCGGTCTTCCGATGAAGGTAAGGGCTATGAAGATGAGAGAAGTCGAGGAGAACGAGAAATCGAATAACCAGTGACACGCTCATTAAAAAAAATCGGGGCAGCTGCAAATTTTTGCAGCTGCCCCTTTCTGTCATCTCAGATTCTTTTTTATATGATTCATCTCATACGGTGTGTTCTGGTATACATAGTAGTTGAGCCAGTTCGTGTAGAGAGTGTTCGCGTGGCCTCTCCACTGGAGGAGCGGCTTCTGGTTTACGTCGTTGTTCGGATAGTAGTTTACCGGGAGATCGATCTTAATGCCCTTGGCCTTGTCTCTCTTGTACTCCTTGTCAAGAGTCATGCGGTCGTACTCAGGGTGACCCATGACGTATATCTCGCTGCCATCCTTTGTCATAGCAAGGAAGATACCTGCCTCCCGCGATTCTGCGAGGATTATGAACCTGTCGTCCTTTCTTATCGCGTCATCATCGGCCCTCGTATTTCTCGAATGAGGCGCCCAGAATATGTCGTCGAATCCCCTGACAAGAGGCACTTTTCTGTGTGATACCCGATGCGGATAGACACCGAAGAGCTTCTTCGGCAGAGTGATCTTTCTGATGCCGTAGTAATAGTACAGAGCCGCCTGAGCGCCCCAGCACAGGAAAAGTGTGCTCGTAACGTTCTCCTTAGCCCAGTCAAATATCTTCGTGAGCTCATCCCAGTAGTCCACATCCTCAAACGGCAGAAGCTCTACCGGAGCGCCTGTGACTATAAGGCCGTCGAGAGTCTTTTCCTTTATATCGTCGTATGTCTCGTAAAATTTGTTCAGATGGCTCATCGAAGTGTGAGTCGCCATATGAGACTTCGTGCAGAGGAAGGTGACGTCGATCTGCAGCGGGGTATTCGACAGCGATCTCAAAAGGGCAAGCTCCGTGTCCTCTTTCAGAGGCATAAGATTCAGTATTCCTATCTCAATAGGTCTTATGTCCTGATGCATGGCCCTGTTCTCATCCATCAGGAAAATATTTTCTTTCTCTAGAATATCGTTTACAGGCATATTTGCCTGAGTTCTGATTGGCATATAACTCTTCTCCTTTCAGAAAAATCAGTCAAGAATTATTTTCACACTAAACTGCATTTATTTCAATATTCAAAAACATAAAAGTGTTTTATCTGCCTGCCATCGCAATAAGGTCTGCTTCAGAAATCACAGGGATTCCAAGCTGCCTTGCCTTAGTCAGCTTGCTTCCCGCTGCCTCACCTGCAACGAGGTAATCTGTCTTTTTGCTGACTGAACCGGTGCACCTGCCTCCGTTTTTCTCGATAAGCTCCTTTGCCTCATTTCTCGAAAGTGTAGGGAGAGTTCCGGTAACTACTATCGTAAGCCCCTCGAGCGAAGCGCCCTTCTCTTCAATGGCCTCTTCCATTAAAAGCCCCTCGTCCTTAAGTTCCTTTACAAGCTCCTTAGTATCATCCTCTGCGAAAAATGAGACGATATCATCTGCTATAGTCTCTCCGACATCAGGGATTTCGACGAGTTCCTCTTTCGAGGCGTTCATGACAGCGTCTATCGAATGAAAGTGATCGATCAATGTCTGGGCAGTCCTGCCGCCGACATTCCTGATTCCAAGTGCCGTTAAGAGTCTGACCGGTCCCTGTTGCTTCGAAGCTTCGATTGCCGCGAGTATCTTGTCGGTATTTTTTTCTCTGCCGATGATCCCGGCAGCGATGAGTCCATCCCTGTGGTCTTTTAGTCTGTAAATATCAGAAAAGCTCTTAAGAAGCCCTGCATCTATCAGGTTTTTGACCTGCTTTTCGCCGAGCCCCGCTATGTCCATGCATCCCCTGCTTGTAAAATAGCTGAGAGTCCGCACAAGCTGTGACGGGCAGGAAGGATTCACGCAGTAGTAATCTGCAGTATCCTCTTCCTTTATCAGCGGATGATGGCAGACAGGACAGTCACTTTCCACCGTAAATATATGGTCCGGATCCTTCACCGTCCCGCTGATCTTCGGGATTATGTCTCCAGACTTCTTCAGAAGATAGACTCCTCCAATACCGATCCTGTTCTCCCTGATATAGTCCTGGTTGTGCAGTGTGACTCTCGAGACATTTGTGCCGTTAAGCCGCACTGGCTTTCTGGTCTTTTCATCCGAAATATGTCCGATAAACCCTATCTTTCCGGTACGGCCTACTGTCTCTTCTATCTCGTCCATGACTACGCGCTTTTCCTCCGGCGGGTATTTAAAAGCAATATGCCCGGCGCTGTATTTGGCTCCAGCCGGAAAGTCTGCGCGGTATGCGACCTGATCTATCTTTACGACGGCTCCGTCGATATCGAAGTCGAGCCCATCGCGGGTCGATCCGATCTCATCTATTACTGAAAGGACTTCATCTGCGGTAGCGCACTTTTTGTGAAATACTACCGGAACGCCCTTTTCACGCAGAGTGTCGAGGGCCTTCGTCTGAGAAGCCATAAATTCAGCTGGTCCATCCTGGACGTTAAAGATAAACATCCGAAGCCCTCTCTCTTTGGTAATCCGCGGATCGAGCTGGCGGAGTGTTCCAGCTGCTAAGTTTCTCGGATTTGCAGCAGGCTTTTTCCCCTGCTCCTCCATCGAATCGTTGTATTTAAAGAAGTCATCGTGGCTCATATAGACTTCGCCACGGAGCTCCAGATATTCGAACGGAAGCTCTATTACCTCCTTTACGTCAGGGATCACTCTGGCGTTTAAGGTCACGTCCTCTCCGATATGGCCGTCTCCTCTGGTCTCAGCAAGTGCCAGATGAAGAAAGCCGTCTGCATCACTGTGCTGGTAGCGAAGCGTCATAGAAAGTCCGTCTATTTTTCTCTCGACTGAAAAAACTGCGTCCGGATGCACCGACTTAACCTTCGTCACATAGGCTGTGACATCGGTCTTATTGAATACATCCTCGATAGAGAGCATCGGGACTCTGTGCGTGACCTTCACTCCGGCCTCACGTTTCGCAGAACCTCCGATCTTCTGCGAAGGAGAGTCAGGCGTCACCCACTCCGGATGTTCTCTCTCAGCCTGCTTCAGCTGCTGCATCAGCTGATCGTACTCGTAGTCGCTGATCTCGTTCGTATTTTTATTGTAGTAGAGGTCCATGTGATAATTTATCTTTATACACAGCGCCTTATAATTTTCGTAATTCATCCTGATTAAGCTCCCTGTATTGACCATCCGGCAGGTCTAATTCCTTAAGCTTTAGTCCGCCGATACGCGTCCTGTAGAGATCTGTGACCTTGTATCCTAAGGCCTCGCACATCCTTCTGATCTGCCGGTTCAGCCCCTGATTTAAGACTATCATAAATGCGTTGTAGCGGATCTTTTGAACGCGGCAGCGCCTTGTCTTCTGGTAAAGAGCCGGGAGATAGACGCCTGCTGACATTTTTTTCACGAAGTCAGCAGTCACTTCTTTATTTACAGTGACGATATACTCCTTCTCGTGACCAAATCTGGCGCTCGTCATCCTGTTCATGAAATTTCCGTCGTTCGTCAGAAATATGAGTCCGTGTGAATCCTTGTCGAGTCGCCCGACCGGATAGATCCTGATCGGGTAGCCGATGGAATCGATGATATTATTTTTTTCTCTCTTCTCGGCAGTGCAGACTATGCCAACAGGCTTGTTAAAAGCCAGTACCACGCGCTCGTCCTCGATGTGCAGAGGCTTTCCATCAACTCTTACATCCATATCGGCTGTGACCTTGTCTCCCGGTCTCAGCTTTCTGCCGTCAGCCGTGACTCTGCCAGCCTCGAGCAGCTTATCTGCTGCCCTTCTCGAACAGTATCCGCACTCTGAAAGATATTTATTTATCCTTATCTCTTCCATATTCACCTTAAAAAAACAGGCTGTGAAAACTCACAGCCCTTTGTATTATTTCAAATATTCTGTCTTGATGTAACCTATCTTGCCACTGCAAGCGACCTTTGTCCAGCCATCGCTCTGATTCGAGATCACAGTAACCTTCTCGCCCTTGTATGCGAGGTGGATTCGTTTTGCGGAACTCGAAGGGCTCTTTCTGATGTTGTAGGTATCCATCAGCATGATGGTCTTTCCTGCCTTAGGTCCTTTGGCTTTCGACTTCTTCTTATCTGAAGACTTCTTCTTATCTGAAGACTTCTTTTTATCTGAAGATGACTTCTTCTCAGAAGATGATTTCTTCTTCGACTTATCAGAGGAAGATGAGTCGCTCTTCTTCGCGGACTTTACTTTCTTTACGTATTCCTTTCTGATATAGCCGGTCTTACCCTTGTAGGATACCTTAAGCCACTTGCCCTTCGTACCCTTCTTGGTAACAGTCGTACCCTTCTTCAGAGTCTTTATTATATCTGACTTGACAGAATCGCTCTTCCTGAGATTCGTCTCCGTAGTGGTCTTGTACTGGTCACCCTTTGGCTTCGTGCTCTCAGAAGTGTCTTTACTCTTCTTATCGGAATCAGACTTCTTCTTAGCCTCCTCAGCTTTCTTCTTAGCCTCTTCAGCTTTCTTCTTATCTTCTGCCGCTTTCTTCTTAGCCTTCTCAGCCGCCTTCTTCCTGGCTGCTGCCTCTGCCTTCTCTGCTTCCTTTCTGTACTTTAACTGCCATGCCTTTACCTTGGCAGGGAAAGTCTTGCTCATGAAGCTCTCGAACTTCTTGTCGGAAAGAGAGATCTCGTTGTATTCCTTCTGGACCTTTGTCTGAAGGCTTACTACGTCCTTCTGCTCCTCAAAAGAAGCGATAGCGGATACGACCTTAGGATCCATGTCGTTCTCTTTGTTCGTCTGATTGAACGAACTGTAAAGGTTATTGATATGCAGGCCGCCCGACTTGTCCTTCTCTACATAGAAAAAGTCAAGTCCCGGAGCTGCGGATTTAAGCCCCTTGAAATGGATCTGCTCGTATACAGAGACAAACCTGGCGCCTTTCTCAGCGCCGTCCTTGGTATAGATCTCCTTGATATCATAGGAATCGATGAGACTACCCATGAATTTGATGTAGCTCTTCTCCATATCAGAAACAGGCGAAGCAACGCTTTCTATCTTAGAAGTGTTTCCGTCTGCGTAGTACTTATAGTATTCTGTCAGGAGATCGTGGAGATTAGAGTTCCTCTTCTCCTTCTTATAGACAGTGGACTTCTGCGTGCTGTTGCCGGAGGCATCAGTCAGAATAAACGCATTCTTCGCCGAAGCATCTCCGGAGGCCGCTCCCTGCCGCAGCTTCCTTACCCTGCTGGCAGAAACAGCTATGACGATTATAAAAATGACGGCTAATACTATCGCTTCAATGTGCTTTTTATTCTTAAAAAATTTCTTGATGGGATCTAAATACTTCATATTACGCTCCTAAAAAAATGATCCCCCTCCCTCACAATCATATGATATAGTGGCCAACCTATTGATCACCAAATCATAATATTCAAAAAAATGTAGACGATGGGATTCGAACCCACGGCCTTCAGAGTCGGAGTCTGACGCGCTATCCAGCTGCGCTACGCCTACACACAAAGGCCCATGTAAAAAAGCCCAGTACAGCTATGATACCAAGATGTCACTATTTTGTCAAGGATTCACAGATTATGGTGGCCACCTCCTCAGGGGTCTTATCATCTGTCTCTACAGTGATATCAGCTGCCGCAGAATAGGCCTCCTCCCGCTGATTCATCAGAGTCTTGATGCGCTCGAGCGGATCTTTTGCCTGAAGAAGCGGTCTTAAAGTATCGCCCTTTACCCTGTCATACACAGTCTCTGCCGTCGCAGTAAGCCGCACGACTGTGCCGTTTTTCTTCATATAAGATACGTTCTTTTCTCTAAGCGGCGCACCGCCTCCACAGGAGATTATTGAATTGCCTTGCTTTTCAGACAGTTTCTTAAAGACTCCGGTCTCAATTTCCCGAAAGCCCTCTTCTCCCGACTCTTTAAAAATCTCTGTGATCGACTTTCTCTCCTGAGAGACGATCAGGTCGTCTGTGTCAAAAAGCTCTCTTCCGGTAAGCTTCGAGAGAGCCTCTCCGGTAGAAGTCTTTCCAGTTCCCATAAATCCAATCAAATATATCTGCATCAGTCCCTGCCTGCTTCAGCCAAAATTCTAATAATCTCTTTTAGTTCAAGGTAATCGAGCTGTCCCGGGGCGCTCGCCTCTTTGTCCGCGCCAAATGTGATACACGAACCGGAAGTGCCTCCCGAAACACGGCTGATAACGCCTGTTTTTCCCATCGACATAGTGACCTCAGGTGTATTCGGATACTTCAGATGAAAATCGACGGTAACTCCTAACAGCCTTTCGACATCGAGTGCATCCTGCGGCATTACAGCAAGTTTTACAATGTCTGCCCCGGCATCTCTCATTCCCTCGAGATAGTCAAACATCGTCTTTCCATCCGGTGTCATCTTAAAATCGTGGTGTGAGAGGATGGTCTTTACGCCAGATCCGCTGATCTCCGAAATGAAGCTTCTGCTGTGCGAGATCGTATCGTATTCAATGTCTACGATATCTGCGCATCCGCTGGCTGCACACGCCTTAAGCACATCCTCGTAATCATTCCCGCTGTATCTGCCGCCTTCCTTCTGTGTCCTTAACGTACAGATAAGCGGCGTATCTCCCGCAGCAGTTCTTACTTCCTTAAAAATATGCGGCAATTTTTCAAGTGAGGCAATATCTTCAAAAAAATCCATCCTCCACTCTATCATATCAGTCTGAGAAGACAGATCTCTAATATGCTCTGTGATATCTGAACAGGCAGTGTCTGTAACAGGTACACAGACAGCCGGAATCCTGTTATTTAACTCAAGTCCTCTGACCTTCACGTCTCTTCCTCCGATTGACAAAATAACGTTTATACTTTATCATAAGAAGGCTGATTTAGCAAGGAAAGGAAAAAAAGATGAGCTTTAAATATCTAAGACCAATGCCTTCGCCTGATGAGATAAAGAGTGAACTCCCTCTTTCAGAGAAAGGCACAGCTGTAAAGAAGAAAAGAGACCAGGAGATCGCCGATATCATCACTGGAAAGGACAGCAGATTTTTAGTCATCGTCGGACCGTGTTCAGCCGACAATGAGGACGCTGTCATCGACTATATCAGCCGTCTCGCTAAGGTTGCAGATAAGATCAAAGACAAGGTACTTGTTGTCCCGAGAATCTATACCAATAAGCCGAGGACCACTGGAGAAGGCTACAAGGGCATTGCCACCCAGCCTGATCCGATGGGAGCACCTGATATGGTGGCCGGCCTTAAAGCTATGCGTCATATGCATATCCGCTCCATCGAGGAGTACGGAATGTCAGCCGCCGACGAGATGCTCTACCCGGAGAACTGGGTCTATGTAGACGATCTGCTCTCATACGTTGCCATCGGGGCCCGTTCCGTTGAAGACCAGCACCACCGTCTGACTGTCTCGGGTTTTGATGTCGCAAGCGGCATGAAAAATCCTACCAGCGGAGACTTTTCAGTGATGCTCAACTCAGTCTATGCAGCCCAGCATCCGCACCATTTCACATTTGCAGGTTACGAGGTTGAGACGACCGGTAATCCTCTGGCACACACTATTCTTCGCGGCGCCGTATCGAGACACGGCAACAATTCAGAGAACTACCACTACGAGGATCTGATGAGGCTTAAGGTCATGTACGACCAGATGGACGTCGTAAACCAGGCCTCGATAATCGATGTAAATCACTCGAATTCCGGAAAGAAGTTCAAGCATCAGATCCGTATCGTGCACGAAGTCATGCACAACCGCCGCTTCTCACTTGACATCCACAATCTTGTCAAGGGCGTCATGATAGAAAGCTACTTAGTCGAAGGTAATCAGAAGATCTCCGACCACCAGACCTATGGACAGTCTATCACTGATCCATGCTTAGGCTGGGATGATACAGAAAAACTGCTTTACGATATTGCAGATCAGGCGTGATATGGAAAAATTACCATCGGCCTCTTTTATAGATGGCCACACTACACTCTACTGTCTTTTAGGGCATCCTGCCCGCCACAGTATTTCACCTGCTATGCACACGACAGCTGCAAAGCTTCTCGGTGTAAATATGGTCTATCTCGCTTTTGACATTGAGCCAAACGAGATAGCTGTAGCAGTCGAAGCTCTGAGGCTTCTTGCGGCAGGCGGATTCAATCTGACTATGCCTTTCAAGAACACAGTCATCCCGTTTATCGACCGGATAACAAAGGCGTCAGAGCTGTCCGGCTCCGTAAATACTGTCGTAAACAAAGACGGTGTACTTATAGGTGATACTACAGATGGCATCGGCTATCTGAATTCCCTTCTGGATTCAGGTTTCGACTACCACGGTAAGAAAATGACGCTCCTTGGTGCCGGCGGCGCAGCCAAATCCATTGCTGCATCAGCTGCCCTCTCGGGCGTAAAGCGCATTGATATTTTTAAAAGAAAAAACAAGACCTACGAGGAGACTGAAGCCTTCGCCGAGAAGATAAACGCTTCTACAGACTGCGACATCCTCGTTTTCCCAATGGACGACTCCGATGCCATGCGCGACTCTATCCTCTCATCTGACATCCTGACGAATGCCACGAACGTTGGGATGGAGGACGATAAGACAAGCCTCGTTCCAAGGGAATTTCTTCGTCCGGACCTCTTCGTCTCGGACATCATCTACCACCCGGCAGAGACGACTCTTCTCTCCTACGCGAAGGAAGTCGGCTGTCCATATAAAAACGGCGAGGAAATGCTCCTCTATCAGGGCGCAGCCTCATTCAAAGAATGGACAGGGCTCGATATGCCGATTGAAGCTATCAAGAAGATAGTATTTCACTTCTAAAAGATTTCCGGCTCTGCGACAGTCTATAGTAAAAAAGGGTCCGTTGCAAATTTGCAACGGACCCTTAATCAGTAGTGTTAATTTTTAGCTTCGTGCTTGTCAACGCAGGCTGCGATGAATTCTCTGAAGAGAGGATGAGCCTTGTTCGGGCGGCTCTTAAACTCCGGATGGAACTGAACGCCTACGTGGAAGCGGTTCTTAGGCTCCTCGACAGCTTCTACGATAGAACCGTCAGGTGAAGTTCCTGAGATCTTGAGGCCGGCCTTTGAAAGAACGTCCTTGTACTCGTTGTTGAACTCGAATCTGTGTCTGTGGCGCTCATTTACCTGGCGAAGGCCATAGGCCTTGTCGAGCATCGAGCCTTTGACGATCTTGCAAGGATATGCGCCGAGACGCATCGTGCCACCTTTTCTTACTATGCGCATCTGCTCTTCCATAAGGTCGATAACGAGATGCTGTCCGTTCTCATTGAACTCACGGCTGTTCGCGTCTTCGATGCCGCAGACATCTCTGGCGTATTCTATAACCGAGATCTGCATTCCAAGGCAGAGTCCAAAGTACGGGATATCGTTCTCTCTGGCATATCTGCAGGCAGTAACCATGCCCTCGATTCCTCTGTCACCAAAGCCACCAGGAACTACGATTCCATCGAGTCCGCCTATCGTATCGGCAACATTATCATTCGTGATCTTCTCAGAGTCGATCCACTCGATATCTACAGTGGAGTCATTCTCATATCCGCCGTGGTACAAAGCCTCACGGACTGAAAGATAGGCATCGTGGAGTGCTACATATTTTCCTACGATACCAACCTTTACTGTCTTCTTCAGGTTGTGGATTCTCTTTACGAGATTCTGCCACTCTGTGAGATCCGGCTTCTTCTTCTCAAGCCCAAGCTCACGGCAGACAACGTCATCAAGACCATTCGCATGGAGCATCAGAGGTGCCTCATACAGTGAATCCATTGTAGTATTTTCGATAACACAGTCCTTCTTTACGTTGCAGAAAAGTGAGATCTTATCCTTTATGCTCTGCTCGAGTGGCTCATTCGCACGGGCAACAATGATATCAGGAGAAATACCGAGTGAACGCAGCTCCTTTACTGAGTGCTGTGTCGGCTTACTCTTGTGCTCGTTCGATCCAGCGAGGAACGGGACAAGTGTCACATGTATGAACAGCGTGTTCTCGTGACCTCTCTCGAGTGAAACCTGTCTGATGGCCTCGAGGAAAGGCTGTGACTCGATATCACCTGTGGTACCGCCGATCTCTGTGATAAGCACATCGGCATTCGAGGTCTCAGCACCCATATAAATAAAGTGCTTGATCTCATCTGTGATATGCGGGATAACCTGAACTGTCTGTCCGAGGTACTCACCCTGTCTCTCGCGGTTCAGTACGTTCCAGTACACCTTACCGGAAGTCAGGTTCGAGAACTTGTTCAGGTTCTCATCGATGAAACGCTCGTAATGGCCGAGGTCAAGGTCTGTCTCCGCGCCATCTTCCGTAACAAACACTTCTCCGTGCTGATAAGGGCTCATAGTTCCCGGATCAACATTCATATAAGGGTCAAGCTTCTGTGATGCGACTTTGTAGCCACGGGTCTTTAAAAGCCTTCCAAGCGAAGCTGCTGTGATTCCCTTTCCAAGTCCGGAAACCACACCACCGGTAACGAAAACAAACTTTGTGTTCTTTGCCATTTCTTTTCCTTTCGCGCTGCACTATAGTTTAATTTTTCTCAGATAACTTTTAGATTATATCTTATTTCCGGAGAACATTCAACATATGACTTAAATATGTAAAATTAATCCGTATAGTAGTCTATGATCTCCTCTGCGACCTGACCTCTCGGCACACGCCTGTCCATCGCAGTCTTCTCGATGTACCTGTGCGCCTCGGCCTCGGTCATATTTTTTTGATTTATAAGGATGCTCTTGGCATGATCGACAATTCTTACCTCGGAAAGTTTTCTCTCGAGTCTCTTTATCTCTGCATCGGCCTTTTTCATTCGGCTGTCAGCCGCCTCCGCAAAGTCGAGTGCCGAAAAAAACATCGACTTGCTTATAGGCTTCACAAGGCAGATTACACCTGCCTTCTGCACATGTCCGGCGATATCTTCGAAATAGTCGTCCTTTACGAAAAGTATCACCTGGCAGCTGATATCAGATGCCAGCTCCTCCGAGAGTTCTTCGGCGCTCGCGTTTCCGATAGGCGCATTTATGACGCAGATGTCCGGAGAAAATTCCTCCATGGCCTGTCTGCCCTCTTCGGCTGTGGAGGCCAGTTTTATCTTGTCGTATCCATTTGCTGAAAGAAAGTCTTTGAAAAATTTCATCGCCTTTGGAGCATCACTGATAACTAAAGCTCTATCCAAAGGGGACCTCCTTAAAGTTCATTGTCCTTTAATGTGTTTAAGAACCGCTCTGTGATGGCTGCTCTCTTCTCATCCTTTAAAAATCCGGATTCCTTTGCCACATCGTAGGCTTCTGCAAGAGAGAGCGGAAGCTTTGAGTATTTCCAGCGGTCTTCCTCTGTTATCAGATAGCCCGGCTTTTCAAGCGGCTCAGGGAGTTTTTCATTATTTTTAACGCCCTCAAGCCCCGCCTGTATCATCATCGCAAACCCGATGTACGGATTCATCATCGAGTCAGGGGAACGCAGGATGCAAAAATCGTACTTCCCATGAACCATCGGGATCCTGATCATTCTCGATTCATTCTGGTGAGACCAGGTGAGGTACTTAGGCGCAGAATCCTCTCCAAAACGAAGGTATGATTCCTTCTTCGGATTTAAAAATACCGTGATTTCCCTTATCCTGTTAAAAATTCCCGCCATAAATGAGAATACCATCTCGGGATCTGTGTCAAACAGATTCTGCGCTTCTCTGAAGAGGCTTATCTTAATATGGAAACCGTTTCCAGGAAGTCCCTCGAGTGGTTTCGGCTCAAATGACGCCGTAAGCCCGTTTCTCGCAGCGATTGTCGTTACGACATTTTTGTAGGTCATGAAGTGATCTGCACTGTGAAGGGCTCCGGCTGATCTGAATTCTATCTCATTTTGTCCAGGGCCAACCTCATGGTGACTGGAGATTGGCGGAACGTCCATGTCCGATAGTGTCAGGCAGATCTCACGCCTTATGTTCTCGCCGCGGTCGAGTGGCGCCACATCAAAGTAGCTGGCGGAGTCCATCGGCTCCTGAGTAGGAAAGCCATCTTCGTCATTTTTAAAGAGGAAAAATTCACTCCTGAGTCCGAGTCTTACGGAGAAACCTGCTTTTTTACACTCTTTTATGGTGTCAGATAAAAATTTTCTCGAATCGTAAGGATATGGAGTGCCATCCTGTGTCACTACATTACAGTAAAATCTGATAACCCTTCCGGCCTGTGGTCTCCAAGGCAGGACCGAGAGCGTATTCGGATCCGGTTTCAAATAGAGGTCCCTGTACTTCGGGTCATCGTATCCAAGGATCCTGAAAGCATCAAAAGCTATCCCCGAATCGAATGCCTTACCCAGAATATCCGGCTGAATGGCTATATTCTTGTGGTTTCCAAGCATATCTGAAAAGGCGAGTCTGATAAAGCGTACATCGTTCTCTTCCACGTACTGCAGTGCCTCTTCGACTGTATATCCTGCCATAAAATTCCTTTCTGATGCCATAAAGCAGTGTAAAAAACAATTACAAAAAACACGTCAACATTAAGAAACACCCGTCCGGAAAGTTTCCGGACAGGTGCCAAAAAACAGAACACAAACTGTGATATCCTGTTTCAGTTCAATTCTAAATGAGAGTAAATTACTTGTTGTAATTTACGATATCAGCGAAATCAGCCTTAAGAGAAGCTCCGCCGATAAGTCCGCCATCGATGTCAGGCTTTGCAAGAAGCTCTTTGCAGTTAGCCGGCTTCATAGAGCCGCCGTACTGGATACGGATCTTCTCAGCTGTGTCTGTATCATAGATGTCAGCGATAGTATCACGGATAGCCTTGCAGACTTCCTCAGCCTGATCAGCTGTAGCAGTCTTGCCTGTTCCGATAGCCCAGATAGGCTCGTAAGCGATGACCATAGAAGCTGCCTGCTCCTTTGTAACACCTGCAAGGTCAAGCTTGATCTGCATACGGATCCAGTCAAGTGTAACGCCCTGCTCTCTCTGCTCAAGTGACTCACCGCAGCAGAGGATAGGTGTAAGTCCGGCCTCGAATGCCTTCTTGACCTTCTTGTTCAGAAGTGCATCGTCCTCGAGGAAATATCCTCTTCTCTCTGAATGTCCGATGATAACGAACTCTACGCCGGCGTCCTTAAGCATCGGAGCTGAAATCTCACCAGTAAAAGCGCCCTTATCTTCGAAATACATATTCTCAGCGCCAACGTGTACGTTTGTGCCCTTAACTGCAGAAGCTACAGGTACGATATCGATAGCTGGTACACAGTAAACTACATCTACATCCGGATTGTTAACGAGAGGCTTTAAAGTCTCAACGAGCTTTAAAGCTTCGCTAGGAGTCTCGTTCATCTTCCAGTTTCCGGCAATGATCTTCTTTCTCATTTTTATAAACCTCCTGATCGAAGTCAAAAGTAAACTATCTAAAGAAGTTACCTGCACTGAACTCGAACGGCGCTGTCGCCTGCTCTCGTTAAGCTGCAGGTAACGAATAATTCATTAAATTCGAGCTTCACTTATGCTCATTCTCATTAAGTGAATTACTTCTCGTCAGCTGCTGCGATTCCAGGAAGCTCTTTGCCCTCGAGGAATTCGAGTGATGCGCCGCCGCCTGTAGAGATATGGCTCATCTTCGAACCAAGTCCCATCTGGTTTACAGCTGCAGCTGAATCGCCGCCACCGATGATGGTTGTAGCATCAGAATCTGCAAGAGCCTGAGCAACCTTTAAAGTGCCGGCTGCAAGTGTCGGGTTCTCAAATACGCCCATAGGTCCGTTCCAGACAACAGTCTTAGCAGATGCAACTTCGTTAGCAAACATCTCAGCTGTCTTAGGTCCGATATCGCAGGCCTCTTTGCCATCAGGGATAGCTGTAACGTCTACAACTTCCGTATCAACATCTCCATCGATAGGATCCGGGAAATCGTCAACAATGACAGCATCTACAGGAAGAAGGAGCTTCTTGCCGAGCTTCTTGGCCTTCTCCATCATCTCTTTGCAGTAGTCGATCTTTGAATCGTCGCAGAGAGACTTTCCTACTGAGTAACCCTGGGCCTTAATGAAAGTATATGCCATTCCACCGCCAATGATCAGTGTATCGCACTTCTCAAGGAGATTTGAAATAACATTGAGCTTATCGGCAACCTTTGCGCCACCGAGAATAGCTACGAATGGACGTACAGGATCCTCAACGGCTTTGCCGAGGTAGTCGATCTCTTTCTGCATAAGGTAACCAACAACAGCCGGCTTGCCCTCTTTGCGAAGCTCTTCAGCAACACCAACGTTTGAGCAGTGTGATCTGTGAGCTGTACCAAATGCGTCATTTACGAAGACATCTGCTAAAGAAGCGAGATCCTTTGAGAAAGCCTCGCCGTTCTTTGTCTCCTCCGGACGGAATCTGGTGTTCTCAAGAAGAACAACGTCTCCATCCTTCATAGCTGCAACTGCTGCCTTTGCGTTAGGACCAACGACCTCAGGATCAGCAGCGAACTTTACTTCCTGTCCAAGAAGCTCTGAAAGTCTCTTTGCTACAGGAGCAAGAGTCTTAGTCTTCTTGTCTTCCTCAGTCTTTACTTTTCCAAGGTGTGAGCAGAGGATAACCTTTCCACCATCAGCAATAAGCTTCTTTATAGTAGGAAGAGCTGCTACGAGTCTGTTCTCATCTGTAATCTTACCATCCTTAAGAGGTACGTTAAAATCGCAACGGCAAAGGACTCTCTTTCCCTTTACGTTAATATCATCAACTGATTTTTTATTAAGTTCCATGTTCTTTCCTTTCGTTAAAAGAAAAGGAGTCCGGCCCTTAAGCCGGACCCCTGTAAAATCAAGGTCTGTAATTCGCAGAAATTACTTGTTAAGGAACTTAGCGAAATACTTGATAGTTCTGCACATATTTGATGTGAATGAGTTCTCGTTGTCATACCATGAAACAACCTGAACCTCTGTGTTTCCATCACCAACTGGAAGAACCATAGTCTGTGTAGCATCGAAGAGTGAACCATAGGTCATGCCTACGATATCCTTAGATACGATCTGATCCTCGTTATATCCGAAAGACTCGTTTGTAGAAGCCTTCATCTTAGCGTTGATCTGGTCAACAGTAACGTCACCCTTTACTACAGCTGTAAGGATAGTTGTAGAACCTGTTGGAACAGGTACACGCTGAGCTGATCCGATGAGCTTTCCGTTAAGCTCTGGAACAACAAGACCGATAGCCTTAGCAGCACCAGTTGTGTTAGGAACGATGTTCTCAGCGCCTGCACGGCTACGACGGAAGTTGCCCTTTCTCTGTGGTCCATCAAGGATCATCTGGTCACCAGTGTAAGCATGGATTGTAACCATGATACCTGACTGGATAGGAGCGAGCTCGTTAAGAGCCTTAGCCATAGGTGCGAGGCAGTTTGTGGTGCATGATGCAGCTGAGATGATGTTGTCATCTGCTGTAAGTGTCTCGTGGTTTGTATTATAAACGATTGTAGGAAGATCATTTCCTGCTGGGGCAGAGATAACGACCTTCTTGGCACCAGCGTCGATATGAGCCTGTGCCTTAGCCTTTGATGTGTAGAAGCCTGTGCACTCAAGAACTACATCGATATCAAGCTTTCCCCAAGGAAGGTTATGAGCATCAGCCTCTTTGTAGATCTCGATCTCCTGACCGTCTACTGTGATTGAATGGTCTGAGAAAGTAACTGTATCAGCCTTTGCATAACGACCCTGTGATGAATCATACTTAAGAAGATATGCAAGCATCTCTGGGCTTGTAAGATCGTTGATAGCTACGATATCAAAACCCTCTGCCTGGAACATCTGACGGAATGCAAGACGACCAATACGTCCAAATCCATTGATTGCTACTCTAACTGCCATGTTGTAATTCCTCCTACGAAAAATTATTTTGTTTTGTTAATGGAACAATCTCCATAAACAATTTATATAATAACGGTTTTCAACTGAATTTGCAAGAGCTGATTTCGCCTTTGTTATAAATTTAACAAAAAATTGCGAAAATGTGCTAATATAGTGAGAGTTAAAACGATACTGCGATAATGTGAAGCTCCGCGGAGCTGCTTGTTTTGCTGGTTTGCAGGCAGTCGGTTTTTTTGAGGCGATATAGTGATAATTTCAGGCTCCGCGGAGCCACTTGTTTTATCAATTGGGAGGAATTCAATGTTATACGATACACATATGCACACAAGTTTCTCGGGAGACAGCGACGCATCCCCTCTCGACATGATAAATTCTGCCAAAGAAAAACGTCTTGCAGGCATCTGTTTTACAGATCATCTCGATATCGATTACAGAGAGGAGCCACACCTCTTTGATCTCGATTTTGATGAATATTTCAAAAAAATGCCACAGATTAAAAAGGAAAATGAGTCTCCCGATTTCTGGATTGGAACAGGAATTGAAATGGGCCTTCAGCCTTATCTCGCAGAAACGCACCATGCAATTACAAGAAAATACCCATTTGATTTCGTAATAGGCTCTGTCCACGTCATCAGCGGATATGATCCGTACTACAAGAGCTTTTATGATGATAAGAGCCCGCAGGAAGCTTACCGGATGTATTTTGATCAGGTCTATGAAAATATCTGCGCTTTCGACGATTATGACACTCTCGGCCACCTGGACTATGTCGTCAGATATGGTCTCAAGTACTTTGGCTCGCCTGAAGCGGACTGCAGATTTGATGATTTCAAAAACACTTTTGAAAAAATACTAAAGCACCTTATTGAACACGGGAAATCGCTCGAGGTGAATACAGGAGCCTTCAGATATGGGATGAGTGAGCCAAATCCATCATACGAGATTCTCAAATTCTACTACAATCTCGGCGGCCGAAACATCACTCTTGGAGCGGACGCTCACGAACCGAAGGATGTGGCGATAGGCTACGAAAAAGTAATACCGGAACTAAAAAAAATAGGATTCTCCTGGTTCAATGTCTACAAAAACAGACATCCAGAGAAAATCTCATTCTAGCAGCTCCGCGGAGCTTGAAATTATCACTATATCGCCTCAGAAAAACCGACTGCCTGCAAAGTCAGCAACTCCCTCTCACTTTATCACACCACCGCCGGCTACATAGTCTCCGTCGTAGAGAACGAGCGCCTGGCCAGGAGTGGCCGCGCGCACCTTTTTTTCAAAGGTGACAATTAAAGAGTCGCCGCTGTACTTTACATGGCACGGTGTTCCCGGATCAGAGTAGCGGATTTTTCCGAGATAGAGCCTGTTCTCGTCGAACCGCTCCTCTGCCATATAGCAGAGATGGTCGGCTTCAAGCGTATCGGAAAAGAGGTCCTCATTTTCGCCAAGAACCACTTCGTTTGTAAGAGGGTCTAAGTGCTGCACAAAGACGCGGTGACCGAATCCCATACCAAGGCCCTTTCTCTGGCCAATCGTGTAGTGTGTGATGCCCTTGTGCTTTCCGAGGATTTTGCCGTTCCTGTCGACAAAATTTCCCTCGCCAAAAGCTTTATCGCCCATCTCATCATCTAAGAATTTTCCGGTGTTTCCGTCAGGAATAAAGCAGACGTCTTCGCTGTCACGTTTGTGGGCGACAGGAAGACCGGCCTCTTCTGCTATTTTTCTTATGGTCGGCTTGTCATAGTCTCCGACAGGCATAAGCGTGTGCCTGAGCTGATCCTGCGTCAGGGAATAGAGGACATAGGTCTGGTCCTTTTCAGCGGTCACAGAATTTTTTATCGCAATGCGGCCGTTTGGAAGCGTCTCGATCCTCGCATAGTGGCCCGTCGCTATGAAGTCAGCGCCAATATCCATACTGCGCTTTAAGAGGCCCTCCCACTTTATGTAACGGTTACAGGCGATGCATGGATTCGGAGTCCTGGCATGGCTGTACTCGTCGACAAAATAGTCCATGACATATTTCCTGAAGTCCTCTTTGAAATTCATAACGTAGTAAGGAATTCCAAGAACTCCTGCGACCCTTCTAGCATCCTCAACGGCCGAAAGGCCGCAGCATCCTCTCTCCTCGAGGCGGCAGGCCTGATCCGGATTCTGCCAGATCTGCATTGTTACACCGATAACGTCGTATCCCTGTTTTTTTAATAAATAAGCGGCGACCGATGAATCGACGCCGCCACTCATTCCAACTACTACTTTAGCCATTTTTTTTAATATAATCCTGATAAAAAAGATTCGACGCGCGAAGCATTCCGAGCGTCTCTTTCAAGACATCTATGGTCTTATCGAGCTCGTCCTCTGTCGTCGAATCACTGAGGGTAAATCTGAGCGACTCGCGGGCCTCTGTCTCGTCGCGTCCTATTGCGATAAGCACATGCGACGGGTCAATAGAACCTGCAGTGCAGGCAGAACCACTCGAGGCCGCTATGCCCTTCTGATCGAGAAGGATAAGCTCCGACTCAGCTTCGATAAATTTAAAGCCGATATTGATATTGCCAGGAAGCCTTTCAGATCCTTCAGCTCCGTTTAAGTATGTCAGAGGGATCTCATTTAAAACCCGTCCGATAAAATAATCCCTAAGCTTCGACTCCTGCTCCATTCTCTTCTGGATTGTCTCCTTTGCGAGTTCGCAGGCCTTTCCAAAGCCAACAATTCCCGGAACGTTTTCGGTGCCGGCCCTCTTGTTTCTCTCCTGACCACCGCCATGGATAAGCGACCTGATCTTTGAAGCCGCAGGGCTTAAATACAATAGTCCTACGCCTTTAGGTCCGTATATCTTGTGAGAACTTGCGGAGAGCATATCTATATTCATCTTATCCGGGTCTATCGGAAGCTGCCCGAACGCCTGAACTGCATCTGTGTGGAAAAGAATCCCATGCTCGTGAGCGACTCTGCCGATCTCTGCGATCGGCTCGATGGTCCCTATCTCGTTATTTGCAAACATGGCAGAGATAAGAGTCGTATCATCTCTTATCGCAGCTTCCACCTGCTCAGGAGTTACAAATCCCTTCTGATCGACCGGCAGAAAAGTCACTTCAAAACCTTCTTCCTGAAGGGCTTTCATCGTATTTATCACAGCCGGATGCTCGATTGAAGTCGTGATCAGGTGCTTTCCTCTGCCCTTCATCATGGATGAAGCCTTTATCAGCGCCCAGTTGTCAGACTCTGAACCTCCGGATGTAAAAAATATTCTCTCAGCCTTAGTATCAAGAAGTGCCGCAGCCCTGTCACGAGCCACATCGATAGCGTATTTACTCTTGTTTCCAAGCTCGTAGACTGCAGATGCGTTTCCATAGTTCTCTCGAAAATAAGGAAGCATCTCATCTAAAACTTCCTGCTTCATCTGAGTTGTCGCTGCATTGTCTAAGTAGATCACTTTTTCTCAAGCCTCTGTCTTACTGCTTCAAAAGCTACAACACCGCATGATACCGAAGCATTCAGTGAGTCGATATCACCAAATGTCGGAATGCTTACGACTGCGTCACATTTCTCCTTGACGAGCTTTGAAATACCTCTGCCCTCATTTCCGATGACGATAGCCAGAGGTCCGGTCAGTGAAGTCCTGTAGATGCTCTCCCCGTCCAGGTCGCAGGCGTAGATCCAGATACCTTTTTCCTTTAACTCGTCTATCGTCCTCGAAAGGTTGGTGACCTTTGCCACTGGCACGTAGCTTATAGCTCCGGCCGAAGCCTTTACGGCTGAGGAGGTCAGGCCTACGGCTCTGTTCTTAGGGATAATGACACCGTCCGCACCGGCCATATTTGCGGTACGGATTATGGCTCCAAGGTTGTGCGGATCCTCGATCTCATCTAAGATAAAAATGAACGGATCTGTGCCCTTCTCTTTCGACTTTGCAAGAATGTCGTCGACTGATGAGTACGAAAAAGCAGCTACATAGGCGGCCACTCCCTGGTGTTTTTTATCAGGGCAGATCTCATCGAGTCTGGACTTGTCTACAAAATCAGTCCTTATGCCCTGTCTCTTCGCCTCGCGGAGAATCGTATGAATCGGTCCGTCGTAACTCGACTTCAAAACAAATATGCGCTCCACTGTAATATCTGAACGCAGAGCTTCCAATACGGCATTTCTGCCTTCGATTATCGTACTTTCGTCATGCATGATTTATTTCCTCAAATTCTCCAGTGTGGTCCTTAAAAAGGCCTGTCAACTCGAGTCCCTGTTTTATAAGAAAAAGTATCCTCTCGTCTTTTCCGAGAAGATACAAGTATCCCAAAAGTGCCTCAAAGCCTGTCGCCATTCGGTAATCGGAGACAGAGGCATTTTTCGAATGGGTGTAGCTTTTGGCGTTTCGTCCGCGCCTTAAGATATCCGCCTCGTCATCTGATAAAAGCGGCTCAATGGCTTCGGTGATCTTTCTCTGCGACTCTGCCTTTACAATGTGGGCAGATGCGTTGTGAAGCCTTGATGGCGAGACGTTTCTTCCCGCCACGACTATAGAGCGGATCACGATCTCAAAGACACCGTCACCTAAGAACGCGAGGGTGAGCGGTGAATATGTCCTGATATCGCGTTCTGCTATTCCAAAAGTGCTTCTAATCGCACTTATACTCTCTTCCATTTGACTCCGTCTCTCGTGTCTTTAAGCTCGATGCCCTGAGATAGAAGCTGATCTCTGATCTGGTCAGCGAGAGCAAAGTTTTTCTCTTTTCTGGCCTGCTGGCGCTTCTCGATAAGTTCCTCAACTTCTGGATCGATCTCATCTTTATCAACTGTAAATGCGAGTCCCAGAACGCCTAAAAGCTTTTCGATCTTCTCGAAGACTTTCATCAGGATGTCTCCCGAGCTCTCCTCGTCGAGATTTGTATTTGCAAATTTGACAAGGTCGAAGATCGCTGCGATCGCGTCGGCAGTATTAAAGTCGTCGTCCATCGCCTTCTCGAAGTTCTCGACATACTGCTTTGTCGTGTCGAGAAGCTCGTCCTCTTCCTCAGTCATCTCCATATTTGTGGACTTTGAGATCAGGTCCTTTAATCTGTCGCCGCAGGTCCTTATCCTGTCAAGTCCGTTCTTGGCGGACTCCATAAGCTCTGCCGAATAGTTCAGAGGGCTTCTGTACTGAGCTGACAGCATAAAGAATCTGAGCACATCTCCGTTGTATTTCTTTAAAATATCGCGGACTAAGAGGAAGTTGCCGAGCGACTTGCTCATTTTTACATTATTGATATTGAGGAAACCGTTGTGCATCCAGTAGTGGGCAAACGGTACGCCGTTTGCAGCCTCAGACTGGGCGATCTCGTTCTCGTGGTGAGGGAAGATAAGGTCCTCTCCGCCGGCATGGATATCAATAGTATTTCCAAGGTATCTCTTCGACATCACAGAGCACTCGATGTGCCAGCCCGGTCTTCCATCGCACCATGGCGATCTCCAGGAAGGCTCACCCTCCTTCTTTGGCTTCCAGAGAACGAAATCGAGCGGATCCTGCTTCTCGTCACCAGTCACTTTGATGTCGCGGTGTCCGGCCTCGAGGTCATCGATATTCTTATGGGAGAGTTTGCCATACCCTGCAAATCTTCTGGTCCTGTAGTAAACTGTGCCGTCGGATGCGACGTAGGCGTAGTCCTTATCGATAAGGTTTGAGATCATATCGATCATGCCGTCGATCTCCTCGGTAGCACGGGGATTAACCGTGGCAGGCATGATGTTCATGGACTTCATGTCCTTTTTGCACTCTTTTATGTAGAACTCAGCTACTTCGGAGGCGCTCTTTCCTTCCTTTATCGCCTCATTTATGATCTTGTCGTCGACATCGGTAAAGTTGGAAACATAATCGACGTTGTATCCTTTATATAAAAAGTAACGTCTGACCGTATCGAAAACTATCATCGGACGGGCATTTCCGATATGGATGTAGTTGTAGACCGTAGGTCCGCATACATACATCCTGACCCTGCCTTCTTCGATCGGTTTGAATTCTTCCTTTTTTCTCGTAAGTGTGTTGTAAATCTTTAACATAAGAATCTCCTTAACTTACTTTCGGGCAGCCGCTGCATCCGCTGCATCCCGGCCCTATCTGTCTTCCAGCTTCATAAAGCGAATCGATGATACAGACAGCCTGAGCTGAAATTCCTTCGCCTCTTCCTGTAAAACCAAGCTTCTCTTCAGTCGTGGCTTTTACATTTACCATATTATCTGATATCTGAAGGTCTTTGGCAATATTTTTTTTCATATCTTCTATATACGGCCGCATCTTCGGTGCCTGGGCAATGATCGTGGCGTCTATATTTCCGACCACATAGCCCTCTTTAAGAAGCATCTGACCGACTTCGCGGAGCAATGCCCTCGAGTCCGCGCCCTTGTATCTGTCATCGTTATCCGGAAAATGAAGTCCTATATCGCCAAGCCCCGCAGCGCCAAGCAGCGCATCCATTACCGCATGCAGCAGCACATCGGCATCGGAGTGGCCGAGCAGGCCTCTATCATATGGAATATGTACGCCGCCGATGATAAGGTCTCTGCCTTCAACGAGCCGGTGCACATCGTAGCCGTTTCCAATACGCATATAATCACCTCTAAAACAAAAGGCTGTCACATCCGAGATGCAACAGCCCTTAGAAACAGTAGCGAGAAAGAGATTCGAACTCTTGACACCACGGGTATGAACCGTGTGCTCTAGCCAGCTGAGCTATCTCGCCACAGAAACTATAAATAAGTTCCTGAATGGGACCTATAGGGCTCGAACCTATGACCTCCTGCTTGTAAGGCAGATGCTCTCCCAGCTGAGCTAAGATCCCATATTCAATTCGCGCTCTTTTGTTTCACGCGACTTGAATATACTACCAAACCCCGGCAGCAATGTCAAGGGGTATTTTAAAAATATTTTACATAGCCAGAGCTTTTCCGTTATTCTGCTGCTTATCTTCAGCCAGAAGTCTGTCGACAAGCTTTACACATTCGGCAGCATCAGCTGAATAGCCGTCCGCTCCGATCTCATCACTGTAAGACGGCGTGATACAGGCGCCGCCGATCACGATCCTGCACGACGGGTAGCGCTCATTTCTAAGCTTTACAACTTCCTTCATATGGACCATAGTCGTAGTCATAAGAGCTGAAAGTCCGATAACTGAGGCTTTGCTGTTTATCGCAGCCTCAATTATATCCTCTGCCTTTACATCTTTTCCGAGGTCAATGACATTGTAGCCGTAGTTTTTAAGCATGAGGACTACGAGATTTTTTCCAATGTCGTGAATGTCACCCTCGACAGTCGCGCAGACTACCGTCTCCTTCTGCTCTGAAGAGTCTTTTTTAAGGAGAGGCTCAATTACTGCAACACCCTTCTCCATCGCGTTCGCGCCGGATATCATCTGTGGCAGGAAATATTTTTTCTGCTCATATAGCTCTCCAACCATCTGAATGCCTGCGATAAGATCTGTATTTAATATTTCCTTCGGGTCGCGGCCGTTGGCAATGTCTTTTTTTACAAGCTCCTGGATGTGAGTCGTATCGCCCTTTACTACAGCCTCCATCACTGGTGAGAGGTCCGACTTTTTCTCCTGAACAGAACCGGAAGTTTTACTTCCGACGGTCGAGACAGTAACATCAGCCTCAGCTGCGGTCTTTAAGTATCTCTCCGTCGCTCCCTCTCTGCAGAGCAGCATGTCACCTGCCAGAGCGGTCAGCATAAGAAGCTTCTGCGAAGGATTTGCTATAGCCATCGTAAGGCCGTGAGCTATTGCCATATTTAAAAATGCCGTATTTACAAATGCTCTCTCCGGCAGGCCGAACGAAATATTCGAAAGCCCGCAGACCGTAGGAAGTCCCCTGCTGTGGCAGTAGTCAATTGTAGAAAAGCATTTAACAGCGCTCTCCTGATCGGCTCCTACTGTAGCTACAAGAACGTCCACAACAGCTCTATTTTCAGACATGCCTGCTGCCTTTACTGCCGCAAGAACTCTTTCGAGGTTCGCATGCTTCTCCTCAAGAGTCTTCGGAAGTCCGGCAGATGAGAGGGGAAGTACGATAAACATAGCCCCGTATTTTTTGGCAATAGGGAGCATCTTCTCCATTCTCTCCTCTTCACCTGAAATCGAGTTGATAAGAGCTCTTCCCGGGTATCTGCGAAGCGCCGCCTCCATAACTTCAGGATAGCTCGTATCGATGCAGAGCGGCAGGTCGGTCTCGTATGTCACCTCGTCAATGGCGCGAAGCATCATCTCCTTCTCATCGATTCCGTTCGTGCCCATGTTTATATCTAAGATCGCGGCGCCGTTCTCCTCCTGGCTTCTGGCAAAATCCTTTACCATATCGAGTGAACCAGATCTAAGCTCCGCCTGAAGCTTCTTTTTTCCAGTAGGATTTATCCTCTCGCCAATGACTAAAAACTGCTTCCCCGGCTCGATCTCCTGCACTTTTCTCTCGGAAGAGATAACTCTCTCAGTGACAGGATCCGGTTTTAGTGTGCAAAGATCCCTGGTCTTTTCGACCATCGCCCTTATATGGGCAGGAGTCGTTCCACAGCAGCCGCCGATTATCGTGGCTCCTGCCTTTACAAGAGACACCATGTTATCTGAAAATTCTTCAGGTGAGAGTCTGTAGACAGTCTCGTCATTTATCAGCTCAGGGATTCCGTCGTTTGGCTTTGCGATGATCGGAACAGTCGCATACCTTCTCATTTCCTCGATCAGCGGGACCATCTTCTCAGGACCTGTCGAGCAGTTTAAGCCTATCGCGTCAGCCCCGAGCGACTGGAGCACTACAGTGGCCTCTGCGGGAGCAGTTCCGTATAGAGTCTTTCCGTCCTCATTGTAGGTCATCGAAGTCAGAGCCGGCATATCAGGGGCAGTTTCCTTTACCGCGAGAAGTGCAGCCCTTGTCTCCTGAAGGCTCATCATCGTCTCTATGAAAAATAAGTCGACGCCGCCATCGATAAGGGCAGCAGCCTGCTCTTTGTAAACGTCTACGAGATCCTCGAAATCGAGTTCTCCCAGAGGCGCAAGCTGCTGGCCAGTCATAGTGATATCTCCGGCGACAAGGCACTTTCCGTCAGTCGCCTTTCTGGTATTTCTGGCAAGTGTTGCATTAATCGAGTACACCTGATCTTCGAGTCCGTATTCCTTCAGCTTTATCCTGTTTGCAGCAAAAGAGGGAGCGAGCACTATCTGGCTTCCGGCCTCCATGTAGTCGTGCTGAAGTTTTGATATTGGCAGGGGGTTATCAGCCATCCACTTCTCGGGGCAGACTCCCCCGGGCATACCAGCCTTCATCATATTTGTCCCGACAGCTCCGTCGAGAAACACCGGATGTGCATTTTTAAAAAGATCTTTAAATTCAGTAACAGTCAAATTTCTCCCTCATTTCCTGATTTGTTTAATAATATCGCAGATCAGCTTCACCCTGTTGAAAGGCACCATAAAGTAGTAGCCGTCTGTCATTTCTCTCATTTTATCAGCAATGTCAAGGCTTACGCTGACAGCGACCTTTTCAGCTTCTTCGCGGCTCATGTCGGGACTGTAGAGGTTTACAATGCTTTCCGGTACATGGATTCCAGGCATCTCATTCGCCATAAAAGTGGCATTTTTATAACTTACAAGCGGCATGATACCCGCGATTATCTTCGCACCGGTCATTTTTTTAAGGAGAGAAAGCCGCTCTATATCGTCATCTCCATACACTGGCTGTGTCAGGAAAAAAGAGCATCCCTGCTCCATTTTAAGCTTCATGCGCCTTGCGATCGCTTCGGCATTTCTCCCGTGGTAATTCAAGGCGCCTCCGTAGACAATCCTGTCAGCCGAGAAATCATCCTCGTTTAAGAGCTTCGCCATATTCATGAAGCGTATCGAATTGTAATCAAAAACCGATGTGACCTGGCTCCTGTCGGCGGCAGGCACCGGATCCCCTGTTATCATAAGAAAATGCCTGAGTCCTGCCGCATAGCTTCCCAGAAGACAGCCGCGAAGTCCGATCAGATTTCTGTCGCGGCAGGCCACATGCGGCATTACATCTGTCCCGGTCTCCTTCTGCATCATAGCACCTAGAAGCATCGGATCCATCCTGCTCCTTCCCATTGGCGAATCGGAAAGAGTTATGATGTCAACGTCAGCTTTAGAGAGAGTCCTGGCTGAATTCATAACCTTTGTGATATCGCTCCCAAAAGGCGGGTCAAGCTCGACTACGATCGGCTTTTCGTCGTTCACAAGCTTCTTGTAAAATGAAGAAAACGTTCTCGTTTTCTTGTCAAATGCCTCAACTATCTTTCTTTCCCCGGACTTTTTCCCTGAGAAGGTCTCCCCAAGTTTCTTTATAAACTCAGGGGTCGTACCGCAGCAGCCACCGATTATATCGGCTCCGCTTGAGACGATATCTTTCATTTTTTCAGTAAAAAAGCTGCTGTCGCCACTGAATATCTGTCTGCCTCTTAAGTTGTAAGGGTAGCCGGCGTTTGGCAGCACCATGAATGGCTTGTCAGTATAAAATGACACTTTTTTAATGATATCTGCCATGTGTGAGGCTCCGACGCCGCAGTTGAAACCGAAGGCGTCTATGTTTTCCTCTGATGCCCCGAACTGCATGATATTGTCAGCCGAGAGTCCGCCTGTCGTCATACCATTCTTGTTTACAGAGAAAGTCACGATGATCTGAGCCTTTGGGTTCTTTTCCTTAATATACGAAAAAATCTCTGAAAGTCCCTCTGTCTGAGTCTGGGTTTCGAAGTCGAATACATCCGCTCCGGCGGCTAAAAAGGCGTCCAGCACCGGCTTTATATCAGAGAGGATATGCCCTTCCATCGCCGGATCAAAGAGAGTCCCGATATCGGCAGCGACGATCACATCCCTCCCGGATTCTTTTGCAGCTTCTCTTGCGAGCTCATACGATTTAGAAGCGATCTCGGCCTTTAATTCATCTGATTCGATAAATGGCCCCACGCAGGCAAAGCTGTCGGTGCGGATAAGAACTGCCCCGGCATCGATATAGCTCTTGTGGATATTTTTTATGCGATCAGGATTATCAAGCACCGCCATCTCTACGATGTTCTCGTCGTCCGGATAGAGGCTCTGGTAATACGTCCCCATGGCGCCATCTGCCAAAATTATCTGCTGTTGCGCTAAATCACTAATTTTACTCAAAGATCAAAGCCTCCAGAATTCAAAGATATCCCCTGCATGCAGGTACAAGGTAAGTCTAACACTTAGACATGGTTTTAACAAGAAAAAATGCTTTATTGTCTTTTGGCTCTTTTTATGGTAAAATAATAACTCGATTTTTTACATTAAAAGAGGAAATTATTATGAATAGTTATGATGTGATAATTATCGGCGCAGGTCCAGGCGGTATCTACGCCTGCTATGAATTGACAAAGAAGGCCCCTGATTTGAAGATCGGTCTCTTCGAGGAGGGAACCCCTCTTAAGGACCGTCACTGTCCTATTGATGGAAAGAAGATAAAGAGCTGCATTCACTGCAGGAGCTGCTCTATTATGAATGGCTTTGGCGGCGCAGGAGCTTTTTCTGATGGAAAATATAACATCACAAATGACTTCGGCGGCACTCTCTACGAGTACATCGGCCGCGACAAGGCCATGGAGCTGATGAGATATGTAGACAATATAAATATGGCAAACGGAGGCGAAGGTACTAAGCTCTACTCGACAGCCGGCTCAGCATTCAAGACACTCTGCATGCAGAACGGCCTGCAGCTTCTCGACGCGTCTGTCCGCCACCTTGGAACCGACAAGAACTACATAGTCCTTGAGCATCTCTACGACATGCTTAAAGACAAAGTGGATTTTCACTTCAATACACCGGTCAGATCTATCGAAGCTGTAAAGAATGGCGAGAGCTATATTTACAGGATTCACACTGATTCAGAAGACTACGATGCGCCGAAGTGCATCGTTTCAGTCGGCAGGAGCGGTTCGAAGTGGATGGAGTCCGTCTGCGACGACCTGGGAATTAACACCAAGAGCAACCGTGTGGATATCGGTGTCCGCGTCGAGCTTGCCGCCCCTATATTCGAGCACATCACGAAAGATCTGTACGAGGGCAAGATCGTCTACCGCACGAAGAAATTCGAAGACAAGGTCCGCACTTTCTGCATGAACCCTCATGGAATTGTTGTAAATGAAAACACTAACGGGATCATCACTGTAAATGGTCACAGTTTCGAAGACTCCTCGAAAAAGACAGAGAACACGAACTTTGCGCTTCTCGTTTCAAAGCACTTCTCCGAGCCATTCCACGATTCAAACGGCTACGGCGAGAGCATCGCGAAACTTTCAAATATGCTCGGCGGCGGTGTTATAGTTCAGAGATTCGGAGACTTAGAGAGAGGAAGACGCTCGACTGTAAAGCGTATTGAAGAGAGCACTGTTCACCCTACTCTTAATGCCACACCGGGAGATCTCTCACTTGTCCTTCCGAAAAGAATACTCGACGGAATTATCGAAATGATCTATGCTCTTGACAGGATCGCCCCTGGAACCGCCGGAGACGACACTCTGCTCTATGGAGTTGAAGTCAAGTTTTACAATATGCAGGTGGAATTAGACGACCATCTCGAGACCTGCTATCCAGGTCTCTACATGATCGGAGATGGCACCGGCGTGACACATTCACTGTCCCACGCCTCTGCCAGCGGAGTATTTGTAGCCGATGAGATAGCTGGAGAGAATGAGGACTGATCAATCCTCATTCTCTTCATTTTCTTCGTCAGCTTCCTCTTCATTTTCCATTGCTTTTGAAGTTCGTGCCACCTGCTGATGAATCTTACTGTCAGACCTCGGAGAAAGGGCGATATTCATGTGAGGATCGCTCATATCCGGGGCCTTTTTCGGTTTAATTGAAGCGTCTGCAAAGGCAGATTTCAGACCCTCTCCGAAGATCTCAGCGTTTGATACTTCGTCGATAAGTGAAGCAGGCATGAAAATCTTTGTAGCATTTCCATTCGCAACACCCTGAATAGCCTCGTACCCCTTCAGTTTTAAAATCTCAGGTGAAACGCCTGTTTCAGTCAGAGTCTTTAAAGCGTAAGCCTCTGCATCGGCGCGGAGTCTCGTGGCTTTTGCCTCACCTTCGGCCCTTGCAACGGAAGCCTCAGCTTCTGCCTGGGCAGCAAGGACCTTTGCCTGCTTATCACCTTCGGCGGTAGTCACGACTGACTGCTTGTGAGCCTCAGCCTCTGTGATAGCCTGTCTCTTTTCGCGCTCAGCCCTCATCTGCTTGGTCATCACTTCCTGAATGTCCTTAGGCGGCTGAATGTTCTTCACCTCGACACGGGTGATCTTGATGCCCCACTCATCTGTCGCCTCATCAAGTTCGGTCTGAAGCTTCGCATTTATCGTATCCCGCGAGGTCAATGTCTCATCGAACGTCAGCGCGCCGACTAAATTCCTGAGTGTCGTCGCCGAGAGAGTCTCAACACCCTGATTAGGGTTCGAGATCTTGTAGGTATAGAGCTTTGAGTCGAAGACTTTCATGTACACGACCGAATCGATCATCATCGTGACATTGTCCTTTGTGATAACAGGCTGCGGCGGAAAATCGAGCACCCTCTCCTTTAAAGACACCCGTGATCTGACCGTCTCGACGAACGGGATTTTAAAATTGACACCCGCATGCATTGTACGGTTGTACTTTCCAAGCCGCTCCACGATCGTCTCGTTTGACTCCGGGACAATCTTAATAGTCGCCGCCAGAACGATGATCACTACAATAAGTATCACGATAAAAAAAATCCCCATAATCTGCCTCTCTTTCCCTGAAAAAGAAATTGTTTTGTTAAGGAAATTTTAACAGATTACGGTGATTTGTCAACGAAATTAATGTAAAGTCTGTGTAACCCCAGTCTGATTCAAACCCAGATGGAAGTAGTATTCTTATGCTTTCTTCCAACCGGAATCGATTCTCTCCTTCAGCTCGTCAAGAGGCCTGATACCGCTTAGTGCGTCATATTCAGTGATGCATGACGCTCCTTCGGCTGCTGCCAGATGAAGGCAGTCCTCCGGTGAATAACCATTAAGAACAGCTGTAAGGAAAGCTGCGATACTCGTATCCCCAGCGCCGGTTCCGGAGAGAATACGGTCAGGTACATAACTTCTCTCAAATCTGGTAAAACCGCTCCATTCACGGGCATCAATTCCAAGAACAGATGGTATCCGGCTTAATGTGTCTTCATCTGCACAGCAGCAATACATGCCAGGCGCTCCGCATTTGAGCATGAGGATTTTAACTCCCATGTTCATACACTGATCCGCTATCGGTCTGATATCGGTTTCAGGATCTAAGATCGTCGTTATATCTCTGCCTGCCGCTCTCTTCTGCCAGGAATCAAAACGGTCTCTGTCGAGCATGAAACAAAGCTCCTCGATACTTGGCACAAAAATATCCACGTATGGAAGCGTCCTCTCGAGAATTCCCTTCCAATCCTGTTTTCCGGCTTCAGAAGATGAGTCAACTGCAGCTAAATCCAGAGATGTCGCAACTCCCGCGTCATGTACACGCTTGAAAAGTGCAGTCAATTCTTCACCACCATTTTGATACATCGAAGCCATAAGAGGCGGATATCCAAAATGAAAAAGTGCCGTGTCGTCCAGTGCTTCCTGTGGTACATCACCTGCATGAAAAATATCGTTGGCGCCGGGATTGTGAAGAAACATCCTGTCAATACCCGGTACAGCCAGCACGACCGAGTACGAAGTTCCGCTCTCGTCGGTGCGGATCATCCCGCGGTCCGCGTCATATTTTTTGAGGATCGCCATGACCATATCGCCAAAAGCGTCATTTCCGATCTTTCCCATCAGCCTGACATCGGCTCCGAGAATTTTCATCGCAAGCCCGGTATTGGCAACTGAGCCTCCGGTGTGAACGTCTGCATTTCCGACTTCAATAAGCTTTCCCGGTTGGAAAATCTGCGCCGCATCTGTCACTTTTCTGTCAGGGAACCCTGGAGTGATATCGAGGCAGATGTGTCCTGCCGCTATAACTTTTTTTCCCATAAATTTCTCCTAATATATTTTAAAAAATCTGACTTCAGGCTTTTCCAACACTTCCGAACAGATGCATCTTCTCGCTTACAACAGCCTTCATAGCATCGATCTCATAAGGAATGAGTCCGCTCATTGTTGCCGCGCCCGCGTCAAGGCCCTTCTTTGCGCCTTCCTTTCCAGCCTTGTCAAGATCAGTGAAAATATTGATCTTGCAGATGCCGCGCTTGACAGCCTCACGGAAATCGTCATCAGCCAGTCCGCTTCCACCGTGAAGCACCAGAGGCAGATCAGTTCTCTCGGAAATTACAGAAATCCTGTCGAAATCAAGCTTAGGAGGGAACTTATAATCTCCATGTGCGTTTCCAACAGCGATCGCAAGAGAGTCGATCCCGGTCCTCTTTACATAATCTACCGCTTTATCCGGGTCTGTGAAATAGTCGCTCGGTTTAGCCAGCTTTCCGGCTCCCTCATTATCTCCGACATGCCCAAGCTCGCCTTCTACAGTCACGCCCATCGCATGACAGATCTTTACCATCTCAGCTACGGCCTCGATGTTCTCCTCGTAAGGTTTTGTCGAGCAGTCATACATGACAGAAGAAAATCCGAGTTTTAAGGCCTGCATGCAGCGGTCAAACGTAAGGCCGTGGTCATAGTGGACAGCCACAGGAACAGAAGCGGCCTTTGCCATCGGGATCAGATAATCAGCCACCTGATCGAGTTCCGTCGTAGTAAGCAGCACCTCTGCAGTTCCGATCATGACAGGAGAAGAAAGCTCTGCAGCTGTGTCAATAATGGCTCTTGCCATCTCCTCGTCTACCGCATTAAAAAATCCAACTCCATAGTGTCCCTTCTTCGCTGGAAGAAGGATGTCATTCATATTTACAAGCATGATATAGACCTCCTTATAAGTATAGTCTAACTGTTTTCTGATGTTTTTCCATGATAAATTTGTTTTTTAAAGGTGATGATTTTGCTATGTAAACATTTCACGAAGACATTTCTATTGGTTCGCGAGAATCTGCTCCTCCTGCTCTTCTTCATCATCTCCACCCTCGGCTTCAATCTCCTTGATCACACACTCGTTTCCCCGCAGAAGCCAGGTCTCGCCACTGTGGCAGTACGGGCACTCGCGCCCGTACTTTACAGTAGGATAAGTATTCTTGCAATTGTCACACCAGGTGAGTGCCGGAATAGTCTCAATCTTAAGCTCCGAATCTTTTAAGATCGGATGACGTCCACGGAAATAATTCCAGCAGTCTGTGAAATAATCGGTCATAATTCCGGAAACTTCCCCGACATCTAAAGTCACAGATCCGATTTTTGTCAGGTGATTCTTAAGAGCCAGCTCATCCAGCGTTTTTGCGATGTGAAATACAATCCCCATTTCATGCATAATTTATTTCTCCAAAAAATATCTCCCTAAAGCTTATCATCTCTGTGCAGCCGCCATTTCTGCCTGCTGCCTTTCTGCTTCCTTTGCGTCTTTTCCATGATTTAAGACTATCTTTACCGCACGTTTTGCCGCATACGGAGCTATAAGCTTCATCTTGTCCTCTGCGCGTATATAGTTTGTATTCTCCGGCAGGTCACGATACAGATGGATAGCGTCAAATTCGCACCTCGTCGTGCAGAGCCCGCAGCCGATGCAGCGGTTTAAGTCAACTGTCGTCGCGCCGCAGCCAAGGCAGCGATGTGCTTCTGCATTCACCTGCTTTTCTGTAAGCGGAAGTCTCGTATCGTCAAAACAGTTGTCTGTCTTTCTGCTTCCCGGAATATTTCTTGCGGAGTGATCATAGCCATCCGGAATCGTGATATCGTCCTTGTCAAGCTCGATAAATTCTCTTAAATCTCTTCCGATGGTCAGAGACTGGCCTTCATGTACAAAGCGGTGCATTGACTCTGCGCCCTTCTTGCCCTCTGCTATAGCATCGATGGCAAATCTGGCACCATGATTTATATCGCCGCCTGCAAAAATATCCGGCTCGCCTGTCTGGAACGTAACAGGATCTGTGATGATAGTACCGCCACGCCTCGTTTCAGCTCTGGTCCCTTTAAGCAGGTCACCCCATACAGCCGACTGTCCGATAGCTTCGAGGACCTCACTGCATGAAATAGTGATGGTCTGCTCCTCATCGTAAAGCGGGCTGAATCTGCCGTTCTCGTCCTTTACTCTGGTGCACTTCTTAAAGACAATGCCTGTAACCTTTCCGTTTTCTGAGAGGATTTCCTTCGGACCCCAGCCGTTCCTGACCTCGATTCCTTCGTTTAGAGCTTCCTTTACCTCTTCGTCTGAAGCCGGCATCTCGTTCTCACCCTCGAGGCAGAGCATCGTCACATGTCCGTTCGTCATACGGACCGCAGTGCGCGCTACATCGACTGCAACATTTCCGCCTCCGACTACAACGACATCTCCGTCGAGCTTAATGCTGTGATCGCGGTTTGCCCTGTTAAGGAATCCGATTCCTGATTCTACGCCCTGGGCTGACTCACCCATTACACCTGTATTTCTTCCGCCGGAAAGTCCTATGGCCATATAGAAAGCCTTGTAGCCCTGTTTTCTAAGTTCATCGATCGTGACATAAGATCCGACCTCTACTCCGCAGCGGAACTCAATTCCCATCTCGCGCAGCACATCGATCTCAGCATCCACCAGATCCTTAGACAGTCTGAATGAAGGCATTCCGTAAGTCAGCATTCCGCCCGGCTTTTCATTTTTTTCGAAGATAGTGACTGGATAGCCTTTAGTCCTCAGATAGTAAGCGCAGGACATACCAGCCGGACCGGCGCCTATGACAGCCATCTTGTAGTTGTCATCCCAGAATCCGCCCTCATCTTTCTCACAGATTGGGATAATGCTCTTCCTGAATTCCGGATCGAGCTCCTGCAGAGCGACGAATTTCTTGATCTCATCGATTGCCACCGGCTTATCGACAGTGCCTCTGGTACAGGCATCCTCACATCTGCGGTTGCAGACAGCACCGCAGACAGCCGGAAACGGGTTGTCCTGACGGATAAGCTTTAAGGCCTCGTCATATTTTCCCTCTCTGGCCATTTTGACATAGCCCTGTACAGCAATGTGAGCCGGGCAGGCTGCCTTACAAGGAGATGTACCTGTCGCATAGCAGTTGGTCTTCGCATCCTCGCGGTAGTGGATATTCCAGCGGTCAGCGTTCCACCTGGTCTCATCTGGAAGAAGGGTCAGCGGATATTCCATCTCGCTGCCATCTTTTTTACAGAGCTTCTGACCAAGCTTTGCTGCTCCGACCGGGCAGACTTCTACACACTTGCCACAGGCCACACAGTTTTCCTTATCCACATGAGCACGGTAAGCAGAGCGTGACATGTTCGGCGTGTTGTAGAGCTGTGAAGTTCTTATAGCATTGCAGACTCCCGGCGCGCAGTTGCAGAGGCCTACGATCTTGTTTTCACCGTCGATATTTGTCGTCTGGTGAACAAAGCCATGGCGCTCGCCACGGGCGCAGATCTCCAGTGCCTCCTCCTTTGAAATATAATGGCCTCGTCCGGTATTTACACACCACTCGGCGAGATCACCAAATCCGATACAGCATTCCTGCTCGATAGATCCGTCGCCCTCTTTGCGGATTCTCTGCTGTCTTCTGCAGGTACATACGCCGACTGAAATTTTGCCGTCGTATTTTTCAAGCCAGTGGGAAATATGCTCGATTGGCACTGACTCGCTGATCGTATCGATTGCCTTCTCCACCGGGATGACATGCATGCCGACACCCGCGCCTCCTGGCGGCACCATAGTCGTGATGCCCTCAAGCGGCAGCTGTGTCATCAGATTAAAGAAGGTGGCGATGTTCGGATGCTCCTTCATCAGGTTGTCATTCATTACCATGAATTCTGCAATGCCAGGCACAAAAATCGGCACATCGTACTGCAGCTCATCAGCTGGATTTTCACGGTTCGTCTCAATGCAGCCGACCCACATCAGATGATCAAGCATCTTATCGAACTTCTCTGGTGGAAATTCCGGATTCATTTTCATCAGCTGATCCCTGGAGTAGCTGGTCCTGGTCTTTTTGAAGCTTAGCATCAGCTTCACTTCGTCCTTGTCCATGACCTCATTGAGACACCAGACCTCCGGATCATCTCTTTTTATCTGATGTGTGTATTTATCCAGATAGCGGTCTGTAATCATCTCAGCGAGTTTGATAAGAAGCTTCTCCTTCTCTTCATCCGGGTACTTAAACCCTTCCGGAAGCTTGTAATCATACTCATTTGTCATACGGTTCTTCTGTTCTTTCATTCCTGTTTTTCCTCTTCTATCTGCAGAACCCCGCTGCAGTTTACTGCCTTATCAAATACATTTTAGAAAAATGCCTCTTATGACTGTTCGGTTGGATAGTCATGTTTACCGGTCATTTTATGTTTCAAAATCCTTATGCTTCTCTTTGCCGCGTATGGTCCGACGCACTTCATCATCTCTTCTGCCGTGTGCATGTCACTGGCCTCAGGGATATCTCTCTTAAGGTGGATCGCATCAAACTGGCATCTGGTCGTGCAGAGACCGCATCCTATGCACTGGTTCAGATCTACCCAGGTAGCTCCGCAGTGAAGGCATCTTCTGGCTTCCTTCTGAACCTGCTCTTCCGTAAGTGGCATTCTTGGATCCTCAAAGCCCTTTGCTTCACCCTTTTTCATTCCAGGTACCTGGCGCGGTGAGTTGTCGTAACTGTCGACAAAAATGTCGTCTCTGTCGAGTTCGATGAACTGTCTTAAGTCACGTCCGATCGTAAGTGACTGTCCCGGATGAACGAAGCGGTTGATCGAAACCATTCCCTCCTTGCCGTCTGCGATCGCGTCAATGGCAAATCTGGCACCATGGTTTATATCTCCTCCGACAAAAATGTCAGGCTCAGCAGTCTGAAGAGTTACCGGATCAGCTTCGGCCGTTCCGTTCCTGCGGAGCTTCACTTTGCTGCCATCAAGCAGATGACCCCAGTCTGCACTCTGTCCGATAGCCGTCAGGACATTTTCACATGAAATAGTGATCGTATCATTTTCATCGTATTTCGGATTAAATCTTCCGTCAGCATCCTTTACGGACAGGCATTTTTTAAAGACAATGCCCTTGACGATACGATTTCCATCCTGATCAGTTTCGGTGAGGATCTCCTTAGGCCCCCAGCCGTTCTTTACAGTAATGCCCTCAGCTTCACACTCTGCCACTTCATCCTTTGAAGCCGGCATCTCGTCGCGCTGCTCAAGGCAGAGCATAGTGACCCTGCCGTCTGTACAGCGGAGTGCGGTTCTCGCTACATCGGCTGCCACATTTCCTCCGCCGACTACAACTACATCACCATCAAGCTTAATAGTATTATCCTGAGTCGTTCTGCGCTGGAACGCTACACCAGACTCGACGCCCTTAGCATCCTCTCCAGGTACGCCAAGTGCCCGGCCTCCCTGAAGGCCTATAGCTACGTAAAATGCCTTGAAGCCCTGTTTCCTGAGATCATCGAGTGTCACGTCTTTTCCTACTTCGGCTCCGCATTTGATGTCAGCGCCCATCTGACGGATCATATCGATTTCAGCTTCAACAACATCCTTTTCGAGTCTGAAATTCGGAATGCCGTTCATAAGCATACCGCCCGGACGATTCTCCCTTTCAAATACGGTGACCGGATAGCCTTCCTGGCGAAGGTAGTATGCTGCTGTAAGGCCTGCAGGGCCGGCACCGATAACAGCGATCGGATACTTTGTCCACTGCTCACCGTCCTGATTCTCGCAAGGCGGAATGTACTGGTATTCCTTTGTGAGTTCCCGGCGCGCCAGGAACTTCTTTATCTCATCTATCGCAAGCGGCGCATCAATAGTGCCTCTCGTGCAGCGGTCCTCACATCTTCTGTTGCAGATCGCGCCGCATACAGCCGGAAACGGATTGTCCTGACGGATAAGCTTTAACGCATCATCATAGCGGCCTTCCGATGCCATCTGAATATAGCCCTGAACTGCCAGATGAGCCGGGCAGGCTGTCTTACAAGGTGATGTACCGGTGTCATAGCAGTTGATCTTGTTGTGATCGCGGTAATCAGGATCCCACTTGTCCTCACCCCACGGCATATCGTCAGGCAGCTCGTGCATAGGGTATTTTACTCTGCTGCCATCACTGCGGCAGAGCTTCTGTCCGAGGCGCGCAGCACCGGATGGACACACTTCAACACATTTGCCACAGGCGACACAGTTGGCAGGATCTACATGGGCACGGTACGCAGAGCGTGACATGTTCGGCGTATTGAAAAGCTGTGAAGTACGCAGTCCATAGCAGCTGCCAGGTGAGCAGTTGCAGATGCCGACTATCCTGTCCGGTCCGTCGAGATTTGTGATCTGGTGCACATAGCCCTTGCGCTCTGCGCGCATGATTATATCCATCACCTCTTCGCGGGTGATGTACTTGGCGTCCTTTCCGCTCTCAACGAGGAATTCGGCGATATCACCGACACCGATACAGGTATAACCCTCGATGTCGCCTACGCCCTCGCCTCTCTGCCTCTGGGCCTTTCGGCAGGCACATACCATCTTGCAGAATTTATCGTATTTATTTAACCAGTGTGAAAGGTGTTCGACTGAAACAGATCTGCTCTCCGCGTCGATTGCTTTTTCGACCGGGATGACGTGCATTCCGATACCAGCACCACCTGGCGGTATCAATTTGGCAGCAAGCTCAAGCGGCTCCTGCGGAGCGTAATTGAACATAGTCGCAACTTCCGGATGTTCGTCCATCAGCGTCGGATGTTCTACCATGTACTCGCCCGAACCGACAACCCACTTCGGAATGCAGTACTGGATATGGTGATCCGGATTTACCCTGTTCTGCTCAATGATGCCGATCCAAAGCAGGTGATCTATCACCTTCTGCGCCTCTTCGGCCGTCATATGATTGCGCTCAGCCAGTTCCTTCGTGGTCACGCCGACACGTCTTTTCTTAAAGCTCAGCATGAACCTGACTTCGTCCTTGGTCAGAAGTCTGTCAAGAATCCAGAAATCCATGTGGTTTTCATGCATTCCACCAGGCATTTTACGCGGGATATTGTCCGTGATCATAACAGCAAGCTTCTTTACAAGCTCGCGCTTTTCCGGATCTTTTTCAACAAAATCTTTCTGCGGAAAGTCACGTTCATTGACGTGGATCCGGGGATTAACTTCTCTAGGCATATCTTTTCTCCTCCTACAATATAACCCTTATACTTTTCTTACAGATTTTCTCAATCCGTTAAGTTTTATTGTACCATAAACAGGCCATTGCAGGAAGGGATATTTTCTGCAATCAGCGAAAAACGGGGCATTCAGCCACGCATTTGATTATATGACTATTTTGCTATAGAATAAGTAATGTTCCGCTCAAATCGTAACAAATCTAATTTTTTTATTTTCTCTATGCGCTTAAATTAGAATGCTTTGTTACAAAGCCATTTTACGCTTTTGCATTTCGATAGCTTATAGTGATAAAACAGCACTTTTATAATATTCTAGTCATTTGAGCATTTGTTACGTTCTACTCTTAGAATGACATAAAGTGAAAATTTCCTGCTCCGAGAAATTCAAATCTTGTATGCAGCTCAGCCAGAGTTTCTAAATCAACGCTACTGCATGAATTGTACCATATGATCAGCTTTTTCATTTCTTCTGGAACAGCTTCCGGAGCTGCCTTTTGTAATCTGCATCCGAAATAACTTTCCTGATGATAGTGATCACAATCACCCCAGCAGCAAAAATAACACCCACTAAAATAATAACTTCTAAGCCACCGATACTCATAAAACTACCACCGCTTTCTTACTGTCCATATTTCTGTGTTGATACTTTATAAATATTTTGCCATGAATGAAATGTAAAAAAAAGAGCTCCGGAAGCCTTATAAATCAAAGCTTTCAGAGCTTTCAAATATTCGTGAGGCATGAGGGATTTGAAGCCGCGACAACCTGATTAAAAGTCTGCAGATAAATGCCGTATTTAAGCCATTTGATACAATGCTTGATGATGCCCTAAAAGAGGACAAAGACAATACTTGACCTTGTCATGACTTCTCAGTATAAAAAAAATCTGAAACATATCCATAAACAGAAAAAAGATATTTCTGTTTTAAAAGAACTATTTTTATAATTTTTAAAACTTTCTTATTTCTTTTGCCAAACTGAATGGAATAATTTCTCCTGCTTTCGTCTCCTTATATGCCTTCTCCTCATGCATATAATCTACAATGTCCTTGGCCTTATAATTTTTGAACTTTCCTATCACTTTATCCAAAATGGCCTTTTCGCTATCACTCAATACAGAGTAATTCATTCCTACAGTTGGATAAATATGAATCATCGTATCATAGTTATAGCTAACCTCTTCTTTAACGTTGATGTTCTCAAGATTCATCAGACTATAATGGCCAATCGGCAAAGCCCCCATAGGTTCATGTCTATAAACCAATCCAGTCATGGCAACTCCATTATTAATAAATGACAGGGCATCGGAATACCACAACATTTTCATAAGTTTTACCTTATATAAATTTGAAACATTCTCCGCGATGTACGAAATCATTGCCTCAATCCTGTCAATATTCAATACCGTAAAACCATTTGAATCAGATGGTTCTTCAAACTCAACATATTCGCCTTCAAAAGTTTGGCGTGACAGATATTCCTTACCAAATGAATCAAGATTTTCGACAACTTTCTGCCTTATTTCCGTCCTCTTCTTTTGGGTAAATTTATCCGCATTTTTCTTTAAGAATTCCAACACTTTAAGCGGATTATCTTTGATCAGGCGAAGCATAGCATCATGAGCCTCATCCTGGATTGCCTTACTCTCATAGCGTGAAATAGTGGCTTCTCCCCATCCCAAAAGCTTGGCTAAATCAACCTGAGACAGCCCATATCTCTCTCTTGTCTCCACTATCTCATTAGAACTAAGCAGGCCTTTTTTAATACGATAAGCATTTCTCGCATTCATGAGATTCTCATTGGCCATCGAGCCCGTTACAAATTCATTCTCATTCTCATCAGAATTGGCACAAAAATAAAATCTCTCATCGTAAGTTACCTCTTCTCCCTTTATCACAATTGATGTAGTACGTTTTCTCTCTTCTACTTCATGTGTCTTGTCGCATACAGGACAATCCATATGAACCTTTCTCAATAATGTGCTGTCTTTCATCTGTCTTGTCTCCTTAATTTTGCAATTATGCATAAGGGAAAGTCATTTCATGCTTCGCATAGTGGAACGACACGCATAATACATGTCGCTGCTGATCTCCTTTAACCTTCAACTTCACATATATAAGCTTTCTGTTTATATATTTTCCAAACACAAATAATAAAGGTGGATTTAAATCATCTTTATCTATCAGTGTCTCAGAATATTCTTCCAAGACAAGTTCTTTCAACCTCGCTACGACATCTTCCATGTCGTAATCAAGATCCAATAAAGTATATGGTGTCGAATATTGCTGGTCTTCGTCATGTTTGTGTTTTCTAATCAAAATAAAATCTTTATCTATATCAAATTCTGGATTCTCAAGTACTGACTTTAACTTATCCAGAAAAGCAATGACTTCATTCTTTTTTGATTGGATACTTAGTTGAATTAGAATCGCCTCCGCTCTGTTTTACCATCAATTGATAGTATATCATCTGCTGATATTTTGTCAAGCAGGATATCAGATTTAATAAATCAAGTTAAAAGTCTTTTAACCAGGGTACCCTCTGGGTACCCTCTTTTTTTGCAGAAACAGGCAGTATTTTACCACATTTTATTCGAACATCTGTATTTATTAAAAATAAAAGCTCCGGAAGCCTTATAAATCAAGGCTTTCAGAGCTTTCAAATATTCGTGAGGCATGGGGGATTTGAACCCCCGACAACTTGATTAAAAGTCAAGTGCTCTACCAACTGAGCTAATACCCCATCTCTGGGCCAGCCGGATTCGAACCGGCGAATGCAGGAATCAAAATCCTGTGCCTTACCGCTTGGCGATAGCCCAACGAATCCAACTGATATGTATACGGTGATAAACACCAAGGGTGGGAGATGGGACTCGAACCCACGGCCTCCAGAGCCACAATCTGGCGCGCTAGCCAACTGCGCTACACCCACCACAGTATGTGCCTGCGGGGATTCGAACCCCGGACCCACGGCTTAGAAGGCCGTTGCTCTATCCAGCTGAGCTACAGACACATAAAAGCAGGTGATGAGAATCGAACTCACGTATCCAGCTTGGAAGGCTGGTGTTCTACCATTGAACTACACCTGCGTAACTTCTCTATGTCTCTATGAAAAAACATTAAAACAAAATCGAGGTGACAGGATTCGAACCTGCGACCCCCTGGTCCCAAACCAGGTGCTCTAGCCAAACTGAGCCACACCTCGCTAATAACCTGCGCTCGCTTTTCACTTCTCTCGCAAACGCAAGATATATTCTATAGCAAACTGGCCTATCTGTCAAGGACTTTTTTGTAATTTTTTCAAATTATTTCAAAAAGTTCTACTAAATTTCCTCAGGCATTTCCCAGCTGTCTGCTTTTGCCTCGTAATCCTCTGCCAGGTCGCGGTACCTGTCGCTCTCCTCTCCGTCTGTCTGCTCTGAGAGTTTCGCGTAGCTGCGGCCAAGGCCTCTTAAGGCCGCGTCACCCGCGGCATGGACATCCATCAGTGGCTGCTGCTGAGAGGCATTTAAGTACCACAGTGCGGCATCATTGTATTCACCACTGTCATAGAAAAATTCTCCGAGCTCCAGGCAGACCTCCGAGCAGGGCTCTGGCACTGCGAGAAGCCTCGATGTATAGAGGAGCATTCCCGGAGCATTTTTGTTAAGGCGGGCATCCTTTGCAAGGACCGCGAGAAGCATCTGGAGCGTGTCCACATCCATATCTCCTGAAATCGCGTCCCTGAAGATGTCGCAGCCACGCCTGATCTGCTCCGGAGTGCCGTTTTTGTAGAGTTCACGGGCGTACATTGCGTAGAGCCTGCGGCTTAACTTCCCGTCTCTGTGGTAGATATTTTCAAAGATAGAAAAATCCCTTGCAGTGTGGAATTTTTCCGGCTCATGGTTTATCACTACATCAGAATCAAATACGAGCGGATCCGTAGAGACTGTCTCATGTACCGGGTCAATCCAGCGGAAAGTCCGAAGCCTCTTGAAGAGTTTCGGCCTGTACTCTGATTTTGAATTCAGGACATCGGAAATTCCCGGCTCGTAATAGTGCATCTGCACTATCTCGATCGCCGGATCTATAGCTTTGATCAGATTTTTAAAACGAATCTTGTTTTCCTCATCTAAGTACTCGTCTGCGTCCGCAGAGTAGATGTAGTCGCAGCTGCATTTGCTGAACGCGAAATTTCTGGCTGCCGAGAAATCGTCGATCCACTGAAAATCGTAGATCTTATTTGTGTAATTGGAGGCGATCGACTTCGTGGAGTCAGTAGAGCCTGTATCTACGATCACGACCTCATCGCAGAGCGGCGCTATTGAAGAAAGGCATCGCTTTAGAACTTTCTCTTCATTTTTTACGATCATGCAGAGTGAAACAGTCACTGTATCCCTCCTGAAAAAATAATCGGATTTTTTTCCATTAATCAGAGAATTTTTCTCCAGATCAATGGACTAAAGCCAGCACGGCTATTCCAAGGATGATTCTGTACCAGCCAAATACCTTGAAATCATGCTTTTTTATGTAGCTCATAAAGAAACGGATGACTACAATCGATACGACAAAGGCAACTATGCAGCCTACGGCTAAGATTCCTCCCTCGAGTCCTGTCATAGCGTAACCTGCGTGAACGAATTTTACGATCTTAAGAAGTGATGCTCCAAGCATTACAGGTACTGCCAGAAAGAATGTAAACTCTGCTGCTACCCCACGGCTTACGCCTACCATGAGTGCTCCGATGATCGTAGCTCCGGATCTCGATGTTCCAGGGAAGATGGCTGCCAGAGTCTGTGCGATACCGATCCAGGCGACCATAGAATAGCTCATTTCAGCGATCGAGTTGGCCTTAGGAGATCTTTTCCCGGCCGTCATCTCAACGATTATAAAAATAACACCGACTACGATCAGCGCAAGTGCTACAGGTACCGGATGATAGAACAGCTCATCAATCTTATCATCAAAGAGGACTCCTACCACCGCTGCCGGAATACAGCAGACAATGATTTTGATCCACATATCGAGAGAGCCTTTTTTCCAGGCCGGGCGCTGTCTTGTAGCCATCTGACCATGCACCTTTACTTTCTTCATATACCATGGCCAGAGTTTGTTCCAGAACATGATCACAACGGCCATAATAGCTCCGAACTGGATTACGACCTCGAACATACTGTAAAAATTCTTCGAAACATTGAGTTTTACCCAGTTATTAAGCAGAATCATATGCCCTGTCGATGAGACAGGGAGCCATTCGGTTACTCCTTCTACAAGTCCGAAAAGAGCGGCTTTTAAGAGCTCGATCATTAATTTACTCCTTTTTGTATGTGTAAAATATGAGGCGGCAGATAAATGCCGCCAGTTTTACTGTTATTTTTTATAAAAATGAATAGTAGAGAATCGATAAGCACTCGCGCGTCGTATAAGTAGCCACACCCCACCAGTCTATAGCGGCAGAATATGCCAGGGCATTTGATCCGTGCACGAGAGCTTCATTTGCAGCGCGGTACTCATGATACCACTGCGTAACGATGACCACATTCGATACATCTTTCTTACTCATCACAAGCGTGTTGATTGAGTTCGAAATGTTCTGTCTCGTATTGACAGATTTTGTTTCTGTCAGGATACGCTTTTTATCTATAACAGGTACTTCGCTGTAGTTTTTTTCCGGCACTCCGTGCATGTCACATGCCTGATAAAAATAATCTTTATCAGAAGATGCCTTTGTAGCATCTGTAAGGTACTGCTTCATGCACTCTGCTTCGCTTATATCCTCTCCAGGGCCTTTGCCGCCGCTTACTACGGCTACTGCCTTTGGATTTTCCGCCAGATAGAGTCGTGCAGCTTCTATTCTCTGACGCAGCATTATCGTAGGATTCGTTCCTCTGACACCACAGCCTAAGACAATAACGTTTGAGCTGCTGCCGGAGCCGGCCTCATTTACAGAGAACATCCTTACAAGTCCCTGAGCAAAAAATGCCACGATGATCAAGAGGATTACGATCCATGCAATAAGTCCGGCGTGGGATGTCTTGTCCCCATCGTATCCGATCGAGGTATCTGCGGTAAACCTTCCGAGACCGCCGCGCTCTATAAGCACTGTACTCCTGCCCATGTCGTGGTTGTACATCCTGTGAAGTCTGCCGCGCGTGCCTCCGGAAACTGACTTGTCATATTCTCTCTTCGGTGCGTCATCTGCTGCCTTGCGGAACTGCTGGATTGCAAATATAAGTGCAAGCGCCGCCAGGACAAATCCTATGATGCCACCGATATCAAGAATTCCGTACATTACGAGCGGAGGCAGATAAAGTACGAGCAAAAGGGCTGTTAGAATCAGCCCGATGACTCCTCCAACCTTATTTTTCATAGATTAAAATCTCCCAATGATCAGAAATCGAACTTGTCGTCGAAGTAATCCATCAGCTCATCTATAGCGACACGCTCCTGCTCCATTGAGTCACGATCACGGACTGTGACACAGTGGTCGTTCTCAGAATCGAAATCGTATGTAACGCAGAATGGAGTTCCGATCTCATCCTGACGGCGATATCTCTTTCCGATGTTGCCTCTGTCGTCGTACTCACAGTTATATCTCTTTGAGAGCATCGAATAGACTTTCTGTGTTGGCTCTGCGAGCTTCTTCGAAAGTGGAAGGACGCCGACCTTTACAGGTGCGAGTGCCGGGTGGAAGTGAAGCACTGTACGGATATCAGGCTTCTCCTCCGTTCCGATGTTCTCCTGGTCATATGCTTCGCAGAGGAATGCTAAAACGACACGGTCTGCGCCAAGTGACGGCTCGATAACATACGGCAGGTACTTCGTATTCTTTACATCGTCGAAGTATGTCAGATCCTGTCCCGATACTTCCTGATGACGGCCAAGGTCGTAGTCAGTTCTGTCTGCTATGCCCCAGAGCTCGCCCCAGCCCCATGGGAAGGTGTACTCGATATCTGTCGTACCCTTTGAATAGAATGCGAGCTCAGCTGGATCGTGGTCACGAAGTCTTAAGTGCTCGTCGTTTATGCCGAGTGAAAGGAGCCAGTCATGGCAGAACTTTCTCCAGTAATTAAACCAGTCGAGATCTGTTCCCGGCTCGCAGAAGAACTCGAGCTCCATCTGCTCGAACTCACGGGTACGGAATGTGAAGTTTCCTGGTGTGATCTCGTTTCTGAAAGACTTGCCGATCTGTCCGATTCCGAATGGGATCTTCTTTCTCGAAGTACGGGCAACATTCTTGAAGTTTACGAAAATACCCTGTGCTGTCTCCGGGCGGAGGTAAACGGTGTTCTTCGCGTCCTCTGTAACACCCTGGAAAGTCTTGAACATCAGGTTGAACTGTCTTATCTCTGTGAAATTGTGCTTGCCGCATGATGGACATGGAACGTTGTGATCCTCGATCCACTGCTCCATCTGCTGGTTGGTCCAGCCATCGACAGAGCTCTCAAGCTCGATATTGTTATCATGCGCGAAAGTCTCGATAAGCTGATCTGCCCTGAACCTCTCGTGGCACTCCTTGCAGTCCATCAGAGGATCTGAAAATCCGCCGAGATGTCCGGATGCGACCCATGTCTGTGGGTTCATAAGGATGGCGCAGTCTACGCCAACATTGTAAGGGCTCTCCTGGATGAACTTCTGCCACCAGGCTTTTTTTACATTATTCTTAAGCTCAACACCGAGATTACCGTAGTCCCAGGTATTTGCAAGACCTCCATAAATCTCAGAACCCGGATATACGAATCCGCGGTTTTTTGCCAGCTGTACTATTGTGTCCAGACTCTTTACCATGATAAATTCCTCTCTATTATTTATAAAAAATATAAGTAAGCGGTGCTGTACCGCTGTCAGACTGTTTTTTGATCTTTACTGTGCCATCTTTCGGATCGCAGGTGACATTTTCGGCAAGTGAAGTGCCGGTAACTTCTCCCGGAACCTTTACACTGATGCCCCATTCCTTTATGATAAGCACTTTCTGTCCCTTGAACGCATCTGCACTGGCATCGGCAGACGCCTTGGAAGAAGTGCTCTTAAAACTTGTATCGCCAAAAGAGTACCCGGCTTCCTTGGCACCTTCAACAGTGCCACTGTAGGCATCGTATCCGGTGAAGTCCGAATAGACCGCCATATTCTTGTACTTAGTCCTGACGTAGTAGTGGTCACCTGATCTCGCAAATCTCTTCAGCTGAACGGAACCCTCTCCATTTTTGCTGTTGTAGGACGAGATCTGTTTATTGACGAAATCCTTAAGCCCGGCCGCATCATCCATCGTGCTGTTCTCTTCAAAAATGACCGACCCGTCACTTGAGAGCGTAAGCAGGTCACTCCGGCTCCTCTTTTCAAAAATGCCCGAAAGTGCTGTAAAAAGCACTACGATAACCGCTGCAAGTATCACCGCGGCTGTGATCAGCTGTCTGCGCCTTCTTTGGCGTTTTTTTTGAATTATCCTTTTTCTCCGCCTGTAAACTCTGATCTGTTCCGGCGTCACCTTATCTCTTTTATCCATACTTTGACAATTATACGCCTTTTGTCTCCTTTTTCAAGTTAAATAACGTTTAACTTCAGTTAAGGAAACGCTCCGTTTTGAACTCGTGATCGAAAAATACGGTCCGAAGCCTTTTTACTATATAAGAAAAATCCTCTGCAGCTTCTCCTTTCAGATTAAATGAGAAGATCTTCCCGACAGGGGCAGAGAGCACAAACTGCAGGGCGTACATCACATATGGAGAAACCCGCACAGGCTGGCCTTTTATGAGATTTCTGCACTGCGCATCATAGAAAAAACATTGTGCCGGTGAAAAATAGTTCTCACCATTCACATCAAGGTGTTCTCCGCAGTGGTGGCAGGAAAACGGGTCCGGGTAGACGCCGTTTATCATCATCGTCCTGAGTTCAAAAATATTTCGAATAAGCTTCCTGTCGATCCGATGACCGAGGATGATCTTCAGCGCCACATACAAAAGATTTATCCTCTCGCTCTCATCTGCCGCCTCATTTCCGAAATAGCCGCTGACCTCGAGAAAATACATGCCGAGGTAAGTATCGTCCAGGTCCTTTAAGATATCGTCGAACCTGGCCTGCTGCTTTGCTCCCCGAAGCGTCAGGGAATTCCTTCCAGCGTAGAATTCGAAATCTCCGAAGAAAAACGGATTGGTCGCGGCCAGCAGCGGACTTTTGGGCTTTGCTCCACCTCTGACAAATGCCGAGGCTTTCCCGAGTTCCTTCGTGAGGACTACGATTCGTCTGTCAGTCTCTCCTATCGGCATGGATGAAAGCACTATACCCCTGGCCTTCAGAAAATTTTTGTCGTCAGACACTACTCGTCATCCTCATTTTTAAATCCGTAATTAGCCAGAAGCACTTCCGAATCTCGCCAGTTCTCCTTAACCTTTACGAAGAGCTTCAGGTTTACTTTGCAGCCTAAAAGTCGCTCTATCTCGAATCTGGCATTCGTTCCGATCTTTTTTAACATGCTCCCGTGTTTTCCAATGATGATTCCCTTGTGGGACTCCCTCTCGCAGATGATCGTCGCATAAATATCGCAGATCGGCTTGTCCTCTCTGTCGTGCATCGTATCGATCATCACAGCGATTCCGTGCGGGATCTCATCTGAAAGCGCCTGAAGGGCTTTTTCCCTGATCATCTCTGAGACTATAGCTCTCTCAGGCTGGTCTGTGATCGTATCCGGGTCGAAGAAGTAAGGGCCTTCAGGCAGATATTTAAAAATAGTATCTACAAGGTCCTTAATGCCCTTTCCTCTGAGAGCCGATACCGGGACTATCTCCGCGAAATCCAGAAGATCCTTGTAGGCATTTATCGTAGTAAGGATATTCTCATGCGGGATAGTGTCTGTCTTATTTATAACGAGGATGACCTTCGTCTGGATATTCTTCAAATGTTCTGCGATATACTGGTCACCGCCGCCGACAAACTCGTCCGGTTCTACGAGCCAGAGGATCAGATCAACGCCCTTCATTGCGGACTTAGTCACCTTCTGCATGTAGACACCGAGCTTGTTTTTCGCTTTGTGGATTCCAGGAGTATCGAGAAAGACTATCTGTCCCCTGTCATCTGTAAGTACGGTCTCTATTCTGTTTCTTGTGGTCTGCGGTTTATTCGATGTGATCGCGATCTTCTGTCCGATCATCCGGTTCATCAGTGTAGATTTGCCGACATTCGGTCTTCCGATCAGCGTCACAAATCCGCTCTTTGTCTCAGCCAAATAAATTCTCCGTCCTGTCAAACAGTTCACCGTCAGCGTCGATCATATCCTCTGATCCGACAACTGTAAGAACTGAATCCTTAAGTGCTGCCTCTACCGGCTCCGCGAGTTTTCTTATATCATCCTGAGTCGCTTCAAGCACTTCGTCTCTCTCACGCTGCAGCTGGTCATCTGAAATACCGGCTATCACAGCTGTAACAGCCCTCTGTCCTTCCATCGAAGGAGTAAGAGGCGTATCGCACGCACTTATCGCTCCGATAACGTATTTATCCATGTCCCTGTCTGATACATTGAAGTTTCTTATATAGTCAGGTGTATTCAGAAGAATATCGCGCGAATCCTTAAGGTTTGGATCTCTGTAAGTCGTAAACATTACGTTTCCGCTTCTCCTGAAGTTTGCAGCGCAGCCGTAAGCCCCGCCCTTCACACGGATATTTATCCAGAGGTAGTCGTAGCTTAATGCGACTTTTAATATTGAAAAAGCTCCGTTGTATTTAAATCCGTGCTTCTTGAAGTTTCCAACTTCACTTACGAAGTTGACCTTGGAAGCTGACTTGAATCCCTCGTTCTCTGAATCGGAGTCGAGCGTAATCTCTGCTGCAGGCAGGTCATTCTCCTTAGGAAGGATCTCTGCTGCCTTCATCTGATACCTGTCAATGATATCCATAACCTGGTCGCGGCCAGTCGTAGAGATTATCATGGTATTCAGGGCAAATGACCTCTTTATCTCTTCTGTAAATGTCTTTACGAATCCGTCCACCTTCTGGTCGAAGTCAGCTGCAAAATCCTGAAGAAATCTTAAATATCCGATTCCATTTACAGCATCCCTTATAGCTGAAGATCTGCTGATATGAGAAAGTCCTCTTACAGCAGCTGCTGCATGTCCGGATGTCATAAATCTCATCTCTACGGAGTTCTTCTCCTCCATAAGTACTTCCCTGATCCTCTTTTTATCTGAGAAATCAGAGGTGAAAAGCATCTGGTAGAGAAGCTTCATAGCTGAGTCAGCCTCTTCGTAGACAAACTTTGTCTTTATGTCTGCAAAGAACCTGTACCCTTTAGTCTTTCCACCAGGGAGAGGCTCTATATCTCCATTTCCGGTTTTTACAACTGAGACATCTGCTGAGAGACTTCCGAGATGGAGGTTTACCTCTGTCGCAAAATCCCTGTAGCTGTAATCCTTCGTGTCAATCAGCCCCAAAAGTCTCATTCCGAACGCGAAAGCAGGCGCCTCGTCGAGGCCTATATGTCCCACATCAAACATGATGTTCAGATAGTCTATGCCGTTCGTCTCTGTGTCTGTAAATACGACCGGAACGCCCTCTCGGATATATATCTTTTTGTTGAGCGGACGGTGATTTCTGTCAAGGTCAGAGCGCGAAAGGCATGGAATCTTCGCCAGATCTTCCTGCGTAGAAGGTGTAGACTGATACTCTTTCAGATGCTTTGTGTAAGAGACGATATTTTCGATCTCTTCATCTGAAAGAGAAGCCTTCTTCTCTGCCATCTGCTTTTTGAAGGCGTCATCCTCTTTTTTCTGGAGGCCTGCCTCAGGATAGATCTCGACAAGAGAACTGTGTGTATTATTCAGGAAATATTTCCTGATAAGGTCTTCAAAATATCCGTTGTCGATCTCTCTCTTTAAATCTGCGTAAATCGGCAGAAGCTCGAGTCTTATAAACGGAAGCTTCTTGTTATAGAGCCAGCTGTCCAGGATCCCAAGTCCCCAGATAAGCCCCTTCGGGAAGCCACCGAAATCAGCCTCGCGGTATTTGAACTCATCGGAATTGATCCCGGCCAGAAGTGATCTGTGATCGAGGCCGTTTACGGAGAGATCCATAAGAGTCTTTTCTACAAGCTCCCTGAACTGGTCTTTTTTCGATGGGTCGCTGCCCTTTACTGTTATCTGAAAATAAGGCTGCTGGATCGAAGTCGAACCGCCATAGACATCTGTTCCGATACCAGCGTCAAGGATCGCCTGTCGAAGTGGCGCACCAGGTGCCTCGAGCAGCACATAGTCTAAGATATCGAGCGCAGCCGCGAGCTTCGTATCCTCTGCATCTCCGATCGAATAGTTCAGTGAGAGATAAGTTTTTCCCTCTTCACTCTCATCTGCCGAAACCGGATATGGCATCTTAACCTCTGCCATTTTTGAAAAAGCAGGCTCATTTACGATATCGGTCTTCGGGTCGATAGCATCGTAATGGCTTAAATACTCTCTGTCGAGGTATTCGAGCTTTTTTGCCATGTCGCAGTCGCCATAGATGTAAATATAGGAGTTTGACGGGTGATAGTATCTCTGGTGGAATGCGAGGTAGTTCTCATAAGTCAGGTTAGGGATATCCTTCGGATCTCCGCCGGACTCGACGCCGTAGGTGTTGTCCGGGTAGAGCGAATTCATAATTACTCTGTCGAGCACATCCTCAGGCGAAGAGTAGGCGCCCTTCATCTCGTTGTAGACTACACCATTAATAGTAAGCGGTGAATCCTTGTCCTCGAGCTCATATCTCCAGCCCTCCTGACGGAAGATCTCCTCATGCTTGTAAATATTCGGGTGAAATACTGCATCGAGGTAGACGTCGATCAAGTTGTCAAAATCCTTATCGTTTGTAGATGCGACTGGAAAAACCGTCTTGTCCGGATATGTCATCGCATTTAAAAACGTATTCATCGAGCCCTTTACAAGCTCTACAAACGGGTCCTTTACCGGGTACTTGTCCGACCCGCAAAGTACTGTATGCTCGATAATGTGTGGAACTCCTGTCGAATCCTCCGGAGTCGTCTTAAATCCGATATAAAAGACCTTGTTGACATCGTCATTCTCTATCAGTGTGACATACGCTCCGCTCTTTTTGTGCCGCAGAAGTGTTCCCTTCGAATGGATATCACTAAGGTCCTGCTGCAAAACAAGTTCGTACTCTTCAGGTATTTTTTCCATCTGAAAATCTCCTTAAATAAAAAACAATAATTATTTTTTGGCCTCTTTCTTAACCGTTACATCGAGCTGATCATACGGTATCGTGATGCCCTCTTTATCAAACGTCAGCTTGACTCTCTCGTTTAATTTCCACCTGACATTCCAGTAATCGTCCATCGGGACCCAGATCCTGAATCCGAGGTTTACAGAAGATGCGCCGAGCTCTCTGACGAAGATCTGAATGTCAGTGTCCTTAACCCTCTCATCGGTCGTCTCTGCTATATGTTGAAGTATTTCCTTCGCCTTCTTCAGATCGTCGTCGTAGCTTATCCCAAAAGTCAGATCGATCTGCCTTCTGTCACTCGTAGTAACATTCGTAAGTGAAGAATTCGCCAGGGTTCCGTTAGGGACCACGACTATCTTGTTGTCTACAGTCCTGAGCCTCGTGTAAAAAATAGAGATCTCGGCGACTGTCCCCTCGTTCTTGTGAGTATCCTCGATAATATAGTCCCCGACCTTGAATGGCTTTAAAAGAAGGATCAGCACTCCGCCGGCGAGGTTCGAAAGTGAGCCCTGCAGTGCGAGACCTGCAGTCAGACCTAAGGACGCAACAGCCGCTGCGACTGATGAAGTCTGGATTCCGAAGACATTTAATATGACAATGATAAGGACAATATAAAGACCGTACTTCACGACGCTGTCAGTAAACTGAACTACGCCCTTGTCCACTTCACGCCGGTTTAAAGCCGCCCTGATAAGCTTCCTGATAAATTTGATGATCTTCGATCCGATGAACCAGACTAAAAGGGCAATGACAACGCTCCAGAAAAAATCCAGTCCATTCGACATGAATTTTGAAAGCCACTGCTGAAATACTCCGACATTAGCATCTATCAAAAACATAATTTCTCCTAATCTCTATATGCCTTTAACACTTCTCCTGCGAGGTAGAGCGAACCAAATGATACGACTGGTGCTCCCGACCCCCTGGCAAATTCCAGGGCTTTCTCAAGCGTCTCAGCGCAGACTGCCTTCGCGCCGTGAGAGCGCACCATCTCTGTAAGACGGCTGGCTTCGAGGCTGCGGGGCGTATCTGCCTTCGTGCAGATATAGTATTCCGCAATGTCCTTCGTGCCTTCTATCATATGGCTTACGTCCTTATCGGCCATCGCTGCCATAAGAAATACGAATTTCATCCCGGGATGAGCCTCCCTTAAAGTGCGGCTTAAAGCTTCAACCCCCTGCGGATTGTGCGACCCGTCAACTATAAAAAGCGGATCGTCTGAAAGTTCTTCAATGCGCGCAGGCCAGGTCACTGTCCTTATTCCACTTATGACCTTATCTTTGTCCAGATCCGGTGCTGTAAGATACAATGTAAAAAGCGCTGCAGCCAGGTTGTCATACTGGAAATCCCCTTCGAGTGGAGGCGTAATTTCTTTATCCCTGTCCCTCGCTTTTAACGCCAGAGAAAAAAGCCCATTTGTTTTTCTCTCATCGGTATCACTTATCTTGTCAACCGCGAGAAATGAACTGGCATTTTTCTCTAAAACTTTTCTGACTGAAGGCTTATTGTGGGCGATAACGACAGGCATCCCCTCTCTCTCGATCCCCGCCTTTTCGGCCGCGATCTTCTCAAGAGTGTCTCCAAGAATTGCTGTATGGTCAAGCCCTATCGCCGTGATAGTGCCTGCGACAGGAGTCTCTGAAATTCCGCGCGTCGAGTCGAGCCTTCCGCCGAGCCCGGTCTCAAGAACTACATAGTCACAGTTATTTTCCTTAAACCAGAGAAGGGCGGTCGCGAGGCAGATGTCAAAAAAAGTGGGTGTGTACTCTTCAGGCATCCCGACCGAGAGGACTTTCCCGGCAAGTCTTGTAAAATCGTCCCTGCCTATCATCTCACGATCGATCTGCATCCTCTCCCTTATCGTTATAAGGTGAGGTGATGTAAAAAGCCCTGTCTTATAGCCATTCGCCTGAAGCCCGGCAGCGATATATACAGCTGTCGATCCTTTGCCATTGGTTCCTGCGATATGGATTATCTTCATTCCACGGTCCGGGGAACCGAGCTCTGGTAAAAGCCGTTCTGTGACTTCCCGCCCGCTCTTATTTCCAAAGCGTTTCAATGATTCTATTTTTTGAACCAGATCAGTGTACATATCTCATACTGCCATTATGATGCCGCCCGGACCTGCGTACATCGATGAAACTCCTATTGTATCGAGCACAAAAACGTCCTTGAAAAGTCCGGTGCGCTTGACTTTCTCTTTAAGAGAAGATGCTGTATCCGGCGCTGCGCAGTGCGAAATCGCGACAACTCTCTCTCCCGGATTCATCGTGACATCCTTCATGCACTCGATCATCTTATCAAGCGCTTTTATCATTCCGCGCGCCTGGCCAAGCTGCTGGATGCTCCCCTCTGGAGTAGATCCCATGACAGGCTTGATATTAAGCGTCGATGCGAGCATAGCTTTAAGTGACCCGAGGCGTCCGGCCTTCCTCAATGTCTCAAGCGACTCGAGCACGAAAAATGTATGCTCGCCCTTGATAAATTCATCGGCCGTCTTTATGACTTCATCAAATGACCGCCCGGCCTTCTCAGCCTGATCTACGATCTGTGCTATAAGCGTCTGTCCTATCGAAGCCGACTTCGAGTCAAAAACATGGACACGCTTGATGTCGTCCTCATCCTCGTGGTCCTCTTCGTAAAGGCTCTTCGCAAGGACCGCGGCGTTGTACGATCCGGACAATTTCGACGAGAGCGTTATAATGTAGACGTGGTCCGCATCATTGTCTTCTATAGCGGCAAGGTATGCAGCAGGCGAAGGGCAGGCGGAATGAGGCGGCTCCTTGGATTCCTTCATTTTTTTAAGAAAAATCTTCTGGTCAAATGTCTCATCGTCTGGCTGCTCCCAGCTTCCTACCTGAAGAGTCAGTGCAACGTGCGCGAAATGCTCCGTATCGGCTTCCATAGCCTTCGTAAATTCCCCACAGCTGTCAACTATAATCTTATACATAAAAGTTCCTCTATAAACATACAAACTTTTTATTTCTTTGACACTTGAACCTAATTATAAATGATTTCATCATAAAAAAAAAGATGAAAAAGAGATAAGCTCTTTCCCATCTTAAAAAACATGGTATCATGCGATACCCAGTGCAAAATCAGTCTACAACCTTAACGTTAACTGCCTGTGGTCCCTTGGTTCCCTCAGTAACGTCGAACTCAACTTTAGCTCCCTCTGCAAGAGTCTTGAATCCCTCTCCAGCGATACCTGAATAGTGAACGAAGACATCCTTTCCTGAATCGTCTGAGATAAATCCATATCCCTTCTGGTTGTTAAACCACTTAACTGTGCCTGTCATAATAAAACTACCTCCATAAAAATGCTGCTTTCAAGAATAACTAAGGAATTATGGATTCTCTGTCAAATCTTAAAACAGTATAAAATTTAATACATATAAATAATACCCCTTTACCCCATTAGTGTAAAGCACTTTTTTAGAAAAAGTTTTCACAATTTGCCCCAAAAAGTTGTTGCAAATATCAAAAACTTCCTGTATAATAATTCTTGCTGTGGCGAAATATGTCACAAAGCTGCTTTGATAGCACAGTTGGTAGTGCACCTCATTCGTAATGAGGGGGTCGCCGGTTCGAGTCCGGCTCAAAGCTTAAAGCCGGAATCCTTGTGTTTTGAGGGTTTCCGGCATTTTTATTCTAATTCTTCTCAGCATAATCCAGCTTTCCGGTCTCCTTGTCAAAATAGTACACCTTATCCGACAGCACTTCCTCCGGCTTCACGATCGCACTGTTCACCTCGATAAGCATCTTCTCCATGTCCCATGGAGAAATACCCAGGCTCTCTGGAAGAAGCAGCATCTCATGCACAGATGACGGGATGAGGTAGAAGTTCTCGCCAATCTGATCCGCAAAGTCAGAGAGCACGTGATCATACAGGACACAAGCCGCACCGTACTGCTTTCTCGTGTTCGTGAGTACGTAGAAAGGGTTGGACGGGTCATCTCTGTAGGTCTCTGGCAGCAGTTCACGGATAGGGTCGATCGTGTATGGCATGATCTTTCGAGCAGATTTGATCGAATCTCTAAAAATCTGTTCCTTCGAGACTTTCCACCCGCTGAGCTGGTCATTAGTGATCGTAAAAGTTACAAGTTCCTCGCTCTCGGAGCTTATCACATAAGTAAAGATCACAGCGAGATTTAAATACTCTGCGTAAGCCCTTTTTTCAAGCATTTCCTGATTATCCGCTAAGTTTATAAGCCTTGGGACTAAATGCTTCTTAGCCACCTGGTAATCAGAGAATTCGTCAAAGTCAAACGAGTCCTCATCAGTGTACCGGATAGCATCCTTTACATTCTCAACAATCTCTTCGAATGAAGAGCCGTTCGTGTACTTTTGGTAAAAATAATCGGGATAAATAACAGGAGAAAGTCTCCTGTTCGGAATCTGTAGAACGCATGCTTCCTTGGCACTGCCAGAAAGCCCTGCACTGGCAACATCATCTAAGCCGGGCTGCACTTCTGCGCCAAGCTCAACAGTCAGTGTGTCTAAAAGACGTGATCTGAAATCTTCGTAAGTCATATGCCTCCTGTCCCGGAGGCAGCGGTCTGGGAAACCTAAAATTTATTATATCATGCAGTCACAAAAAATTCTGTGAATTTTTTGTGACCGCATGGGACAGAGGGGACGGTTCTTTTTGTCCCAAAATCTGAAAATTCAGATTTTGGGACAAAAAGAACCGTCCCCGGTGTCCCCAAAAATGGGACAAAAAGAACCGTCCCTACTGTCCCACTTGTTCGGCGATGTAAAGGCGTGATGCGAAGTCTGTCATAACGCGGACTTTGTCGTTGTAGCCGGTGCCGATGAAGCCGGCTGGAAGATTGATGCCTGCATTCATAAGGAGCGAGCCGGAGACGGTCTCGTCTAAGACTTCGGTCTTCAGCTTTACGAATTTTGCTACGGCGCTCTCGGCTACTGAGCCCGACTTTAAGTGCACAGGTGACATTGTATTTATCATGCTGCCAAAGGTGCGGACGTCGATATCAGCAGGGATGTTGTAGACGTGGTACTTTTTGTCGGGATCAAGGCCTTTGAATTTCAGGTTCTCGTAGCGGAGTCCCGGCTTTACTTCCTTTATTACGATCATTCCTACGGCCTGCGTCTTATCCTTTGATGCAGTTACCCATTTGACTGAATTCTCCTCGTTGCTTACGCGGTAAAAATCACCGGTCTGAAGAGTGTGGCGGAGTTTTTTGTAGAGCTCATTTAAGGAAGCGAGCTCCCTGAAATCGTCCTTTGAGAGGTCATTCGGGTTTACTTCCATGCCGTAACTAGTAAAAGCTGCGACATTGAATCTCGAATCGAGGGGAGTTCTTCGAAGCGTCTGGTGGTTCGGGCAGTCGCTGACATGACCTGTAGACACGGAAAGCGGATAGCCGAACGAGAGTCCCTGCTGGATCGTAAGCCTCGAGATCGCGTCTGAATTGTCCGAGGCCCAGATCTGCGGAAAATACGACAGGATTCCCAGGTCAAATCTGTTGCCGCCAGAAGCGCAGCCCTCGAATAAAATATGTGGAAATTTTTTCACAAGGGAACTCATAATCTTGTAGAGTCCTAGGATATAGCGGTGGAAAAGCTCTCCACTGCTTCGCTCTTTAAGGTAAGGCGAGTAGACATCTGAAAAAATTCTGTTGTAGTCCCACTTTACGTAATTTATCTGAGCCGATGAAAAAATACCACTCATCGCATCGATCACAAATTTTACGACATCAGGGTTCGACAGGTCGAGAAGTCTCTGATTGCGGCCCTCTGAGTGCTCTTTTAGAGGGATTGCGATTGCCCAGTCCGGATGCGCACGGTAGAGGTCTGAGTCCACATTTACCATCTCTGGCTCGACCCAGATACCAAACATCAGGCCCATCTCGTGGATCCTGTCGGCAAGGTATGAGAGGCCGTGTGTGAGTTTCTTCGTGTTTACGGTCCAGTCTCCGAGAGATGTCTTGTCGTTGTCACGTTTTCCAAACCAGCCGTCATCCATTACGAAAAGTTCAGCTCCAAGCTCCTTTCCCTTCTTTGCAAAAGAGAGAAGTTTCTTCTCGTTTATATCAAAATATGAAGCTTCCCAGGAATTTAAAACGACAGGCTTGTCTCTCTTCGCCCACTCGCCGGTCAGGATATGGTCTCTGACGAAGTCGGCCATAATGACAGAAAGTGCCGAGTAGCCGCCATTTGTAAACGCAATAACAGACTCAGGAGCCGAGAAATCCTCACCCGGAGCGAGTGAAAAATCGAAATCGACCGGATTGATTCCTGTCAGTATTCTGGTCTTTCCGTATGTATTTACAGAGACACTTTCATAGTGATTTCCGCTGTAAATAAGGTTTGAGCCGATGCAGCGGCCATGCTCTTCTGTGCAGTCAGGATCTGAGACGATAAAATACGGATTTGCCCTGTTTGAGGAAGAGCCCACTACAGAAGATACGCTGAAATTTCCGGCACTTACTATAGTGTCATTTCTGTTCATCTCCCGGATCCAGGCGCCCGTAAATGTCGTGACCTTGTACCCGCTTCCGAAGACATCGAGCTGTCCGGAAAGCAGCCTTTTAAGTCGTACAGTAGAATCCGAGGCATTTTCGAATCTTGCGCTGCGCGCTATCACATCGCTGTCCGGATAAACCGAATAGAAAATGTGAAGCAGATAGCCGTTGTTTTTGTCAGTAAGTTTAAGCTCAAGTGTCTGTGCCTTGTCCTCATCGTTTTCCGACTTCTCATGCGAAGTCGGAAGGCCATCTATGATATTTTTTCCATCTGTAATGTCAAAAGATGAATATATAAAATCCAGAGTCGTGCTTCCATCGGATGAGACAGCCTCTACAAAGGGCTCTCTGATATCTCCTTTTCCGTACTCTCCTACGAGAAGGCGGACATCCTCCAGAGAATATTTGTTATTCTCTGGATTGTATTCGATTGAATCTCCGACAGAAAACTCATTTTTTTCAGAGAGGGAGAGAGCTTCCTCCGCCGAATCGAGCTGAATCGATGGTCCGTAGTAAGCTGTCTCGATCTGTCCCGACGGAAGTGTCAGAAAAACAAGAGTCGTGTGCGGGGTGTCGAGGACAAAGGCGGTTCTGTCACCTTTTAATACTCTTATCATTAATAATTAGCTCCTTTGAGGATTCCCTGGACCTTCTTCTCATTGTAGAAGTGAAGGATTACAGCTCCTGCGAGGCAGAATGCTACAGCTGCGAAGGCTGCGATACGGTATCCTAAACCTGTGGCAACTGAGATAGTTCCCAGAGAAGTGAAAAGAAGGATTGAAAGTGACTGTCCGAGCTTCATAGAGAAGGTACGGGCTGCGAAAAACATTCCGTCGTGGTTCTCGCCAGTAGTGATCGCGTCACTCTTTGCAATATCGGCAACGATCGTCTGTGGAATGATTCCAAGGATTGCCATTGGGAAAGCTGCGCAGACAACAACGAGGATTCCGCTTACGATTCCCGGAAGTCCGAACATTCCTGAAAGTCCTGTGATAAGGAATACGAGGCACATGCCGAGGAATGCGAAGAATACGAGTTTTTTCTTCTCAAAATGTCCCATCAGTTTATTTACAGGTACATAGCAGATAACAGAGAGAAGCGTCATTGCGATGTAGAGGATAGTAGAATATGCCTCAGGGAGCTTCATAAGGACTGTAACATAGTGCAGAAGTCCTGTCTGGAACATTGTGATTCCAACCCAGTAGCAGATATCGCTTGCTACGAAAATACGGAAGTTCTTGTTTGAAAAGCACTTTGCAAGTGAGGAGAAAGCATTGCCCTCTGTCGGCTTGACATCTACATATTCAGTCTCTTTTATCGTAAGGGCAGGTACCAGGCAGCAGACCATAGCGATAAGAGCAAGGACTATAAAGACTATTCTCATAGCCCAGACACGGCTTCCCACTGCAGGTGTAATGGCGCTCCAGATAGTTGGTGCGACATATCCAAGTGCAGAACCTAAGATAAATGTAAAAGAGATAGCTGTTGAAATATCGGCAAGTGTCTTCTCATCTCTTGAAAGTTCTGCAATAAGTGCGTTGTAAGGTGTGCAGTAGATCGTCATGAAAAGATAGAAAAGGAGCATCATGACAAGTACCCATATGCCGTTTATGATGCCGTTTGTGCCGAGCTTTGAAGCTACAGGATTTCCAGCCGTCGGGCAGATGTAGACCATAATAGTGATCAGCGCAAGAGGGATCGCTGCCCTCTTCATAAACGGGATACGGCGTCCTTTTGGATTTTTGCTCCTGTCGGAGAGATTTCCGATCCAGGGATCTGTAACAGCGTCAAATACACGGCCAATGGCATAGATACCGCCGATGATCGTAAATACTCCAAGGATCACACGTCCCTGAGGGATGAAATAGATCATACCCTCTTTTACTGAAACGTCATCCGGCTGGTAGAACGACTCGATAAAGTTCGTAAGGATGGCGCTCATCAGTGACCATCCCAGCTGACCAATGGCAAAAAGCCAGATGATCTTTTTTGTAATAGGTTTAAGCTCTTTTGTGCTTGACATTTTTATAACCTCCGGTTTTATTATTTCTGATTCGCGGCAGCCGCCAGCTTAACGCAGTTGTAGGCTCCGTCGTAAACTCCTATTGACTTGTTCTGCTCAATGCAGTGACACATGCTCTCGATGATATAAGGGTCTTTTATCATAAGGCCTATCATCTGCAGAACGTGTGGGATGTCCCTGATCTCATATGTTCCGTCTCCAAGCTCAGCAGAGTGGATAGCTGCCCACATCTCGTGCTTTCCGACCCTCCTGATGAAAAGCTTCGGGACCGGGTAAAATGCGAGCTCTGACGGCTTTGTGATAAGGCAGTCACAGGCTCTCATCAAAAGATTCGTGATGTATACGGCTTCGAAAATATTTTTATGGTAAAAAGCGTGTACACCTGTCATGTCTGCATCGAGCATGTCGTCTGCAAAGCCTGCTGCCTCGCGGAAATTCTCAAAGTGCTCAGCAGATACGTCCTTTAACCCGTCGACTTTCACAAGGAGCTCATCCCAGACATTTCTGTAATCTCCTACGTTTACGATCACGGATGCTCTGCCCTTCTTTACAGCCGGCATAAGGTACTTAAGGATCGCTTCAAAAATATCTGCCTGGGCCCCTGCGCCGCCGATACTAAGCATGAATCTGACAGGTTTCTTCCCGTGCAGGCGGTCGATCCTTCTCCTGCAGTCGGCTTCAATATTCCTTACGAGCTCATCGTCGATATAGTGTCCGGTATAGTAGAGCTCATTCCCTGGAATAGGGTTTAAGACCTTTTTGCCATAGAAGCCGTTTAATACTCTGTATCCAAGATAGGAGTTGTGGGTCTGTATCGTGTGAATGGCTCCCTCTGCAAGGTGCAGAGCCATCGGCCAGTTATCAGGTATCGCCTCAACGACATGTTTCATGCCGCCAGCCAGAGCCGACTGTGCAGGCCATGCGTGGGTGGCGATGACAGGGATATCTTTAGGAATGTTCTGGTAGACAGGAGCCAGGAGCTTCGAAGTCTCCCAGTCTGAGGCATTGTATGTCAGTTTTTTAAATAAATAGTAGTTGACAGGCTCCCAGACGAGCTTGTTAAAGACCGGATTCTTCGAAAGTCTCGAACCTAGTGAATACATGTCGTTCTGCTTTGTAATGATCTTAGTCGAGGCTGTCTTGGGAAATGAGTTAAGATCCAGCCAGTACGGCGTGTAGCCTAAGGCTCTTGCTGCGCTTGCCATAGCCATCGAGATGCGGTAGTGGCCGAATCCCATTCTGATATTCGATACGATGATCCCCTTTTCTGTATCAAACTGTGCTTCATTCTCACCTTCGAGGCGAATGTCCATGATTCCGAGATAGTCGTACAGTGATTTGTTCTTTCTGATGCGGATCTTATAGTCCACATCCTTGTCATCCGGGCAGCTCTTCTTAAATCCTTTTGCTGCTTTAAGAGACTTTCTCGCCTCGCCAGGTGTCAGCCTGTTTCCAAATATTTCTTCCACTTTTACTGTTCCTCCTTAATACCGTCGATAAGCATATCCGTAAGCTCTTTCAGTGCATCGTTATAGTGAATCGAAAGCTTCGAGAGCTCATCGGATGAGAGGAATTTCTCAACCGCTGCATCGTATACCAGCCTGAAAAGCTGTTTGTCCACCTTTTTGAAAACTCCTTCTTTAATCCCCTGATCTATAAGGAAAAATGTAGTATCCCAGCCGGATTCGAGCCTCTCCTCGATCCGTTTGAAGACAGCCGGGTACTTGTCCTGAAAAGTGTAGATCGCCGGAAAATCAACCTCAGAGTAGTTCTCCGGCATGACTGAGAGAACGCCCCTCAGCTTCTCCTCAGTGCTTAAATCCGGGTCATCTGTGATCTCCTGCTCTCTGGCTTTGATCTTGTCGAAAAAAAAGTCCACTTCTTCGAGGAACAGATGCTTCTTATCCCTTAGAACTGTGTATATGGTCTTCTTGCTTCTCTTCATCTCCTTCGCGAGGTCATCCATCGTGAACTTGATGCCCTTTTTCTTGTACACGGTCATGGTAGCTTCGAGTATTTCTTCTCTTAACATAGGTCCTCCGATAAACTCAAAAAAGAAAAAACGGAAACGGGAAACTAAAATTCCGTATCCCGTTTCCATTATGATAACAAAAAGTCCCCGGTTTGTCACCGGGGAATGTTGTACAAAAATAAGCTTATATTTTTGTGCACTTTTACTAAAAAAATGAGGCAGATCGATAAGCCGGGTTATGTCGTTGCATGGCCATCTATCCAGGACCTGTGTTGCCACAGGTCTCAAGCGACCTACCTGGAACAGGCGGGCAGCCTTATGTTCCTTTGCGGTCTTGCTTCGGATGGGGTTTACATGGCTTCCTGTGTCGCCACAGGAACGGTGGTCTCTTGAGCCGCCTTTCCACCCTTACCTGTCAAAAACAGGCGGTATATTTCTGTTGCACTGTCCCTGGAGTTACCTCCGCCGGCCGTTAGCCGGCATCCTGCCCTGTGAAGCCCGGACTTTCCTCCCGCACAGCCTTTCGGCTATATGTGCCAGCGGCCACGTGATCTACCTCAGTGAGAAGTATTCTACTACTTTTCAGACGTTAAAGCAACTTCCGCCTATAAATTCACGGATAAGCGAAGTGTTCGCGATATCATCCGCAGGCATCGGAAGGAAGTAGTCGAGGAGCTTCAGAAGTCTCTTGGCCTCTGTATACTGAGGGCTGTCCTGGCTTATAGCGTAAAGCTGCGGCTGCGCGTAGATCTTCAGCACTGCCATCTCATAAATAAGCGCTGAGTTAAACATCGCATCTGCTGACTCCTGGAACGGGAAAATATTCTTCATCTCGCCGCGGTGTACCGAGTCCCACATCGCAATAGTCTCCTCCGCCGTGGTCCCTCTTGTCCGTGCATCACGGACAATCCTTCTGATCAGACGGCCGTCTGTAGTCGACAGCGGATTGTGCTCATCGATAGAAAGCTGCGTCAATGCTGAAATATAGATCTTGTACTTTGACTCCTTGGGAAGCGTGTAGCTTAGCGCGTCATTTAATCCGTGAATGCCTTCTAGGACCAGGACGTCATTTTTTCCAAGCTGCATCGGAATGCCGTCGTTCGACCTCTTTCCGGCCGTAAAATCAAATATCGGAAGGATGACCTTTTCGCCATTTAAAAGCTTTGTCATGTCTTCATTGAAAAGCTCGATATCAAGTCCCTCGAGAGCCTCAAAGTCCTTCTGCCCGTTCTCATCGAGAGGCATCTGGTCACGATTCAGATAAAAATTGTCGAGGGAAATGGCGTGCGGAGTAAGTCCCCTGGCCTTAAGCTGGATCGAGAGTCTCCTTGAAAATGTGGTCTTTCCAGAAGATGACGGACCGGCTATCATAATAAACTTCTTGTTTCTGTCGGAAGCTATCTCCTGAGCCAGGGCTCCGATTCTCTCCTCCATAAAGGCTTCCTGCATCAGGACGATCTCCTTCGTTCTCCCGGCAGAGATAGCGTCATTTAAAGCACCGACTGTATCTATGTCCATGGCGCTGGCCCACTCTCTGGTCTTTTTCAAAGTGGCGAAAAGCTTCTTCGGAGGATTAAACTCAGCCACTTTACCATCTTTTCCAGGGAACTGCAGTACAAAGCCATCATCAAACGGGACGAGATTAAATGCCTTTATATACCTGGTCGAAGGAACCATGTACCCATAGAAATAGTCGTGGACTCCGTCTATCTCGTAGATATTCGTGTTCGAATTTGCCCTGTAGTGGAGAAGCTTCTGCTTGTCAGGCATCCCCTCCTCCAAAAACAGCTCGCAGGCCTCGAACGTCGGGTAGACTGACTTCGTGACAGGCAGATCCATATCTATAAGCTGCTTCATCCTTCTCTTCAGGTCAGTGAGAAGTTTTCTGGTGACCTTCTTTCCGCCGCCAAGCGTACAGTAGTATCCCTCGCCGAGCGAAAACTGGACGAAGACCGTAGGCTTTTCATCCGGAAAAATATCATGGAGCGCCTTGTGCATCACGAATACGATGCTTCTGCGAAGCGCCCTCTGTCCGTCCTTGTCATTTGAAGATAAAAATCTGACGACACTGTCGCTTTTCACCTGATGAGTCAGTTCTGTAAGCTTTCCATCGGCAAAAGCCAGAACGTAGTTGTCGCTCTTCTCTCCGTATATCTTCTTTGAGAGGTCCATAAGAGTCTGTCCTGCCGGGACCTCCCTCGGCTCGTCCTCTCCTTCTATCTTTACCTCGTAAAACTCTCTCACAAATAACCGCCTCCTCTGGATTTCATGCTCCTCAATTATTTTTCTCTTTAATAAAAATAATATCCCATTTCAATATTTTTTCAAGCTCTTTATAACGGTGATTTTCTTTGTCAATTCCCTGTAAAATCTGCGTTAAGGCTGCTATACGCTTTTTTATATACTCGATAAAGACCGGGTCCCTGTGTGAAATGAGGTACGGCCCGTACTCCATCGCAAGATCCTCATCGCATACATTCTCAGGAAGATCCCATCCGGACGCGTTGCCCTCCGGCTTTACCTTGATAAGAACATAGTATTTTCCTGCATCGAAAACAGCTCTCTCCTCGATCAGCGAAAAACCGTTTTCGTAAAGCCATACCCTTACCTTTTTTACATCCGACTGGGGTGAGAGGATAAGCTCTTTTGCGCTTCTCGCCTTCTCTATGCTTTTTTCAAGGATTGATATGATAAGAGAGCCGCCCATTCCACAGATAACTATCGAATCGACCGGCGCTTCAAGAGCTGTCAGGCCGTCTGAAAGAACTGTATGTATCTTCTCTTCGAGACCCGCTTCTTTAATATGCTCTTTCGCTCTCCCGAGCGGCCCCCTGTTCACATCGCAGGCATAGGCCTCTTCTGCACGGCCGCCAGAAACTAACGCAATAGATAAAAAAGCGTGATCGCAGCCCACGTCTGCGACCACGCTTCCACTAGTCACCATTTCACAGGCGGCGTCAAGCCGCCTCGATAACTTCACACTCATCACTCCAGGTAGTCCTTCAGCTTCTTGCTTCTGCTCGGGTGGCGGAGCTTTCTCAAGGCCTTGGCCTCGATCTGTCTGATACGCTCACGTGTGACATTAAACTCCTTGCCGACCTCCTCAAGAGTTCTGCTCCTGCCGTCTTCAAGTCCGAAACGCAGGATCAGGACTTTTTTCTCACGAGGAGTCAGTGTATCTAAAACTTCGTTGAGCTGCTCCTTCAGCAGTGTGAATGTAGCTGCATCTGCCGGTACCGGAACATTTTCATCCTGAATGAAATCTCCAAGGTGTGAATCTTCCTCTTCGCCGATAGGTGTCTCAAGTGAAACAGGCTCCTGGCTTATCTTTAAGATCTCTCTTACGCGGTCTACCGGCATATCCATCTCTTTCGCGATCTCCTCCGGGGTCGGCTCACGGCCTAACTCCTGGAGCAGCTGACGAGAAACGCGGATAAGCTTATTGATAGTCTCAACCATGTGGACCGGGATACGGATCGTACGCGCCTGATCTGCGATAGCCCTTGTGATGGCCTGACGGATCCACCATGTGGCGTATGTCGAGAACTTGTAGCCCTTCTTGTAGTCGAACTTCTCAACAGCCTTTATGAGTCCGAGATTTCCCTCCTGGATAAGGTCGAGGAAGAGCATTCCCCTGCCGACGTATCTCTTGGCGATCGATACAACGAGACGAAGGTTTGCCTCCGCGAGCTTCTTCTTTGCCGCGCTCTTCTCGGCCGGTGTGCCCGACTCGATCTGCTTTGCGAGAGCAGTCTCCTGATCAGCTGTAAGGAGAGGTACTTTTCCGATCTCCTTTAGGTACATGAGGTCGATATTGCTCATATCTACCTCTTCCTCATCTGTATCCGGGAAATCGTCCGGCTCAGGTACGTCATCGAGGTCTCCGGCGTCATCCGTGCGGAGCACTTCTATGGAGTTGTTCTCAAGAAAATCGAGTATCTTGTCGAACTGCTTGTCGTTTAAGTTCAGCTCTTTGAAATAATCTTTTATCTCGTCGTACTCTAAAACATTCTTCTTTTTCTTTGCAACATCGAGGATATCCTGAAGCTTCTTGGTGAAGAGAGCTTCCTTTGCTGCAGTAGTCGGCTCTTTTTTGGTCGACTTCTTCTTTGCAGCAGAAGACTTCTTTGTACTGGAAGCAGAAGACTTTTTCGCGGCAGTAGTCTTCTTAGCTGTCGTCTTCTTTTCAGTTGTCTCTGTCTGCTTTTTTTCAGCCATAAAAATTCTCCTTATGCGTTCGGAATATGCAGTTTGCTGATCTCCGAAAGTGATTCATTTTTCTGTCGTACAAGTTCAAAACGGGCCACGTCGGTCGCTTCAAGCGAATTCATCCGCTCATCGTATGCCTTCGCAACAACCCTCGAAAGGGTCTGGGTAAAGGCTCTGCCTCTTTCATCTTTCGGTGTCGCCTGAAGATCTCTCACATACTCGTGAAAAATACGTGACACGACGTTCTGATCCTCTATTTCGTCAAACGAATCTATGATAGCAGCGGGATTCATGATCCCGCTCTTTTGCATCTGATCGTACATCTCGTACGCTGTGCTTCTTAACACTCCCTCCTGAAAATCAGGTGGTTTTAAAAATTTAAATACGACCTCGAAGAGGTCCGGTCTGTAAGATACCCACGACAGCAAAAGACTCTGGCTCTTGTCAACAGTCCCTGCGGCAGGTCCCTTGCCGTGTGGCCTGACAGGATCCTGATTCCCCGCGCTGTAACGCGATCTGGCTCTTGCAGAAGTCTTTATAATCTCCTGTGCCGCCGTCTCCTTAACGAGGCTTCTCATGGCTTCTACAGGGATATTAAACTCCTTACAGACAGCATCGGTATAATTGTCTCTCTCGAGCTGTTCCTTAAAGCCGCAGAGCTTCTTCGCGATCTCCCGCTGGAACTCTGTCCGCATACCCGGGTCTGTCGTATCGTAGTTCTTCTGAAGCTGCCTTATCTCAAAGATAAAGAAGTTCTCAGCCTCATCTATCCTCTTCTGGTACTCGTTTGAACCGACAGCCTTTATAAATTCGTCCGGGTCCTTGTAAGGATCCATATGAATTATCCTCGGGGTGATGCCCTCTTTTCTAAACATCGGGATGGCCCTCAAAGCTGCCTTGATGCCTGCCCCGTCACTGTCATACGAGAGATACACATCCTTCGTAAAGCGGCTAATGACCGACACCTGACCGGTCGTAAGGGAAGTTCCAAGCGACGCCACCGCACAGTCAAAACCGCCCTGGTGGAGCGCTATAACATCCATATATCCCTCGCAGAGGATAAAATACCCTCTCCTCGATCTTCTCGCCAGAAAAAGTCCGTAGAGCGTATGGCTCTTGTCAAAAATCTCGGTCTCCGGAGAGTTCAGGTACTTCGGCTGTCCGTCTCCCATGACACGTCCGCCAAAGCCTATGACCTTCGAATACTGATCCATTATCGGAAACATAGCCCTGTTGAAGAACTTGTCCCGAACGCCACGCTCGTCAAACGTAAAAAGACCTGTATCTTTTAATATATCGTCCTTATAGCCCTTTTTCTTTAGATGTCTGTACAGATCATCTGAAAAAGCATCCGAGTAGCCGAGTCCGAAACTGATCATCGTCTTGTCTGACAGCCCGCGCTTTTTAAAATATGCGAGGCAGGCCTTTCCGTGGTCGCTGTGAAGGAGCGAATAGTAGTAATACGCTGCCTCCTTCTGTGCAGCGAGGAGCAGGTCACGTCTCTGCCTCCTCCTCTTCTGCTCCGGCGTATCCGCGCTCTCCTTTAAAGTGATGCCAGCCCTCTGTGCAAGTGCCCTGACAGCCTCCGGGAAGGACATGTGCAGGTAATTCTCATAAAACTGGTATACCGTCCCGCTCGCACCGCAGCCAAAGCAGTGGTACATCTGCCTCTGTGGATTCACAGAAAACGAAGGGCTTTTCTCACTGTGGAACGGGCAGAGTCCAAAATAGTTCGACCCGCTTTTCTTCAGAGGGACGTATTCGCCGATGACTTCTACAATGTCATTGGCACGTCTGACCTCTTCGATGGTGTTCTGATCATAATGACTCAATAACCGTCCACCTCCCAGGCCCTTGGTACGAAAAATTCCGAAAACTTCGTTCTGCAGTAGCTGTCAGTCATCCCGGCAATATAGTCGCAGATGATCCTCTCCTGCGTATCTCCGTTGCGCCCGATAGCATTGTAGTACTTCTCCGGCAGCGCATCCGGGTGATCGTTGTAATACTCAAATAATAGCTTTATCATCCTCTTGGCTTTGACTTCCTCGCCCTTCGCCTTCGGATTCTTGTAGACATTCCTGAACAAAAATGCCCTTAAGTCGTGCGATGCCTCGCGGATCTCATCCGACATCCTGATATCCGGGGAATCTATGCTCGTCATGACCACATCGTGGATCATAGTGTTAAGTCTCTCCTTGGCATTCATGCCGAGAGTGTTCCTGATCTCTTTCGGGATCTCCTCCTCAGTAATGATCTCGCCCCTTATCGCATCGTCTACATCTGCGTAGATATACGCAATTTTATCAGAAATTCGTACAACTGCCCCTTCCGGCGTATGAGGATGGCCTTCCGTCTGGTGGTTCCTGATGCCGTCACGGACCTCCCAGGTAAGATTTAGGCCCTGTCCGTCCTTCTCGAGTTTCTCGACGATGCGAACTGACTGCTCAGAATGTGAAAACCCGTCCTTCGCCACTGAATCAAGGACAGCTTCCCCCGCATGTCCAAAAGGCGTATGCCCTAAGTCATGGCCCAGTGCTATGGCCTCTATAAGCGATTCGTTAAGTCTCAGGGCCTTTCCTATGGTCCTGGCATTCTGCGCAACCTCGAGCGTATGAGACATGCGGGTCCTGTAATGGTCACCCATCGGATACAAAAAGACCTGAGTCTTGTTCATCAGCCTCCGGAACGACTTGCTGTGAAGTATCCTGTCCCTGTCTCTCTGAAACAGAGGCCTGATGTCGCACTGCTTCTCCTCTCTGTCCCTGCCCCTGGATTCGGTGTCCAGAGTCGCATACGGAGAAAGCTCCTCTTTCTCCATCTGCTCCAGCCTCTCTCTGATCAGCATAAGCATATCCCCTTTCGTTGTCCAAAAAGCCACCTTCAAAGAAAATAAGACAACAAAGGAGCGGATTATCTGAAAATAACCGCTCCTTTCCTTAAAAAATAATGCAGGAAAAGGGACTTGAACCCTCATGATATTGCTATCACAAGCACCTGAAGCTTGCGCGTCTGCCAATTCCGCCATTCCTGCTTCTGCTCCGTTCACACGGATACATCATATATTACTCTTTTTATGAAAACATGTCAAGCATTTTTTCTTAAGTAACTACCTCATGCACACGCCTCCGATGCCAGATCATATAAAAAACATCCGGCGCCTTTCGGCACCGGATGTCTCAAAAATCTATGCGGAAGAAGGGACTTGAACCCTCACGATATTGCTATCACAAGATCCTTAGTCTTGCTCGTCTGCCAGTTCCGACACTTCCGCAGCTATTAAATTCTGTCTCCGTTTTGATCTCTCTCGCGACGACTTCATTATAATATCAAAAGCCCTGTCGAATGTCAAGCCTTTTTTTCATTTTTTTATATTTTTTCAAAAAATCCTTATTTTTGGACTATTACAGCCAGCGCTTCTCAAACTGATCCTTCGGCAGCGGCTTGTCATAGAGGAATCCCTGGATCATATCGACATCCATATTCTTAAGGACGTCCTGCTGCTTCTCACGCTCGACTCCCTCGACTACTACGTTCAAGTCGACGGCATCAGCCAGCTGTGAGACCGAGCGCACGAAGGCATCCGAGTAGCTGTCAGAATCGATATCGTCTATAAAGCACTTGTCGATCTTTAACTCGTCAAGCGGAAGCTGCTTCATGTGTGAAAGCGACGAGTAGCCTGTTCCAAAATCGTCGAGCGCGAACCTGACTCCGAGCTCATGGATATCCTCCAGGACTCTTTTTATCTTGTCCATGTCATTTATAGCCATCCCCTCGGTAACTTCGAGGACAAGATTGTCCGGTTCTATGCCTGACACTTTAAGAGCATTCGCTATCGTATGCACAACATCGTTCTGGAGCAGCTGGAGGACTGAGAGGTTGACATTTACCTTGTACTCCGGGTGTCCAAACTCGTTCCAGTGGTGGCAGGTCCTGCAGGCCTCGATCAGCACGTGTTCTCCGATCGGGATAATAAGCCCTAAATACTCCGCCATCGGGATAAATTTTGATGGAGGCATAAAGCCGAGCTTGTGAGAATCCCAGCGCACCAGTGCCTCCGCGCCGCAGCATCTGCTCTCTCCGTTTGTGATATCGACAACAGGCTGATAGTACACGAGAAATTCCCTGCAGTCGTCTGCCACAGCCTCGCGCAGTGCCTTCTCGACATTAAGCCTGTCTGGCGGCATTTTTATCTCTACATCCGCAAAAATATCAGACTTATTCTTGCCCTTGGCCTTGGCTTCGTGCAGGGCAAAATCCGCCTTCGAGAGCAGACCGTCCTCCTCGTCACCATCCTGAGGGAAATTTACGGCGCCCATTCCAGCTGTACAGTAGTAGTCGTTTCCGTCCAGTGAAAACGGCTTTTCGAAACGGCTCTGGATCTTCTGCATCAGCTTTTTCATCTCTTCGATATCTGAAGAAGGAATAAGGATCGCGAACTCGTCTCCACCAACACGGTAGCACTGGGCCTCTTTTCTTACGATCTGCTGGATAGACCAGGCCGTCTTTTTCAAGAATTTGTCTGCAAGGACATGGCCAAGTCCGTCATTCAGCTCATTGAAATCGTCGAGGTCTAAAAGTATCAGAGACCCCATCCCCTGTCCGCGCTTTGCGTCATTTATGCATGTCTCAAAATCAGCGTGAAAACGGTGCCTGTTGTAAAGCCCGGTCAGATCGTCGATATCGGCCGACTCTGTGAGTTTCTTCTGATACTGCTTCTGTTTCGTGATGTCTGAGATCGCAAAGACTAAGACTTTAAGACCGCCGCGCTGGCTGGCTCTCGTCATATTTACCTGGTAAATATCTCCGGTGCCTGAAGCCGCGAACTCTCCTGTCATTTTATCCTGGTCCTCAGAAGGTCCGGGGATAAGGAACTGCCTTCTGAAAAGCTCGTCGTTTAATGAGTCTTCAAAAAGCTTTTTTGCAGCCTCGTTCATATACAGATCTTCCTTGGTCGACGCATCAAAAACAGCCACCGCCGAAGAAGAATTGTCAAATACCGTCCTTATAAAATCATCTGCTTCTGCTACAGCATTCGAAAGTCCGGCGAACTCAACTTTCGTCCGGAGGATTTCTCCCGCCTGGCGCACAAAACTGATCTCGTCGCTCTGCCAGGTCTTTTCAGAATCTTTCTTCAGGAAGCAAAGGTAGAGTCCGTCTTCAGTACTTCCAATGGACACGAAAATGCCGGCACTTATCCCGCACTTCGCAAAGAACTGCTTAAATTCATTTGAAATAATGGAATCTGAGGAGATGGTATAGGTCTTTCCATCCATGAATGGAATATCAGATACAGGCATACCATTAAGCGATCCAAGTGAAGCCGTTCCGGCACTCCCGGATTGCTTTATGATCTGCGCCACTCCACTATCTTCCTTTACGATAAGTGAGACATCCGGATCTACGCACAGCATCGACTGCTTTATGATATCGTCAGCCGCCCTGTCAAAGCTTACCTTGAAATTTATATCCTCTGTCAGCTTGGAAAGGGACTTAAACATCCGTCTCGATCTCTCGAGCCTTGAAATGTCATCGCGATTTTTCCTGATGTCGTCAGTCCTTTGTGAGAGTTCTTCTTTCAGATTGCAGTATGTGGTGAGACTCTCCGATAAGACTTTCGTAATCCTGTCGAACTGCGTATCATCAGTGCCATCTGTAAAAAGGAAGATCACAAATCTCACTTTTCCATCCGGATTGCGGATGGCAAGTCCCCTGATCTTCCCGTTCTCGCCGATCTGGATATCGCTTACATCTGCGACATCGTAATCGGCAAATGAAGACGCTGCATTTCTGAGCTCGTCTGCAGAAATCTGCGATCTCAAATATTTCTCCTGATCCGGGTCAGTAAAATATTCAAAAACGTTCTTACTGCCGCGTTGTAAAATACAGGCTGAAATCTGCTCGATCTCTAAGAATTCTCTCAGTGTGTCTGTTAAATCACTTATTATATCTGACATTGTGTTCTTTACTTTTCTACTTTCAATATAAAAATGCTGCGTCTCTCATCAAACGGCATCTCGTCAATAAATTCGATGTTTTTCGATCTCCTGGCCATGGCTTTTATCTCATTTCCCTCGGAAGTCAGATAAAAGGCCTTTCCGCCATCTCTTAAAATCTTCACACTCTCTTTCGCGAGCTTCTCGAAAAACTCCTGCCTGTCTGACTCTTCTTTTTCAAAGAGGTCAGGAAGCTCCGAGATTATCTCGTCGAAAGGCTCCTCTGTTTCAAAGGTAAAAGCCGATCTGTGGACGAAGTTTACTTTTCTGCCCTTGAGTGAGGCGTTCTCTCTGCCCGCTTCGATCGCATCCGCATTCGTATCGAGCGCAAACATCACCTTTGTCCGAAGCAGCTCGTCCCGCTCAAGCAGAAGGGTTCCGTTCCCCGCAAAGAGATCGCATACTCTCGCGTAGGAACTCAGGCAGTCATCTAACATGTAGGCCATAAGTGCCGCCTTTACAGGCTGCATCGATGTGGACAACCGGTTTCTGCAATAGACAAACCTCTGATCCGCATCAAGCGGCCGCATAAAGAGCATATAACCGCCTGACTTCTTCCTGTAAAAATGAAGTTCCGTATCATAAGGGGGTTCATTCAAGAACTTCCCGCCAGATGACCTTAAAAGCTCTCCTGTGAATCGCTTCACCTGCTTTTCGGCCCTGTCTCCAGTCTCATGGATACGCACTCTGACGGAAACGTTTCCATTATAAACTTTTTCTAAAAATGATGCAATAGCCGAATGACGGATTTCCTGACCTGTTTTTTCAGGTTCAAGTGTAAAAGCACCGGGGATGATATATTCAAGGTGGTCATAAATGCGAAGATCCCTGACACCTGCTATATCATTTGGATATAGCAGAACTCCCAGCGGAGAAAACCCTTTTTCGATTCCGCGTTCATTCAGTGCCTTTTTTAAAGTCTCATAGAAACGCCTCTGCGGCACCATCAGGACCATCGAGTCCTTTGGCACAGAAAATAAAGCTCTCTTCCTGGACTGGTTCGGAAGCAGCGCTGCAATCGCTTTCCTCTCAGCTAAGATATGCTTCATATCGGATTCTTCAAACCTGCCTGAGTCTATCTCCCTGAGGCGCTCCCGCAGCGCTTCAATCTCGTCTTCGGAGAGCTTTTCCTTCCCGCCGCCCACTGCAAGAGCTTTCAGGTAGCTCTCTCTTACAAAAAGTGTCGTCTCACTCCGGTATGCATCGATTAGCGCCGCCCTTGCGGCGTCATCCGAGGCCAGGGAGAGTTCTCCCAGAAGAAGTGCCGCCGATTTGCGGGACTTGGCGTCGTCCGCTTTAAGGCACCCCAGTATCGCTTCAAGAGCTTCCCTGTCATTTAATATAGTTTTCTTTACGCCCGCGTCTTCCTTCAATGTCTTTCTAATGGTCGAAAGTGTCTGGCGCAGATCAGTGTTATTTTTCAGATTGTCGAGCTGAGTTTTTAAATTTTCCATACAGGTATTTTAGCAAACTACTGCCAAAAAATCATCGTTTTTTATATTGGGTTCACTTGTTTTGGTAAAGTTGCACAAAAATCAGTCGTCATTTTTGTGAAATTTGTTGGATTGACTATTGCAAAAAAGGCTTCTCCGGATTATACTATAAGAGACTTAAGGAATGAACCCCTTCAAAGATTCCTTAAATCATTTCCCCTTTTATATTTTTATAACCCCCCTTTTTGAAAGCATCCTCCCCCGGGATGCTTCCTTTTTTTTGCCAAAAAACGCACTAGTAAAGGCACCGGAACCCCGGTGCCTTTTTTTAATCCTCGTCTTCAACCTCAGTCACATCGATAAAAGATCCCACAATGCCGCTTACATTTCCATCCTTGTCATATAAAGGAGACTTAAGGGCGACTATGTCTCTCTCCCTGCCCTGGATCAGGTTCTTGGTGCGGGCTGTCTTTGTCTTTTTCTCCGAAAGCACTTCCTCTTCAACCTTTTTGAAATGCTCAGGTTCCGGATGCCATCCCATATCCTCATCGGTCTTTCCGATGATCGCATCCTCTGAACTAAAGCCATAGGCGTCGAGAAACGCCTTGTTTGCCCCGAGAAATTTACGATCAATGTCCTTCCAGAAAATACCTGTCGGTATAGCATCTAAGATCTGCTTATATACAAAGTCCTGACCCGACGAATCTTCTTCCAATTTATGAAGCTTGTTGTAGATATTCGTCACGTCGGCATACGTCACATAGCGGAGTACTGCACGCTTTCTCTTCTGTGTCACAGATTTTCCGGCAAAATACTGAGTCTCGCCTTTAAGCGGCGTGTACCTGATCAGCGGTTTGAATCCATTGATGAAATAAGTGGCAAGCTCATCATACGTCAGGTTCATGGAATCGAGCATGTTGTCACTTGCCAGAATGACTCTGTCCATACCGTCAAGTACCTGAAAAATAACCAGCATCCCTGGGAACGCTGACAGGTACTTCTTTTCCTGTTTGTTAAAATGAAATTCTCCATCCATGTAATCGTTTCTCCTTCCACCTCACAAAAATGGACACTGTAAGGTTCTTACTCTGTAACCTTTATATGAAGCTCCTCAAGCTGTTTGTCCGTGACTTTGCCCGGAGCACCCATCATAAGATCTGCGGCATTTTTGTTCATAGGGAACGGTATAATCTCCCTTATAGAGTCCTCGGCTGCAAGAAGCATTACCATACGGTCGATTCCAGGAGCGATTCCCGCATGAGGAGGTGCTCCGTAGCTGAACGCATTGTAAAGTGCCGGGAACTTCTGCTTCACATCGTCCTCGGTAAGTCTTACGAGTTCGAAAGCCTTGACCATGATCTCAGGATCGTGGTTTCTGACAGCTCCAGATGAGAGCTCGACGCCGTTTACGACGAGATCGTACTGATCTGCCATTATCGTAAGAGGATCGATCTCGCCTCTCTCCGCCTTCTCAAGTGTCTCAAGGCCGCCCTTCGGCATTGAGAACGGATTGTGGCAGAACTCAAGCTCGCCTGACTCCTCGCCGATCTCATACATCGGGAAGTCTACGATCCATAAGAACTGGTACTGTTCTTTGTCCATATGTCCCGGAACTCTCTCACCAAATGTCTTTATAACTGAGCCCATAGTCTTCTGGGCCTGTGAAAGCTTTCCAGAGGAGAGAACAACGAGCGTGTTCTCTTTAAGTCCCAAAGCCTCCTTTATCCTGTCAGCCTGTGGCTTTACAAACTTGGCGATGCCGCCGGCGATCTCGCCATTCTCATCGACTCTGAACCAGTAAGGCTTGGCGCCGCTTATCACTTCTACATCGCAGCAGCCTTTGTCGATAAATTTTCTGCTCTCGTGGAAATCCGAGATCACGCAGGCCTTTACAGAAACACCCTCTGCGTCAAATGGTCCGAATCCGAGGCCTTTCATAAGCTCTGTTACGTCAGCAGCAGAGAGGTCAATACGAAGGTCCGGCTTGTCTGTGCCATATTTTTCAAGAGCTGTAAGATAAGGTATACGTACAAACGGAGCTTTTGTCGAACGGCTGTAGGTGCCAAATTTCTCAAAGACAGGCGGAAGAACATCCTCGCAAACCGCGAACACATCCTCCTGGGTGGCGAATGCCATCTCCATATCGAGCTGATAGAACTCGCCCGGCGATCTGTCTCCTCTGGCGTCCTCATCTCTGAAGCATGGAGCGATCTGGAAATATCTGTCGAATCCGCTCACCATAAGGAGCTGCTTGAACTGCTGCGGAGCCTGTGGAAGAGCGTAGAACTCGCCCGGATGCTTTCTGGCTGGTACGAGATAATCTCTCGCGCCCTCAGGTGATGAGGCTGTAAGGATCGGAGTCGTAACCTCCATAAATCCGTGATCGTACATAGCCTCACGCAGAGCCCTGATAACCTGGCTTCTTAAAATAATGTTGTTCTTCACCTCAGGATTTCTGAGGTCTAAGTATCTGTATTTAAGCCTTACGCTCTCATCAGCCTCACGGCTGTGGTTTATCTCGAACGGGAGTGAATCGTGGGAACATTTTCCAAGAACCTTGACAGACTCAGGTACTACTTCTATCTCTCCTGTAGGAAGCTTCGGGTTCTTTGAAGATCTCTCGCGAACGGTTCCTGTGACCTGAACAGTAGACTCCTTTGTGATGGCCTTGAATGTATTTACCATCTCCTCTGTGTCTGCAGTGATCTGTGTCACACCGTAAAAATCTCTCAAAACGATGAAAGAAAGTCCAGCTCCGACTTCCCTGTCATTTTCGAGCCAGCCGCAGAGCGTGACCTTTTTGCCGACATCTCCGATGCGCAGCTCTCCGCAGGTATTAGTTCTCGATTGTGTCATTGTAAAACTCCTTTATCTCAGTATAGCCAGAGTCTATAAGGCCCTGCTTCTGGAATTTTTTGTTCTTCTTCATCTTCTCAATAAGGACGACATCGCCCTTCGCACGAAGCTCGTTTGCCTCTTTAAAAACTGCCGGGAGCTTTGAACTGTCGAGCTTTCTGTCGATAAGGAAGGCTGTCTTCGTCTTCTTTGTCGGAACCTCGAAATCGTGCTCTAAGAGAAGCATAATAATACGCTCAAATCCGATTGAGAAACCGCAGGCCGGTACATCGTGCCCCGCAAAGCGGCCGACCATGTGATCGTATCTGCCGCCGCCACCGCAGCTTCCGCCGAACTCAGGGATAGCTATCTCAAAAATAGTGCCGGTGTAATAGCCCATGCCACGAACCAGTGTCGGATCGAATACCAGCTTGAAATCAGCGGTCTTGCAGGTATTTACGTTCTCTGCGATTTCTTTCATATTGGATGCTACCGATGGGTCGAGCTTGTTGCCAAGGATAGACACCAATGTATCAATTCCATCCTTTACCTCAGTTTTTCCCTGAAGCTCGTTAAAAATATTGAGATATTTTTCAACAGAGGCAGCATCAAAGCCCTCTTCGATAAGCTCATCCTTTACGCCGTCCATTCCGATCTTGTCCATCTTGTCGAGAGTGATGAAGAGCTCGTCGTATCTGTCCTCATCAAAGCCGCAGTAATCAGCCATGGCCTTTAAGATTCTTCTCTCGTTGATCCTGATCTCAAAACCCTTGAAACCGATTCGGTCAAGGCAGGTCGTAGTCGCGAGGATAAGTTCGATCTCAGCCAGATCAGAAGGCTCTCCCAGAATATCGATATCGCATTGTGTGAACTGTCTGTATCTGCCTCTCTGCGGCCTGTCCGCTCTCCAGACGTTTCCGATCTGAAGTGCCTTGAAAGGCTGCGGGAGGTCGTTCTCGTTGTTTGCGTAGAATCTCGAGAGTGGAAGCGTCAGATCATAGCGGAGTCCTAAGTCTGAGACATCGAGATCATTCTTCGCGTCCTCGAGGTGAAGCTTTTCACCGCGCTTTAACACTTTAAAAATAAGCTTCTCGTTCTCGCCGCCCTGGTTGCTTGTCAGGTTCCTGATGTCCTCCATGCACGGCGTCTCGATAGGAGTAAATCCAAAGCTTCTGTATGTATCCTTGATGATACCGGTCACATAGTCCCTGATCTCCATCTCACGAGGGAGAATATCTTTCATTCCGTTGACCGGCTTTTTCTTTAATGCCATTCTTACCTCTCAATCCAATCCTGCCACTCTTTGATAACAGAGTCGTCGTCAAAATAGTTTATCCTCATGACTTTCTGCATCTCGTGCAGCGTCTCGTTTGTCTCTGCAACCGCGTGAGCTGTGCCTGCCTTAAGTATATCATAAACGTCCGGGATTTTCTTCTCCCATTCGTGTCTGCTCTCGCGGATCGGGTCTAGTATACGGTTTAAAACCTTGATCAGAAGCTTCTTGCACTTGACGTCGCCAAGTCCGCCCTTCCTGTAGTGTTCCTTCATCTCATCGAGGTTCGCGTAGTCTGTGCCCTCGAAGTCCTGATCGGTGCTGAACGCATCGAGATAAGTAAATACGCAGTTGCCCTCGACATGACCTGGATCGGCGATATTGAGGTGAGCCGGGTCTGTGTACATGCTCATGACTTTCTTTTTAAGAGTTGCAGCATCATCTGATAAGAAGATAGCATTTCCAAGCGACTTGCTCATCTTCTCTTTGCCATCGATTCCAGGAAGTCTAAGAGCCGCCTTTGAATCCGGAAGCATTATCTTAGGCTCTACAAGAACTTCGCCGTAGGTCATATTAAATCTTCTTACGATCTCTCTGGCCTGCTCAAGCATAGGCTCCTGATCTTCGCCCGCTGGAACGCAGTTGGCCTTGAAAGCAGTGATATCGGCAGTCTGTGAAACGGGATATGTGAAAAATCCCGCAGGAAGTCCATCGCTTCCGGCTTTATCGAAACCACGGAGATGGATTTCGTTCTTTATAGTAGGATTTCTCGAAAGGCGCTCAGTGGTTACCATGTTCATATAGTAGAAAGTCATGGCGTGAAGAGCCGGGATCTGCGACTGTACGCAGATATTCGTCTTATCCGGATCAATGCCTACCGAAAGATAGTCTAAAGCGACCTCTATCATGTTGTCACGGATCTTCTGAGGGTTGTCAGCATTATCCGTAAGTGCCTGGTCATCAGCTACGAGAATATTTATCTCGTCAAATTTGCCGCTGTTCTGCAGCTCGACTCTTCTGCGAAGTGATCCCACATAGTGGCCTAAATGCAGCTTTCCCGTAGGTCTGTCCCCGGTCAGGATAATGTTTTTATTCTTCTTGTCTGCCAAAATTTGCCTCCTCGGTTATCTTCTTAAAAATCATCGCCGTCATCGGCTCCGATTCGATTTTTTCATCAGCTAAAACCGGCTCGTCCTCTGTCCAGTAGTCCGATCTGTCTCCATCGACACAGAGCTGCCACTTTCCCGATGGCAGAGCCATAAGCTGCGAAAGATTCGAGCCATTGAAGATCATAAGGATCTCTCCGCTTTCGTCTCCGCCCTGAACGAGCACGAGGCCATCCGGAAGCGAATCACAAGATCCGCCTGTGACTCTGAAATCCTCTGCTAACGCAGCATCTTTTCTGTTAAGGAGCGGCAGGGACCGCCTTAATCCTATAAGTCCCTTGTAATATTCTATAAGGTCCGAGTGCCTGTAGAGCTCGTCCCACTTGATGGCATTCTCCTCGATCGAAGCGTTGTACGAATTTTCATCACCGTTCTTCGATCTCGCGCCTTCTTCGCCCGACAGGAAAAATACCCTGCCCGGACTCATCAGATAAATTGCGGCGCAGAGCCTGTTCTGGGCAAGCCTCTTCTTCTCCGGATCCCCGGTCGGCTTAAGCCAGTTCACTTCCGAGAGCTTGTCCCAAAGTGTCAGATTGTCATGGCAGGAGACATATGTAATGCTCTGTCCCGGATTCTGGACCGGAAAATCTTTCCCGCCAATTGTAGAGAGGATACCCTTCACAAGCTTAGAAGCATCCTTATCACCATCGGCAAAACCCGGCTCATGCTTTTCAAAGACAGAACCCTTTACCGAATCCCTGATACAGTCGTTAAACATACCGATCTCAGGATCAAGCTCTTTAAAATGAGCCTTGTCTGATGGGTGAGCCTTTCCCTCGAGACTGGAGTTGTCAGCTCCCCACGGCTCGCCGTAGACAAGCTTCTCGCCACTGCCGTATATCTCGTCGAGAGAAGCCTGGATATCGTTCATAAGATCCGTATCGAGAAGTCCCATCAGATCAAATCTGAATCCGTCCATATGGTATTCGCTGGCCCAGTAGAGCACTGAATCCTTTATGAAACGATGTGCCATATACATCTCCGATGCGAAATCATTTCCGCAGCCCGAGCCGTTCGCAGGCTTTCCGTCCTTGTCAATGCGATAATAATACCACGGTACGGTCTTCTGGAATGAAGAATCCTCGAGACTGTATGTGTGATTGTAGACGACATCCATTATGACACGGAAACCAGCCTTGTGAATGGCCATAATCGCGCTCTTCAGTTCTCTTATCCTGACATCGCCCTCGTACGGGTCGCTCGAATAGCTTCCCTCAGGGCAGTTGTAATTCACCGGGTCATAGCCCCAGTTAAAAGGTTCTCCGTTCTTCGAGCCTTTGAGGTCAAATGCGAACGAATCAGCCTCATTCACGCTTCCGTAATCAAAAACAGGCATCAGCTGGATATGTGTGACTCCCAGATTCTTCAAATATGAAAGCCCGGTCCGAAAAGACTTGTCATCTCCGTTGAGATACGTCTTATTTTTCGTAAAAGCGAGGTATCTGCCTCTTACATCATCCGGGAATCCTCCGGACTTATCCCACGAAAAATCCTTGACATGAACTTCGCTGATGACAGTCTCGTCTGTCTTTGCAGGAGGTTTGTCCGCTTCCCAGCCCTCAGGGTCAGTCGTGCGAAGGTCGATAACCATGCTTCGCATTCCGTTCGAACCGCAGGCCTTAGCGTACGGGTCAGGCGTGGTCACTGTCTTGTCTTCGTGTTCGATCTCAAAGTCATAGTAAGTGCCGGACAGGTTCTTTCTCGTGTGAAGGGTAAAGACGCCGTTCTTCCCGGGCTGCATACGATAGACCATGACCGGAACATCGATATCTGTGCCATCCTCTTCCTGCGAACCATGTGAAAAGAATCTCAGCGAAACATTCACAGCGCACGGGCTCCAGACAGTAAACGTCGTACCGCGCTCATCCGCGAAAGCACCGAGCTGTCCATCATAATCGTATTTTGATGAAAAAGAACTACTTAGATAAAAATCTTTCCATTCTCTTGGTGTACGAGTCATTATCTGTACTCCCTTATATAATGGTCTTCCAGACAGCCAGCCCTTACAAGGTTATTGTAGCCTTCGTTCCTGAAAGCCTTTATCGACTTCTTAGGCCTCGTCTCATAATCGCCGTAAATATAAAGAGTCGTATCTGTATCCGGGATCCTGTTGTGGACGACCTTGATGTTGTTCAGCGGAATATTTATGGCATCAGGAACATGGTCTTTCTTGAATACCTCCTTGTCCCTGATATCCACGAGGGCGGTCTTCGTTGTCGTCCTCGTGATATTTATGGCCTGATTAAGTGTTATTTCCTTAGTTCTATTTCTTGAAAAAATACTCATAGCATAGTAAAAGGGCGCCCAGAGCGCCCTCAACTTTAATCTCTATAAATCAGTCAGTCTTTGTCTTATCCGGTCTAGAACCCTCTCAGGGACTGTGCCGTCCTGATACAGGTCACGAAACAGGCTCTCTGAATCAAGCAGTGCTGTAACATCGAGCCAGCCTCCATTCCGAAATTCCTCGTCGAAAATACCAAACACTTTCCTGTCTGAAAGCAGATCCTTCAGAGGAACATTCTCATACTGCATTTAATCGATCTCCATTTCAGACTCTCTTCAGATACTCTCCTGTACGGGTATCGATCTGAAGCTTATCTCCTGTATTTACGAAAAGAGGTACCTGAACCTCTGCACCTGTCTCAACAGTAGCCGGCTTCGTAGCTCCAGTAGCTGTGTTACCCTTAAGTCCAGGCTCAGTCTGTGTGACTTCGAGCTCAACGAAAAGAGGAGGTTCTACGGCGAATACGTCTCCATTGTGAGAGCAGATCTTAACCATCTCGTTCTCTTTGACGAACTTCAGAGAATCTCCGATCTCTTCCTTAGGGATAGAAACCTGATCGTATGTCTCTGTATCCATGAAATAGTACAGATCACCGTCATTGTAAAGGTACTGCATATCTCTTCTGTCGATATGAGCCTGTGGGAACTTCTCTGTAGGACGGAACGATGTCTCGATGACTCCGCCATTCTTTATATCCTTAAGCTTGGTACGAACGAAAGCTGCACCCTTTCCAGGCTTAACGTGCTGGAATTCAATAATCTGGTAAACCCCGTTGTCGTACTCAATAGTAACGCCGTTTTTAAAATCGCCGGCTGAAATCATATAAAAAACCTCCTTGCGTCTTTTCAAAAATTACCCATATATTTTACATTATAGTATCACTAATTGCAAGAGAAAAAAATTGCAAAAAAATCGCCGTCAAAGACGGCGATCGTAGAATTTAAAGACTGAAATTCTCTTCCGGGCGAACAGAAGCAGTGGTCTGCTTCGTGAGATTCTGGTACTGTCCCATCAGTTCGTCCTTTCTGAGCTGGCCTAAAGTACCAACTGCATCGAGGTCTGAGAGATCCTGTCCGCTTAAATCGAAAGTCTTGTTCGGGTCATAGAGCTTGGCGTAATCGTAAGCACCAAATGACTCCTCCTGCTTCTTCGACTGAGCAGCATTCGACTCAGTATTCTGTCTGGCAGTGACCTTAGAGTTGTCCGAATAGGCGTTCGTAACAGCTGCAATATCGTCATCTACCGGCTTCTGTCTTCTGATGGCGTTGAATTCCTGCGCCCTGATATGTGATGTATTTGAAACAGCTGATATGTTCATGTCTATCGCCTCACTTAAATTCTCTCTCCTTCACTCTCTATATCGGCAGATATCGAAAAAATTAATGTTTTTTTCAAAAAACAAATCACATTACTTCTCGTTTATCATCTTTTTCAGCTCATTCATGAACGTATTCGCATCCTTGAACTCGCGGTAAACAGAAGCAAAACGAACATAAGCTACCTGGTCGACATTTCTCAGCTTGTCCATGACGATCTCGCCGATCAGTGAGCTTTCGATCTCCTTTTCCTCTCTTGAGAAAATATCCCGCTCGATCTCATTTATCATCTTCGTGATCTGCATCGCTGACACAGGTCTCTTGTAGCAGGCTGCAAGGATACCCTTCTCGATCTTTGTCCTGTCGTACTGCTCGCGACCGCGGTCTTTCTTTATCACAATAAGCGGGATAGTCTCCACCTTCTCGTAAGTCGTAAAGCGCTTGTTGCAGTCGTCACAGTGGCGGCGTCTTCTGATAGAAGTATTATCATCAGCAGGTCTCGAATCTATGACTCTGTTATTATCTGATCCACAATATGGGCACTTCATTTTTCTACTCCTTCTTTCTGTTACAAGAAAGCTTTTAAGGAAGTCCTTTTCTCTAAATTCGAGCTTCGTTTTCACTCGCTCTCATTAATCTCAAAGAACGGCCTCGCATGCAGTTAGAACTTCGCATGCAATTCGAACTTCGTCTTCAGTTCGAACTTCGTCTTCAATTCGAACTTCGTCTTCAGCTCGTTCTCATCTACATGATGACGGTCATACGTTAAATCTGAAGAGAATAACGTCTCCATCCTGTACAACGTAGTCTTTTCCTTCAGTACGGACAAGCCCCTTCTCTCTGGCTGCTGCCACAGAACCACACTTCACTAGGTCTTCATAGGAAACGGTCTCAGCGCATATAAATCCTCTCTCGAAATCTGTGTGGATCTTTCCTGCTGCCTGCGGAGCCTTCGTGCCTTTCTTTATAGTCCAGGCTCTGGTCTCATCCTCTCCAGTAGTCAAAAATGAGATAAGTCCAAGTAGAGAATAGGATTCTTTAACTAATTTGTCAAGTCCTGACTCCTTTAATCCCAGGTCAGCGAGGAATTCCCTCTTCTCCTCAGGATCGTCGAGGTCCGAAATCTCCTGCTCTATCTCAGCACTTACAACGAAGACTTCTGAGCCATCGTTCTTTGCGCACTCTCTTACAGCCTGAACCTGGGCATTTGATGCTCCATCGTCTGCGAGGTCGTCCTCTGCGACATTTGCGGCATAGATCGTAGGCTTTGCGGTCAGGAGGTTGTAGCCCTTCATAATGGCTTCCTCATCTTCATTCTCACACTCAAAAGCCTTTGCCATATTGCCATTCTCGAGGAATGGTCTGAGCCGCTCGATAAGAGCGACCTCCGGTCTTAAAGACTTGTCCATATTCGACTGCTTCTTGATCTTCTGATAACGGCGGTCGAGAACTTCCATATCTGCAAAGAGCAGCTCGAAGTTTATCGTCTCGATATCTCTCTTCGCATCGATATTTCCATCAACATGGACTATATTTGAATCCTCGAAGCAGCGTACAACGTGAATAATGGCATCGCACTCACGGATATTTGCGAGGAACTGGTTTCCAAGGCCCTCTCCCTTGCTGGCGCCCTTTACGAGTCCAGCGATATCTACGAATTCAATGACCGCAGGTATAGTTTTCTTACTGTGGTTCATCTCAGTGAGTTTCTCAATTCTCTCATCAGGGACGTTTACAACTCCGACATTCGGGTCGATCGTGGCAAATGGGTAATTGGCCGCAAGTGCCCCGGCTCTGGTCAGTGAATTAAAAAGTGTGCTCTTGCCTACGTTTGGGAGGCCGACGATTCCCAGTTTCATAGATTTATATATCTCCTTAAAAAACTTTGTTTTATGAGCTACAAGCAGTGTTTTGAATTGATAACTCACTTCTTCACGCTTAACAGCTTCCTATAAAGTGAAAACTTTCCAAAAAATCAGCACGTAATATTATACACTAATCATGGGGCTTTTGCAATGTTGCTTCACCTTAAGGGAAAGTAAACTTATTTTTTTAATTTACACCATTATACAGACTTTATCGGAATTATGAATCCCTCTTAACAGTGCCTGGCACCAACGTGGTCAACCTAAGCCAGAAAGCCCGTAAATTGCGGCTTTCCTGGCTTTTTTTCATGCGCAGATTTCTGCAAAATTATCACAAAAAACACTTGACATAAAGCTCCA
>Ga0214927_100026_pt1 | contig 174007 bp, 152 predicted proteins | sample Stichaenrichm16X_FD_168612 | JGI IMG/M metagenome (GOLD analysis project Ga0214927, IMG submission 168612) | Xylose enriched microbial communities from anaerobic bioreactor in Madison, Wisconsin, United States - 16X | ecosystem: Engineered > Bioreactor > Anaerobic > Unclassified | place: USA... | reverse complement strand
ATAAGCAAGAATAAACCAGCCCGAAAGGGCTGGAATTTTTGAAACTTAGAGAACCTGAAGAAGGTCAAAATTTAATAGTAACGCGTCAAGAATTTTTTTTGAAGGTGACGGGTTATCTACCATTTACGTTTTAATGATTCATCCTGCAGCTTGTCTATGACAGCAAGCCATCTGCCACACTGATAGCCGATGCTATCGTTATCTGGCGTTAGTTCTTTTTCCATTTCGTATCCTCCATTTCTTAACAAATATATTTTTTCCAGTTCCAAAATACAAACAGCATTCACTTCACTTATATGTTTATCCAAAGAAATATTAGCATCAGGATTAAAACCTATAAATTTGGTGTATTGCTCAGTTGCTAGTTTAAAAAAACGTTCGGGTATCTGACCTCCTGCATAAACAGCTTTTAGAAGTGCGGATTTTTCCTTTCGAAACATAGTATACTTTCCATCTTTTCCTCCGTCCTTACTATTAAGCTTCAATGCATACAGTACTTCAAAAATATTTTTAATTATCCTATCATAATAGACACTAGACTTTTTCTCTTTATCAAAGTATGACGACTCAATTGCACTGTCCTCATACCATTTATTAAGATTCTGATATAAAGCTCTATACGTGTCGCTGTATTCATTCTCGAACAGCATTCTTCCCTTACTCGGAAATGAAATACCCACTAAGTGATACTTATAATCACTTTTAAACGTCTCAGGAATCTGGCCTGTTTCAGCAGCTGTTAGAAGTTCTTTATACTCTTTGCTTTTTATTCTGTTTTCCTGAGCTTCTGCCTGTAAATCTTTGGTAGACTTTTTTCCCGGTTTCTTTTTTTGCCATCTCGAAACCATCGTTTTTATCACATCGTTTTTTATTTTTGAATCATACCACCAGCAAATGCCAAAATCAGGATTATACTGGTCTGCTTCATTTAAAACAAAATCCAATCCACTTACAATAGTATTTGCTTCAGACTCACTCATGGGACAGTCTAATTCAGATCCATAGGACTTTGTTGCAGCTAACTGTGAATCTCCAGGGCCTCTCATTGAGCTTGAAAAAATAGGTATTCCTGATCCCGCCTTTCCACCAACCAGCTGAGGGTATTTGCCTGAAATCGGGACAATATCTTTACCAGTTACTTCAGAAAAATATTTACCAGTTGTTTCATTTTTCGATTCACTTAATCCAGCCTTCTGTTTGTACCAGTCAAGCCATGATAAGTCTGTTTCCACATTTTTTGTTCCTACACGAAAAGATATGTTGTCAGAAGATATCTTTATTGATGAACTCGCCAGCTCAGAAAGAACTTTATCGCGAATTATCTCATCAGAATCATATTGGTCAAAAAAGTCTGCAATCGGTTTTAGGATACCTACTCCTTCTTCTCTTCCTATCTGTATTTGTTTGACAAAGTTATTGTGTTTTGGAATATACTTTTTTTCCTCTTTATCCTTGTCTTTTTTGTCCTTTGAAAGCACAGAAGAATACAACACTACTATTGCATAATCTATCAAAAACTGTGCCGAAGAGTTTCCTGTAAAACCTTTTAATTGAAAAGGCTTGTCAGGGCAAAGCGTTTTCTCCTCACTATCAGATACAGATATTCTCTGATAATTTCCTGCTTCATCTAATACAATGTGAGCCTTGATCAATTTTTTTCTAAATCCCGGTGTAGGCTCAAGTCCGAAATTTACAGCCAAATCATAAAACGACTTATACATTACTCCTCCTTCTGTCTGATCTGCTTAAATACTTCCAAACTGTCATAATCCGGTATTTTTACAATTCCATTTATCATATACGCGTGAAAATATGACGGAGCATACGATTCAGAATTGTTCTCAGCTTTCTTAATTGATGTCACAATTGGGGTATGTCTATGCTGATCAAATATATCATACAGCACTATCCCTAAGTCCCTGCTTTCCTGTATTGGCGTTCTGCTATCATCCGGCTCATCAAAAAAACACATGTATTCTTTCGAACCAAAATACGGTTGATAAAAGCATTTGCCTTTCTTCAATCGTCTTTCAAAATGACCGTAAAACTTTTCTTCAGCTTTATCATCTTTTTCTTTATATTCAGCTGTAGGTATCATTCGGGCATGTACCCGATAATAGACATCCTTCAGCATATATGAATATCTCTGTGTTCTTTCAGCATCTACATCGATAGAATCTAATTTTTTCGCATCGGCCTTTACTTTTACCTCATTTCTCATAAAAGTTAGAGTATTGATTGGATTCATAACATCAATCTCTGTAACCTGATATCTGAACTCTACCGGCTTACATAGTATCGCTTCTAATATGCCTCTGACTGCTGACGGCGTAGGAATGTCATAAGTGCTCCTTTCCACCTTTGATTCTGTCCGGGTAAACAGAGCAAAATCTCCCCAGACATCCAATACGATTTCACGATTTCCATTCTCATCTGAAACTATCAAAATACAAAACCTCCTTCTTTTTCTTCTTTGATTAATCCTTCCTTTAGATCGTATATATCAACGTCCTCAACTATATACCAGTTAATTCCTATTTCATTGCCTGTGTCGCTGCTTTTAGCTGATAACCGTCTGCAATGCCTGCCTAAATATTCATGTATTTTTTTATTACCATATAATCTCACTGTCATAACCCTTGATTCCTTCATCTCTGATTTGGTTATGCAATAATTTTGGAAGGAAAGCTGCTGATGTATCTGCTCAAATTCCTTTCTTTTATATGGAACAATAACATTCAGCTCTTCATTATCCTCTATCAGTTTATAATTCTCATACAGTTTATGAGTATCCAGCTCTTCTATCGCTTCAGTAATCTCACTTTTATCCGAATTTTCTTCTGCATCCCCTGAATATATCTCTCTATAATAATCAGTTATTAAACTATTATCGTTTGTATCTAGTCCAGATTTTTCTATGATATTTCTGGTAACAAAGCTTTCATTTCTATATGTGATTCCCGGATAGCCATTTTTACCATTATCCTCCAGTACAAATACATGAAATTTTCCAATAGTGTTTCCGTTTCTGTTAATACGTCCTGCCGTCTGAATGATTGATGGAAGCGGCGCACACTCCCTCATCCCTACCGGAAAATCAAGGTCTACACCTGCCTCGATACACTGTGTAGCAGACACAAAACAGCTGAGTCCTTTTGAAATCCGTTCCCTTATAGCCCTTATGGTATCTGATTTATGCTCAGAACAGAGCGCAGATGAAAGAAGGAAACAATTCTCCTCACCATACTTTTCTTTAAGCAGTTTAAACATTTTAAGTGCTTTTCCAGTCGTATTGAATACAAATAACTGCTGATCTAAATCATATATATCTGCCAGCTCCTCATATGTAGAAGGCTTTTTAACCTCTGATGAAACTATCAGCTTTCTGATTTTTCCATATTCTTTATAAAGGTCATGAACATTCGGTATTATCTCCGTAAAACATAAATCATTCAAATTGCTTCTTAATCTATAGTCAGGCTGAGTAGCTGTAGACAAAAGAACTGTAGTATTAAAATACTCAGGCAAAGCTTCGAGAGACTTCATAGTCACATCCAACAGATAAGAAGGAAGTGTCTGTGCCTCATCAAATACTATGACAGAATTGGAAATATTGTGAAGCTTTCTTTCCTTTGGAGCTGCTCCACCACAAAGTGTCTCAAAAAAACTGACTGACGTAGTTACGATAATCGGATAGTCCCACCTGTCTGAATAAAGCTTGATTTCTTCTGGTATTTCTGACTGACTGTCCTGTTCCAGACAATTTTCCTTCCCAAAAATATCACAGTACTCAGAGGCATTCTGTTCTATAATAGACAAGTATGGAAGAACTACAAATATCCGTTTCTGACCATTTCGTTTTGCCTGCTCCAAAGCAAACTTGATAAGAGCATGGGTCTTTCCTGTTCCTGTAGGAGCCGTAAGAGTATATAGTCCTGTCGGCAATTCACTGCCAGCTTTAGCACAGCTGCTATATACTTTATCTCTTAAACCATTCAGGCCTGAATCTGACCTGCCATAACCCTTATAATCTCGGTAATCATCAAGTTTTTTTAAGAGATCATTTGGATTAAGTTTCTTTTCTTCTTTATAAGCACTGTAATCGATGTCGTCATAAAATGCCGCTGTAGATGAATAATCTGCATCTACAAGACACGAATATATCATTCTCTCATATAGCATTTTCGCCTCTGGCAACATCTCATCAGAATTTGGAAGTTTTTTTCCTGAAATGATTTTGATCAGATTATTCTCTCTCACATAGTCTGTTATCTGATTCAGCTCTTTCTCACTGGCGAGAGCGTTTTCTTTATGATTATCAGTAATGGTTTTCTTTTCTGAAAAGTCCGGGTAAGCCATGTATTCTTCATCATCCAGCGCTCTATCAGTGAGCTCACCATGAAGATCACTATGGTGGCTTTGAATAGAATTGCATATTATCTGAGCAAAAAATGGGTCGTTTATAATCTCTTCATCACCATAACTGGCAGTATTCCAGTAATATTCTGCCCCAACAGCAGAATGGTCTATGCCATGCACGATTCCAGCTAAAACTCCCTGGAATTTTTCCGTATGCTTTCCCAGATCATGCAGCAATCCAGCCTGCTCTGCTATCTCGCTTCCACCAAATGACGATGCGAAGAAAGAAGCAAGATCACCTGTATTTTTCAGATGATCTATCAGGTATTCATTTTTATCTGCTCTTGTATGTGAAAAATACTCCATAACCCCTCCATTAACAAGATAACCATGTTCAAAGACAACATTTTGTCTTGCTCTTTTCTGGCCATGATAAAGTCCGTATAATGGTGCAAATTCCAAAATTGAAAAGAGCCATTGGCTCAACCTTTTAGTATAATGTAAATCGACGAAAATAAACAATGTAGCTAGAAGGAGGAATCAATGGCTCAACTCAATATTACAATAAATCAGGAAAAAATTCTACAGTTACTTTCAGAAAATCGTGATGATGCTTTCGAAGATTTCATCAAAGAACATAACTGACAAAGCACCCAAAAGCTGCCAGGCAGGGATCCGTACAGAGCTTCAGAAGATGCAAAAAGTTTGACAACCATTTACAATGGTCCATAACGCAATTTACAACAAGCTGTCTTGCATCTTTGAAAATATTCATGTAAAATAAGCCTCATGAATAATGAATATGACCTCATCGCCCTGGATATGGACGATACGCTCCTGAGGAGCGACAAGACAATATCTGAAAAGACACTTGCATCCTTTAAAAAAGTCCGCGAAGCCGGAAAATACGTTGTGATCTGCACCGGGCGGCCGGTGTCTGAGATTGGCCCGTACGATAAGCAGTTTACGGATCTGCAGTATTACATCTGCGAAAGCGGCGCCCTGGTTTACGACCATTTTGCAAAAAAAGTTACGGCCCGCCACACTATAGACGCTTCAGCGACAGAAGACATCATTGACGTAATAAAAGACAGGGATGTCATGGTACAGGTCATGGTAAATGGCGCTTCGATCGTCGAAGGCGCGAAGGTTCCGAACATGACACACTATTGCATGGGCGTCTACGTTCCACTTTACACGGCGGTTGCAACGCACGTTGACGACATCATTCCTGTGATCCGTGAGAACTCCGGCCAGATTGAAAAAATAAACATTTATCACACGAGCCGTGAAGAGAGCATCCGCACTTCTGAAGCACTCGCTGCGAGAAATCTCCCAATCGAGCGAATTTACGCAGAGACCGCTTCACTCGAACTCTCTCCGAAGGGCATACACAAAGGTGTTGGGATTTCTGACCTGGCCAGATTCTTAAACATTCCAATTGAAAAAACTATCGCAGTCGGCGACGCCGACAACGACATCCCGATGCTTAAGGCCGCCGGTCTCGCACTCGCCGTTGGAAATGCGAATGACCACGCGAAAGCCGCAGCCGACCTTATCATCCCATCAGCCAACGACGACGGCTGTCTCTACGCGATCAACAAGTATATTCTTGGCGAATAATCTGGAGTTATTACATGCGACTGGATAAATACATTGCATCCTGCACTGGGCTGACGCGCAAAGAGGTAAAGAAGTCCCTGAAAAAAACGCCGGCATATGTAGCTGGCGAAAAGGTCTCGGCTCCTGAGACGCAGGTCGATATAAAGACCAAAGTCGTATTTCTCGGAGAGCATCTGCACTACAGCGAATTTACTTACATACTTATGAATAAAGCCGCCGGATATGTCTGCACGAACCGTTCAGGCAGGAACCCGACGGTCTTTACTTTGCTTCACGACGACATCAAGGCTAAGGACCTTTTTACGGTCGGGAGGCTCGACAAAGATACGACCGGACTTCTTCTTATAACGAATGACGGCGATTTTTCACATCGGATGATCCATGCCAAAAAGCACGTCGACAAGACATATTTTCTGACGGTTGACAGGAAAATCCCCGAATCCGCCATAGAGCAATTCAAAAATGGCGTCGATATTGGCGATGAAGATCTGACCAAACCGGCCACTCTCGAAATTCTCTCCGATACCACTGCGAACCTGACCATAAGCGAAGGCCGGTTTCATCAGGTAAAACGAATGATGGAGGCAGTCGGCTGTACGGTAACTGCGCTTAAGCGCCTGTCGATCGGGCCGTTCACACTCGACGAAAATCTGAGTGAAGGCGAGTATCGTCTTTTCAATGACGAAGAGATGGATTTTGTGAAAAATGCAGGCAGATAAGACCGCGAAAAAATACTGGAGTTTAAAAATGGAGACTCGAAATCAGGCGAAAGAAGTTGGAAATACTGACGGCAATAACCGCGAAATTTTTGAGGATATGTCGATTCCGAAGGCGCTGGCAACTATGGCGGTGCCGACGATCATCGGACAGATGGTTGTTCTTATTTACAATCTGGCTGACACATTTTTCATAGGAAGGACAGGCAATCCGTACATGATCGGAGCCGCTTCCCTGGTGCTTCCAATTTTTAACCTGTCAAACTCGATCTCAAATTTCGTAGGAGTTGGTTCAGGAACTCTGGTTTCGAGGCTGCTCGGAGTACACAAGGACAAGGACGCGTCAAAAGTAAGCGCTTTCGCTTTTTATCTGGCGATAATAGTAAGTGCCATTTTTTCACTTTGCATTTTTATTTTTATGGATCCGCTTCTTAAGGCACTCGGCTCCAGCAGCCAGACCCACGTATTTGCGAGACAGTACGCGTTCTGCGTCGTTGTGCTCGGCGGAATTCCGACGATCACACAGCTGACTCTTGCACAGCTTCTTCGTGCTGTTGGATGCTCTAAGCAGGCAGGGTTTGGCATGTCAATGGGCGGAATCTTGAATGTTTTCCTCGACCCGCTTTTCATGTTTGTGATCCTTCCAGAGGGAAATGAGGTGCTCGGCGCCGGAATCGCTACGATGCTTTCCAATACTGCTGCGCTGATCTATTTTATAATTACTGTAGCACACTATTCCCATACCACGGTCCTGAGGCTGTCTCCCCACGGGCTTCCAAACAAGGAACAGATAAAAGGAATAATAAGCGTCGGAGCTCCAGCGTGCCTTTCAAATTTCCTGTTTGATCTGTCTCAGATGATGATCAACCGTCTGATGTCGGGCTATGGTGATATCGCACTCGCCGCCATCGGAATCGAGCTCAAGGCTGAGAGACTTCCACTGAACGCAGGAATCGGTATTGCGCAGGCAATGCTCCCAATCGCTGCCTACAACCACTCCTCTGGAAATTATAAGCGTATGCGCGGAATCATCAATTTTTCAAGATTTGTGGGTATTGTTATTGGTATCGGATCTGTCGTTCTCTACGAAATCTGCGCTAAGCAGATCATTGGCATTTTCATAAATGAACCTCAAACTATAAGCTACGGAACCAGCTTTATCAGAATCCGCTGCCTTGCGACCACGTTCATGTTCATCAGTTTTCACTACGTGTACGTTTTTCAGGCAATGGGCTGCGGCGGCCGCGCACTCTTCTGCGCCGTTATGAGACAGCTGTTCTTCAACATCCCATTCATGCTGATCTTCAACCCGATATTTGGAATGTACGGACTCGTCTGGGCTGAGTTTGCAGCAGACGTACTGACCGTATTTTTCTCATGGCTTTTGTACCGCTCTTACGACCGCAAGGCCTTACAGCCGCTGGAGAAGAAGCGCGCTCAGAGCTTGTAAAAAAAAAGATGCACCACCCGAAAAATCCCTGCAAACCTTGTATATGCAAGGCCTGCAGGGATTAATGTCTGCTATTTCAATTTCAGCGGACTCTGCTAATTAATTTAGAGAACAAGCGAAGGTGCTGTATATGCTCTTCCAAGAAGTTCCTGATTCAGCGCATAAAGTCCCTTTGCATCCGAACCGTAGAGCTCGTATTTTTTAATCATATCGTCAGCGTTCTTCTCTTCCTCGCCCTGCTCTTTGACGAACCAGTCAAGGAACTGCATCGTGCGATAATCCTTTGCGGCGTCTGCGGCTGCATAGATCGTGTTGATAAGCGATGTGACATACTGCTCATGATTGTAGGCAGCCTTGAGTACAGTGATTATATCTTTCTTCTCGATGTTTGGCTTGTCAATCGCGTCAAAAGTAACTTTTTCCGCGTTATTGATAAGATACTGGCGCATCAGCATTGCATGATCGCGCTCTTCCTGTGCCTGGATCTCGTACCAGTTGGCAAAGCCATCAAGTCCTTCATCATCAAAGAAATTGGCGAAATCAAGGTAAAGATAAGCCGAATAAAATTCCTTGTTCACCTGAGTGTTAATAAGTTCACTGATTTTTTTCTCTAACATAGAATCCTTCCTTTCTAAAAAATAGTTCTGATATGGATATTATAGCACTGTTTGCGAATGATAAATTATTTGTTTTTTCATTTGTAAAACCATCTGCTGTAAAAAGCTGGGATGTCGGTTCGCTGACCTGTATTTATTATCATAATTTTAAAAGACAAAAAGCCCCGGCACAAAGCCGGGACCACATTATTCTTTATTAGTCTTCTACCGAGTAGTTCGGAGCTTCCTTTGTGATATGGATGTCATGCGGGTGGCTCTCTCTTAAGCCGGCTGAAGAGATCCTTATGAACTTAGCCTTCTCCTGGAGATCTTTAATCGTAGGAGCGCCATTGTAACCCATTCCGCTTCTGATGCCGCCGATCATCTGGAAGATAGTATCCTCAACACTGCCCTTGTAAGCTACACGGCCTTCGACGCCCTCAGGAACAAGCTTCTTAGCGCCCTCCTGGAAGTAACGGTCCTTAGAGCCGTTCTCCATAGCGGAGATCGAACCCATGCCTCTGTAGACCTTGTATTTACGGCCCTGGTAGAGCTCTGTATCTCCAGGCGCTTCGTCACAGCCTGCAAAAAGTGAACCCATCATGCAGACATTGCCGCCTGCTGCCAGTGCCTTTACGATATCTCCTGAGAACTGGATACCTCCGTCAGCGATAACCGGAACATCGTACTTCTTCGCAACGCTGTAGCAGTCCATGATAGCCGAGATCTGCGGAACACCGATACCGGCGATAATACGGGTCGTACAGATAGAGCCAGGTCCGATACCACACTTGACAGCATCGGCACCTGCCTCGATCAGGTGCTTTGCGCCCTCGGCTGTAGCGATATTTCCAGCGATGACCTGAAGATCTGGATAAGCATCCTTTATCTCTTTTACTGCGTGAATGATATTCTTCGAATCGCCGTGAGCTGAATCTACAACGACGCAGTCTACCTTAGCCTTGACGAGAGCTTCTGTACGCTCCATCATGTTCGCAGTGATTCCGACGCCTGCGCCACAGACGAGGCGGCCCTGCTTGTCCTTTGCTGAATTCGGGTACTTGATCTGCTTCTCTATATCCTTAATAGTGATAAGGCCCTTGAGCCTTCCCTGCTCATCTACCAGAGGAAGCTTCTCTTTTCTGGCTCTGCCGAGGATCTTCTTGGCTTCTTCTAGTGTAATGCCCTCCGGAGCTGTGATCAGGTTCTCGCAGGTCATGACTTCCTTGATAGGTCTGTCGAAATTCTCCTCGAACTTCAGGTCACGGTTCGTGATGATTCCAACTAGCTTTCCGTCGCTCTCTGTGATAGGTACACCTGAAATGCGGTACTTGTGCATCAGGTCCTCGGCATCCTTAAGTGTATTGTCAGGTGAGAGATAAAATGGATCCGTGATGACGCCATTCTCTGATCTCTTGACCTTATCGACCTCTTCCGCCTGTTCCTCAATAGACATGTTCTTGTGAATGATACCAATGCCGCCCTGTCTGGCCATCGCGATAGCCATGCGGTGCTCTGTAACTGTATCCATAGCTGCCGACATCAGCGGTACATTCAGGGTGATGCTCTTCGTAAGCCTGGTGGTGAGATCTATCATATTCGGGGTAACCTCCGAATACTGAGGCACTAGCAGTACGTCATCAAATGTGATTCCTTCTCCAATAATTGAAGCCATTTTATCCTCGCTTTCTTCTAAAATATATAAAAAATTATTTTTTCTATACTAGCAAAAACGAGTGACTAAGTCAAGAAGCCCAGTCACTCATTCAAACAATTTCATCTGAAAATATACATAAAAAATGCTGCATAGCCTGCTGCAAGAGCGGCCCCTGCTAACACATCTCTCGCAAAGTGCACTCCGCCCTTTACTCTGACGACGCATAGGAATGCTGCGATAACAAGCATCACAATCCCAAAATACGGCAGATAGTAAAGATACATCATCGCTATCATCGTGACAGAGAACGCGTGCCTGCTTGGAAAGCTGTGTCCCTTTTTATCCTTCGGGATGATCGGAGGGATGCCAGTGACCTCGTACGGACGCCTGAAGTTTAACCTGTCACGCAGGATTGTCTCTACGATAAAGCCACTCGCCGGTATCAGAAGCACCTTTAAAATATCTGCCCCAAAGCCATGTTTTACAAGCACATATATAAGCAGGACCACATACGCTGCGTATGTGATGGCTGTAAGGATTTTGTCGGAATAGATCAGAAATTTTTTCATAAAAATATATAAAAAATATCAGGACTTGACCTCAAGATTCCAGTCTTTGGCCGCAAGCGCCTTTTTGACATCGGAGAGAAACTTCTTCCAGGCCTTCGGATGCTCGACGAAGTACTTCGGACAGTTCTTGCCTGTCACATCGTAATGTCTTATGATGTCGGTCTCTTTAAGATTAAATCTGTGGCAGAGATAGGCGCAGAGACGGATCAGAGAGGCATAGGTCTTCGGCTCGAACCTGCCGTCCTTTGCGGCGTGACAGCACTCGATAGAGAGCGTGTCATAATTTCTGTTGTTCGAAGCGTAGGCTATCTCCTTCGTCGGTACGCACTGGATTATCTCTCCATCGAGTCCTATGACAAAATGGCTGCTGGCATGCGTCCGGTGGCTGGTTTTCAAGCCCTCGAAATAGTTCCTGTTGTCCATAGCGGTAGCGCCAGGGTTAGCGGTGTAGTGAACTACGATGCCTTTTATCTTTTTTAATTTGATCTGCGGCCTCGAGTACTTGTTCGGCGTCAATAGATCGACCTCGATACTTGTCGCAGGCTTTGTGGCCGCGAGTTCTGCTTTGCGCGCTGCTTTAGCTTTCTTCGCTGCCTCTCTTTTCTGGCAGCTTATAACAAGAACACAGACTAAGACGACTACTGCCGCCGCAGCTATGATAAGCAGGATATTCCTGCGATTAAAAAAATCCTTCTTTGTTTTTCTTCGGGAAACTAATCGACTCATAGAGCTAATATTAGAACTTCAACCATTAAAAGTAAATAGTTCTGTCATCTGTTTGTCAAATTTGTCGTCAGGCTCATATCTCTTGACAAGATACTTCAGATAATCCTCATCAGTCGTGTCATCTCCTGCAGGAGCCTCAACAGGGACATCACTTAATACGTCCTGCATCTTCTGGTAGAGATCAGCAGGCTTAAGATCTGCAGGAAAGCCTAAAGAAAGCCTGCGGTCTAAAAGCCCGCAGGCGTAATAATACTCGTAGTTGCCAACTATGACTGATGCATGGTCACAGACCTTCCTGTCAACGCTCTGGCGTGCCAGGAGTTCTATCATTTGTCTTCTCCGTCCAGTCTCGAAAAGAACGCATGCTTAACAGTGTCGATGTCTGTCTTCATAGCAAATGCCATCTCTTCGAAAAGTCTCTGTGCTGCTACATCCATGACTCTCTCATCAGAGCTCATGACTTTCTTTCCGGCTGCCAGTCTCTTCTTCTGATGAAGATAGATACTCTTCACTACAGAAGCCAGCTGCTTCGGATCGAACAGCGCTATCTTCTCCTTAAACTTCTCGGTCCGGGCGCGGTTGCCCTCTTCCTTTACGACATCGAGCTGGTTTACTTCATTGAGAAGTGTCTTGAATTCATCAGAGCTCTTCACATCGCGGATCCTGGTCTTGGAGTCTACCGGTGTGAGTACAGATGCACCCTTGTCAAAAACAGGCTCAAGACTGTAGTACATTCTCTCTGAGCCCTTTCCGTGTAATGCCTTCTCAGAAACATCCTTTACCTGACATACACCCGATGTCTCATGCATGATATAATCACCGACTTTGTACATGTTACCTCCTGTTCCTATCTCCTTACCCGAGTAATTATATCACATTTTTTTCAAATTTGTAATAGTAAATAGTGTATGTTAACACACCTCAACTATAATTGCAAGCCCTTTTTTCCGCAAAACAAGGCACAAAACCGCTGCAGTTTCGTGCCTTGTTTTTTTTAAGATACATCCTCTTTCAATGGTTCTGCATCCCGTCTTTCCTTGTAGTGATGTGCATCCTCGAGCATCATATCCTTGACTTTCATGAGTCTGACCTGTGACGATCTCTCGTTTTCGTCGAGCTTCATCGTGATGTAGCGGATATTCTCCTCGGTCTGCGGTATCAGTACATGCTCCAGGGCGTTTACACGGCGCCTGGTCTTCTCAATCTCTGCGGCCATCAGCTGACATGACTTCTCGCTTTCCGCGAGCTTTAAAAGCTTTGGCAAAAGCTTCGAGAGCCTTCCGACTCCCTCGTCTAAGTCTGCTGATGTAAAAGCATAGCCGTAAGGATAAAAGTCGCTCTTGTCGCTTCCACGGAAGTGGGTGTCGAATACAGGTATCTCGACACTCATGACGTTTCTCGTCGAAACATCTACGGAAGCCTCCTGCTTAGGTGCCATGAAAGCCACGGACACAGCCTCTTTGGACATCTGGCTGCCAGCTAAGACGAAGCTCTTGTTTGCCTCTTTGATCTCGGCCTCGACCTCCTCACGGAGGACTTTGTCCTGTCTTACAAGGTCAAGGAAACGTCTCATCAGCTCGTCTCTTTTATCCTTTAAAAGCTTGTGTCCCTTAAGCGCCGTCTGGAGTTTTTTCTTCTGGCGGGTGAGCTCCATTCGTGTAGGATTTACATTTGAAGCTGCCATAACAAACCTCCTTCAGATGCCTTAAGACTTTTTCTCGTAGTACTCGTCGAGGAACTCTTCCTTGATACGTTTAAGCTCAGTACGAGGGAGGATACGCAGAAGGTCCCAGCCAAGGTCCAATGTCTCTTCGATCGAACGGTCTGTATTGTAGCCCTGGTTGACATATTTCTCCTCGAACTCATCGGCAAATTTCGCATAGAGTTTATCGATATCAGTAAGAGCTGCTTCACCAAGGATGATCATCAGCTCCTTGGCATTTTTGCCACGGGCATAAGCTGCGAAAAGCTGGTTCATAGTGTTCGCATGGTCTGCTCTGGTCTTTCCCTCGCCGATACCTTTATCCTTAAGTCTGGAAAGTGACGGAAGAACATCGATAGGCGGCTGGATTCCCTTCTGATAGAGCTCACGTGAAAGGATGATCTGTCCCTCTGTAATGTATCCAGTCAGATCCGGGATAGGATGTGTCTTATCATCCTCAGGCATTGTGAGGATAGGGATCATCGTGATAGAACCCTTCCTGCCCTTCTGTCTTCCGGCTCTCTCATAGATTGAAGCGAGGTCGGTGTACATGTAGCCCGGGTATCCACGACGCCCAGGAACCTCTTTTCGTGCTGCTGAGATCTCACGGAGCGCATCGGCGTAGTTCGTGATATCTGTCATGATAACGAGCACGTGCATATTTTTCTCAAATGCCAGATACTCAGCTGCTGTAAGTGCCATTCGAGGCGTTGCGATACGCTCTACTGCCGGGTCATTTGCGAGGTTTACGAAGAGGACTGTCCTGTCGATAGCTCCCGACTCGGTAAATGACTGCTGGAAGAAGTGCGCTTCCTCGAATGTGATACCCATAGCTGCGAATACAACGGCGAACGGCTCATCTGTGCCGCGAACCTTGGCCTGACGGGCAATCTGTGCGGCCAGCTGTGAATGCGGAAGACCTGAAGCTGAGAAAATAGGGAGCTTCTGTCCACGTACAAGAGTGTTCAGTCCGTCGATAGCCGAGATACCTGTCTCAATGAACTCCTCCGGGTAAGCTCGCGCTGCCGGGTTCATCGGGAGGCCGTTGATATCACGTCTCTCGTCCGGAAGTATCTCCGGGCCGCCATCTATAGGTCTGCCGAGTCCGTCGAATACACGGCCGAGCATATCGGATGAAACTCCAAGCTCCATCGGGCGTCCGAGAAAACGGACTTTTGATGTATCGAGGTTTATACCTGTGGACGGCTCGAAGAGCTGTACCAGGGCATTTCCACCATCGATCTCAAGGACCTTGCAGCGGCGGGTCTCACCGTTTTCAAGCTCAATTTCTCCAAGTTCATCATATGTAACACCGCTGACGCCTCTTACAAGCATCAGAGGTCCGGAGACTTCCTGTATCGTTCTATATTCTCTAGGCATTAGAAGTCCTCCTTTTTAGTTTTTGCTTCACTGATCTCTTTGTCAAGTTCACCCAGGACTGAATCGTATTTTTCTTTGATGTCTTTCTCAGGCGTGTACTTGAAACGTCCGATCTCCTCGCGGACAGGAAGTCCCAGAAGCGATTTGAGCATCGCACCTTCGTCCAGTGCCTCCACTGACTTGTCATAGTAGGAAAGAACGAGCTCCATCATCAGGAACTGCTTCTTTAATGACGAATATGTATCGATCTCATGGAACGCATCCTGGTGCAGGAAATCCTCACGGATAGAGCGCGCAGCTTCCATCTTGAGTCTGTCAGGAGCTGAGAGCGCATCCATACCGACGAGCTGTACCATCTCGTTCAGCTTGTTCTCGTCCGAAAGGATGCTCATCATCTGTCCACGGAGCTTCATCCAGTCCTCATCGACATTGGCATCGAACCATTTGCCAAGGCTGTCGAGGTATAGTGAATATGATGTCAGCCAGTTGATGGCTGGGAAATGTCTCTGGTAAGCGAGGTTTGAATCGAGTGACCAGAATACCTTTACAATACGAAGCGTTGCCTGAGTGACAGGCTCTGAAATATCACCACCTGCAGGGGAAACAGCTCCGATAACTGAAAGGGCTCCCTCTCTGTCATCGCTTCCGAGACATTTGACACGTCCGGCTCTCTCGTAGAACTGTGCAAGACGGCTTCCCAGGTATGCCGGGTAACCTTCCTCACCAGGCATCTCCTCGAGACGTCCTGACATCTCACGCAATGCCTCAGCCCAACGGCTTGTAGAGTCGGCCATCAGTGCTACTGAGTATCCCATGTCTCTGAAGTACTCTGCGATCGTAATACCTGTGTAGATAGAAGCCTCACGGGCTGCAACAGGCATATCCGATGTATTTGCGATAAGAACGGTCCTCTCCATCAGAGAGTGTCCCGTCTTCGGGTCCTTCAATGTAGGGAACTCATTTAAAACATCGGTCATCTCATTTCCACGCTCGCCGCAGCCGATGTAAACAACTATGTCTGCATCTGCCCATTTTGCAAGCTGGTGCTGAACGACCGTCTTTCCTGAACCGAAAGGTCCTGGAACTGCGGCTACACCGCCTTTTGCTATCGGGAAGAGTGTATCAATTACTCTCTGTCCTGTGATAAGAGGTCTGTCTGGTGAGAGCTTCTGGTTGTATGGTCTCTCACGACGTACCGGCCATTTCTGAAGCATCGAAACTGTCACATCGCCCTTATCAGTCGTAATAGTGGCTACTGTATCTGTAACCTTGTAGTCGCCCTCTTCGATCGATTTTATCGTTCCATTTACTCCGTAGGGAACCATGATCCTCTGAGTGACTACCGGAGTCTCTGCAACAGTTCCAATGATATCACCTGCGCTGACTTTATCTCCGGCGTTTGCCGTCGGGACAAAATGCCATACCTTGTCTCTCGGAAGTGCCGGAACTTCGACACCACGCTGCAGGTTATTGCTGTGTGTTACCTCCATGATCTCCTCGAGAGGTCTCTCGATTCCATCGTAGATATTTCCGATAAGGCCAGGTCCGAGCTCAACGCTCATTGGCTCTCCGGTGGATTCTACCGGTTCTCCCGGCCCAAGTCCGGAAGTCTCCTCATATACCTGTATGGATGCCTGATCACCGTGCATCTCGATGATCTCTCCGATGAGGCGCTGCTTTGATACACGCACCACATCGAACATGTTCGCTTCGCGCATCCCCTCTGCTATGACAAGAGGCCCGGCCACTTTTTTTATCGTACCTAAACTCATGTCTTCTCCTTAATCGTTGCCAAAAATAATATCCGATCCAACCGCCTGCTCTACGCTCTTCTTTACGAGTGCCAGCCCTTTTCCGGTATTTCCGGAAGCTCCCGGAATCAATATAATTGCCGGAAGCGGCGAAGCGCTGTATTCTGAGATAGTCTTCTCAATCTTTTCTGCAAGAGCCTCTGTGATATAGATTACTGCGGTCTTATCGTCTGCCAGTGCATGAAGCGTCTTCTCCGCTTCTTCGGGATCTGTGACAGGATATGTATCGAGGCCCAAAGCTTTGAAGCCATATATCGAGTCCCAGTCACCCATTACTGCGATCTTATACATATGTCCTGCTTATCCTTTCCCTGATCATCTGATCCGGAAGATCATTCTCTTTTCCGGTCAGGATCATCCTGACTGAATCGATCTCGCTCTCCCGGGCTAAGATGTAAGCCGCAAGAGGCCCTATTGTAAACGGATGTGCCTTCTCAGGCCTGATCGAATCCATCAGAGCATCTTTGCACCACTTTTCAAATGCGAAAAATGACTTCTTCAGCGAATCCACGGCATCTTTGTACTCAGTGTTTTCGAGGTAATCGTAGATATCGTCAACAGTCAGAGAAGCTGCCTCTGCAAGGCGCTTGATATCGAGTGTGTCACACTCTGCAAGCGCTTCTGTGAAAAATTCGAGGTCTTTTTTCGCATGAGCGCCTCTGACTGCAGTCTTAATGTCCGCCAGTGCTACGGTCAGTTCACCGTAACGGCGAATCAGCGCATTTTTATTCTTCGTCGAAGCTTTTTTGATCTCGTCGAGGCAGGCTCTGTCGATGATAATGTCGCAGAGCTGTCCATCTCTGTAGTGAAGCAGAGTGTCAAGTGCCTTCTTACCTGCTTTGCTCATGGATTCAGGAAGTGAAGTAAAATCACCCTCCTTTACTGCATCCCTGATCTTCTCAGGCTCTATCGTGCCACCATTCACATAGATATCTGCAAAAGCCTTTCCTGCAAATGTCTCTTTGACCGCAGCCTTTAAATTGTGAAAATCCTTCTTCAGAAGGAACACATCAAAAGCGTGCGGATCATCGACCATCTCGAGGACTGTTCTGTATGTCTTCTCCTCTTCATAGGATAAGACATCGAGCGGATCCTGCTTCTCAGAGTTCTCACGGCCTTTCCAGCCCTTCTCCGACAGAAGCGCCATATCCTCATTCACAGACTTTGCTGATATCAGCTGCTCCAAAAAGGCGTCATTTAAAAGTGTAAGCTCTTTGGCTCTGATCCTGGCAACCGCATAGGTGTACTGTTTTTCAGACATTAGTACCTCCTTTCGCGGTTAAAATAAAATGTCCTTTACAATGTCTGTGAGCTCATCGTTCTTTGAAGCAAAAAGCTCGTCAATAGAAAGATTCTCGGCTGATCCCTCGTAAGCAAGTATCACGCCGTGGTCTATATCAGCTGTTTTGTCAGAAGCCTTTAAAGTCTTTCCGTCAGGAAGCTTTGCGCTGACTTTCTCTGTAAAATCAGCCGGGAGCCTGCTCTTATCATCTTTTCCGATGGACAGGACTCCCTCGCCCTGATCAGCATTTTTTATGATAAGCTTCTCCAAAAATGCTGCATATTCAGAGGATGGCATGTCATAGAGCTTCTGCTTTGCCTCATCGAGCGTCTCCTTTATAATCTCCTGCTTGGCTTCTAAGACTGCGCGCTTTTTTATCATGTCGGCACCATCTGCCGCGCGCTGCCTGATCTGCTTTACAGTAAGATCTGCTCTGTCATTTATCTCCTTCTCTGCTGCAGCAGTCTCTTTCTCAGCTGCGGCAGAAAATTCATCTGCCTTATCGCGTCCGTTTTTAAGTATCTCTGCAGTGGTCTGATCAGACTCCTCTTTTATCTCATTTATGATCTTGTCAAGACCTGTCATATCTGTACTCCTTTCTTTAAGAGGAAGTCATTCTCGTTAAGTTCACGCATCGCCTATGGCTCGCGTTCACTAATCTCGAATGACGACCTCGCTTGTGACTCGAACTACGGCTTCGCCTTGTTCTCGTCTACAAGCTTTCGGTCATTTCAGTGCAGATACTCCGAAGATTGAAAGAATTGAAACGAGGAGTGCGAGGATAGCATAGGTCTCAACCATTGCCGGGAAGATCATAGCTTTACCAAACTGATCAGGCTTCTTTGCTACAAGGCCGATAGCAGAAACTGCTGCGTTTGCCTGGCAGATAGCTGAGATAAGACCAACTACAGCCATTGGAAGGCAGGCACAGAAGTAAAGCATTCCCTTGTGTACGCTCATGTCTGCCGAACCACCCATGATACCGATGTTTGTAAGAGTGATGAATGCGATCAGCAGTCCGTATATACCCTGTGTACCAGGAAGAAGCTGAAGGATAAGCACCTTAGAGAAAAGTGACGGATCCTCCGTTACGACTCCTGCTGCTGCCTGTCCGGCTTTACCTACACCGATTGCTGAACCTGCACCTGCAAGAAGTGCTGATAATGCTGCACCGAGCAGCGCCCAAACTGTTCCCATACTCATAAGTCAGATATCCTCCTTGATTCTTATGTATTTTGTTTTCTGGTCAAACGCCTCAAACGGACGTCCGCCACCGTTGTAAAATTTACCAAAGAACTCCACGTACTGGAGTCTGTTGGTATGTACGTATGCGCCAAGCGCATTGATAGCCATGTTCAGGATATGGCCGATGATAAATATCACCGCGTAAAGGATCACTCCCAGGACTATCGGAAGAGATCCGCCTACCATTCCTGCCATCGTGTTAAATACAGATGAGATAACCGAGGTCGCAAGTCCAAGTGCCAGAAGTCTCGAATAGGAGAGCACATCTGACAGGTAACCTGTGATGCCGTATGCACCGTAGAGACCTTTCGCAAGTCTCTTTCCCCAGTTCCTCGATTCTCGTCCCGAGAAAAGTACGACGCCGACAAAGCCGATAAGTGTTATCCAGATGCTGACTTTCTTTACTGTTGCTCCAAGTGTAAATGAAAGCCCAAGCATTCCTGTGATCATTGGAAGGCAGAGCAGAAGAACTACGCAGCCTCCTACGAACATATACCAGAAAAGTCCATCGTAGATGGCATCGAGCACGTGTCCGTTCTTAATATCCTGATACATCAGGATACCAAGTCCTGTAAACAGATGGATAAGACCTACTGCAAAGCAGAACGTAAGCATCTTTATCGGGTCACTTAACGGGTTAAACCAGATAGGTGGAAGAAGCTTATCAGCGGCAGCCTTCGGCATATGCCCGAATGTCTGGCTCACTGAAGAGACCACATCTCCGAAGAAACTTCCGAAGATAAAACCAACTATCGTAGTAGCAACTCCACAGAAGAAAAACATCTGGAATGTCTTTCTGGTCCCTGGCTCCATGTTCTTAAACTTCTTCAGGATAATCCCGCAGGCCAGTGCGATAATGATGCCGTATGCGGCATCAGAGAGCATAAGTCCGAAGAAGAAATAGTAGAACACTGCCACAGCCATCGACGGATCGATCTCGCCCTTTCCAGGAAGTGAGTAGCTAGAGATAACTCCCTCAACAGGAGCTGCGAAAGCGTTGTTCTTAAGCTTTACAGGAACATCCTCGTCCTCCGATGGATCAGAGAAGTCGCAGGCGAGTTCAAATCTTTCGTTCAAGGCCTTCTCAAGTCTCGGAACGTCCTCTGCGGCTGCATAACCAGTGATTATCACAACGTGATCAGACTGGTTGATACTTCCGATGACATCGTATTTGTCTTTTCTCATCTGGAAATAATCCCTGATGAGCTCGATGTCATGTCTGCTCGAAGCGAAATCCGCGATCTCCGAAAGAATCTGCTTCCTTCTGGCCGACTTTCTGGCGGTCTCGGAATCTATCCTCTCTATGGCCTCCGCCGGTGTAAGCGATTTTCCGTCCGAATCCTTCACCACCTGTGAAGGTGCCTTCGTGAAGTTCATCCTGTGGAGAACTTCCTTCAGTTCATCCGCATTGTCATTTCCAGTCACAAACATAACTGCCGTGTACTGGTCTGACTTCGAAATAATCTCCACATCGACCTTATCGGATACTTTGCAGAGCATACCGAGAGTCAGGTAAATATCCTCAGGTGAGAGGTCTCCCGGAAGAGTCCCGATAAAGGCCTTCGTCTTCTCTGTCCCTGAGAAATCGAGCGGGAGATCAAATCCTTCCCACGGAACCAGTGCTTCCCTGTCCATCTGATCCTTCGGGATCTGGGAAATAAGTTCTAGATTTTCCTTGTAGAGAGAATTTATCTTGGAAATAACTGCGAGGATCTGATTCTTCCTGTCGAGATCTTTTTCAAAATCCTGAAGAGATACTACCTCGCGGCCTGCAAATGCAGAAAGGAGCGAACTTTTTTCGGGTGCAGCCTTGTTTAAGATCTCAAGTGCATCATCTGCCTGCTTGATCTGTTTTAACAAAAGCTGCTTCTGCGACGATACGTCGATTTTCTTGTAAATGCCATCATCTGGCACATCTGTATCTATCTCTGTGGTGCCCTGCCTCTGCAGGAACTGAAGTAACTGCTTTCTGTCCCGCCGCATCGCTATAAGCGTCATGCGTTTCATAGGCATTACAGCCATGTATACCCCTCCTTTCCTATGTAGTCAGAGCTGCTATCACCTTCGCGACAGCCTCTTCCTTTTTCTTCGCACCGTCCTCAAGCAGATCATCCTTCACGGTCTTACCGTCGAGGCGCGCCCTTTCGAGAACGCGGTCAGACTCCTCTGTCGCAGCTTTAACTGCTTCTTCGGCCTTCGCCCTTGCCTCAGAAAGTCTTCTGCTTCTCTGCTCCTTAGCCTCCGACTTCGCCTGATTCAACAGCTCACCGGCCTGTTTCTTCGCTGCTTCAGAGCTGTCAACCAGATCAGTTTCTGCTTTTCTGATGCGGTCGATAACTTCCTTCGCCAAATAACATCACCTATCCTTCCCTTTTACAACCCCTGTTCATCCGGTTTCCGAGTACAGGCAGTATGTATTAGAAACAAATTACAACAAAGATATTGTACCCGATTGAGAATTCATATACAAGTATAAAATATAGAAAATGCACAAATATTACGTTTAATTTACGTAAAATTTGTGCATTTAGTTAGTATAAATATGAAGACTATTGAACTGGGTCCGTAAAAATAACAACTATAACACTGTTTCATAATCCAACGCTCATTCAATGGAAATCTTCAGCAGCAGATTCTACGATTATAATCCTATACACTTTCGAATAACAGGAATCTTTGAGATCACAAAGCAGATAAGAGCAGAGATTGAGAATACTGCCACTGCCCCTGCGGTTCTCCAGCAGATGCTGCCTGTGTCTATATGCAAATGCTCAGGAATCATTTCAACCAGATAGAAGTGAACCAGGTAGATGCCGAAGGTGTATTTCGATAGAGACATGCAGATTTTATCGAATCGCTCCAGTCTTTTCCACCGGTCACAGGCATAGCGGAAAAACACAAAGATACCCACGGCCTGCATGACAGCAGGAAAATTTACATATCCTTTAAAAGTTTCTACAATCTTTCCGGCAGGCAGGGACAGCAGATTGGTGCCCTCAAACTGAATAAACCAGCCCAGAAGACCGATGACATAGAACAGATATCTCGTTTTTTTCTTAAGGTCGAAATTACTGATCAGATATCCGATCAGGACATAGATCATATATCCTCCTGCCACAGGAATCTGTAAACCTTTATTGTATTGAAGTCCTGTCAGAGTAAATACCGTTGGCAAAAGAGATGTGAAGATAAACGTAAGGCCTGCAATCAGTAAAAATACAGTCTGTCTGTACTTCTTTTCAACTGCCGACAGCAAGGGGAAGGACATATAGACTGCAAAGAGCGGAATAAAGAACCAGTATATTCCGACATACTTCGTAGTTAAAACGCCACTGATTGTATCACGAAGGCCGTCATGCGGCCAATGCCAGTAGAAATAACGGTACAAAACAGAAATGATACTCCAGACCAGGAAGGGGATCACAGTTCGCTGTATACGCTTCTTAAAGAAAATACCGGTAGAATACCTGTCTCTGTAGTTCATCAGCGTTGCGCCGGAGATCATAAAGAAAACCGGTACCGGCCAGTAGAAAAATGTTTCCAGAAAGTTTGAAGTGTACCAGAGCCTGCCGCTCGGAAAGGTCCAGAACACACCGTTACAGTGCAGGATAATAACCCCCAGGCATGCACACACATTTGCAACTGCGATCCAATTCTTTTTTTCTGACATGATTCCCTCTTAATCTTCTAAGGTGTTCCCGTTTTTCATTTACACATATCATTCGCGCTTATTATTCTAGATTCTCACTAAATAAAATCGGAGCGGATGGTATTGTAGATATTTTCAGTCATCGACGGATTGTGCCTGGTGCCCCGCTCGAAGCTGCACAAAATCTCTATCTGCTTCTCTTTGTCGGGCACTTTTTTCCCGGTCGCATATTCTGTGACATCGAATATCATCAGAAGTTCTGTGTAGAAAATAGACAGAAGCGTCTGTCTCTGCCAGAAATAGCTCTCGTAAGCCAGAGGATAGAGCTCAAGCATCGTATAGTAAAAATAGCTGCGGTGTCTTAGGGCAAATGACGGCTCTTCGGCATAGAGCTTCAGAAGCTCCTCCTCAAGCCATTTGTCGGCCTCACTCTCGTAGAGCGGCCCAAACAGTTTTTTGTACTTTCGGATAAGGTTCCAGAGCAGGTTATTTCTGGAGAAGAGAAAGCCGTAGTCTATAAAATTTACAATGCAGCGGTCCATTAAGGAGATCGGAAAAAATTCGTACCCGCTCCCGTCTAAAGCGGCGCAGCTTCCCCAGTCATTTTTATCGAAGCTTAATGTGATTTCTGTTACAGAATCGCGGGTCGCGTTGCTCAAATACCTGGCGTTTGTCGCGGCTGCGTATGCATAGACAGCCCCAAAGACAAGAGGCAGTTCATGTGACGTATCTGCTATGGCATCTAAAAGTTTTTTTCTCTCGGCAAGCAGAAAATCAAGAAATGGCTCGTCTCTGTTCTCGATGATGTAATATGATTCGAGATCGTCTCCTCCCGGGATAAGCCTGATCTCGTCCGGATGCTCACAGAACGCCTTCGCCGCCACATAGCACGACAAGAGCAGAGTGACCTCACGCCTGTCTCCAAGGTCTAAGACCTGGTGCGGGAACTGCCTGCAGACGAGCGGCATCAGGTCCTCTCTGCCCTGCTTCTGAAGGCCACAGAGCTTGTCTTTAGCCAGAAAAGGACAGCTGCCGAAATTTTTCCTGATCTGGCGGTTGTCATCATTTGTGCCCTTGATATGGGATCTTACCCTTTCGCCAGACTTCCCGGGTTCTTTTTTTATAACAGACCAGGTATCCTCGTCCACAGGTATAGTCCAACCGTGGCAGCAGTGCTGCGGACAGTTCCCCATCAGGCACGAATAGTGTCTGGCAAATTCAACTATGCTTGTCTTCATTCCTGTTCTTTGGCGCAGCCGGCAGCGTAGTCCTTGATGTGTTCAGCCATGACTCTGGCCGACGGCGAGAGGAAATCCTTCGAAAGACACACAAGACCGAGTGTCCTGTAGTGTCTCGGATACAGAGGATAGACCTCAACATCGTCCGGAGCGTTTATAAGTCCGAGCTTAGGCTCGAGAAGGATTCCAGTCCTGCACTGTACCAGGGCGATAGCCGACTGGTCATCCAGAACGTGACAATTGGCACGAACTTCGATATTGTACTCCTCTAAGTACTTGATGATATCGATATCGCAGCTGTCCTGCTGGATAACAAATGATTTGTCCTTCAAGTCCGCCGGCTTTACAGACTTCGTATTGGCCGGCAGGAAGTTCTTCGGAGCAACAGCCATCAGATCGTCCTCGTACAGCGGAATGAACGGAAGTCCGTCCGAAGCCGACTCAGAGATGATGCCTATATCGATGGTTCCGTTTCTTACCCATTCGACAACGTCGTTGTACGAGCCCTGATAGAGCTCGATTGAAATCTGCGGATGCTCCTTCTCGAATGTGCTGATAATGTCCGGAATCCATGCCAGGCAGACAGAATTTACAGTTCCAAGGTTTACGTGTCCGGCTCCAAGTCCCTTCATCTGTGAAATAGCCTGCTTTAAGTTCTGCTCTGCTGCTACGATCCTCTGGATATATGGGTTAAGCTCCTCACCTGCGCTCGAGAGCTTAACCCCGTTCTTTCCGCGGATAAAGAGGGCAAAGCCTATCTCCTCTTCCATTGAGGAAATGGAGTGGCTGATAGCTGAAGGTGTCAGATGCAGTACCTGCGCCGCCTTTGCGAACGACCCCTGCTCGAGGATCGTTTGAAAAATTTCGTAAGATAATAGTGTCAAGTTTCTTTTTCCTTTCCCAGCTGTCTACTTTTACAATGCCATTTGGCACATATCCAATGAAATTAATTCATTCGATAATTGAAAAAATAGAACTTTACTTTATACGATTATCTTAGTACAATAACAATGAACAGTCAATGTTAAGTAATCTTTTTTCTTTTTCCAACTAAGAAGCACCGCAGTTTTTCACTGCGGTGCTTCTTTTTTTCAATTCTTTTCTGTGATTTCCTGCTCTGCCCTGTTCTTTACTATCGAATTGGACGGTATCACGCCTCTGATCATGTTTAATGGATAGATGTTCGTGTGTGGCCCGACTACACTGCCCGGATTTAAGACCGTATTGCAGCCGACCTCGACATAATCTCCGAGAAGAGCTCCGATTTTTCTTAAGCCTGTCTCGATCTTCTCGCCGGTCGAAAAATCCTTGATGACTACATTTGTGCGGTCGCTCTTGATATTACTGGTGATAGAGCCTGCTCCCATATGAGCGTGGAAACCAAGTACGGAATCTCCGACGTAATTGTAGTGAGGGACCTCTACGTTGTCGAAAATTATGTCGTTCTTGATCTCGGTCGAATTTCCAACTACGCAGTCGGCTCCGATTATCGCATTGCCTCTGATGAAAGCACCTGGACGCACTTCAGTGCCAGGTCCTATGATGCACGGTCCTATGATCGTATTCGTGGCCTCATTTACAAACTTCGCTGTCTTTGCGATGTAGATAAAGTCACCTCTGTCCTCATAGACTTCTCTATCAAGCTTCGGACCGATCTCTTTGATGAAATCGCCAATCTTTGGCAGGACCTCCCACGGATACTCGCAGTCCTTTAAAACAGGAGCTGCGATACTGTGTGTCAGGTCGTACATATCCTTTGTCTTACAGTTCATTGCTTTGTCTCCTTCGTCTGAGTTTTCTCTGCTGTCCCCTGTCTGTTCTTCCCTGTGCTCTTCTCGCGTGCCATTCCGCCATACGAGCCTTTTTTATAAAACTGTGAAGCGTAGTTGAAGCATTTCGACAGGACTTCTCCATTGTTCTCGCCTTTGACACGGTCGGTGTACTTGGTGATAAAAGCCGTAAGCTTCGTCATGTACTCATCTTCCCCGATCTTCGCGTCGGCGACTTCCGAAAGTCCTTTCTCCCAGCTTGCGGTAAGAACCGGATCGAGCATCGGCCTGATCGAATAGCCGACCACATAGTAGATCATCTCGCCGGTAAGCGTCGGAGTGATGACCTGAGTCTTCTTATTAAGCGAGAGGTACTTGTTCTTTACCAGCTTTTCCAGAATACCTGCCCGCGTCGCAGAAGTGCCGATGCCGTTCGATTTGATCTGCTCTCTGAGCTCGTCGTCCTCTATAAGTGAGCCGGCATTCTCCATCGCAAGGATCATCGAACCGGACGTGTATCTCTTCGGAGGTGAGGTCTCGCCCTCTTTTATCGAAAGCGCCCTGATCTTTATCTTATCGCCCTTCTTAATCTCAGCAGGCAGTTTGTTTCCGGCTGTCGCATCATTTTTATCTTTAAAAAATGAGTAGTGCATTACGGCGAGGTAGCCCTCTTTGTCCAGATATCTCTCGTTTGAAAAAAAATGCTCACTGCCATTCACAGCTTCGACAGATGTCTTCTTGTAGACAGCCTGCGGATAAAAAATCGCCAGAAACCTTCTCGCGATCGTCTCATAGACTCTCTGCTCTGTGGCGTTCAAACCTTTTAATGCTCCGAGCCCCTGGCCGGTCGGAATTATGGCATAGTGGTCAGTTATCTTTTTGTCGTCGGTGTAACGGGTACTGCCGATTTTTTTGTAAGAGCCGCTCGCGAAGATCTGATCCGTAAAAGGCTTAAAAATCGGAAGCTGCGACAGGCCGCGGATATTTTTGTCGATCTCCCTGGCGATCGCAGATGACAGCACTCTGGCATCAGTTCTAGGGTATGTCACGAGTTTTTTCTCGTAGAGTGACTGGATTATCTGAAGCGTCTGATCCGGACTGATCTTAAAAAATTTCGAGGCGTCATTCTGGATCTCGGCTAAGTTGTAGAGAAGCGGCGGGTTCTTCTTCTCGTCCTTCCTGTGGACTGATGTCACTGTAAGCTCGATATCACAGCCAGCCAGGTCTTTATGAAAAAGCTCATCTGACCCGCTTATAAGCCTTGCGAGTTCTGCCGCGTCATTTCTCTGTTTAAAGCCATTGTCCTTGTAGAGAAGAGGCGAGTTGAAATATTTCGAGCCCTTTACCGCCTTCCACTCAAACGAAATGCCATTTTTCTCATCGGAATCAGTCTGAGCCAGAAGCCTGTAGAATGGCGTCTTTACGAACTGCCTGATCTCGATCTCACGTCGGACTACCATTCCAAGTACACAGGTCATGACACGGCCGACCGCTATGACCTGCCGCTTCGAATTCAGGAAGGACGCCATCTGATTGCCATATTTTAAGGTCAGAAGCCTTGAAAAATTGATGCCCATCAGGTAGTCTTCCCTGGCCCTCAGGTAGGCTGCGTCAGAGAGGCTGTCGTAATCGCTCTCAGGCTTTGCCTCCCTGATCCCTCTCTTTATCTCCTCGTCGGTCTGCGAGTCGATCCAGACGCGGCGCTCGTCCTTGTCGTGCACTCCCGCCTGATTTCTGACGAGACGGTAAATGTACTCTCCCTCTCTTCCACTATCGGTGCAGACATAGATGCGGCTGACATCGTCTCTGGTGAGGAGCCTTGAGACAATATCGTACTGCTTTTTTACACCGGGTATCACTTCGTATAAAAAATTATCCGGGATAAAAGGAAGCGAGCTCATCGACCATTTCTTCAGGGCCGGATCGTACACCTCAGGATAGCTCATCGTTACGAGATGGCCTACGCACCAGGTCACAACAGTCTTATCACCCTCGAGATAGCCGTCGTGCTTTGTCAGGTTGTCATTAAAAACGGCCGCGAAAGCTCTCGCGACCATTGGTTTTTCTGCTATAAAAAGACTCTTCCCCATATTCATATTCTCCTTTTGTGTTTACATGCCGCCGGGGAAATCTCCCAGGCCGGATAAAAGTCAAACTTATTACTTGGCTTCGATATAGCCCTGTGCTTTCAAAAGTTCTGCGCAGAGAACTGCTCCACCTGCAGCACCACGCATAGTGTTGTGTGAAAGGCCTACAAACTTCCAGTCGAAGATCGAATCCTCGCGAAGACGTCCGACAGAGATTCCCATACCGTGCTCAAAATTTACATCGAGCTTAACCTGTGGTCTGTCATCCTCTTCCATGTAGCGGATGAACTGCTTAGGAGCCGATGGCAGGTTGAGCTTCTGCGGAAGACCTGAGTATGAAGTCATCGCATCGATAAGATCCTGCTTTGTAGGATTGTCCTTGAAGTTAACAAATACAGTAGCTGTGTGTCCATAGAGGATAGGTACTCTGATGCACTGTGAAGTGATCTTCATGCAGTCAGACGGAACGATCTTTCCGTCCTCTACCCTGCCCCAGATCTTAAGAGGCTCCTTCTCTGACTTCTCTTCCTCACCACTGATGAACGGAATAATGTTTCCCTCCATCTCCGGCCAGTCCTTAAAAGTCTTGCCAGCTCCTGAAATAGCCTGGTAAGTGGAAACTATAGCTTCAGTAGGATGGAACGGCATCCATGCTGTAAGCACAGGTGCGTAGGACTGAATAGAGCAGTTCGGCTTTACGGCGATAAAGCCTCTCTTCGTGCCAAGTCTCTTCTTCTGAGCCTCGATAACTTCAAAATGCTCAGGGTTTATCTCTGGAACTACCATAGGGACATCATCTGTCCAGCGGTGAGCAGAGTTATTTGAAACTACAGGAGTCTCAGTCTTTGCGTACTCTTCCTCGATGGCTTTGATCTCATCCTTTTTCATCTGTACAGCTGAGAAACAGAAGTCGACATCCTTTACTACGTCCTCGACATCAGTTACATCCTTAACGACAATATCCTTAACGTTCTCAGGGATCGGTGTATCCATCTTCCAGCGATCCTTGACACACTCGTAATATGTCTTTCCGGCGCTTCTCGGAGATGCAGCGATCTCCTTTACCTCAAACCAGGGATGATTTTCAAGGATAGTGATAAAACGCTGTCCCACCATTCCCGTACCACCGAGAACAGCTACTTTTAACTTCTCACTCATTTTTCGTAATCCTTTCTTTTTCCAGTCGTTTTATTTGTTTTGTGCTGCAAGCACAATATCCTTAAGGTCAAGGCACTTGTCCTTGACTCTTGGACTCGTATTAGGATTTCCAAGGAGACTCGAGATCAGCTTGGCAGCTGTGCCGTACTCCTTGAAATGTATGGCCATATTTGCAAGCAGAAACTCCACAGCGATAGGATTGAGTCCCGACTCTGTGCTGTATGCTTTGGTGTAGCCCTCGTATGCCTGTCTGTAGAAGCCCTCATACTCCTCTTCGTACTGCTGCTTTCTGCCGACTTCCTCTGCCTTGGACTCAGACATCTCCTTGATCTGGTCACGTCTGATCCAGGCGATACGAAGGCAGATAAGTGACTTCTCGGAAAGTCTCGCATGCTTCGCCATGGCTGAGACAAGAGCCAGCTTGTAACGGTCCACTGCCTCATCCGGAGTGTAAATCTCAGGTACATCGTCAGATACAGGTTTGAAGTTCTTGCAGACCGCTTCCTTTATCCACCTCATCTGAGTAGCTGAGAGATGTGCAAAATATTTGTTTAAAGCTGCATATCCGCAGTTCGGGCAGACGATAACCTCATACTTTAAAACATCGATATTGTGATAATGAGGGCGGGTATCCTGATCGGCACCTACGCGCTTTACCTTCGCACTCTTTATCTGAAGGACCTTGAATTTGTGGTCACAGATAGGGCACTGCACTGACTTCTGCAGTACCATGTCCTTCTCCTCGAGATCCGTAATGGACTTCTTTACAGGCTGTGTACCATCCTCTTTCTTCCTGGTGCCGTCATCAGTGATATCCAGTTTTCCATCAGATTTAATGCCGAACTTTTCCAGTCCTGACAACAGATTCATTTGCATACCTCCTTAATTCGATTTCGGCAGTTTGAATGAGCTCTTCAGGGAAACAATCCTGTTAAATACAGGCTCTCCTTCCTTCGAATCCTTGCAGTCTGTGGTGAAGAATCCGTTTCTTACGAACTGAAAACTCTGATATGGTCTGGCGTCCTTAACGCAGGCCTCAATGCAGGCATTTTTCACAACAAGTGAATTAGGATTTAAGTTCAGGCTGCCATCTTCGTTGTAGACGCCCTTCTCCTCATCGATAACATTCTCGTAGAGTCTGACAGGAGCCTTAAAGCAGCTGCTCTGGTCAACCCAGTGGATAGTTCCCTTGACTTTCCTGCCGTCAGGAGAATTTCCGCCCCTCGAAGCAGGGTCATAGGTCGCATGTATTCTTATTATATCACCATTTTCATCTTTGTCGAGCCCGGTGCACTTGACAAAATAGGCATTCATAAGTCTTACTTCGTTGCCTGGGAACATACGGAAATACTTCTTCACAGGCACTTCCATGAAGTCGCTTCTCTCTATATAAAGATGCTTCGAAAATGTAACTTCTCTGGTGCCAAGCTCCTCGTTCTCAACGTTATTTGTAACGGTAAGCTTCTCTGTCTGGCCATCCGGATAGTTGTCGATGACGAGCTCAAGAGGATCTAAGACTGCCATGACTCTCGGAACTTTTTTCTTCAGGTCCTCTCTGATGCAGTACTCAAGCATCGGGTACTCAGCTGTGGAATTTGCCTTGCTGATTCCAGAGAGGTCGATAAATTTCTTTATAGATTCCGGTGTATATCCTCTGCGGCGAAGTCCGGCCAGTGAAACGAGCCTCGGGTCGTCCCATCCGTCTACGATTCCGTCCTCTACGAGTTTTTTGATATAGCGCTTTCCTGTTACGACATTCTTCAGATAGAGCTTCGCAAACTCGATCTGTCTTGGAGGATTCGGGAATTCACACTCGCGTACAACCCAGTCGTAGAGAGGTCTGTGGTCCTCGAACTCGAGCGTGCAGAGTGAATGTGTGATGCCCTCGATCGCATCCTCGATCGGGTGTGCAAAATCGTACATCGGGTAGATGCACCACTTGTCTCCCTGTCTCTCATGTGCCATATGTGCTACCCTGTAAATAATCGGGTCACGCATATTTATGTTAGGAGATGACATATCGATCTTCGCGCGGATTACCATCTCGCCGTCAGCATATTTGCCATTCTTCATATCTTCGAAGATCTGCAGGGACTCCTCTATCGGCCTGTCGGAATTCGGGTCTTTCCTGCCCGGCTCTGTAAGCGTGCCCCTGTACTCACGGATCTGGTCTGCTGTCAGGTCTGAAGCGTAGGCTTTGCCCTTCTTTATAAGCTTTACAGCGAGCTCATACATCTGGTCAAAGTAGTCAGAAGCATACATTGTCTTCTCCCACTTGACGCCGAGCCACCTGATATCCTCCTGGATTGCTTCCGCGAACTCTGACTTCTCCTTCGTCGGGTTCGTATCATCGAATCTCATATGAAATTCACCGTTGTACTCCTGAGCGATACCATAATTTAAAAGGATACTCTTCGCATGTCCTATATGTAAAAAGCCGTTTGGCTCGGGCGGGAAACGTGTGACTACATGGTCGTATCGTCCGCTTGCCAGGTCCTTGTCAATTTCTTCTTCGATAAAGTTTTTCAATGTGTGCCTCCAAAAATATTCTATCGGGGAGGAGGACACACAGGTACAGCTCGGGGCACGCTTTCGCTCCGTATGAGACGAGTCAGCTTCTAAGTTCACTTCGTTCACTAAGTGCGCTGACATGCGTCGCACGTAGGCGACCAAAGAACGGTCGCCAAGTGCTCATCGCGAAACGGTGCATAAGCGGCAAAAGTACTGCCGCTAAGCACCGGCGTCTCATAAGGGCCCCTCGTCTGTATCTGTGTGTCCTCTCCCCTCCTTTACAACAGTTCGTTCGTCACACTATGAAATACATTTCTCAATGTGCGACGTCTAGCTGGTATTTTTTTACAATCCAATTATCTTATTTCACGTGTGTATGTGTGAAAAGGTGGTCGGAGCAGTACTCATAGTGGCCGTTGCACTTCGTGCAGTAGCGGAAATCGAGCTCCGGGTTTGTAAGCTCCGTGCGGCCACAGATGCAGCATTTGTGCTTTGCGACCTGCCTGCCGTGTGCGTTCCGCTCATTTGGCTGGTTCTGGTTTCTGCCATAGCCGCCCCATGCCGAACTGCTGCTCCATGGATTGTTGTAATCACGTCTGAAATTGCGCTGTCGCCTGTAGTTGCCAAGGCCTCTCCAGCCCCTGGTCTCGAGGTAGTAAATGACAAAGTTCGCAAGAGACGCGGCGATAGCCACGATAAGAGGGATCCCGGCTGTCCCTGCAGAGATTGCGTTTCCGATATCTATCAGAAGGAAAACAGCATAGAGCACTGCCATCCACTTCATCTTTACAGGGATGAAGAAATAGAGGAGCACCTTCTCCTCCGGGAACGTCAGGGCAAATGCCAGGAAAATACTCATGTTGATATAGTTCGTTGAAAAATAGCTGCCGAGCCCGATAATATTCCACGTACCGCCGATCAGGCACGAGATGATGTAGAGTAAAAATGCACCGATCAGTGTAAGTATCATGCCTCCGAAAATATAGACGTTGAATCGAAACGTACCCCAGACTCTCTCGAGCGCTGTGCCGAGCTGCCAGTAAAATATGATCATGATGATCGCAAACAGTATGTTCTGCTCAGGCGGGATCATGACCCAGGTGATTATCCTCCAGATCTGCCCGTGGCAGATATAGTACGGCTCAAGCGTCATAAATGACAGCAGATCCGCATGAGTGAAACTCGAGATCGCATAAAAAATATAGCCCAGAATGTATCCGCCGATCAGATAATTCATCAGTCTCGGTATCGCATACTTTCCGAGCTTACGTTCCATTTTATCAAGCATAAAAATCATCTTCCTTTTTTAAGTAAAAAAATCAGTAGAAATATTTTATCACTATACTGCTGTATTCGCAAATAAAAAATGAGGCGCTTTTCGCGCCCCATCTTATTTTTTTATGATGCCTCAGACATTTCTTTTTCTTCTGATTTTTCAGGAGCCTGCGGTACTTTTTCTTCCTTAAATTCCTTGGTCTCTGCCTCTTCTTCTCTCTTTAAGTTTTTAAAAGCAGATGAAAGCATCAGTTTGATACGGTTCAGCTGGTTTACTTCTGAAGCGCCCGGATCGTAGTCGATGGCCGCTATATTTGCTCCCGGATTTAAAGTACGTATCTTCTTGATAACGCCCTTTCCAACTATGTGGTTCGGAAGGCAGCCAAACGGCTGGATGCAGACGATATTCTTTATACCGTCATCCATAAGCTCGAGCATCTCACCTGTGAGGAACCAGCCTTCACCGGTCTGGTTTCCGAGAGAAACGACCTTCTCTGCACGCTTTGCCGTGTCGTCGATATATGCGGGAGCCGTAAAGTGCTCTGACTCGTCAAAAGCTTTTCTTGCGGCGCTTCTGAGCCACTCGAAGAATTTGATCCCGAGGTTTGCAGTGATTACCGACTTCTTAGGAGTTCCAAGGTTTTTATTCTTGAACCTCTCATTGATAAAGCAGTAAAGCAGGAAATCTGTAAGATCAGGTACTACTGCCTCTGCTCCCTCTGATTCGAGGAGATCAGCCAGGTGGTTGTTCGCAACTACCGAGTACTTTACCATGATCTCGCCTACGATTCCGACTCTCGGCTTCTTCTCGTCAGTGATCGGAAGGTTGTCGAAGTCGTGAATGATATCGCGGCACATCTGTTTATATTTACTGTGAGAGAGCATCTTCGGCTGCGAAAGGAAGTCGATCACTCTCTTCTTCCACTTCTCATAGAGGGCATTTGCAGAACCCTTGACCTTCTCATAAGGTCTCATTCTGTAAAGGCACTTCAGGAAAATATCACCGAACTCGAGGCCATAGAGACCGTGCTGAATCACCTTCGGTCCAAGCTTGAAGCCAGGATTTTTCTCGAGGCCGACAAGATTCAATGAGATTACCGGAATCTTTCCATAACCTGCATTGGCAAGTGCCCTTCTGATGAAACTGATGTAGTTCGATGCACGGCAGCCGCCTCCGGTCTGTGTGATAAGAAGCGCTGTTCTGTCGAGGTCATATTTCCCGGATTTAAGGGCTGCTATAAACTGTCCTACAACGAGGATTGACGGGTAGCAGGCATCGTTATTTACAAATCTGGTTCCGCTGTCTACGCATTCCCTTGCAGGAACTTCAGGAACAACTACTGTAAATCCGGCACTCGACATAGCAGGAGCTATGATGTCGAAATGAATAGGTGACATCTGCGGAGCGAGGATCGTGTAGTTTTTCTTCATGTCCTTCGTAAAGATCTTTCTCTTGTACGAAGACGGAACTATCTTTCTCTGTGCGGCCTCAGCGTCCTGCTGCTTCTTTCTGTCTCTTACGCGGATCGCAGCGAGCAGTGAACGCACACGGATTCGGGCAGCACCAAGATTATTTACCTCATCTATCTTCAGGCAGGTGTAGATCTTTCCAGACCTTGAGAGAATATCTCTGACGCAGTCTGTAGTTACAGCATCGAGGCCGCAGCCGAACGAATTCAGCTGGATGACATCGAGGTTTTCAGTCTTTTTTACAAAGTTGGCAGCCGCATACATTCTGGTGTGGTACATCCACTGATCCATTACGATAAGCGGGCGCTCAAGCTCTCCGAGGTGAGATACGGAATCCTCTGTCAAAACTGCCATGCCATACGAAGTGATCATGTCAGGAATTCCATGGTTGATCTCAGGATCTATGTGGTAAGGTCTGCCGCAGAGAACAATGCCGTGGCGGCCTGTCTTCTTTAAGTACTCAATGACTTCTTCGCCCTTGTGCTCGATATCACTTCTGGTATTGGAAAGCTCGGTCCATGCCTTGTGTGCGGCAGACTTGACTTCGCTCTCTTCGATATCGAATTCTTCCTTAAATACCTTTACGAGCTGACCTGTAAGAGTCTCTTCATTCGTAAATGCCATGAAAGGATTTAAGAAACGGACCTCACCCTTTGTGATAGCTTCGACGTTGTTTTTGATATTTTCAGCGTATGAAGTGACGATCGGGCAATTGTAGTGGTTGTTCGAATCCGGAAACTCATTTCTCTCGTACGGAACGCACGGATAGAAAATAGTCTTGATTCCATTATTTATAAGCCACTGGACATGGCCGTGAGTCATTTTTGCAGGATAGCACTCTGTCTCCGACGGAATGCTTTCGATTCCAAGCTCGTAGATTTTTCTCGATGATGCCGGTGAGAGCTTGACCGAAAAACCGAGTTCTTTGAAAAATACAGCCCAGAACGGATAGTCCTCGTACATATTGAGGACTCTTGGAATTCCGATCACGCCGCGCTTTGCCTCTTCCGGAGCAAGCGGCTCGTATCCGAAAATTCTCTTGTATTTGTAGTCGTAGAGGTTCGGTATATGGTTCGGATTCTTTGGCTTTCCAAGTCCTCTCTCACAGCGGTTGCCTGTGATGAAACGGCGGCCGTCTGAGAAATGGTTTATTGTCAGCATGCACTTGTTCGTGCAGCCCTGGCAGTGAGTCATCGAAGTCTTGTACTGAAGATCGAGGATCTCATCGATCGGGAGCATCGAAGTAGTCTTCTCGTCCTGGTATCTCTCTCTGGCGATAAGTGCGGAACCGAAAGCACCCATGATACCTGCGATATCAGGTCTTGTAACATGGAGTCCGCCGATTTTTTCGAAGGCGCGAAGAACTGCGTCATTGTAGAAAGTACCGCCCTGTACGACCACGTTCTGGCCCAGCTGCTTAGGATCTGTAAGCTTTATAACCTTAAACAGTGCGTTCTTTATAACCGAGTAAGCCAGTCCGGCAGAGATGTCGGCGACAGTTGCGCCCTCCTTCTGGGCCTGCTTGACTCTCGAGTTCATAAACACAGTGCAGCGCGTTCCAAGGTCTACAGGATTCTTCGCAAAAAGTGCTTCCTTTGAAAAATCGATGACATTGTAGTTAAGCGACTTGGCGAATGTCTCAATAAATGAGCCGCAGCCGGACGAACATGCCTCATTCAGCTGTACCGAATCGATCGTATGGTTTCTGATACGGATGCACTTCATATCCTGTCCGCCGATATCGAGGATACAGTCGACCTTTGGGTCGAAGAATGCTGCCGCATAGTAGTGGGCGACAGTCTCGACCTCACCATCGTCGAGCTTGAATGCCGACTTCAGAAGAGCCTCGCCATAACCTGTCGAGCAGGAGTGAACAATATGTGCCTCGGAAGGAAGCACCTTCTTGATCTCGCCCATTGCGCGGATAGCTGTGTTAATAGGTGAACCGTCGTTATTGCTGTAGAATGAGTAGAGAAGGCGGCCCTCGTCATCGATAAGCGCAACCTTCGTAGTCGTAGAACCAGCGTCGATGCCAAGGTAGACATTGCCCTTTGCCTTAGAAATATCCGCTGTCTCGACATGGTTGTTGCCATGCTTCTTTAAAAATTCGTCGTACTCTGCCTGATCCTTGAAAAGAGGCTCCATACGGGCGACCTCAAACTCAGCTTTCAGAGGCTTCGACAGCTTGTCGACTATAGTCGAAAGCTGCATCTGGACTTCTTCCTTGTAATTTAAGGCAGAACCAAGCGCTGCGAAAAGATGAGAGTTCTTCGGAACTATAGCGTGCTCGTCGTCAAGCTTTAAGGTCTCGATAAATCTCTGTCTCAGCTGATCCAGGAAGTGAAGAGGACCTCCGAGGAAAGCCACATGTCCTCTGATCGGTTTGCCGCAGGCAAGTCCCGAAATAGTCTGATTTACAACAGCCTGGAAAATAGACGCTGCCAGGTCTTCACGTCTGGCTCCCTCATTTATAAGAGGCTGAATATCTGTCTTTGCAAAGACACCACAGCGGGCCGCTATCGGATAGATAGACTGATAGCCCTTCGCATACTCATTGAGGCCCGAAGCGTCCGTTTGAATAAGAGAGGCCATCTGGTCAATAAAAGAACCTGTACCTCCGGCACAGACACCGTTCATACGCTCTTCGACATTTCCATTCTCAAAGTAGATGATCTTCGCGTCCTCGCCTCCGAGCTCGATAGCGACATCGGTCTGAGGATAATAGTGCTGCAGTGATGTAGCTACAGCTACGACCTCCTGGCAGAAAGGAATCCCGAGATTCTTTGCCAAAGCGAGACCACCAGAACCTGTGATAACAGGAGCTACCATATGGTCGCCGGCTGATTTTAAGGCATCCGAAACGAGTCCATAGAAGGTCTCTCTGATATTTGCGAAATGACGTCTGTAGTCAGAATAGAGAAGCTCGTCATCTGGGCTTAAAAGTGCTACCTTTACCGTAGTCGAGCCGATATCAATACCAAGTGTGTATGGTTTTTCTGACATGTATTAACCTCTCTGAAAAAATAATAATCCTTACAATCTGTATTCAAGTGATTATTATATGAAATAAAATTCCAAGTTTCAATCTACAAAAAGCCGATTCTGTTGTTTTAGATTGCGTGCAATATAATCACATATTAACTTTTTGTAAAGTTTATGTCCCGATTTCGATAATTCTCGCATCTCCTATAGCCTCTGACAGTCTGTGCGAAATTGTGAGGACAGTCCTTCCCCTGGCGGATGACTTCAAGGCGCGTATTACTCCCGCCTCCGTCTTCGCATCCAGACTCGCCGTAACCTCATCGAGAAGCAGGATCTGAGGATCAAGTACTACTGCCCTTGCGATTGAGAGAAGCTGAAGCTGTCCCTTTGAAAAAAGTCTCTCACTCATTTTCGTATCAAGGCCATCAGGGAGCTGTTCAATGACGTCCTTAAGTCCCGCGAGCTTCAAAGCAGCATCGATTTCTTCATTAGAAATATCGCTGTCGTAAAGTGTGATCTGGTCCTTTACCGTTCCGGGGACAGATGCAAAATTCTGCTCTACATAACCGATCACGCGCCTTCTCTCCTCCTGTGAAAGTGCACACGGATCTAAACCGGCAAGATTTACAGTTCCCCTGTCTGGTTCATAGAGCCCTGTCAGAAGTCTGAAGACAGTCGTCTTTCCAGCACCTGTCCTTCCTGCGAAGGTCACAAGCTCTCCTTTTTTTATATCGAAGGAAAGGTCTTTAAGCACCGGGCGGTCTTTCTGATAGCCAAAATCAACATGCTCAAAGCGGATTTCATCAGTTTTTTTTGGCTCTGTTATTTCAGGCTGCCACTCCGGTTCTTCGAGGAAGGTATCGATGTGATCGATAGCAGCGGCCGCCGACTGGATGTTCTGGATTTCCATACCGATATTTTCAAGCGGAGAAAAAATCCTGTTTACATAGGCCATCATTGCAACTGCAGTACCAACAGAGATTCCAAAAAGCGCCCGGTATGAATTTCCTCCGGCAGCAAAAATCATCATAGCTGCTGTGACCGCTGCCTGCGTCAGAAGGATGACCGGTGAGTAAATGCTGTCGATCACATTTGAACGGTCGACTGCATCGTAACTCTCCTTGATATATCCGCTATAGACGTTTTCCATGTGTCTCTGCGCATGGAAAACGCGGATCATTCGGATGCAGCGGAGGGTCTCAGGTACATGGCCATTTACCCTTGCGATCGCCCTGCGGTTTTCAAGGTTTGCCCTGTTCGACCTCCTCTGGCAGGTACGCGTAAACCAGAAAAGAAGCGGCGTCACAGCGGTAACCAGAAGTCCGAGACCGAGTGACCTGGTGTAAATCACGATAAGGATTCCGACCACTTTTAAAAGGTCTGCAGCCATGCTCACAACGCCATCGCTGTAGAGTACATCGATCGTGTCACCATCATTTGTAAAAATCGAGGCAGTTTTTCCACTCTCATTGCGGTGGAAATACTCTGCCGGAAGACGCGAAAGCTTCTGGCAGAGAGCACTTCTGATCCCGTGTGTGATCTTCTGTCCAAACACCGTTATTCCAGCGTTCTGCAGAGATTCCAGCAGATCAGAGATTACGATAAAAAGGAAGTACCAAAGCGCAAGAGTGAGTGAAACTCCTTTTCCCGCGCCAAGGCGGTTTACAGCCTGCTCGAGAACGAGTGGCGGGATCAGCGAAGCGACAACAGAAGCCACGATCAGGGCAATGAGACCGATTAAGAGGCCCTTGTTTTTTTTGATGACGCCGGCGAAGGCCTTTTTCAAATGAGTATGTTCATTTTTCTTTTCATTATATGTCATCGTAGTCGCCTCCTTTCGCCTGCTCTTCGTAAAGTGCCCGATAGCCCGGCTCCTTTTCAAGCATCTTATCATGCGGCAGAAATGTTCCATGTCCGTTGTGCAGATAGAGGACACAGTCAAACTCAGGGAAATGATAGAGCCTGTGCGTCATAATGATTATCGTCCTGTCCGGAAATTCTCTGCGGATCTCTTTCAGGATCTTTGTCTCAGTAACTTTATCTACTGAAGCAAAAGGATCATCGAGAACTAAAATACTTCTTGCATGTGCAAGCGCTCTCGCGAGTGAAAGTCTGGCCTGCTGCCCACCGGAGAGCATTGCGCCGCCCTCTCCCACAGGCCAATCAGCACTCCTGTGCATATTTTTTAAATCTTCGTCGAGACAGGTCATCTGGAGGAATCTGTCCACGTCGATATCACTTCCAAGGGAAATATTGTCAAAAAAACTCGTCGACAAAAGTTCCGGATCATGACCTGAATACGAAACTGCCTCAAGTTTTTCCCTCTCTGTCATCGACCCTAAATCTTTCCCGCCAATGGTCACCGCTCCCTCATATGGAACTTCGCCAAGAAGAACTCTTCCAAGAAGCGACTTGCCGCTTGCGACTCCGCCAGTCACACCGATGATCTGGCCCGGCTTCGCTTCAAACGAAATATGCTTAAGCATTTTTTCACCATCGTAGCCGCAGGTAACATCAGAAAACTCAACGCCCTGTGGCCTCACAGGCACTTTGTCCGGATCAAAGGAATCCTCGACTGAGTCCTTCATCAATGGCTTAATACGTTTCCACGAGACTGCCGCTTTCTGAACTGAATTGAAAAGTTTTGCTGCGTGGGAAACCTTGGTGGCAAGTTTTGTAAAGCATGATAAAAATGTCGTAAAGGCTGCGATGTTCCACGCCGTCCAGCCAGTTCCCTGTACATTTTTCGCTCCAAAATAAATAACGAGCACGGTACCAAGCATTGCGATCGCATCGTATAACGGAGCCATCGAACTCTCGAAGAGGTTTGCCTTTGCACTCTTTTTTTCATAATCAGAAAGCGACCGCTCGTAGGCCTCGTCACGATTTTTCTCTCTGCCATAGACACGGTAAGTCAGCGCATTTCCAATACGGTCCATCGTGCGTCCGCTGAGAGCTGCGGCGCTCTTTTTGTACTCTGCATTTGCCCTTGTGACGACCGTCTTCAGGCGGTCTGCAGCCAAATATGCGATTGGCGTAAACATACATGATAAAATTGCAAGCCTGAAGTCGTAGTGCACCAGCATGCAGACATAAGCGATCATCACAACGCCTGTATCAAAGATCTCGGTCGTGAATTTTCTCATACCCTCAGAGCAGGCATCGACATCTGAAATGGCCTTGGTCAGAAGCGATCCAAGCCCCTCTTTTTGAAGTTTCTGCTGATCAGAATGCACAAGGCTGTTGTACAGATTTCTCCTCATGCTGCTGCTGACGTTATTGGCAAACCTTCTTACGCCAAAGCGCTTTACTGCCCGTCCCGCCTGGACGATCAAAATCGCAATGATGTAAAAAAAAGCGATCTGCACCATGTCAGAAAATTTCGAGCGGCCCCCGATAATATCGTACAGGGTCTGTGCCAGCCGGCCCTCGAAGTAAGGTCCGGCGAGCATTCCGATATTGTAAATAAGTCCGGAAATCGTAACGATAATAAGAACCGGAATATTTGCCAAAAAATATGACATGATCCGGTCGGGATGAACGACTTTTTGTTTCTGCATAATCCGCTTCGAATGTGAGGTCTTCTGATCACTCATTTGTACAAATCTCCTATTTAAATGGATGACGCATCATATGTAGTGTCATCTTTTTTATTTTATCTATACTGTCAAGCGGTAAACAAGAATAGAAATCAGTTTTCAGTAAAGAAATTCCCACCGCAGTGGTGGAAATATATAAAAGGATAGTCTGATATAATTTTTGACTAGTAAATGATGTTTTGGAAAGGAGACTCAAATGAAAATTTGGAAACTAATTTCAGGAATATTATCCATCATTCTGTTTGCTGTGGTAATGTTCCAGTCATGTGCCGCTGGAGTGGTGGACGCTATCGATGCTAAAGGCGGTACATCCGGAGGCGTTGGAATCATTGTAGGCATCCTGATGCTGGCAGGCGGAATCCTCTCAATCTGTGTCAGAAACCAGGAAGGCAAGGGTGGAGACATTGCTCTGATCGTCATCTTTCTTCTGGCTGCGATGATTGGACTCGCTGCACATGGCATTTACACAGACCTCATCGCCTGGGGAATCTGGTGCCTGATCAACGCGATCCTCGCGCTGGTAGATATCATAATCAAATCGAGAAAGCGGAAGGCATAAAAAATATTGAAAAGGGAGCTGCTGCAATCATTGAGGATTTGCAGCAGCTCCTTTTTTTGTCTTTTTATTCCACAGCTCCGCACGGCCTCAAAGCAGCCACACCGTGTGACTTCAGATATTCATTCACGTCGAGCACCGATCCGACGCGGTCGTTGAAAAGTGACATCAGAAGAGCATCTCTCGGAATCCTGACATACAGTTCCGGAAGCTCATAGAGCCTGAGAGCCTTCTGCGTCTCGTCCAAATCGAAACCCGCAGCGTAGCAGAGCCGCAGGATCACATCTCTCTGTCTTGTCCGTTTTTCCCCCGAGATCAGTTTGTAGCCGTACCTCTCGGAAATATCTGCCTCGATAAAAACTTCACTAAGCGTCTTGTCGTGCTCTTTGACAAGACCCTTGAAATAATCGGAGAAGTCCTTAGGGCTTCCCTTCATATCGCTTCCATTTTCATTTAAAAATTTGTCCATCTGAGAAGGGTGAGTGCTTTTCAGCACATTTTCAAGCTCAGTAGTACTCTTTTCACTCATTTTTATCTCCTATATGATATACTGGTTTTATGAAAAATATAGAAAACTTTGACATATCAGATTTCGACGTCGTAGACGTGATAAATAAGCCTCACAATGTTTACCTTGTTAAGCACAGTGTAACACAGAAATACTATGTAAAAAAGGTCCTAGACGTCTACAATATAAGCATCTACAAATTCCTGAAAGATCACTCCATCGCGGGTGTTCCACAGGTGTATTATTTTTCTGAAAATAATGACAGGCTGACCGTGATCGAAGAATTCGTCACCGGCTCACAGCTCTCAGAGCTTATCGAAGAAAAATCCCTGAAGGCATCCGATGTCGCAGACATAATGCTAAAACTCTGCACGATCCTGGAGGCACTTCACTATGTAAATCCCCCGATAATCCACAGAGATATCAAGCCTTCAAATATCATGGTAGACGGCCACGGCCAGATTTACCTGATAGATTTCAACGCCTCGAAATTTTACAACGACGAGGACTCCGATACAGTGCTCCTCGGCACGCAGGGCTACGCCGCTCCCGAGCAATACGGCTTCGCGGCCTCTTCTCCTCAGACCGATATCTATGCACTTGGAAAAGTTTTAGACCAGCTCTCCTCTGCTGTTTCCGGAGGCATCGATTACTCAGCCATAATAAAAAAATGCAGCGCAATGGACCCTCTCGAGAGGTACCAGAGCGCCGCCGATCTTCGCGCCGCAATATCAGAGGCCGCCGGTATAGCTCCTCATATAAAGCACCGCCGCGCACGTAAGAGCATCTTCAAAATCCTTCTCAATGTTCCTGGCTTTCGAAGCAGAACGCCCTGGAAGATGCTCATTGCCTCCATCTGCTATATGCTTATGATCATTTCCGGAATCTCCTATGACTCCGGTCACAAGTCCGCGCTCTGGTCAGCCATCGAGAAAATCTACGTCACGATAATGATGTATGTAATGGTAAACTTCGGCTTCAACTACAAAGATTTCCGCTTCAGCCGGCCATTCACCAGATCCGGCAGCAAACTATTACAGGCAGTCGGGATCTTCATAATGGAATTTTTGATTCTTTTTGTGGCAGCGATGATATCAGTAATTCTCGAAGATATCTTTCATATAAAATAAGATCTTATTCCAGTCCAGCCTCCGTCACAGACGATACTTTGCCTCCGGAAAATATGATAGTGCACGACGACAGAAGTGACTTTCCGCTCCATGAATATGTCTCGCCCTTCACGCCCAGTATTTCATCGGCGCTCATCAGGGCACCGTCACCTCCGAGAACTTTCTTGACCTGATCGTATGTCATCCCGGTTTTCACCTGTTCATACTGCTTCAGAGAGACTTTCACCTTCGATGTAATGACGCCGGCCTGCGATTTTACCGATGCTTTTCCATCAGTAAAGGTCACAGAAATAGTACTCAGATCACTGCCTGACCAGGCATAAACAGCGGATTTCGTCCCGGCAATGCTGGTTTCAGAAGCCTTCTTTCCCTTTGACCCAAGCAGCTTTGCGACCTGGTCAAGAGTCATTCCCATATCAATCTTCATAAAATTCTCAGCCGTCAGGCCCGACTTTTTCTCGTCAGTTTTCTTTGAGGCAGTTGACGTTGATTTCTTTTTCGAAGCAGATTTCTTATTGCTGTCAGTCTTCTTTTTTTCTGAACCGGCCTTCTTTGCTTCCGACTTGTCCTTATCCCCTGTTTTACTCACGCTCGTGCTCTCCGAAGTCGAAGCGGTTGACGAACTTCCGCCGCACCCAGCCAGCGGCAGAGCAAGCGACATAGCAAGCAGCATAGTAATTATAGTCTTTTTCATAGCATCCTCCAATCTTTGCCAGACTTATAATCGTTACTGTCTGCATTGTATAATATCTTAGGCGATTTTATTTCCACCATAGCAGTGGGAAATGATTTGTGATAGAATCAGGTTGTATTTCAAAAGAAAGAAGGCCAACCATGATTCAGGATATTTTTCCCGATAAACTCTACAACCAGTACGATCCTTCGATTAAACCAGTGTCCGATTCTAAAATATATGTGTTCCGCAAAGACAGTCTCCTGGTAAAAAAAGGTGATTTTCAGCTGCCGGATTACTCAGACTTCAGCGAATACCTTGCAGGACACGAGGGTGCACAGGTTATTTTTCTGTTTAAAATAAATGACGACAGGAGATTTCTGCTGCTCCCTCCGGCTGGTCCTGGCGGGGATGAATTTTCAGATGATGATGTGGCAGAACTTGCCGGGGAATTTTCATATAAGAAGATGTTTGATCTCAGATGGGATAAAAGCTGTGGCAGGACTGAGATTTTTGCAATAACAGTCGCTTACCAGTTAAACGTCTGGTACAAAAACAACAGGTTCTGCGGCAGAGACCAGACTCCGTTGCAGCTTTCGGCTGCGGAGCGCGCGCTCGTCTGCCCGAAGTGCGGCTTCACGAGATATCCGAGAATCAATCCGGCTGTCATTGTCGGCGTTATTGACCCAGCACATGACAGGCTGCTCCTGTCGAAATACAGAGGTCGTGCCGAGGTCCCTTTCTACGCTCTTCTCGCAGGATTTTGTGAAATTGGCGAAGCCTTTGAAGACACCGTCAGAAGGGAAGTCATGGAAGAAACTGGCCTTTCTGTCAAAAATATCCGCTACTACAAATCACAGCCCTGGGGCAGAGCCGGCGACATTCTGGCTGGATATTTCTGCGATGTCGATGGAAGCACAGAAATAAAGATAGAGGAAGACGAACTGGCACTCGCCGAGTGGTTCGAAAGAAAGGAAGTGTCTGGACAACCAGATAATTTATCTCTCACTAACGAAATGATGCTGATTTACAGGGATGGGAAAGAGCCAAAATAATTTCCGCTCCGCAGCGCACTAAAACAACCCCGGGACAGCCTGTGGCTGTCCCGGGGTTTTATCTTTGATATTTTGTCAACGATCCCGCTTTTACTTTGCGATAATCTCCATGATCTTGTTCGATCTCTTGACGAATTCAGACATCTCCTTCGGAGGAAGCGGCTGGTTCGAAATCTCTGCGAGGTCGTAGAGCTGATGAGCTATAAGGCCTGCGTTCTCAGAATCCTTGTTGGCTGCGAGATATTTTACAAGCGGATGGTTGGCGTTTAATACCAGCGTCTCTGGGCCTGTGAAATCATCTTTGCTTCCATCGTTGAAATTGTACATCTTCATCATATCGCTCATACGGCGCATGTTCTCTTCACGGCCGATGACTGCGGCGATATCGTCAGCCTTCAGCTTCTCGAGCTTTACAGTAACATCGTCGTTATTCAGCTCTTTCTTGAAAATATCGGCAAGAGTCTTCTGGTCATCCTCAAGCTCCTTAGGATCAGTGTCCTCAGAGAGTGCCTTGGATACGTCCGCATCGATACGCAGGAACTTGTAATGCTGATTTCTCTGCTCAAGCTGAGTGATAAAAGAGGTATCTATAGTCCTGTCAAGGATCACAGCGTCCATGTTGTTGGCCTTGAACATATCAATGTACTGGCCCTGCATTTTGACGTCCGTTACATAGTATACAGGAGTCTTGTCCTCGTCCTTGATCTCACCGTTATTGGTATCGGTCTTTGTCTCATCCTTGTTCTCGGACTTGTCATCTGATTTTTCATCATCAGACTTGTGAGAAGCAGCATCTTTTTCAAGAAGCTCAGGAAGAGTCACATATTTATCATTGATATCCTTGAACAGGATGTAATCGTTCATCTTGTCGCAGAACTTCACATCCTTCAGGCAGCCGTACTTGATGAACGGACTGATGTCGTCCCAGTATTTCTCATAAGTCTCCTTCTCGGTCTTTTCCATTCCGATAAGCTTGTCTGCGACTTTCTTTGAAATATAGTCACGAATCTTAGCAACAAAACCGTCGTTCTGAAGTGCCGATCTTGAAACATTGAGCGGAAGGTCCGGGCAGTCGATAACGCCCTTTAAGAGCATGAAATACTCAGGGATAACTTCCTTTATGTTATCGGCAACGAAAACCTGATTGTTGTAAAGTTTGATAGTTCCCTCGATAGAATCGTACTCTGAATTGATCTTCGGGAAGTAAATGATGCCCTTTAAATTGAACGGGTAGTCCATGTTCAGATGAATCCAGAAGAGCGGCTCGCGGTAATCGTTGAATACCTTTCTGTAAAAATCCTTGTACTCATCTTCCGTGCACTGCGAAGGCGTCTTCGTCCAGAGAGGATGGATATCATTTATCGGTACAGGTCTCTTTACGATCTTCAGTTTGTCCTTGGCCGGAGTCTTGAGAACCTTCTCCGTCGTGCCGTCGTCCTTCTTCTTGTCCTCGTACTGAGCTTCCTGGTGGATCTCTTCGATAACCTTATCGGTGTCCTTCTTGTCCTTCGGGTCGATCTCCTCGTACTCTTCCGGCGCATTTGCCTTCACAAGATAGATCTCTGTCGGCATGAATGAGCAGTATTTGTCGAGAACTTCTCTTGCCCTGTACTCATTGGCAAATTCAAGGCAGTCGTCATTTAAGAAGAGGGTGATCGTCGTGCCGACAGAATCCTTGTCGCCGTCGCGCATCGTGTAATCCGTGCCGCCGTCGCACTCCCAGTGAACCGGCTTTGCGTCCTTCTGATAGCTCAATGAATCAATGTAAACGAGGTCAGCTACCATAAATGCAGAGTAAAAACCGAGTCCGAAATGTCCGATAATCTGGTCATCGCTGCCCTTGTCCTTGTATTTTTCAAGGAAATCAGTAGCACCTGAAAAAGCAATCTGGTTGATATATTTGTCGACCTCATCCTCAGTCATTCCGATTCCGTTATCGGTGATCTTTATAGTCTTCTTATCCGGATCGACTTCAACTGTAACCTTGCCCTTATAGTCACTCGGCAGCTCACAATCGCCCATCATTCCGAGCTTCTCAAGCTTCGTGATAGCATCACAGGCGTTACTTATAAGCTCCCTGTAAAAAATGTCGTGATCCGAATACAGCCACTTCTTTATCACTGGAAAAATATTTTCACTTGTGATAGAAAGACTTCCGCTTTTTTCTGCCATGTAAATACCACTCCTTTATAAAAATATCAAAAAAATCTATTTTCTAGTCGACTGTCCTGCAAATTATTAGCCAACCATTCCGTCGACTGCTAAAATATATTGTAGTATTACCGCTATTGAATGTCAAGAGAAAAATAGCACTCGTCATAGACGAGTGCCAGAAATTTTATATGAAATTGATCAGGCGGTCCCTGTAATCGTTGAAAATATACGGGAAATGTCATCCTGCATAGTGCAGCGCTTCGATCGGATCTTTGCGGGCGGCTTTTCTCGCCGGGTAGAATCCGAAGATAAGTCCAATGCCAATTGAGAAAATCGATGCGACGACGCAGACTCTCGCATCGAGCCAGAACGTGTAATCTGTAAACGCGTTTATGCCGGCGATTATCAGTGCACTGATTCCAAGTCCGATTCCCGCGCCAATCAGGCAGAGGACAAGCGACTCTATGAGGAACTGAAGCATTATGCTGCCCTCTGTCGCTCCGATGGCTTTTCTGATGCCTATCTCCTTCGTTCTTTCGGTGACAGAAACGAGCATTATGTTCATGATTCCGATACCTCCTACCAGAAGCGAGATTGCAGCTATTCCTCCAAGCATCAGAGACATTACTCCTGTGACTTTGCTAAGCGTATCGGCAATTACCTTCATATTTACAACGGTGAAAGCATCCGAATCATTCGAGAACCTGGAAAGCAGGTAACTGTTTATCTCCTGCTGCGCCAGGTCTGAAACCGCATCACTTTTCGGCGCGATCACAAAGCTGGTGACATCCCTGACCGTCGTCGAAAGCCTCTCAAGCGAAGTAAACGGGATATACGCTTCATAAGACGCCTGCGACAGTACCTTGTTGTCCGACTGCTTCACGACGCCTATGACAGTGTAAGGGATTCCGTCTATCGTAATGCTCTGTCCAATGGCCTGCGAAGTGTTGTAACATCCGAGGATATCAATAGCCGTATCCGCGTTTATTACCGCGACATTCGTGTGGTTGTCTACATCGGCACTCCTTATAAATCTGCCCGAAGCCAGCTCGACACCGTTTATCGACTGATAGTCAGCTGTAGTTCCGGTAAGCTTTATAGTCTCAGTGTCAGAACCGTTTCTGATGTTTCCACTGGATACAGCTGAAGGGGCAACGGCAGCCACATTTTTTAAAGATGCGATATCGTCAAGGTCCGAAAGTGACAGCGGTTTGTCCTTGTCATCTGTGATCGTAACTGTGATGTTATTCGTGCTGATCGACGAGATCGTATCTGTAATCGTCGAAGTCGCACTGTTCGTAATCGAGAGCAGGACGACTAAAGCCACAACTCCGATGATGATACCAAGCATCGTGAGAAATGACCTGAGTTTGTTCGAGGCAACCGATGCAAATGCCATTTTAAAAGAGGATTTTATCATCAGACCACCTCCTCAATCTCAGACATGTCCTTAGCTTCCGAAACATGGCCGTCAAGAATTTTTACCGAGCGCGAAGCCTCTTTCGCGACATTCGGATCGTGCGTGATAAGAAGGATCGTGTTGCCTTCTTCATTCAGCCTGTGAAAAATATCGAGAAGCATCCCGCCTGTCTTCTGGTCGAGATTTCCTGTCGGCTCATCCGCCAGAAACAGTGACGGGTGCGTTGCGAGAGCTCTTGCTATCGCCACCCTCTGCTTCTGTCCACCGGAGAGCTCGTTCGGCCTGTGATCTCTCCTGTCCCATAGTCCGATCGCATTCAGCGCATCTTCAACCTGCTCTTTTCTCTTCGAAGGCGAGAGGCCCTGATATATAAGAGGCAGCTCCACATTTTCGTAGGCCGAAAGCTTCTGCAGCAGATTGAAATCCTGAAAAATAAATCCGATCTTTCTGTTTCTGATCCTGGCGAGCTCATTTCTCGAGTAATCTGCAACTTCCTGCCCATCTAAGAAATATTGCCCGGAAGTCGCGGTATCGAGACACCCGACGATATTCATAAGTGTCGATTTTCCCGATCCAGATGGACCGATGACGCTTACAAATTCACCTTTGTCTACATACATTTTTGCATGATCTAAAGCCTTTACCGTATCGTCTCCAATATGGTAAATTTTCGAAACGTCGGAAAGGAGGATCATTTTATTATCGTCCATTAGTTGCCTCCGTTTCCGCCGGGGCCGCCGTTTCCTCCTGATGGAGGAGTGCCGCCTCCGCCATTCCCGTCCGATCTGCTTTCACTATTTCCGCCACGGCCGCCATTTCCGCCGCCCTGCTGCATATTAGTCCCCATATTTGAAATACTGTTCTGAGAGCTCGTGAGTTCCTGACCCGAGAGGTCTTTGTAGTAGACTGTATCGCCTTCTGAAAGTCCATCGGTGATCTCTACTGTCGAATCGTCTGAAACGCCGGTCTTTACAGTCTTCCTGCCACCGAGCTTTCCATCCTTGTTTGTAGTGTAAACATATGACTTTCCGTTCTGTTCCTGAACTGCCGAAAGAGGAATCGTCAGTACATTTTCAGCTGACTTTACATCAATGACTGCCGTAGCACTCATTCCTACAAGCATCTTGCTGGTCTTGTCGATCTGGCAGGTCGCAGTGTACTTTGTCGAACCACCGCTGTTCGTCCCGATCTTCGATACCTTTGTGATCTCTCCTGTAAAGCTCTTATCATCTAAGGCGTCAAGTGTCACCGTAACACTCTGTCCCTTCTTTACATTTAAAATATCGAGCTCATCTACCGAAAGGGCTATATCCATCTTGTCCCCTGTAGCCACCGTAAATGCAGATGTGTAGGTAGCATCAGAAGATGAGGATGAGTATGAGGACGATGAACTGTCAGTAGAGCCCGAACCAGACGTAAGTGAAGAAACTGCTGAACTGCTGAGTGCAGAACCCGAGCCGTTTGAAAGTGTTGCTCTGGAACTGTTCGACAGTGCCGAGTTACTTGTGGCTGCTGAACTGCTGCTGGAATTTGCACCATTCATGTACTGGCTTGCTGCTGAGTTATTTCTGTTAGTGTACTGGCTAGTTGATGAATTATTTCCAGCTGTGTTCTTGCTTGCGGCTGAGCTGTTTCCATTAGTATACTGGCTTGCGGCTGAGTTGTTTCCGTTAGTGTACTGGCTTGCGGCTGAGTTGTTTCCGTTAGTGTACTGGTTTGCGGATGAGTTGTTTCCAGTTGTACTCTTGGTTGAAGATTTGCTGCTGTCAGCCTTTGAGCTCTCTTGTGTCGTATTCTTCGAAGCGCTGCTGTCTTTATTCGAATTCGTGTTGTTCTCTTTACCTGACGATGTGCTGTCTTTCGAAGAGGTCCCGTTATCAGTTGAGGAAGAAGTGCTTCCATTTGACGAATCCGTGCTGTTTTTTGAAGAAGAGCTGCTGTTTTCCGAAGTGCTGCTTTTTTCTGAAGAGGTGCTGTCTGATGTAGTCACTGGCACCTTTGCGGAAAGTGTGACGGCTGTGACTGAAGAAGATCCGCTGCCTGTCGATTTTTTGCTGACACCTGAACCGCTAAGCGCAGAAGAAATGGATGAAGTAGAAGCCGAAGACGACTGCGTAGTTGAAGAGGAGGATGATGAAGACGAAGTAGAGGAAGAATCTGATCCAGAAACATTTACCGACTGAATAGTTCCTGAAACCGTGGATGTGATCTTTCCAGATTTCCTGATCTTTAAGAGAGCATTCAGTTCCTTCTTCAAATCAGCCTTCTGTGCTTTAAGCATCTCGCGCTGTGAAACATACTTCGCAGATGTCTTGGACTTGATGCTCTTAAGTGTCGAATCGATCGATGAAATAGAATTTCTCACCTGATAAATCTGTTCCTTTACAGAAGTCATGTCGACAGTAGCTAAAGAGTCGCCTTTCTTTACAGTATCGCCCTGTTCTACGAGGACTTTTTTAATGGTAAGTCCAGAAGGGATCTTAACATCTGTCGAAGTGGATTCTGAAAGCGTACCGCTGGCAGTGATCGTATTCTTAATAGTACCTGTCGAAACCTTTACGCTCTTTACAGATGAAGTTGAATCGGCGGCTTTTTTACTCTTAGACCTCGCAGTCACTACCCCAATAAGGGCCACTACAACGGCTATTACAATGATAATGGCCGCCAGCTTTCTCTTTGAGTGTTTCTTCTTTTTCATTCAGATACCTCCATCTGCTGCTCGGAAAATACAGACTTAATAATTTTATTTACGTTTTTTAATAGGATATTTGAAAGCTGTGAAAAATATGTGACAAATATCAGAAAATATTTATACTATTAAATCACTAAGGGGATATATTTGAAAAATAAAAACTGCCCCTGTATTAAAACATGGGCAGTTAATAATCTGATTTGCTAAAATAATACACAGATAACACAGTCATTTTATGACTTAATGTCAAAAAATACAAAAAAAGGACCAGGCCTGCGCCCGGTCCAACTTCACGAAAAATCAAAGATCTACGCTGCCAAAATTGTCATCTGCAACATAGTAAGCCTTACCTTCTTCAGGCTTGATATAAACTCTGAGGTCCTTGAATACCTTCTTCGACTTCTTGGAATAAGCTTTCTTGGCATTCTTCAGAATCTCATCAAGGTAGTAGTCATTTCCCTGGTACTGTACGATAACTCTAGGCTCCTGAGCCTTAGCCTCAGCTGACTCTTTAGCTGCTGCGGCTGCCTTTCTTACTGCTGCTCCTGCTTTCTTCGTAGTAGCCTTAGCTGCAGCTACAGTCTTCGTAGCTGCTGTAGAAGTCTTCTTCGCTTCTGCCTTCTTAGGAGCAGTCTTCTTCTCAGCTTCTGCGTTCTTCTCCTCTACCTTAGCCTTAACTTCAGTCTTCTTCTCTTCTGCCTTTGCCTTAGTCTCTGCTGCTGCCTTTGCTGTAGCCATCTTTACCTTCTCCGTCTCCTTCTTAACTCCTTCTGCCACTTTCTTCGTGTCCTCTACTCCCGTATTTAAAATGTCACGAACGGTTGCAGAAATATCTGCATTTGTTGATTTTTTTGATTTTGATGCCATCAGGAACCTCTTTTCTCGGGTTTATGTAAAGTTTATATTTGATATAATTATAATACCGCCCTAACTAAAATCCAATACGTGATTTAACTAAAATTTTAAAAAAATCAGACAATATTTTGTACATTTTGCTAAACGGAGCGAATAAATATTCATAATAAAGTTCAAAAACTGATGAATTCAGAAAAGGTCTCGAAGAAACTGTCTGTCGTGACTTTCTCGTCGATACTATCCGCCACTGAATTCCACGTGTCCTGATCTATGCTCGAATAATCCTTCTTATTCTGAGCCGATATTATGCCGTCGAGTACACGCTGCTTTCTGGAGCTGATGATCTTCTCGCGGTTCTGCTCCGACTTCTTCTTATCAAACTTTGAAGTACAGTAAATAATATAGATATTATTTCCACTCTTGACAGGCTTCGAATATTTGCCGTTCTCGAGTTCAAAGGCAGCATCTACGACTTCCTTCGGCCAGGAATCTTTCGAGATAACAACCGAGGTCTTCTTATCAGTGGAGTACTTCTTCGCCACAATCTGTATATCATTTCCGTCTTTAAGTTCCTTCTCCGCCTTTTTGGCTTTGTCGGAAGAGCTGTAAGCGAATGTGATGATCACCGCATCCATAACTCTGGCTTCCTCATCAGAGACCTCATCATCTGTCTTCGAAACTATGGATTTGTACACCTTCGAGGCTACAGCCTCGTTCTCATACATATCCTTTATATCTTTCTCGCTGATTCTAAGGCCGGCCTTATCTGCGGCACTGAGCGAATCCATGTATTTGGATGCTGCTTTTGCGACGAGGTCCTTCTCCTGCTGTGACAGTGTTATCTTATGGTCAGATGCATAAACATTCAGCGCATAGACCATAGAGAGCCTGTGAAGGCAGGCCTTCTTGATGTTGTCGCGAAGCCGGTTAGTATTTAACGAAGCATTCCAGAGATCAATATCTCCAGCCGTACCATAGATATTATAGTAATTCGCCAGATAGACTGCTGCAGTCTTCTTTGAACAGGACAGTGACCCTATCCTGAAAACCGAATTCACCGACGGGACAGTCTGAAAAAATACCTTCTTTCCATTTACACTGCAGCCCGAAAGCGATGTTCCTAAAAGGCATGCGGCCATGACTACTGCTAAAATCTTCTTTCTCATCTCACCCCTCCACTACCAGATATCTGCCGTCGCCTATATCAAAAACTTCAGCGCTATCAAGTATCTCACTGTCACTCATACCGCCGCAGTCGAGATTGTCCTTCATGTACTTGACTAAAGCCTTCTTCGAATCACAAACCTGAGCACAGCAGTCATCTAAAAACTCGTCGGCCTCCTCCAATGAATCAGCCACCGACTCGTCGAAAAGCTTTCCCTGATTCTTGAGAAATACCTGAAGCACCTTCTTGTCATAAACCATAGAAATAAAACCCTTTCAAAAATATATCCGATCGCGCTCCTTAATCGACTGCCCTCTAAGTTCAATGGTCACTCTCTCTTTTTATCAGAGGAACCGCGACAGTCTTTCCGAGCACAAAAGAGTACAAGTACATCTCACTGACAGGAAGTTCCAGCCCTCTCTCGAGCGCCAGCTGGTACAGCTGCAGCTGCTTCGTGTATTTGACCAGAAGCTCTTCCTCTGTCTTCACAAAATCTGTCTTGTAATCTATAAGTATTATTTTATCATTTTCTACAAAAAATGCATCAATAATTCCCTGAACAATTACCTGATCAGAAAAAGGTGCATCCGACGCTTTAGCTGAGAGGTCTCCAAAAAACAGCTCCGGAGAGTCGCCAGTGACAAAAGCCTGCTCACGGAATAAATCTCCTGTCTTAAATGCCTGCTGCATTCTTCTGGCCAGAGAGGATTTGAGAAATGTCGATAATTTCCTCTTGTCGAGCATTCCCTCCTGCTCTTTAGTAAGAAATCCCTTTTCGATCTCTCTGGCTATCTGTTCATCCAAAGTATCACCCAGAGGCTCCTTAGAGAAATCCAGCTTCTCTAAAAATCTGTGCATCGCGGTACCTCGTTCCGCGCCCGAAGCCTTCTTCTGTACTGCTTTAGCGTTCTGTCCCGCTCCTGCATCATGTCCAGCTATCGTGCTAAGGAACGCCGGAATCCTTGACTCCTTTGATGATGGCATGGATTTGTAAACGTCCATCGCTCCTTCCCTGATCTGTTCGTCGAGTGCTGTCGCTTTAATCTCTGAAACGGAATACTTCTGTTTCGGAATCACCTCTCTCCGGTGTGAGTATGGATGCGTAAAGTTCATGGCAAGCTCAAGAGCACGTCTTCTTACACTCTCGCTGCTCTCCCCGAGAAGTTCTTCTCTCAGCTTCTTCTGGTCAGTTTCAATCTCTTCTTCTGCCAGTTCAAAATCACTGGCAGCAGGTTCATCTATGTGATATCCGCTTTTTGAAAGTGCCGGAATGATAAAATCAAAAAAGCTTCCCGAACTCTTCAGTGCAGTATAAGACATGGCAGACTCTTTCATGTTTTTTCCTGTCTCGATGAGAGTATTCAGCTTCTTCGAATTCATCGTACCTACAAGGTAAAGCTTCTCCTCTGCTCTGGTAAGCGCTACATATAAGACTCGAAGTTCCTCGCCGAGTCCTTCGTCATCGTTAATCGAGCGGACCGTCTTGAAGTGTACCGTATCATTTCTCGTGTGTCTCTCGACATCTATGTATGGCATGGTAATGTCCCTGTCTTTTATGGTCTCAATCTTGTCCTTATCCTTATTAAAGCTCTTTCCAAGGCCCATGGCAAAGACGACAGGAAACTGGAGTCCCTTGCTCTTGTGAATCGTCATGATCTGCACGGCATCATTTCCATGAGTGACATCGGCCTCGCCTTCATCAGTCTTATAGTCCTTCAATCTGTCAATATAACTGATGAATGCAGAGATTCCCGAAAAACTCGTCTTCGAAAATGCAACGGCCTTGTCATACAGCTTGAGAAGATTCTGTCTTCTCCTCTCACCTCCAGGCAGACAGCTGACTAAAAGATCATATCCCGTATCCGAATATAGCTCTGCTATAAGTTCGTAAACCGGAGTATCAGCTTTTCTTCCCCTGAGTTTAGAAAGCTCTGTGAGAAAAACGTCGAGTCTGCGCCTCTTGTCAGCTGAAAGATCTGCCCTGCCCGAATTATCAGCCTGTTCCGATAGCACTGCCATATGGAATCTCTGATCCTTGTGCGCTGTGCCGATCAGTGCGATGTCCTCTTCCGAAAGTCCAACATACATCGAAGTAAGCACTCCTGCCATCGGCACATCCTGCCGTGGGTTATCTATAAGCCGAAGAAAATTCATCGTAGCAGCAACCTCTGGAGCAGAAAAATATCCGGTAGCTGCTGCATTCTCGGCAGGAATACCGTAGGCGTTGAAAATCTCGAGTATCTTCGCTGCATTCACCTTGGTGCTCCGGAGGATAACAGCGATATCCTGATACCTAACCGGTCTCATGGAATCTTTGCCATCATAGACCTTGAAGCCGGAGCTAAAGAGCTTCTTAATCTCCTGAGCAGCCCAGGTGGCTTCAAGCTCCATCTTGTCATCTGATATCTGTTCTTTCAACTCGCTGTCATCGCGAAGAAGTACAACGGTATGAGTAGAATTGTCCTGTCCATCAGGCAGAGCGGGATAGTAAGTGGCACCAGTCTTTAACTCAGCATCCTTATCGTAAGCTACACCTCCAAGCTCCGGAATCATGATTCTTCTGAATATATCATTTACAGTATCGATGACATACTCACGGCTTCTGAAGTTCTGGTCCAGATCTATGCGCCTGAAAGGAGCTTTCTCATCCTTCTGATACTCTGATGATTTCCTTAAAATGATACCAGGGTCTGCGTTCCTGAAACCGTAAATGGACTGCTTCACATCTCCAACCATAAAGTAGTTTGAAGAGTCTCGGCTTACAGCGGAGAGGATTCTCTCATTCAGCTCATTAGTATCCTGATACTCATCAACCATGACTTCACGATACTTCCTGCGGTAGTTCTTCGCGGCATCTGTGATATTGCCATCCGGATCAGTCAGAATCTCGAGAGCAAAATGCTCTATATCAGAGAACTCATACGACTTTCTGTCCCTCTTCTCTGCGAGAAACTTATGGTCAAACTCCTCTGCCAGGTCTATGATCTCACGTACAAAAGGTGCTTTCTGATTTTCTTCCTCCACAATATCTGAAAGAGGCTTCGAAAGGAAAAATACCTTGATACGTTTCTCGAAGTAATTCCTGTACTGATCTCTTCTTGTCTTCCAGGCGTCAGCTTTCGACTTGTCATCGTCTGTGGCTTTCTTCAGAATCTCCCTTTTGCCAACACCCTCGAATTTAAAAGTAGAAGAGAGGGAATATAGATCGTTATAGCTTGATGAATCAGAAATATTCCTGAAAAAGTTTATATCTTTGTCAAGATTCGTAATCAGCTTGTCAAAGACCTTATCATGGTTTTCAGCACTGATCTCCCTCTTCAGCTGCTCTGCTACCGGAATCGTGTCATCTGCGAACTTGTGGATAAGGTCTATAAGCTTCTTAAACCAAGATGTCTCCACAATCGAATCCTGATCTGAATCTGTGACAGAAGCTCTTAGCGCATCGTAATACTTCGATACCCAGGAGTAGGCCTGTGCCTTGGAATAGAGATTTAAAATAATCCCTGAGAGGGCAGAGTCATCCCCTTTATTCGAGAGCATATCCGAAAGTCCGAGGAACTTCTCATCGCCCTTCTCGTACTCTTCCCTGATCATGGTCTCGAGGACTTCCTGCTTTAAGAGCTCTGTCTCGCCCGAGTCCATAAACCTGAAATCCGGATCCAGATCAATCTGTGAAAAATACTCCGAGACAACGTTCTTGCAGAAGCTGTCGATTGTCCTGATATCGGCCGAAAATACCCTGTCACGCATGCTCCTGATGCGATGGTCTGAAGGATTCTCTGTCAGCTTCTTGTTCAGCGCATCGTAAATTCTCTCCTTCATCTCCTTCGCTGCCGCCTTCGTAAACGTAACGACAAGGAGCTCATCGATATCCCACGGATCATTTTCGGCTGTAATCTTTGAAATAATCCTCTGTACTAAAACCGCGGTCTTTCCACTGCCTGCTGCCGCGGTGACTAAGAGTGACTGGTCACTCGAATCAATAACATTCTCCTGTGCTTTGGTCCAATTCATGACTTGCTCTCCTCTCCCGGCTTATCGCTGATTTTTGCAAAAAGATGCTTCATCTTGACCCTCGTGTCCCCGTTCTCTTCCTTCTCGTGATCAAGGCAGTGGCTTATATCCCTGTAATAAAACCCATTCAGTCTCGGATCAAAATGACAGACATCATTGTAGATGCAGTAGGTGCAGGCGGTATCGTCTCCTTTCTTGTAAGGAAGGATCGAAGCGTCTCCCTTCACTATGCTGTCTGCAAGGGAGAATGCCTTATGCCTTGTAAAATGCAGGAGGGTCTTAAAGTCCTCAGGACTTACCAGAGAATCCGTAGCGCTGAGAGCTCCCTTCGTCGTAGTCTGTAATGATACAGCGTTCGATGTATAACTCTTCTCTGTTACAAGCGACTCATCCAAATCTGCTATCGCTGAATCATCGTCTAAAATGATGCCGACAGGGCGGAGTTTCCGCTCTATCTGTGTGACAAGCTCCTGGTCTGAGAGCTTCTTCACCTCTTCTATATCAGGTCTTAGCAGCATATAATAGAATGCTGCTCCCGGCTGAACTGTACTGTTCATCTTCTTCGAAAGGCCTTTTACCGCTGCATCCATATAGAAAAGCAGCTGAAGCTGAATGCCCTCGTAAATCCTGACTGGATCTAGTTTATTGTCGCCGGTCTTATAGTCGATGATCTTCGTTAAGATACGGTTGCCATCATCAGCTAAATCTATCCTGTCGATCTTTCCCACAAATGAAACGCTGTGATCGTAACTGAGAGGGAAAGTGAGATCAGAAGGAGTACAGAGCTTCTCTATCGGCATCTCAAAATACGATGGCTGAAAACTCCCTGACCTTAATGCCTCCGTCATGACCCTGGTATGTAGAAGCAGATTCGAGAAAGCCTGCTTCGTGAAGTGATCCTCCCTCGCATCCTCAAAGATCTCGCTCCCGGCAAAGTCTAAAAGCTCCTGGTTAAAGCCCTTCTCAAGCCTGTCCTTTATCTGATCATCCTTCAGATCTGTCCACTTCAGGCCTTCAGACTTAAGACCTGCTGCATATCTCTCAATGGCACCATGGTAAAGATTCCCAAGGTCGAGAGTCGCGAACTCATTCTTCTTCCTCGGTGTAAGCTTAAGACCGTACCTGAAAAGATACGAGGCCGGGCACTTCGCAAAAGTCTCGAGACGGCTGACCGACATCAGAAGCTGTCTGCCATAGAGGGCATCGACTACAGCCTGCCTCAGAGGCGTCTTCCTGTTCTCCGAAAAAGCTGCAGAAAGGATGGCCGCCCTCTGCTCTTCTCTTCCTGAAAGTCTCTTCGCTTCTAAAAGAGCCTCCGTACGATTAGTGACATCTGAAGGCACATCCCCTGCGAGCATCTGAGACAGTCCTCTCGTCATCACGATGTCGGCACTCTTCTCAGTCTCTAAAAATACCGGATCACTGAGTCCTGTATTAACAATCTCTGTATCTGGAAAAAGTCTCCCTACCTCCTCAAAAAGGTACGAAGGTTTAATGTCGTCCCCGTCATCACTCTTCTCGTGGTAAGTGATAAAGAGCTTCTCTGTCGGCTTCGTAAGACAGAGATACAGATAGAACTTCTGCTGAGCAGATCTCTCCCGCCTGGTCGGAGCAAGGGTAAATCCGTTCTCCTTAAGAATTATCCTCTCGTCCTCTGAAAAAATACCTGCATCCTCTCCCGCCTTCGGAATCTGGTCGTCTCCTGCTCCGATCAGGAAAAGCACCTTGACATCCGAAAGCCTCGTACGCTCGAGATCTCCGAAAATAACCGTATCGTTACTCTTCGGGACAGTAGCTGGTTTGATCTGGTCCATTCCATCGCGCAGCATATCTTTAAAATCCGAAAGTGAAGTCTTCTCATCACCGAGAAGATCGACCATCTGATCAGCGAGATCACAGAGGAAACCGTAAAGCCTCCTGTAAAGGTCCTCGGCAACAGCATCTTCTTCGTCCTTCTTCTGGTCGGCCCGTTCATTCAAATGAGACTCTACATCAAAAGTCATAATAAGATCAAACAGCGCTGTAAGTCTGTCTTTTACCGAAACATTCTTCGACTTCTCCGAATCGTAGAATGCCATGACCGGCTCTGCGATCTTCTCGCGGATAGCATTCAGAGCCTCAAAATCCTCTTCAGATCCGAAATCCTGAGTATGCCTCTTAAATGGGCTGGACAGGAACTTCGTGTTCCTGAATGAAGCCTCGTAGAGGTAGTTATCTAATATGTCAAGCTCTTCAGTCGAAAGCGGAACAAGCCCGCTGCGCAGAAATCTCATGACACTCTCGTACGAGAGGCGGCGCTTCACCATATCGAGGGCTGCATCACAGAATTCTGTCAGAGGATTGAAGAACGCCTCATCCCTCTCATCTATAAATACAGGTATGCCCGAGGCATCGAAAGTCCTCTTCACAGAGTACCTGAAATCTTCGGTGTCAGGACATACTATCGCAAAATCCCTGTAGCGGAGGCCGTCGTCCTCTCTGATCATCTGGTGGATCTTCTGAGCTGCAAAAAGTATCTCAGTCTTCTGGTCAGACAGGCATCGAAGCTCAATATGACCTCCGGAATCAGGAAGACTCGCCCTCTTCTCTCTGAAGAGATTCTCCTCTAGAAATGCCAGCGGGCCACCCGATGCATATCTGCCATTGCCCCTGTCAATGATCACAGGATCTAAGACTTCAACTCCCTCGAGATGATTCAGGAATGCGCTCTCCTCCCTCGACATGTAGAAGAGGTCGTCCTCTTCCCCCGCTGTGTAGAGGTCCAAGTCACAGTCGCAGGTCACACATGCATAGACAGTATCTACTATAGGCACTATTCTCTGCAGAAACTCCTTCTGGACAGGAGTAAATCCGGTGTAACCGTCAAGCACCATGACTGAATCCCGGAGAAGCTCGGACTGATCAGCGACATCACACAAGAGAGAAAGCACTTGCTCCTGCGTAAACGTGCTCTCGTCAATAAGCGATAAAAACTCACTGTAAAGCTTCTCAATATCACCTGCCTTCCTTCGAAAAGTATCAGGAAGAGCCGGGCCTGCCGCCATATCCCCCACATCCTCAGGAGAATAGCCATACTGCATCAGCTCCGAAATAAGAGACTTCACCTCGTCAATATAGCCTCTGCGGCCAATATTCTTCTTCAAAAGTCCGAGATCGTCTCCTATAAGAGACGCAGCCCGCCTCAATAACAGAACCTTCCCGGTCTCATCGAGGCAGACATTCTTCTTCGAACCAAGCTCGTCGAAAACTCTGTAGGCGAGCCTCTCAAATGAAAGTACGTCGACATTTATAATGCTCTTCTGCGGAGACAAAAAGACGAGAATACGCTGAGTCTGCATCGAGTACTGAAGCGGTACTAAGATCAGATAGTGCTTCTTCGGATTCTCGTGAGCCTGCTCTAATATCTTCCTGTAAATGTAAGTGGATTTTCCTGTACCGGATGGACCGGCGATGATCTGAAGCTTCATATGAACCTCCCCTGGTGTCCTGCTCGACAGTGCTAAATCAATCACGGCCTGTCAGACTGTGATGTATCAATCGTGTTCTGTTCGGTCTTTTATCGAACTACTGTTTGTATTATACCACCCGTTTTCAAGTGTGTAAAGCTGTTTTTCATAAAAAAAAGACGGCAGTCCACATTTCTGGACTACCGCCTGAAAATCGTAAAGAACTTTTCATAGAACTGAACTTTTCTTTTATGTTCTTCCAGTTTGAAAATAGAAGGATCATCTGAAGTCATAGTTAAATTACCTGCTTCAAGATATTTATGGAAATTAGATGTGCTTTCACTATGACGTCTCATCACTTTAAAATGCTCCAAAAAGTACATAATGAGTTTGGCATGTGTCGATTAAAGTAGCTCGTAATAATATTGTTTTATCACTACAGCACTTCCGAGGAACAAACTGCTCCAAAGGCATTGGAGCAGTCTTCCTCTCTGACACCCTATATTGATAATTCTGCAGCCTTGTCAATCAAATTTTGGAGCAAACCTTAGTGATAGCGGCGTATGTTGATAAAAACTTCTCTCACTTCAAAAATTTTTGGAGCAGATTACACTTCTCACTGCGTATGTTGATAATTCGACCATTTCAGACAGAATTCGGCCAGCATTTTTGTCGCAAACCTCACCGCCTTCATCGTATAGTGATAATCCACCAACCTCCACCATCCTGAGAGTTCCGCTTTAATAAATTTCCACCCGTCAAAGGCTCTATATTGAAAATATCCCACACTGAAAAGACAAAAGTGTTCCGAATCTCAAACACTGCCGACCAGAGAATCCCAACGCCCGCCATTTCGGGTATCTGACTCATTTGTGGACAATTGATGAAAACAGCCAGAGCAGGCAATAGAACGGCGAACCGACAATCACTCTATATGCAGGAGCCGACAGTCACGCGAGATTGTGGCATTCAGCCAGAGCGGCCACGACGGGCGTCGTGCGACATTTAGGATTTTCCGTCGCGACCTCGCGCGCAAGCCAGCGTCCGCGAGCCACCCGCCTGAACCATAAACGCTGTAAACCATACATTGACAGAAGCGGACGCGAATAAGCGCGCGCGAGGAGCAGGAAAATCCTACTGAGCGCGGCGCCCGTCGTGGCCGCTCTGGCAAAGAAGTTATCCTATCCACGCTTGCGGCGACTGCATAAAAAAAGAGCAGCCGGTGAGACATACTCACAGGCCGCTCTGGCATACCGTCTCTATTGACTATCAGCTTCGTTCTTTGCCTTTTCGTTCTCGTCCCCGAACATCTCCTGGACAGTGTGCCATCCAAGCACAGCGCACTTTACACGTGCAGGCATATGGCTTACATCCTGGAGGACGCCGGCCTCTTCGAGCTCATCGACCTCTTCGTCGGTGACTTTTCCTTTGATCATGCGGAGGAAGATATCAGCGAGATGAAGCGCCTCGTCCTTCTTTTTTCCGATGATCAGGTCCATCATCATGTCGGCAGAAGCCTGGGAGATGGCGCAGCCATCGCCCTCGAAACCACCGTCAACGATAGTATCGTCGTCGCCGACCTTCAGGCTTACGACAATGTCGTCGCCGCAGGAAGGGTTAACGCCCTCGAGCGTAAGAGTTGCACCGTCGATGTGATGCTTGTGGGCCGGATGAAGATTGTGGTCAGTAACGAGTTCTTTGTAAAAAGTACTGTTAGTGTTAGTCCTCATATCCCATTTCCTTTCTTATGCTGATAAGCGCATCGTAAAATCTGTCGATATCTTTTTTATCATTGTAAAAAGCCATCGAAGCCCTGACTGTGGACATCTTCCCGAGATACTTGAGAAGAGGCTGGGCGCAGTGGTGGCCGGCTCTAATAGCAACTTTGTGTTCGTCAAAAATTGCGGCACAGTCGTGTGGATGTACATCGTCTACTGTAAATGTGATGATGCCATGGTGATCCTTAGGATCCTTTGAACCGATGATATGTACATGAGGGTATTCGGCCATTTTTTCCATGGCGTAGGTGGTCAGCTCTTCCTCACGCTTCTCGATAGTCTCCCATCCGAAACGCTTCATGAATCTGATGGCCTCGCGGAGTCCTACTGCTCCGCCGACGTTTACAGTACCGGCCTCGAACTTGTGCGGAAGCTCAGCCCAGGTAGCGCCCTCGGTCGTAACGTACTCGATCATCTCACCGCCAAAGAGGAACGGTGGCATTTTTTCAAGGAGCTCTTTCTTACCGTAGAGAACTCCGATACCCATCGGTGCGTACATCTTGTGGCCTGAGAACGAGAGGAAGTCGCAGTCGAGATCCTTTACGTTTACAGGAACGTGTGGAACTGACTGAGCTCCATCGGCTACTAGAATTGCGCCGTGCCTGTGGGCAACCTCTGCGAAACCCTTGATATCATTGAGGCGCCCGAAGACGTTTGAAACCTGAGTGACCGCTACGATCTTCGTCTTGTCAGAGATGATCTTCTCGAGCATATCAGGAGTCAGGGTGCCATCTTTCTCACAGTAGAGATAAGTGAGCTTGGCGCCTGTGGCCTTGCAGGCCTGCTGCCACGGGATCATGTTCGAATGATGCTCGGCGATAGTCGTTATGACCTCGTCGCCCTCCTTCAGGAATGTCCTGCCGTATGCGTAAGCCACGAGGTTTAATCCCTCAGTAGCATTTCTTGTAAAAATGATCTCAGACTTGTCATCTGCGCCTATGAAATCGGCAACCTCCTGCCTCGAGTTCTCGTACTCGTCTGTCGCATCGATTGAGAGCTGGTAAAGGCCTCTTAAGGGGTTCGCGTTGTTCTCATTGTAGTAATTGCTTGCGGCCTCGATTACGCAGGGCGGCTTCTGAGTCGTAGCTGCATTGTCGAGGTAGACAATATCTCTGTTTTCCAGTAGAGGAAACTCTTTTTTAATATCCATCAGAAAACCTCACCTTCTGAATTCGTCCAAATATTCCCCGACTCTCTTTTTCGTATCTTCATCAGAAATATTGGAAGCGATCGCATCGATCCTGGCTCTGGCCATCATCTCATAGACAGCTTCACGGCTCATGCCGCGGCTCTCGAGATAGAACAGAAGGTCCTTTGCGAGCTTTCCGATAGTAGCGCCGTGATTTCCCTCGACGTCCTCTTCTGCACAGAGGATGACAGGGATCGTCTTGTTCCTGACAGGCTTGTCCATCAGAAGGACATCTTCCAACTCATTGCCTTTGGCGCCCTTGCAGCCCTTTATCAGGTCAATAGTGCCGCGGAAGGTCTTCTGCGCTCTGTCTCTTAAAACGCCGTTGACATAGATGTCTGAAAGTGTCCTCTTCCCGGTGTGGCTTGCGACGTAGTTTACGTCGAGGTTGTCGTCGCCTGTCATGTAGTAGCCGAGCTTCATGTCGATCGCACTTCCGGCTCCGCTCATGTGGTTCTTTACACCGAGGAAGACGTTCTTTCCACCGAGTACGATCTGAACGAGGTTGAACTTTCCTTTGTCGTCAATCTCGGTTCCTATATCATTTAAAAATGTGGCTTCATGTGAAAATCTCATGATCTGAACTACAGTAAGCTCAGCGCCCTTTGCGATGTTTGCAGCTACCTGCGAGCTGTACTGACCGGCACTTTTTTCAGCCTCGAAATTCATGATCACAGTCGCCTTCTTATTCTCAGCGAGATTTATCACAAAGCGGTTGGCAAGAGTACTGTCATCGTCGTATTTGAACGCGATCTTCAGCGGATCGGTCGTATCTGCATTTATATCAAAAACCTCTGCAGATTTGTTCGTCTGATCGAGTGCCTTCGAAAAATCGTGTCCTACTCCACCATCAAAGTCCGCCGGAAAAATACCGTCGTTTTCGGAAACTCCCGATGCAGTAACTATTGAAGAAGGGCTCGCATAACCGTCAGCGCTCTTCATCTGGTAATTTGTATCATTCATCCTGAGCCAGTTCCAGGTAGGAGAAGGCAGGACGTTTAATTTTAAATCACTCATATTATTCTCCTGATTATTACAAGGAAGATTTACAAGGAGGCTTTACAAGGAAGTTCTTCTCGTTAAGCTCACGCGGCGCCTTCGGCTTGCGTTCGCTAATCTCGAAGAACGACCTCGCTTCGGATTCGAGCTGCGCCTTCGGCTTGCTCTCATCTCGAAGCTTTCGGTCACCCAATCGCTCCCTTCATTTCAAGCTGGATCAGGTTGTTCATCTCGACTGCGTACTCGAGAGGAAGCTCTTTTCCGACGTTATCAGCAAATCCTGATACGATAAGGGCTCTGGCGTCCTCTTCGCTCATGCCGCGGCTCATCAGATAGAAGACAACTTCGTCTGAGATACGGCCGATCTTTGCCTCGTGTCCTACATCTGCGTCTGAAGTTCTGATATCCATAGCCGGAATAGTATCTGACCTTGAAATATCGTCGAGCATCAGTGACTGGCAGGAAACTGATGACTTCGAGCCAGCAGCCTTTTCGCTGATGACAACGGCGCTTCTGAATGTGGAGATTCCGCCGTCCTTACTGATACTTCTTGTATTTACATATGATGAGGTGTCAGGTGCCGCATGGACTACCTTGCAGCCTGTATCGAGGTTCTGTCCCTTTCCTGCGAAAGTGACGCTTGTAAATTCTGAGCGTGAGCCCTTTCCTGCGAGGACGCTCTCAGGATACAGGTATGAGACATGTGAACCGAATGAACCCGAGATCCACTCGACTTTGCCGCCCTCTTCAACCTTCGCACGCTTCGTGTTCAGGTTGTACATGTTCTTCGACCAGTTCTCGATTGTCGAATAACGGAGTGTCGCATTCTTTCCTACATAGAGCTCAACGCAGCCTGCGTGAAGGTTTGCCACATTGTACTTAGGTGCCGAGCAGCCTTCTATGAAGTGGAGGTATGCGTCGTCATCCACAATGATCAGAGTATGCTCAAACTGACCTGCTCCCTTGGCATTCAGTCTGAAATAAGACTGAAGCGGGAAGTCTAAGTGTACGCCCTTTGGTACGTATACGAACGAACCGCCTGACCAGACTGCTCCGTGAAGAGCTGCAAATTTGTGATCAGTCGGAGGGACCAGCTTCATGAAGTGATCCTTTATCATGTCAGCGTACGGGCCGTGCAGAGCGCTCTCGATGTCTGTATAGACAACGCCCTTCTCAGCAACTGAATCCTTTACGTTGTGGTAAACGAGCTCCGAATCGTACTGGGCGCCGACACCTGCGAGAGATTTTCTCTCAGCCTGAGGGATACCGAGTTTCTCGAAGGTATCCTTGATATCTGTCGGAACGTTGTTCCAGTCGTTCTGCATCTTATTGTCCTTAGGGCGGACATAGGTCACGATGTTATCCATGTCGAGACCTTCGATAGACGGGCCCCAGTTCGGAACCGGAATCTGATTGTAGATCTCTAGTGACTTCAGGCGGAAGTCGTGCATCCACTCCGGGTCATTTTTTTCTTTTGAGATCTGCTCCACAATGGCCGGTGTGAGTCCCTCGTCGACTTTGTAAGCGTCATCCTCGGAATACCGGAAATCATACATGGAGCGGTCAATATCTGCTACCTGTGTTTTTTCCTTCATTACTTATCAGCACCTTCCTTGAGGTATTTTTCAAATCCGTTCTCATTGATGTCGTCAACCATAGAAGCGTCGCCCTCAGCAATGATCCTGCCGTCGGCTAAGATGTGGGTTCTGTCGACCTTCAAGGACTCGAGGATCCTTGTGGCGTGTGTGATGATAAGAAGAGCGCCGCCGACTGTCTTCTTGTACTCCTCGATTCCGGCACTAACTGTGCGGACAGCGTCTACGTCGAGGCCTGAATCTGTCTCATCGAGAATGGCAAGCTTTGGTTTAAGCATCAGGAGCTGAAGGATCTCAGCCTTCTTTTTCTCACCGCCTGAGAAACCAACGTTTAAGTCACGCTCTGCATATGAAGGGTCCATGTCGAGAACCTTCATTGTCTTCTTCAGATCCTTCATGAAGTCCCAGGCCTTGAGATGCTCTCCGGTCTTATTCTCAATAGCTGTACGAATGAAATTGGCAACTGTAATTCCAGGAACCTCGATTGGGTTCTGGAATGACATGAAAATACCTGCCCTGGCGATCTTATCCGTGGACTCGTGTGTGATGTCCTGGCCATCAAAAATAACCTGTCCATCGGTAACCTTGTATCTAGGGTCGCCCATCAGGGAAGAACCGAGAGTAGATTTTCCTGCTCCGTTAGGTCCCATAAGGACATGTACTTCACCGGCACCTACGTTTAAATTTATTCCGTGAAGGATCTCTGTATCCTCTTCTGCAAGCTTGACTTTAAGATCCTTTACTTGAAGGATATCTGACATTTTATCTGCCTCCATTCTCTGTTTCTCTTGATCTGATGATATACTATCACTATAATTCGAAATTTTATATTGGATTTACAACCAAAAACAATTATACATATAGGGGGTATCCATTACAATGAACAATTCGTTAAATATGATGTATTTTTATGCGAACAAAAGGGCCGGCAATTAGCCGGCCCGATAATTACTTCGCGTAATCTATAACACGTGATTCACGGATCACGTTGACTTTTATCTGTCCAGGATACTGAAGGTCATTCTCGATCTTCTTAGTAATATCTCTGGCCAGAAGAACCATATCCGCATCAGATATTTTCTCAGGAACTACCATGACACGAACCTCTCTGCCTGCCTGGATGGCATAAGATTTCTCGACGCCTTCGAAGCTGTTCGCGACGTCTTCTAACTGCTGAATTCTGTTGGTGTAATTCTCTAAAGTCTCGCGGCGCGCACCAGGGCGTGCTGCTGAGATAGTATCGGCTGCCTGGACCAGAAGCGCGATAAGAGACTCCGGCTCACAATCGCCGTGATGAGCGGCTACTGCATTGATGATGACCGGTGATTCCTTGTACTTCTTGCAGATATCTACACCTAATGCCACATGTGACTGTGACTCGGTCTGATCCTGCTCGTGGTCTACAGCTTTACCAATGTCGTGTAAAAGACCGGCGCGCTTGGCAATACGCGTATCAACTCCCACCTCTGCGGCGAGGAGACCGGTCAGCTGCGAAACTTCTACAGAATGCTTTAAAACATTCTGGCCGAAGCTCGTACGATACTTCAATCTTCCTAAAAGCTTAATTTCCTCAGTGTTGAGTCCATGTACTCCAGCGTCAAGTGCGGCCTGCTCACCTTCCTCACGGATGGTGTTGTCGACCTCCTTCTTCGCTTTATCAACCATTTCCTCAATTCTGGCCGGATGAATACGTCCGTCAACAATAAGCTTCTCAAGAGCAATACGGGCGACCTCACGACGAACCGGATCAAATGCTGAAAGGACTACTGCCTCTGGAGTATCATCTACGATAAGTTCAACGCCTGTCAAAGTCTCGAGGGTACGAATATTCCTTCCCTCTCGGCCAATGATACGGCCCTTCATCTCATCATTCGGCAGCTGTACAACGGAGATCGTAGATTCTGCGACATGGTCTGCCGCACATCTCTGAATGGCTGTAACCAGTACTTCCTTAGCCTGCTTGTCGGCTTCGTCCCTGGCCTGGGCCATCGACTCCTTAATATACTTGGCTGCATCTGCCTTTACATCGTCTTTTACAGTATTCAGTAAGAAATCTTTTGCCTGTTGGGAGGTAAGACCTGAGATTCGTTCGAGTTCCTGTACCCTTTGCTCGTTCAGCTTCGCTACCTTCTGCCGTTCCTTCTCGAGATTCTCCTCTCGGCTGATAAGAGACTGTTCCTTACGATCGGCACTTTCCAGCTTCTTGTCGAGGTTTTCCTCTTTCTGCTGTACTCGTGACTCACTCTTCGAAACTTCAGCTCTGCGTTCCTTGATCTCTTTCTCGAGCTCATTCTTCGAACGCATAGACTCCTCTTTTGCTTCGATAAGGATCTCCCGCTTTTTCGTTTCCGCAGTCTTCACAGCTTCGTCAATAATAGATCTGGCCTGCTGTTCAGCTCCTCCCACCTTCTGTTCCGTGACTTTCTTATGGTAGGAATTTGTAACGAAAATGCTCACCGGAACCGCAATCACGAGCGTCACCACTACCGCGATTATAATTCCTGGCACAGGAGCACCTCCTTAATAGGTATATAATTTTTACTAATCTAGTTTACAGTATTAGTGAAAAAGTGTCAAGAAAAGAAATCATTCATTAGTACTTGAACTTCTTCATATCGTCATCAAGCTCTGTAGCAATATCCTGCAGGTCTCCGGATGAATGCTCGATCTCGTCTGCTATGGATGTGATCGAAGATACTGAAGCCGAAGACTCCTCTGTGCTTGCTGCGTTCTCCTGGGCGATTGCAGAAAGAGAAGATACGGTCTCTACGACTTTCTTTCTGGCCTCGTCCATCTGCTTCATCTGAGAAGAAATGGATGATACAGCGTCGATAGAAGCATCGATTCCTGTAGAAACTTCATCGAATGCGCTCTTCGTGCGCTCTACGTTGTCAGACTGCTGCTCGATGATCTCGTTTACAGAATCCATCGTCTTAACGGCCTGATCTGAATCCTTTATAAGCTTATCTACTATCTGCTCAATCTGCTTTGCTGAGTTAGATGACTGGTCAGCCAGCTGCTGAATCTGGGATGCTACGACAGCGAAACCTCTGCCTGCCTCTCCTGCTCTTGCAGCCTCGATAGAAGCATTGAGTGAGAGAAGGTTGGTCTCATCTGCGATATTTGAAATAATGGCGGTAGCTTCGCGAATCTTTCCAGCGGACTCGTTCGTAGTCTTGGTCTGCTCGGCTATCTGCTCGATAGTCTGCTTTGTTCGGTCATTCGTATCTCCAAGCTCGCCAATGATTGAAATAGCTGTCTTCTGGGACTCCTGCATCTTCGAGTTGGCTTCATCAAGTCCGTCTACCTGCTTGTTCGTCTCCTCGATCATGTTTCCGATCTCGATGACGTTCTCAGAAGCTGTCTGCGTATGTCCGGCCTGAGATGTAGCACCCTGAGCGATCTCGTTTACTGCTACATCGACCTGGTTCGTAGTCTCATTCATCTCCCTGATGCTCTTGTGCATTCCGGTCGACGAGTGATAGAGCTTTTCAGACTGTCCTCTGATATTCGAAATTACGTCGATCAGCTTGTGCTGAAGATTTACGATGGCTCTGGCCATAACACCGAATTCATCGGTTCTGCTGGTAAGCTTTTCACTGTTCGCATCGGATCTGAAATCGAGGTCTGACATCTTGTTGATAAAATCTGTCATCTGCTTCAACGGACGGAGACTTCTGATCAGAATATATACCAGAAGGATAAGTCCGGCAACACCGATGATACTTCCAAAGAGCGAACCAGCTATCAGTGTGCGGTCAACGCTGCTCATGACTTCAGAATAATCTGCAGAAATAACTATGATAAACTTTCCGTCAGAAGCTATGTAATATGAAGCGTACTTCTTCACACCGTTGAACAAATACTCAGTAGTGATATTTCTAGGAGAAGGAATCGTTCCCCCTTTGAGCTGCTTAACGAGACCCAGGACTACTGAGTTCTCAACCGGTTTTCCGATCTTAGATGCCGTAGGGTGATAGAGCATCGTGCCATCTTTATTTACAACATAAGCGTAGCTCGATGACAACCCCTGTACACCAACGCCAGCGAAAATACTCTTCAGATTGTTTCCGTCCAGGTTTCCTCCACCTTTCTCGAGTGAAACGCCGTAGGCTTTTGCCACATCCTTCATGTAGTTCTTGGTTGTGTTTTCAACTGAACTTCTGAATTCCGAGATCATGATCGTATTCAAAAGTACCACGACTACTGCAATTACAGCGACGGTAGCTACAATGACACGCCCCGTCATCGATCTGAGAAAAGCGACCTTGTTTTGATGTTTTTCTTTTTCCATTTGCAATGTCCCTTCAAAGAAAATTTGTAAAAATTACAAAGAATTTATATTGATATTATCGCACTATAAAAGTATAAAAACAAGCTTTTTTCTAAAAAGTCCCGTCGATTGGGAAACTATTCAGAACCTTTTGTTAATATTTTTACAATTTCACCGTAGCTCTCTGCTTTATGTGGCCAGCTGCAGTCCATACATGACTTTATCTTCCTCCCGTCCTTCGATGTAACCCAGGTAAAATTCCCGGGACAGCTGCTAAGAAAGTACAGCGGGCAGTAGCAGAAAAGGCAGTTGATATGCTCCATGTCGTGACAGGGATAGTACCTGCACTGATGATTTTCAAAATATTTAAAACTGTTCCTGTATCTTTCTTCCATAATTTACAGCCTCGTCGACAAAATGTGCTGGAAATGACAGACAGGACGGATAGTAAAAATGCATAAACCCGAGGAAATGTTTCTCGTCCGCAAATCCCTCGTCCCATGCCTTCTCCGAAGAAGCTTTTCTCACGCGGGCTCCATTTCCCGTATCCCTGACATCATAGTAGTGGAACTCGTGGCCTCTTATCTTTGAACCTTCTTTTACAAAAAAATGTACCTTGTCACACGCCTCGAGATACCCGAATCTCACGCTTCTTCCAGTGTAGAAGCAGTCCCCGTGCAAAATCCCCGTAAGCTCTCCCCTGCCTCCAATCGTATCGTGCAGATACATAAAACCGCCGCACTCCGCAATGACAGGCATTCCCAGATTCCATGCCTCTCTGATCGAATCAAGCATCGGTTTATTTTCTGAAAGCTCATCGATATAATTTTCCGGGTATCCGCCTGGCAGTATCAGGCCCGAGGTCCCGTCAGGAAGTTTTTCGTCGATAAGAGGTGAGAAATACTCAATACCAGCCCCCGCATCCTCTAAGGCAAATTCATTTTCTCTGTATAGAAATCCAAAAGCACTGTCTCTTGCAACGGCGATCTTTGCGCGGTTTTCGGGACGTTTTCTGGTTTCTTCCGCGGCATCTGAATTCCGATCCGCTCTAATATCTATATCGTCCATTTCGGCGATTTTAACAAGCTTTAAAATATCGCAGCGCTTTGAGATTTCTTCCAGGAGAATCCTGTTCTGTCCCACACTGTCACTGTCCTGAGGAAGAAACAGCCCGAGGTGTCGGCTCTTAACCTGAAGTTTTCCATCGTTCGGCAGATGTCCTATGACAGGAATTTTTGTGAACTCCTCAATCTTTTGAGCGATAACAGGAAAGAATGAATCCGAGACCTTATTTAAAAAAATGCCGCGTATCAATTTTTTCTTATCGAAGCTGATGATTCCCGCTATCACAGAAAGAAGCGTCTGAGCCGCACCGCGGGCATCGAGGCAGAGGATGATCGGCATTCCGAGAGTCTCTGCGAGGTCGTATGACGAGCCCTCCGGCGAAAAACCGCCGAGCCCATCGTAAAGCCCCATGACTCCTTCCGCTACAGCTATCCTTTTATCCTCTGGCGTGTTACAAGGCACGTCACTGCAGTCTCTTGCGAAAAGGCGCCTCGTCGTCTTATCATCTGTAAAAAATGTATCGAGGTTATGCCCTCTGATCTCGGTTATCTGCTCGTGATACATCGGATCGATAAAATCCGGTCCTGACTTGAACGGAACAACAGAAAATCCCTCTTTTTTCAGAAGAAGCATCAGGGCACGTGTCACTGTCGTCTTACCTGAACCGCTCTTTGCGGCAGCTATCATTATTCCACGCATAAATTTTTCACCACTGTAATATAGAGTGCTCTCTCCGGCAGATCTTCAGGCAGCTTTCCTTCAAAAATCCTCTGGCCGGCGCTGCCTAAATCTTTCCCGGTAAATATCTGCACTTTCATATCCTTAAGGAAATCAGACACAGCAGAAGCATCGCTTTTTCCCGAGAAGAGGAAATACGAAAGCCTGTTGTTTTCGACTGTCTCCTTTATCTCATTTAATTTCAGTGTTTTTCCATGGTAGGATCTTATCGCGGCGCCATCATAAGGCAGGTGAGTCGCGGACGAGAGCATCTGAACCGAAGAGATTCCAGGAAGTACTCTTATCTTTATTCCATTTTTTTCTTCTAAGCTGAGAAGTCCCTTTGCTCCACTGTAAAAACCGCTGTCACCCGAAAAAAGCACGACAGCCCGCGAGCAGCCGCTTTTCGCTATAGCATCCGCAATATCGTCCGGCATAAATGCCTTCACCTTCACACAGGGATTGCTCTTTACCAGTGGATAATTCAGAAGGCGCTCTGATGCTATGATAATATCAGCATTCCTTATCGCATTGGCTGCCTCGAGCGTAAGAGTTCTTTCCCCACAGCCTGCGCCGATTACCGTGATGCTTTTTTCAGGAACACTGACTGCCTGATCCTGCCGCCTCTCGATCGTAATCACAGATACGCCTGCTGCCTGCGCTGCCCTGATCTTCTGGTCGTAGCCTCCGGCCTTACCGGACGCCTTTGTGACGAGAAGACCTATATCATATCTCTTCAAAAGCGCGAGGTTTTCTTCGTAAGTAAACGGTCCCTGCTCCGCAATGATGTGGCTTTTTTCGATCCCAGCCTGCTCGCAGAGCTCTATAGCCCGAATCGAAGGAAGCACTCTGACATAGAGCCTGTCGCGAAATCCGGCGAAATATTTAAGTTCTTTTGAACCAGTTGTGAGTAAAATCCTGCTCTCAGATGATTCAAGAAGTTTAACAGCTTCAGCGGTATCTTTCACATAGGAGACGTTGAAATCCGGCTCATGCGAAGTTCTCTCCCTCTCGATCCTCCTGTAGTCTATGCCAAGAGAAGATGCCGCCATCTTTATGTTACGGCTTGCCTCGACTGCATATGGGTGGGTCGCATCGAAAACCAGATCAGTATTTTTCTCTTTAAAAAAGCTCTCCATCTCAGTCTCATCGAGTCGCCCGATATGAACCTCGATAAGCGGATCAGGCTTCATCACTTCTTCGCCGTAATCGGTTGCAACGCAGACTGTAGAAGCTATCCCCGCGCAGGCAAACGACTCCGCTAAAAGCCTGCCCTCTGTCGTCCCGGAAAAAATCACGATGTTTTTCATCTGCTGCCCTTTCCGTAAATGCTTATCGTAACGCGCTCTGTCTTCATCTTTCCGACGATCTTCTTTGCGCCGTGTCCGGCGGAAAGCGATGCCGCCCGCTCGCAGACGTTGTCTACTCCGACTGTCGCCTGTACGAACGGCGAAGACTTGAAGTACCCCTCCGCCTTTTTAAGCTCCTCGGCCGAATATGTAATAAAAGGCACGCCAAGCGCGTGACTTAAGTTTATAAGTCCTGTCTCACTTCTCTTGATATCGATAGAAGAAACAGAATCAATGCATGCCATGCAGAGATTCATATTGCTTACCACATCTTTTAAAAATGAAAAAATTTCGTCGAACCCGGTGAATTTCCGGCAGCCTATGCCGGCACAGAGATTTTTTTCAAAAAGGTATAGACAGCTGGCGTCTATCCCGGCATTTAAGAGGAATTCTTCTCTGACCTGTCTTTCCGGCAGAGGCAGAAACGGGTCAAGCCCCGCCGATTTTAAAATAGAGATAAGCCCGTCGTTTCCAACTATGACTATGTCAGGCCGCTCTTCTTTTCCCTGAACCGGCCGCAGATATTTTCTGTAATCGCTCTGATAGAGCCGATGGAGAGATTCACTTTTCACTGAGATGATATCTCCGCTCAGGACTCTTGAGGAGATGGTTTTTATCGCCGAAGGATTCAGAATGCCGAGGCCGTTTTTCTTTGCAAAAATATCCACGGCGAAGGTGTGATTTACATCTGTGGCAGTAGTGATCACTGCTGTCGCTGAAAGCTCTGCCGACAGCTTCTCTGCCAGCTCGTTTGCTCCTCCGATGTGTCCCGAGAGAATCGGGATTACAAACCTTCCGGCCTCGTCCATGCATATAACAGCCGGATCAGTCGTCTTATCCTTTATATACGGCGCTATGAGCCGGACAGCAATTCCTGCTGCTCCGATAAAAACCAGCGGAATCTGATTTAAAAAAGCTTCTGCGATATTTTTTTCAGTGACTCCGGCTGTGCCATCTATAAGCTGCTTTTCATCCGGGATCTTTTCGGCCAGCTTTCTGCCGTTTGCGGTAAAAAATATGACTTTTATCATTTCCGGTACTCCGTCGTGAAATCTGGGTCGTAGAGGCAGCTCCTGTCAAAATCAGACTGCGACAGCGCGTCCCCGACGATAACTAAAGCTGTTTTAACTATGCCTTCATTTTCCTGACAACTGTCAAGTTTTCCGACTGTGGTCCTTATTATCTTCTGGTCAGGCCAGCTTACGCGAAAAGCGATCGCCGCCGGCGTATCCTCGCTGTATCCACCGGCTAAAAGCTTCTGTTTCAGCTCTCTGCACCTGTTTACACTGAGATAAATTGCCATCGAAGAGTGAGTTCTGGCCAGATTTTCGACAGATTCTTCCGGCGGGACCGGCGTCCTGCCTGCGGTCCGTGTGAGGATCAGAGTCTGGCTTATTCCCGGGAGAGTGTACTCCATTCCCATCTCAGATGCTGCCGCAAATGCCGCGGTGACCCCCGGTGTCACATCGTACGGAATATTTTTTTCTTTTAAAAAAGCGATCTGCTCGGCGATCGCGCCGTAGAGCGACGGGTCTCCGGTGTGAAGGCGGACAGTTGTTTTTTTCTCTGCCTCGGCCATTAAAATGACCTCTTCGACCTCCTCGAGCGTCATTTTCGCGCTGTTATAAACCAGCGCATCCTTCTTTAAAAAATCAGCGAACTCAGCACTGACAAGCGAGCCCGCATAGATCAGGACATCTGCATTTTTTAAAAAAGAAAGCCCACGCACCGTAATAAGGTCTACAGCTCCGGGCCCTGCTCCTACGAAATGTACCATTATCTTCTCCCTATAAGCCTTTGATTTAATGTATAAACCATCAGATGGACGTTCACATCGGGAATCCAGTGGCTTATCGTATTCGAGATCTCTTTTAAGATCAGATTCATTACTTCATCTAGATATCCAAGCGATGCCAGATAGTCCGCCGCTTCCTCAGTCGTATTGGACGCAAGGAGCTTTCGTGCCTCATCTGCAGTGCAGCATGGCACTGCTCGAAGAAGCGCTGCTGTAAGAATCTCCATCCTGCAGTCGCCGTACTTCGAATGAGTATTTGAAAAACCGCCGGCAACTTTTACTATCTTTCCCAGATGTCCAACTAAGGTGATATCCCGAAAACCTTCGTCCTCAGCGATCTCCAATGCATCACGGATAAAGTTCGAACACTTTACAGCTGCGTCGAGATCTATACAATAGTCCTTCAGGAGAAATTCCTGTCCGTAATTTCCAAAGGCCAGAAGAAGGCTCCTGTCACCTAAAACTTTTCGCTGGTGGATTTCAACCCTGATCGTATCGACAAGTGCCGCATCGCTCATCGGCTCTACGATCCCGGTAGTCCCTAAGATTGAGATACCCCCGACGATTCCAAGGCGCGGATTGAAGGTCTTCTTCGCGGTCTCTTCGCCACCGTCAGCCTCGATCGTAACGGTGACTTTTCCTGTAAAGTCTGCTGCCCGGCAGACCGAGAGCACATTGTCCCGAATCATCTCACGGGGAACGTGGTTTATCGCCGCCTCTCCGACAGGCTGATCGAGTCCGGGTTTTGTGACCGTTCCGACGCCTCTTCCGCCTTTTATAATGATCTCATTCGTGCCGCCTTCTGACGCTTCTGCTATCGCTCTGATCGTCATCTTGTCTGTCACGTCCGGATCGTCGCCCGCATCTTTTAAAACTTCACAGACTCCTCTGTCTTTAAGCTTATAAGACGGACTGTACTTTATCTGCTTCGGTGTCATTATAGAGATGTCCTTCGGGACGAAGCCGAGAAGCAGGTCACAGGCAGCGGCTTTTGCCGCAAAAGCCGCTGCCGAACCAGTAGTAAAGCCATACCGCAGCTTTTTCATTTCGACTGTCCTATATGCTTTAAGGCCGCATTTACGAGGCAGGCGGCAATATTGCTTCCACCCTTTCGGCCCCTGTTTACGATGCATGGAATTTTGGTCTTAAGTATCAGATCCTTCGAATAGGCTGCATTTACAAAACCGACAGGCACTCCGATGATAAAGTCCGGATTGAAGCCCTGTTCGCAGTGCAGCAGATCGAGCTTCAAAAGTGCGGTCGGAGCATTTCCGATCGCAAATATTTTTTTGCCTTCAAGGTGGGCGGCAGCTTCCATCGAAGCCGCAGCTCTTGTGATACCCTCTTTCTTTGCGATCTCTCTGATCCTCTGGTCAGACATGAAGCAGTGAGCTTCGCAGCCATATTTTTTCAGACCGCTCTTATTGATCCCGGCGAGCGCCATCTGGGTATCGCAGATCACGGATGCGCCGTCCCTTATCAGATCTTCGAGGACAGCTGTCGCATTCTCTGTAAATGTCAGCGTTTTCGCATAGGAAAAATCGGCACTAGTGTGGATGCATCTCTTGATATAGGGCTCCTCTTCAGGTTTCAGCTTAATGCCTTCCCTGTCAAGTTCCTCACCAATTATGCGGAAGCTTTCTTTTTCAATTTCTTCAGGTTTTACAAAAATATACTCGTCATCTGCCATTGACTATCTCCTGTACTGCAGCGAGTAACTGCATATTTTTCGGTCTGTCCTTAATAGCTATGCGGTAGTAATTTCCATTCAATCCATCAAAATCCTTAAGGTCGCGGATCAGAATCTCCCTCTTCAAAAGCTCATCGTAGAGCGGGATGTCCGTCTTTATCATAAGAAAATCGGCCTCTCCCGGGAAAACCATAAATCCCATCCCTAGAAAACCACTCTGCACAAACCCTCTCTCTGCCCTAAGGAACGAACGGCTCCTCTCGAGATAATCACTCTCATCGAGCGCCGCGAGTCCGCATTTTTCAGCGAAGATAGATACATTCCACTCGCTCTGGTGGGTAGCGATCTGCGAAGTCAGCTTCTTTGGAGCCCTCAGGTATCCGAGTCTTACTCCAGCCATCGCAAAGGATTTCGTAAAGGCTGAAACTCTTATGACATTGTCAAAAGTGCTCTTGAATAAAAAGTCCTCGTAGTCGTTTACCTTATCGCAGAGGTGCATGAAGCTCTCATCTATGACTACAAGTATATCTTTTCTCTGGCAGTGCTTTAAAATATTGTCAAGCAGCGGTATCGGAACCGTCCGCCCTGTCGGGTTGTTGGGCGTCGCAAGAAAGAGCATGTCGATCCCACTGTCAAGCATCTCCGCGATGTCGTCATCGACTTCATAGCCAAGCTTCTCTTTAAGCGGATATTCTTCAAGCTGCGCCCCGACGGCCTGCGCCGCGTACTTGTAGCCTCCGAACGAAGGTGTCACGACACCGATCTTCTTTGGCTTAAATGTAAAGACTATATCCAGAAACAGCTCTGAAGCTCCGTTTCCTACAAGCACTTCCTCCGGCTCACAGACAAGGGTATCAGCGATCTTTCTCTTAAGTTCCTCCTGCTGTGGATCAGGGTACTGTCCCGCAAGATCCGCTGCCGCTCTCGCCGCGTCCAGAACTTTCGGCGGCACACCGAGCGGGTTCGTATTTATCGAAAAATCGAGCCTGATGTCCTTATGCCTGTAAACATCTCCTCCATGGAACTGCATATCTCTATAACTCCTTAAAAAATATAAAAGCCCTGAGGCTTTAAATTATCAAAAACATTAAATCAAGTATAACACAAAAACACAGATTATTTCCATAACAACAGATGCCGATATGACAAGCCGCTGTGTGATAGAGATATCAGAAAGTGTGGCCTCTCTCTTATTTTCTCCAAGCTGCGGCCTGTCGATAAGGACTCCGCCGTAAAGGGCGCTTCCACCGAGTTCAATTCCCAAAGCGCCGGCCACTGCCGATTCCGGGCAGCCCGCATTCGGGCTTTCTGTCTTTCTGTGATCTCTTCTAAAAGCCCTGTACGCGCCTGCTGCACTAAGCCTCTTCGAAAAAATGCTTAAGAAAATAATAAGAGCTGCTGTGATTCTTGCCGGGATAAAATTTAAAATATCATCGAGCTTCGCCGCGGCTCTTCCAAACGAAAAATACCGTTTATTTTTATATCCTATCATCGAGTCCCCGGTGCTTACAGCCTTAAAGGCCATCCCGCCGCAGGGACCGAAGAGCGCCAGATAAAATATCGGTGAAATAATCCCGTCACTTAAATTCTCCGCGAGAGTCTCGATAACCGCATTAATTATTTCCTTTTCTTTCAATCTGTCAGTGTCCCTTCCGACAACGTATGAGAGTTTCTCTCTCGCTGCATAAAGGTCGTTATTTCCAAGAGCTTTTTTTACAGGTGAAGTCTCCCTGACAAGGGAAGCAGTTGAAATGCAGGTACAGCTCAAAAAAGCCTCTGCCGCGATAAAGAGATACCTGTTTATCTCAAAGCAGATATATAAGACAGCCGCATTTGATAAAATCGAAAGAAGAACCGCAAGTGCCACTGTAAAAAGCCCTCTTGAATACTCCTTTAAGTTTATGTTTCCTGCGCCCTCTGCTTTGTGCCCGCTGTTGACTTCAGGTCCGAGAAACGCCTTATCGAGCGCTGAATACAAAGCCCCGATCATACGCACCTGATGCAGCTTAAACCAGTGAGGGTCACCAACTATTAAATCCAGAATAAATCCGGCCAGAAAGCCAGCCAGATGAAGTCTAATAATTTCCATCAGTTCACTTCTACTGTAAAAAAGTACCCCTCTCCCGGCGCCGCAGAAAATGAGAAGTAATCCTCTCCCGTAAATGCCGAAAGAAGTGCCATTATAGTGCCCCCGTGTGCGACTATTGAAGCGTCGAACATCTCATTTAACTCCAGTCCCGCGGTGAATTTTTTTACTTCTTTTATACTTAACCTGTCCTGAGAAACGTGCTGTTTTTCAATATCATCTACTACGATCCCAAAACCTTTAAGAGTCCGCCTGATAAACTCTTCCCTGCTCTCTCCTCCAGGAATCTGTCCCACACAGCCGCTGTCGACCCACTCGCGGTACTCAGGGAGATCTTTCATATCCTGATAATTTTTTCCCTCAAAAATACCGAAGTCCATCTCGTTTAACTCATCAACGATCTTTCTCTTCGGATAGAGCCTCGGGTAGATAAACTTCGCGGTGTTCTGGCAGCGAAGTGCCGGGCTCGTGAAGAGGTACATGGCGTTTGGATATTCCCTCGCATTTTTCTTAAAAGAATCGACAGCCTCAGGCGTCAGCGGTTCCTGGCTCCTTCGTCCGGTGTACCTCTTTAAAATATTTCCCTGCGTCTGCCCGTGGCGGAGCAGGATGATTCTTAAGCGTTTTTTCATAGAAGGTCTCCAGGTCATGCACCGAAGAATTTGATGATCTTCGATATCGCATAGTCCATCAGGTTCGGATCCGTAAACGGGTGGTCAGCATTCTCAACGACTTCGTACTCGATCACATTGTCCTCGCAGAACTTTGTAATGTCCTCTACGCTCGTGTACTGGTCCTTCCCGCCGGCTATAATCATCATATCGTCGGCGAAGTCCAGATAATCCTTGTCAGAGACATTGTTCTCTTCCAGCTCATCGAGAAAATCCTGCGACAGATTGATCTTTCTCTTGAAGCCGACATTTACATCTTTTTTCTTCTTTATCTTTGCCCAATCGTCGTCCGTGAGCCGTCCGGCAAAGTTCTCGTACATATGGATCGCCGGAACTCTGAGTGCGATCTTTGTAAACGGATTTCCAAGTTTGTTTAGATATAGAAGCGTCATGTATCCGCCGAGGCTCGTACCATAGGCATAGATTCGCTCTGCTCCTCTTTCTTCTTTCGCATATTCTACGACCATCTGGTAGTATTTCAAAAATTCAGAGAGTATCATCCTGTTTCTCGCATCGGCCCCGTGGCACGGCCAGTCAAAAGTGACCACCTCAAAATTTTTGTGCTTCGAAGTCAGCTTCTCGCTGAATTTTTTTATCGCGCTGTTCTCTTTTACCCCGCCGAATCCGTAGGTCGCGATCACGATATCCGTAACGTCCTTCGGATCCTTGTCATAGTAGCAGAGGCATCTTACCGAATAACCATCTTTGTTTATATCAAACTTTTTCTCCATTTCGTGCTCCTTTTAAAAATACATACAAAAACATCATAGCTCACAATGAAAAATTTCTCAATAAGTGATATACTTCATGCATGTTAGAATTTAAAAATCTTGTGATCGGATACAACAACACTCCACTTGTGAATATACCGGATATGACTGTAGAAGGCGGTGAGATTTTAAGCGTCGCCGGCCCGAATGGCTGCGGGAAATCAACGCTGCTTAAGACTATAACCTGCTCCCTTCCTGCTGTCTCGGGAGATATTTTTCTCGATACCAAAAATGGCAGAAGAGAAAGCCTTAAATCCATCGGCCGTGAGACTGCCGCAAAAAATATCTCTGCACTTTTTACCGACAGGATCAAGGGCAACGGCCTTCGCTGCTCGGACATAGTCGCTGCCGGAAGGTATCCTTACACCGGTTTTTTCGGGAAGCTCTCAGAACACGACAATGACATGATCCGACAGTCTATGGAACTTACGAATACAGCAGAACTCGCTGGACGGCAGTTCGACGCGCTAAGCGACGGCCAGAAACAGCGTGTCCTTCTCGCCCGTTCGATCTGCCAGGATCCCGAAGTCCTGATTCTCGACGAGCCGACCGCATTTCTCGATATCAGATACCAGTATGAGCTGAAAAAAATCCTGTTAAAGCTCAGGGAATCCGGCATCGCCATCATAATGTCGATTCACGAACTTTCTCTCGCAAGGGAATGTTCAGACAAGATTATCGCGATAAACGAAGAGCACCAGGCGGCGATTGACATGCCCGAGGCGCTCGACGATGAAAAATATATTCACAAATTATTCGGGATCAGAGATTAGTTTTTTTCATCCCGATCAGTCTGTTGAGAAAATCCATATCCAGATTCTTCTCCAGAATATCTGCGAGTCTGTCGAGCTCCGCGTTCGTAGACTCACGCTGACTGATCTCACTTACCTTCTTCGGGGCAAGTCCCTTTCTCCTGTAGATAAAATCCAGAAGTCTCTGTACCGGAGCTGTCTCATCGAAAAATCCGTGCCAGTAAGTTCCCGCTATAAGATTTTTCTCATCAATAAATCCCTCTGCCTTTCCGTTCTTTACATCTGGGATAAGCGGCTGCACTTCCCCAGAAAATCTGCTCACTCCACAGTGTATCTCATAGCCTCTTACAGCCCCGCCGTCTGCAAAGCTTCCCTCATCCTGACGGGTCGTCTTGTCTTTGTCCATAATTGTGGTCATCGGTATAAGTCCAAGGCCATCCTCAAAGCCGCCCTCTTCTATTCCATAAGGATCTGCGATATTTTTTCCAAGCATCTGGTAACCGCCGCAGACTCCAAGTACAGGTATTTTTCCAAAGCTCTCCTGCAGCAGTCCTGCAATCCCAGAGCGTTTCAGCCACCTTAAATCTGCGATCGTATTTTTCGTGCCAGGAAGTATTATAAGGTCAGGATTTCCGATCGATGCGGCATCTGATACATACCTGACTGACATATCCGAAAGTCTCTCAAGCGGAAGAAAGTCCGTATAATTTGAAATCTTCGGAAACCTGATCACGACTATGTCGATATCCTTTGCCCTGTGGTCTTTTAATCTCTCAGAGAGCGAATCTTCCTCCGGAAGGTCAAGTCTCGTAAAAGGCAGAACACCTACGACAGGTTTCTTCGTTTTCTCTTCGAGGATTTTTACTCCGTCCTCGAAGAGTTCTGGATCGCCGCGGAATTTATTTACGATAAGTCCCCTGATAAGCTTCCGTTCGTTCTCCGGAAGCAGGGCTACGCTCCCATAAAGCTGCGCAAAAATTCCGCCCCTGTCTATATCTCCGACTAAAAGCACCGGAGCATTTACGGCAGTGGCCAGTCCCATATTTACAATATCATCTTTTCTTAAATTCAGCTCGCAGCACGAGCCGGCACCCTCAATAACTATCAGATCATTTTCATTCGAGAGCTTCTGGTAGTCCGCGAGGATGGCTGGCATCAGGGACTTTTTCTTTTTAAAATAATCTCTTGCCGAAAGATTCTCCCTCGCGCGGCCATCCACAATGACCTGACTCGCTGTGTCGGTCGACGGTTTAAGAAGCACCGGATTCATCTCGACCGCCGGCTCTTTAAGACAGGCCTGCGCCTGCAGAGCGGTGGCTGTCCCGATCTCCCCGCCGTCTGCTGTAACAAACGAATTCAGGGCCATATTCTGCGATTTGAATGGAGCGACCCTAAGCCCTCTCCTCGTATAAATCCGGCAGATACCCGCAGTTATCAGGCTTTTCCCGACACCGGACATCGTACCCTGTATCATCAGATTTTTTGCACTCATGCTGATATTACACTATCTCACTTTTATTCCCAGACGCTGTGGTCTCTGCCAGAGCCGATCTCAAAGTTGCATTTTACGATTCCCAGGTCGAGGCTCGTAAAAAGACCAAATCCGGACTTTGCGATAACTTTATCGCCGTCTCTCTTGAATGTAAACTTCTGCTGGTCGATACAGGTCGGTGCCAGAAGCGCCGCCTCAATCCCAGCCCGATACCAATCCGGATCGTCCTCCTTATAGTCACTTACATCTTCGATACTCTTGGATTTGTGCGCTGTGCCCTCTGTCTTTCCATAACCTAAGGCTATCAGCATATAGCGCTTTTCGCCAGGGCCGACTTTTCCCTTCGTTTTGCTCCTGTCGTATGTCGCAGCGACCCAGCAGGAATTTACCCCAAGCGACTGGGCCAGAAGTACGATCCACTCTCCATAGTATCCGATCTTCTCATCGCTTCCCCTCGGCCCGATCATTGCCAGATAGTTTCGGCACCCTTGAAAATTGCCATATTCAGGCTTCTGCGCCTGGAACGCTTCCGGCTCATTTAACATAAGCTGAATATGCAGTACACCTTCTCTGTTCGCAGCCTCTACCGCTTCTTTCAGTTCCTCAACTGCATCGTCGACAAGCGGCTGATCTGTGAATCTTCTTACAGCGTGCCTTGTCTGGATAGCGTTTCGTAATCTCTTTATCTCTTCATGTGAAAATTCCATAGCTGTCACTCCTTTTTTCTATTATACTCTAATTTTTCACATTTCGATATAAAATAAAAAATCTGCCAGACCAAAAAAGACCTCCCCACATCGCTGTGGGAAGGCCGCTATACATATATGGAAATTTTTCAGGCCCAGATCGTATGGTCTTTGCCAGAACCAATCTCGAAGTGGCATTTTGCGATTCCTAAATCCATCTTCGTGTAGAAACCCAGTCCGGCCTTGGCTTCTATCTTGTCGCCTGCTTTTTTAAATTTGAATTTCTGCTGATTCATCGCAGTCGGCGCAAGAAGTGCGGCCTCAAGTCCTGCTTTATACCAATCCGGATCACCATTTGTGTAATCGCTTACATCTGCAATCGTCTTGCTCTTATGCCTGACGCCCTGATTTTTTCCATATCCTAAAGCGATAACGACATAGCGCTTCTCTCCTGGTGCGATCTCGCCCTTAGCCTCGCCTTTCTTGTAAGTCATAGCAACCCAGCAGGAATTTATATCCATAGCCTGATTTTAACTTGCTTGCCTGCGTTCTATGCAGTCAGCCTGCATGGTATCTTCCAGCAGTCATCCCGCATGGTGTCTTCCCGCACACAGCCCTATAATCACTATGATGGCTATTACAACTCCGACAGTTTCCAACAGGTAAGCAGCGATCGCAATCACCCCTATCGCCATGAAGATTCCAAGCAAAAACGGAATCAGATGAAAAGCCGCCGACAACAGCCAGCCAAATACCTTAACGATGCCTACTAGAAAGGCTATTATCAAAAGAATACAAAAAAGTGTTATCATTTTAACTCCTTAATGCGAAAAAGAAATAGTAGTTCCCCAATCAGTTCTGGCTTTTCTTCGCTCGGCTCAGAACTGACATAATCTTCTTATAAGTATATTCTTCGATACTATTAAAAAGGAAGCCCGTCTGGTGGCAAGCTTCCTAATCAATAAAGACATCTGGTCCAATGGTAATGATACCGATTCAAGACTTGTTTTTCTGGTTTTGATGCTTTCTAGCTTCTACAGCTTTCTTGCATTTTTCCCTATCAGATCCTTGCATACCCAAGAAATCAGCAGCCGAATCGAATGTTAAATCATGAAGATTCATAATATTTATTACCATATTTGTTTTTTCTTCTTCTCGACCTTCTTCTCGGTACTCATCCTTCAACAGCCTCATCGTTCTCTCTTCGTCATAATCTGTAAGTACCATATCCATCACCTCTGATCTGTTTCTCCGTATGTAACTCTTCACCCAGCCATCATCAAGTGCATCAAGCGCGTAATCTACAGACTCCTCGATACTCTTCCCTTCTGTGTTAGCTCTTCTGGTGTAATATACAAAATTCGAATAATCCCTAAGCGGCTTGCACTTCTCTAACAGCTCACCGTTGTTACCACGGTTGATGTTAAGCATACGAACCTTGAATTCAATCATAGGTTCAGCACATGATTCAAAAGCACTGCTAAGCTTCAAGATGCCATCCTACTGTTGCCATTGCGTTCGATGTCTTTTGCCCTTTCCTGCCTGTAACTGCTCAAAAGACTTATCTAATCTTTCTAAATACTTGGCGTTTTCTATCTCTTTTTCCATTTCATTATAGCGGTCAAGACTGAGAATCACGACATTCTTGTCTTGTTTTCTGGTTACAACAATTGTTTCTCCCTCGTCAGTCGCCTTATCACAATAACTTTTAAAATTATTACGCATTGACGTATTGAATTAAAATATTACTCAACACATCGCAAAAAGCCCTATAATTTCCGTTTCTTCCATCTGGTATAGCAAAAACTACTTTATCAAAATAAACGCCAAATCCCTCATTTACCAAAACATCCTTAAATGCATCAGCAACCTCAAAAGGATCATTTCCGAAGGCGCCGCATCCCCAGGCGCCAAGAGTGACGGAATGGTAACCATTTTCAACTGCAACGCAAAGGATATGTCGAATTCTTTGTCTATAATACTCACGAAGTCCGGATATATCCACGCCACGAGCTCTTCCAAAAAGATTTGGTGCTGCCACAGAAATTACAGCAGTAGTATGCGGGTGCTCCAGTAAATTCATATGGCAATCCCGGAACACCTCTACACATGGCGAAAGCAGCAGATAATCAGTGTCGAGATCTTTCACATGCATGTTACTATTGTACATAGTTCCGGCATTCTCAGAATCTATTGAGGCATAAAGTGTAGACTGCCGGCAAAGAGCTTCCTCCTGGGCTGATGCTCCGCTCAAATATCCGCCGCCAGGATGGCGTGAATTGGCAAAATTCAAAACGCAGTCCGTTGGAGTAGCAAAGCTGTCTCCGTCAATAACTTGTATTTTTTCAGAAGCTATTGACTGCTTAGGATTCTGATATTTCTCAACAAGTTCTTTCAGTTTCTCAGGAGAATAGACCTCTACTCTTTGATGATCCTGTAAAGAATGATCAAAATGGACTTTTACACCATCAGACTCGTTATAAGTATATTCATTATTTTTAACTATCTCTCTGTTTTCTTGACAAATATCAACAAAAAGCATTCTTCTATTCATAATCGATCCTAATTCTGCTCTGTGTTCAGGGACTTTCATATAGTCTATGCCCTTTTGAAGATTCTCCAAAACAAACTGTCATGCCACATCTGCAGCATTATTAATCACTTTCTCGGCTTCCTTGTTGCGTTCCATCTGCTTTTTATCTTTATCGAGATTTACAGGTAGAACAGATTTTTGAAATCTCGTCCAACTAGTCTGTAAAGGATCAGGTAAGCGACCCATTCTGCCTGATCTTCGTATTCATCCCACTGCTCCTGGCGTTGATTTTGTTTCTGACGCGGGTCTTCTCTGAACCGGTAAGCAGGTGTGGCTGGAAATCATTTGTATTCCATACGCCTGAGAGCGAGCATGGTAAGACTTTTGCTGCTTTTTTAGAAGTAAGTTTTTTGTTTTTGAAAGTGAAGGTTTGCTGGAAGATCATCGTATCCTTGTCTCTTGGATTTGAGTTTCCTCCGAAACAGAAGTTGCCCATACTGTAGACTATGTATTTGCCCTTGTACTTCTCTATTCCCTGAAGTACATGCGGATGTGAGCCGAGTACAAGGTCGGCGCCCCAGTTTATTGAATTGTGTGCCAGCTGCACCTGGGTGCTGTTCGGTCTGGAGCTTCCCTCAATTCCCCAATGAAAGTAGATGATAATAAGATTTGGTTTCTGTTTCTTTGCTTTATTTATAAGAGATTTTACGTAGGCGTTCTTATTGCCCTGGGACGAAAGAGCATTTACACCGATCATGGCTATTTTTTCACCCTTTATCGTCTTGTAGGATATCGCATCGTAACCGAAGCATCTGATGCCGGCGCCTCTTACAGCCCTTTTCGTATCATTAAATCCCTGTGTTCCAAAATCCATCGAATGGTTGTTGGCGACAGTCACTGCCTCAACGCTTCCCTTCTTAAGAATCTGCGTATATTCATTCTTCCCTTTAAAAGTAAACTTCTTTCTCGCCCTGTTCGTGCTGTTTGTAAGTGTTCCTTCAAGATTTACGATAGTCAGATCGTCCTTCGAAAATACACTTTTTACTTTATTAAGGAAATATGAGCTGCCCTTGGCATTGTACTTCTCATTAAAACGATTATTGAATCTGCTGTCTACGCCAAGCGTGCAGTCACCAGCGGCAGAAATCGTTATTTTTACAGTTTTGGCTTTTTTCGCCGCCTGTGCCCTCACCATGCTTTGCGGCAGCGAAAAATTCACTAAGCCAATAAGCAAACCACTCAAAACCAAAACCGAAGCTATTTTTTTCTTAATCATTTTCGCACCTCTTTCTCATATGTTTTATCTGACTTCATCACTGAACTGATATACCATATTTTTCTTTCCTTTTTGGTAAAGTGCTGATTCACAAACTCATTCTACTGCTTTTTTCTAAAATAAACAATATGACTATTCTGGTATTTCTGCCCCCACAACCTTATAAAATTTCACCACACTTGATATATATGTCAAATATTAATATAATAGATGAAATATGAGGAAAACTAATTCAAAAATTAAACTTTCAGACCACTTCACTCCCGGCAGGATGATACGGTTTTCTCTGCCTTCGATTGGTATGATGATCTTCTCTTCGATCTACGGAATGGTAGATGGATATTTCGTATCAAACTACGCCGGCGCGACTCCATTTGCGTCATTAAATCTGGTAATGCCGTTTATAATGATACTTTCTGCAGTCGGTTTCATGTTCGGAACCGGAGGCACAGCTCTCGTATCTATGACTTTGGGAATAGGCAACAGGAAAAAAGCCAACGAGATTTTTTCGCTGCTGACTTATACTCTTATCGTCTGCGGCGTCGTGTTTTCAATTTTTGGAATCACTGTCGCCCCGGCAATGTCAAAACTTCTCGGCGCAACGCCAAAGATGCTTCCGTATTCTGTCCTCTACATCAGGATAAATATGGTAAGTCTCCCATTTTTCCTGCTGCAAAACATGTTCCAGAGTTTTACAGTTACAGCTGAAAAACCCAAGCTCGGTCTGGCTGTGACCATTATGGCAGGATGCACGAACATGTTCCTCGACTGGCTGTTCGTCGGCGTATTTGGGTTTGGACTCGCCGGTGCAGCCTGGGCCACCGTAACTTGTGAGATCATTGGAGGCACCATCCCACTCATCTATTTTTTCAGTCCAAAAAACAAGTCGCTTCTGCGCCTTGGAAGAACTCACATGAACGGTCACGCACTTCTCAAAACCTGCACCAACGGTTCATCGGAATTTCTGTCAGACTGCGCATCCTCTATCGTCGGCATGCTCTACAATCTGCAGCTTATGAAATATTTCGGTCAGAACGGAGTCGCAGCCTACGGCGTTATAATGTATGTAAACTTCATTTTCGTCGGCATTTACTTTGGATATTCGATGGGCATGGCCCCGGTCACCGGATACAACTACGGCGCCCAGAACCATAAGGAGTTGAGAAACGTCTTCCGAACTTCTATGAAAATGATCGCTGGCGCTGCCATTGCCCTTACGGTCATCGCGGAACTTCTTTCAAAATTCCTCGTGAACATCTTCGTCGGGTACGATCCGCAGCTTTCCCAGCTGACAGTCCACGCTTTCCGGATCTATGTTATCGCCTTCCTTTTCATGGGCTTTAATATTTACGGCTCGAGCTTTTTTACAGCCTTAAACAACGGCCTGATCTCAGCCATCCTTTCAGTTGCCAGGTCGCTTGTCATGCAGCTTCTCTGCATTTACCTGCTGCCTCTCCTGATCGGTCCGGACGGGCTCTGGGGCGCCATCATAGCATCGGACGGCGTCTGCCTGATACTTACGATTTTCATGCTGGTCAAATACCAGAAGAAGTACAAATACTAAAAATATGAGAAAAATACTGATTACAAATGATGATGGAATAAAATCCGGCGGCATAATCCGCCTTGCACAGGCTGCTCTCGAATTTGGCGACGTCTGGGTCGTTGCGCCCGAGGGCGAGCGAAGCTCAATGTCACACAGAGTGACACTAAACCGGGATTTTTACGTATGGCCAGCAGATTTTCCTGTTAAAACTGATGACGAGTCGCACAAAATCCATGCTTTCGCCTGCAGCGGAACGCCCGCGGACTGTGCCAGAATCGGCATTCTAAACATCGTACCAGAAAAACCTGATGTCGTATTTTCAGGCATCAATTTCGGCTACAATGCAGCCACCGATACCCAGTACTCAGCGACGATCGGCGCTGCGCTTGAAGCCGCCTTTCAGGGTATCACCGCGATCGCCTTTTCAGAAGGCGCTGACTTTGCAAACCGCGCGAACAGCATCCACGAGGTGACCGACCGCTATCTTCGCGACATCATCGCAGAGCTTATAGATAAACGACTTCCTGCAAACCAGATCTGGAATGTCAATTTTCCAATGTGCCACCTGAACGAGTGCCGCGGGATTCTCCGCGACCGCACTGTATCATCTGACGTATTATTCGAAGACCGCTACACAATGAAGCCCGACACCACCGGCAGATATGTCTGCCACGTCAATGGCACCAGAAGAAATACCGCAGCCGAAGGTACAGACTTAAAAGCACTCTTTGACAACTATGTGTCAATTGGAACGGTCACGAATATTTCGTAGCGATGCAATTTTTCCCGCGCAAAAACAGGGCCTGCCGCAAAATCTGCAGCGGGTCCTGTTGATGAATCTAAAAATTCACTTAGCTTTCAAAGCCGCTCTCTTCATTGCGCGAATCTCTTCGCGCGTCTCAGACGAGATCGTTCTCGATTCGATGATCTTCTGGAGAGTCTTCTGCTGGACTTCCGTGTCGAGATTGTTATTTTTTAAAATTGGCATGATCTGTTCTGGAAAATGCAGATAGCATTCTGCCATCGCCCATGCCACTGCCATCTTCGCATAATATGCCTTTGCATTTATCTGCATAAGTGCGTTCACGGTGAGGGAAAGCCAGGTTTCATCAATAAAATAGTCGAGCAGGATCACTGCAGCAAATCGCTGTTCGAATTCTTTTTCTGATTCAATATACGGCTTTAAAAAATTAAAGACGAGTTCCTGTTCCGATCTTACAAATTTTAGTCCAGTGCAGAAGCTGTCGCAGACTGACCAGTTGTCTATCTTCGGCACAAACTCTTTGATAATTTGAAGTCTCTCATCTGCCGGGCATTTCGCATATCCGATAACCATGCCCTGAAGCATTATTTCTTCGAATGTGTCATCTGAAAGCTGCTGTAAATTTTCTCGCCAGCCTTCACCTGCAAGCCGCTTCGCTATTTTTCGAAGTTCAGGGAGCCGCACACCAAGGATCGAGTTCACGCCGGGAAGCAGTCCGGCTGAAAATTTCTTGTATTTTTCATCTGAATGTCTAATGAGTTCCTCCCGGATCTGCGTTCTGTCCATTGTTTCTACCTTTCTTCTTCCAAAAATGGCGGATTTAATTTTTAAAAACTACTTTCAACGTATACCCGGAGTCCACCGCATTTACCAGCGGCTCGTAAATTTTCCAGACCTGCTTTAATGCGATGTCATCAGCCTTCTTTAAGTTCTCTTCAGTATTGAATTTATTTTCAAGCTTAGCGGTAAGAGCCTTCTCGATAGTGTTGTATTCCTTTGCCGACATTTTTATATCGCTTCTGTTAATAAATGAGGCATTTACTTCATCGATGATAACTTTATTGAAGTCAATGCTGATATCATCGAGCTTTGCATGATCGATTTGAATGGTAAGCGTCTTCGTGTCCGGATCTTCAATAATGTCATTTTTCGTAAGATCCTGGAGATCGACGATAAAATTTCCATGAAGTCATCCCCTGAGTCATTCCTTGTCGACAATTTTTTTCTCTTTTTCAGCTGATTTTTTCTCTTTACGAATCAGCTCTTTTTCTGCCGCCAGATCCTTTTCGAGCTTGTCTTTTACCTTTGTCCCTTCTTTTTGGAGATCAATGTTAAATACCTGTTTCAATAACCATACGAAAAATATCGCAATGATCAGAGGAACCAAGAAGGTTGAGACTAATAAAATGGCTACAGAATTAATAAATTTCCTGACCATATTATTGATTTTTTCCATTACATTGGCAACACCATTTGCTGCTGTCTGTAGTGCTGACCCGATTTTTTCAAGAACATTCTTATCGTCAGATGAATCATTGATATTATTTTTTATTTTGCTTGTGTTGTCCTTAGAGCTCGAAATTGTTGTATCAACATACTTAAGATATTCTCCACACGCCAGATCTGAAAAGCCACTACAGACGACACGCCGAGCGTAACACCCGTCATCGCCATGACCGTGTTTTTACTTTTATCCAGGCTCTTGAAAGAATTTCGAACGATAAAAGATTTTGGTATTGTTTGCGCGAGAATAAAAATTGATACAACTGCGATCAAAACCAGTCCCAGAATTTTGATAAGACATGTTTTCTTTTTTTCACTCATCTTAGTTCCCTCCATGTGTTATATTATTAGAATTAAAACTAAATACATCTTATTTTACCATTTTTCGAGAAATATATCTCTGTAAATGTAAAAATACCTGTCGCAGCGAATTGTATATTTGTATCTTTAGGTCTATAATTAATCGGAAATTTTTCAATTTGAAAGCTGGAGTATTATATTTCCCATGCATAAAATGATCTCCGAAATCCTGAAAAGTGAGTATGGCCAGAAAATTTACAAGCTCTCTCTTAGTTCCGGCTGTACCTGTCCGAACCGCGACGGTAATATTTCCACCGGTGGCTGCACATTCTGCTCCGCCGGCGGGAGCGGAGATTTTGCCGCGCCTTTTGAAGATATCGATAAGCAGATTCTTCTTGCCCGAAAAAGGGTCGACGCCAAGATTCCTGCGCGGATAAAGCCAGAGGACCGCCGCTACATAGCATATTTTCAATCTTATACGAATACATACGGCGATACGAAAAGGCTCTCAAAGCTTTACACCGAGACGATCAATCGTCCGGAGATCGTGATTTTATCGCTTGGCACGAGGCCGGATTGCCTCAAGCCAGATAAAATTGAAATGATCCGCAATCTCAACATGATAAAACCTGTCTGGATTGAGCTGGGGCTTCAGACTGTAAACAATGCAACCGCTGCACATATTAACAGAGGCTATGATCTGGAAGTTTTTACCGATGCCTATAGAAGACTTAAAGAAATCGGCGTGACCGTGATCGTGCATGTGATCTTCGGACTTCCAGGCGAAAACAGGGACGACATGATGAATACGATTTGTTTTTTATCGTCTCTTTTAAAGCCGGGCGACGGCATCAAAATCCAGCTCCTTCATGTCCTGAGGGGCACCCCTCTTTATCAGGAATATTTAGATGCACATTTTCATATACTTACTCTCGAAGAGTACTGCAGTCTCGTGTACGAAGCTCTCGAAATTCTGCCAGACGACATAATAATCCACCGCCTCACAGGCGACGGTCCGAAGTCGCTTCTGGTCGAACCGAAGTGGAGCGCAAACAAAAAGAGGGTGCTCAACACCCTCCGCAACTGGGACACCAGGGACGGTTAGAGCGGTTGTTATGCTGTCGCGAGTCCGCAGGACGAAGCGAGAGCATTATAAACCACCTATGCGATAGCCGTCCGCGATTGACGAGTCCGAAGGACGAAGTCAGAACGGAAACGGCGAACCGCTCTTTTTGTCCCAAAATCTGAATTGTAAAGATTTGTAGCGGCATTTTCAAAAGATTTTACCGACATTTTCACTATGGAACGTAACAAAGCTTATTTGTAGCAAATGTCTTAAAAGCTCGTACATTATAAAAATAGTACATTATCACTATAGGCATTTTGCAAATCAAGTTGCAACACAGCATTGTAGCAAAGCTCTGAATTCATACAGTATATTGAAAATCAGAAGACTGAATTTGTAACAAAATAAGCAATATTTACCAAATAGAAAAAACCTCAAAATTTGTTTGTCACAAAAAGCTTTCTCAATGGGCTATGGTGATAACCGAAGGAGACAGATCACCTTTTCGATACGCTATATTAATAATTTCCTGCTCCGCGGAGCTTGATATCATTGCGGTTTGGAGCGATCGGGCATCCAAAAGCCTTATAGTAATAATTTCCTGCTCCGCGGAGCTTCATGACATTTCTGACGAATTCAGTATCGTTACCCCATTGCCCTCCCATGCGGAGCTTCTTTGTCCTCTGCCATCTTGTCAGCGCTGGCATATATGGCTTTGAGTCAGGAAGCAGCGCCGCAGATAGAGGCGGGCTCGCGACCTTAGGATTTTTCGTCGTGAGCGGGCGCGCTAGCTGCGGCCCGGGTTGCCACCCGCCTGGACCATAAACGTATGTAAACCATACATTGGCAAGAGGGCCGCAATTAGGCGCGCGCACGCGAACAGAAAAATCCTACGGAGCGAGACCGGCCATCTGCGGCGCTGCTTCGGGCAAAAAAATATCAACTGTCTAAGTCTTCAAAAGTGGGACAAAAAGAACCGTCCCTACTGTCCCAAAAAATTAGAGACGGTCGAGAACCGACCGCCTCTGAAAAAGGAAAGAAAAGATATATATGTTGTTTACTCTACATCAGCAAGGGCTTTGATATCTTCCTCACCAGTGCGGACCTTAACAACCTTAGCTACATTGTAGACGAAGATCTTTCCATCGCCGATGTGTCCGGTGTAGAGAGTCTGCTTCGCTACTTCGATAACCGAGTCAACCGGGATCTTTCCGATGATGACTTCGACTTTTACCTTAGGGATAAGGGTGGAATCTACCACGGCGCCACGGTACTTTGAAGTTGAGCCACGCTCGATTCCGGAACCCATTACCTGAGACATTGTCATGCCTGTAACGCCGAGTTTGTTTAATGCCTTCTTTAAGGCATCGAACTTTGAAAGACGGCAGATGATCGTGACTTTATGCATACCAGAGTCGAGATCTGCAGGAAGCGGAGTCTCCTCGCGAACCTTGACAGCGGCATTAATCTGAGCCTGGGAGGCCTGCTCGAAATCGTCCTCACCGAGGTCAGTGTTCTCGTTCGCATCGACCTCCATGTCGGTAACATCTGTGATAGCAAATCCAGAGTAAGCGCTTGTTAAGCCATGCTCTGCATAATCGAGGCCATCGATCTCGACCTCCTCCGGAACACGAAGACCGACAGTCTTGTCGATGATCTTGAATGCGATAAACATCACGACAAGTGCATAGAGCTGGACTGTGATGAAGGCAAGAACCTGAATTCCAAGCTGGTGGAAACCACCGCCATAGAAGAGGCCCTTTCCTACTCCGTCGTATCCGGCCGAGAAAAGACCAACTGCTATCGTGCCCCAGACACCGTTTACCATGTGGACGGAAACAGCGCCGACTGGATCATCGATCTTTGCAACATTATCAAAGAACTCAACTGAGAGAACTACGATGATACCTGATACAAGACCTATGAAAAATGCTCCGACAGGTGTCACGCAGTCACAGCCAGCTGTGATAGCAACGAGACCAGCAAGTGAAGCGTTAAATGTCATCGAGACATCCGGCTTGCCATAGCGGATCCATGTAAAGATCATTGTAACGACAGTGGCAACTGCTGCAGCGAGGTTCGTGTTCATAAATGCAAGTGAAGCCTCGAAAGCATTCTTTCCAGTGGACATAGCAGCTGTCGAGCCACCATTGAAACCGAACCAGCAGAACCAGAGGATAAATACTCCAAGTGCCATCGCTGTCAGGTTGTGGCCCGGGATAGCTCTGGCCTTGCCGTTCTTGTCATATTTTCCAATACGGGGTCCAAGCATCCAGGCACCGAGGCAGGCGATCGTTCCGCCGACCATATGCACCATCGTAGAACCAGCGAAATCGTGGAAGCCGAGCTGAGCGAGCCAGCCTCCGCCCCAGCCCCAGTGGCCAGTGACAGGATAAACGAAAAGTGAAACGCAGGCTGAATAGATGCAGTAAGCTTTGAAATTGGTACGCTCTGCCATCGACCCTGAAACGATCGTAGCGGCTGTCGCACAGAAACAGGTCTCAAAGATTACGTAGCACCACAGCGGCATAGTCTGTGGGACTACAGAATTCGCAGCAGTGTAGCTGCCTTTGATCAGCGGATCAAATCCTCCGATAAATTTTCCGGTGCCAAAAAACATCAATCCGAAACCAACAAACCAGTAACACGGTGTACCAATGCAGAAATCCATCAGGTTCTTCATCAGGATATTTCCTGTGTTCTTGGCTCTCGTGAGGCCGGCTTCACAGAGCGCGAAACCTGCCTGCATGAAATAGACGAGTGCTGTACAGACGAGCACCCAGATAACTGTAGTAACTTCGATTTTCATAACAATTTTCCTTTCTTTTTCCGACTACAAGCGCAAAAAAAGACGCCTGGTGGGAATAATCTCACCAGACGCCCTTGTCTGTGTTGCCTAAAAATATAAACTATTTGGCATTTTTTGTCAAGCCAAAATTTTCACCGTCTCCTGTTAGTAACGATCATAAAGATGACGACCGGCGCTCCGAGTATTGCTGTGACAGTACTGATATTAAGTTCAGTCGGCGCAAATACGGTCCTTGCCACGAGGTCGCAGACCAGGCACACCAGGGCTCCCAGCGCAAAACAGGTCGGGATCACATAGAGTGGCTTGGTATTTTTCAAGAGCTTGGTCGATAAAAACGGCACCGCCACTCCGACGAATGAGATCGGCCCTGCAAAGGCCGCAGCCGTGGCACTAAGTATGCCGCTTATTACGACGATAAAAAGCCTGAGCCTCTTTACATTTACACCCATTGTAAATGCGTACGACTCGGAGAGCATTATCGCCTCGATCGGTTTCGAGAGGCAGAGAACCACCAGGAAGCATACGAAAACAATGACGAAGCTGATACGCACGCTGCTTATATCGGCACCGGAGAAGCTTCCCTTCGACCAGTTCCTTAAGTTTACGACATCATTATCCGAAAAGAACGTCACGAGCACATCGCAGACGGCATTGCAGATGTAGCCTGTCATAACGCCTGCTACGAGCAGCGCTCCCATCCCATCTATGTGCTTGGCTATTATCACAAGGAAAAATATGACAAGCATCGACCCGATAAAGGCAGCGCCTATCATTCCAAGCGAAGTGATCGAAAAGTCATAGACCACCGAGGTAAGAAGCAGTATCGCAACGAGCATCTTTGCGCCAGACGAGATGCCGAGAACAAAAGGTCCCGCGATCGGATTTTTAAAATATGTCTGGAGCAGGAAGCCGGACACCGACAGCGCTCCGCCTATGATCATAGACAAAAGCGCTCTCGGAAGCCTTATCTCATAAACTATCGAGTTGCCCGGGGAAAAGACCTCAGACAGCGGTATCTTTACCGAGCCGGTAGTTAGAGCAAGAATAAAAAACACTAAAAGCAGGATAAGGATTCCGGCAATCGTGCGTATAAAAATTTTTAAGTCTTTTTTCTGTGACATCACTTGAGTTTAGTAAAATATTGCTTAGGATTACCATCGGTAAAGATGCGGTGCATATCTGTGGTGATCTCAGCACTCTTGTCGACGAACTGGAAGAGGCCGTCGGCAGTCGTATATATATTTCCAGACTTGACAGCCTTAAAATCCTTGAAGAGTTTGTTGCGGCTCTCAAGATCATTTAATGACTTGATGCTGTTGTCTGTAGCTGTATCGATCATAAGCACGTCAGCGTCCTTCGCCTTCTTGTAGAAGTCCTCGAAGGTGACACTCACGTTTGCCATGTGGCTCTTTTTGCTCGGAGCCTCAATGTAAGAGAAAACATAGCTGCCGCCGGCTGTCTTTATCATCCGGGCCATATAGTCTGAGCCTCTCTTTACGGTGATGCTACCACTGGTATCAATAGAAAAATATGCGCAGGTCTTTCCAGTGCTCTTTAAGTTGGCGACCTTTTTTATCGTGGCCATCTCCTTGTCGAAGAACCCGGAAGCCTCCTTCTCGTGGCCGGTGATAAGGCCATAGACTCTGACCCACTCCATTCTGGCTTCAGACGTCGTCTCGTAGCTCGAATAGTCCACAAGAATCGGAATTCCAAGCTTTGCAAGCTTCTCCTTAACAGCCGGTGCGTGAGTTATCATCGTAGACTCGATTGCGAGAGGAACCTTCTTTGAAGTCAGAAGCTCGTAGTCCGGAGCAGAGAACTTTCCTGCGTATTTAATAGTGCCCTTCTTCATCGCAGACTTTATCTCCGGAATGTACCACTCGTTCTCTGCAATCCCAGAAAATCCAATGGAGTCAATAGCGTTTATCGCACGGAAATTGGCTGCGGCGGCGCTTGCTGCCAGATAGATGTTATCTATTCCCTGAGTGATCACCGTGAGCCTGTCACCCAGAGCATTTTTTACACTGTCTGAAGAAAAATCCTTCGGGCAGATGAGATAGTTGTTGTTGCCGTCGATCACGAGTAGATAAACAGTCTTTCCGTCTTTTTTGTACTCGCTTATCTCAAACTGCTTTGCAGCTGTATTTTTCTCAGTCTTTACGAGTTTAAAGCCCTGGGCATTAAAGTCCTTCATAAACTTCTTCTCATCGAGCTGGCTCTCTGAAGAGTGTTCTGAGTGAGAATTGCTGTAAACAAATTTCTTCTTTCCGGAGGTCTTCGTACCTGACGATGCAGTTTCCGAGGCCTTCCGCGTTCCTGACGATGCAGTTTCCGAGGCCTTCCGCGTTCCTGACGATCCCTGTGCTGCTGCGCAGCCTGACAGAAGCAGCGCTGCTGCAGCCATAATTGCAGCTAATCTCTTACGCATTTTTATCTTTTACCTTCTTCCTTCTTCTTGAAGCTTTGATACCTATGACAAGACCTATCACAAAGCAGGCTATCATAACCGGGATTGCCACATATTTTGCAGTCGAGAGGTCCGAGCCGCCGGTCCTCTCAGCCTTAGAGGTATCGAATGTGATAGTGTAGTCTATAAGATGCGGCGTGCTCATAGCGACAGTATCGGCCTTTACCTTTACGGGCTTTGAGATGTCGCCTACCTTTATGTCAAATCTGGAGTTACCGCTCTTATTTGCCCTCGTGTATTTTTTTCCGTCCACGACCATGTAGTCATAGTGAGAGGATGACCAGATAATCTCAGCTGTGGTCTCATTATTTTTCACATGAACATCTGCCGGGGATTCAATCCCAGCACGGCCCGTTCCGCCTTTCAGGCTCACAGGTATCTTATAATCTCCATTTTTCAAAGTATCAGCCATTTTTCTGCCTCACTTCCTGAGTGATCTTTTTACCACCATTTTTCATCCAGCTGTCTACGAAGTCGTCAAAGGCCGACAGCGGTTCATCTCCTGTAACGATAGAAATAAGCGTCTTCTGTTCGAGCTGGTTCAGCCTGTACCAGTTCTTTTTCATTGTATCTGTCTCTGTAAAATATACTGCCGGAACTTCTCTTATCCTCTTGTCGGAAATCTTGTGGCTCGCCGTGATACGCGACGTATAGGCGGCCCAGTCCTTCGTTTTGATCTCTCCCCCGCTGTTCTCCTCTTTTAAATAATTCTGGCAGGCCGTTAGATACGAGCCCTCGAGGAGATTCAGTTCAGACTTGTCTCTGCCAAGTGAAAGCACGCTGCTTAAATGTTTGTAGCAGGAAGACAGCGCGCTCTTGAAGTCGACGTTTATCGAGAGAGGCCTTGCGGTAGGGTCTACGTTTCCAATATAGTAATCCTCGAGCTCCTTAGTGCTGTCGTCTCCATAAGGCATGTAGTCAAAAAGTGCCGAGATGATCTTCATGACGACCTCCGGGTACTTGAAGCCTTTCCGGACAACAACGAATTTGCCGCTCGAATTCTGCGAGGCAAATGAAGTGTTGCCCAGATCATCTGTAGCTATAAGGTACGGTCTCCAGTCCGCCTTCGGGTTCTTGTTCATCGCCTCCATAAGCGGGTTGTTAGGCGCCCACCACGGGCCGAAAAACGCCCCGCATTTTCCATATACGATAAGGTCCACGAGATTGTCAGAGTCCCTGAACATAAAATCCCTGTCGAGAGAGCCATCCAGATACATATCATGCAGGTAAGAGAGGGCTTTTTTCATCTCAGGCTGCACCGAGCCATATACGAGCTTTCCATTTTTTGTAATCCAGTGACCTGGATATGCATTAAACGCCGCAAAGATAATATCGGTCTGATACTCCTGCGAGTAGCCGCTGTCACCATAGAGCTTCGGAAGCGTCACAAGACCTGTGGTCTTTCCCTTTCCATTTTCACCCGGATCATATTTCCTGAATGCTTTTACAATTTTTCTTACATCGCTGACGGTCTTCGGTGTCGAGAGACCTAGTTTTTTAAGCCAGTCGTATCTCAGCCAGAGGAGCGAAGGGCCGTCGTCGATATTTGTCTCGGGGAGCGCGTAAAGTTTTCCATTCACCTTTGCCTTGTCGAGGATCGTGTCACCGTAGGAAGCGTAGATATTTTTAATATGGACTGAAATGCAGTTGTCATAGGCGTCGGTAAGGTCCTCTATAAGCCCTGCATCGGCGAGTCTCTTCACCTCGTCTTCGCTGTTTACCAGAAATACATCCGGCAGGTTCCCCGAGGCGACCGCGATCGATACGTGCTCATTGTAGCTGTTGTCACCGCTCAGTTCAAACACATCCTTGTTCTGGACGTTGATCTTTTTCTTCAGATACCTGGTATAGGCGTTGTTCTCATAGGTATCGCCTTCAGGCATATTTGAATTTGAGTTACCTGAGAGCTTGCCTAAAGTGTAGGTAATGGTCTTCGGGTAGGGGCTAAGCGCGTTATGCCTTGCTGAGTACCACTCCCTGTTCGCATCGTACCCTTCATCCTCTGATCTGTCATTCTGCTGGATAGACGCCTGCCTGACGCACCCGGCTGTCATTGCGATTATTAAAAAAATAGAAAGTACTTTTTTCCACATAACGCCTCTTATTATAACGAAAAAAGAGCCGCAACTCAATAAGCTTCAGCCCTTATATTAATAAAAGGAGGGAGGAAAATCAACCCTTTACACCACCGGCAGTGATTCCCTGTACGTAGAACTTCTGCATCAGAACGAAGAGAATGGAGATCGGAATTGCGACCATTACACCTCCCGCACAGAATACTGAGAAGTACTTTCCAACGAGGGTCTTCTGAACGAGGTTATAGAGTCCCATTGCCACTGTCCAGTTTTTAGGGTTTTTTGAACGAATCATCAGCTGTGCCATTACGAAATCCATCCATGGATTAAGGAAGGAGCTGATAATAGTGTAAACGATCATAGGCTTTGAAAGCGGAAGTACGATCTTTAAGAAGATCGTAAGCTCTGAAGCGCCATCGAGTTTTGCGGATTCACGAAGTGATACAGAGATCGTATCGAAGAATCCTTTCAGGATCAGGAATCCAAGTCCGGATCCTGCCGAATAGATAACGATAAGTCCTACGATCGAGTTTGTCAGTCCGATCATCTTCATTACGAAGTAGATGGCGATCATCGAGAGAACACCAGGGAACATTCCGAGTGTTACCGAGAAACTCATCAGCTGTTTTCTGCCTTTAAATCTCATACATGAGAAAGCATAGGCAGTCATCATAACGAAGAGACTCGAGATCAAGCAGGTAAAGATACCAATTATCATTGAGTTCTTAAACCATGCCGGGAAGTTTACAACTGTATCCGGCTGGAAAAGAAGTTTTTTGTAGTTCGCAAGCGACCAGGTCTGCGGGAAGAAGTGGTTAGTGTTGATGCCCGGATAACCTGAAAGCGAAGTTACGAACAGCCAGACAATTGGTATCAGCCATATAAATGACAGAAATGCCAGCCAGAGATGTCTTAAAACAGGTCTTACTACTCTCTTGCTGAACGGCGCCTTTACAACGACCGGATTTTCAGCTGAGGTAATTTTAGATAAATCATTCTTAGCCATTACTGGAATTCCTCCTCTCTGTCACCGCGTACAAGTCTTGAGAAGCTCAGCAGAGTAAGTGCAACACAGATGACGAATGTGATGATACCGATTACAGATGCCATCTTGAAGTTCGAGTAGTTATTCGTCAGGTTGAACAGCCATGTGATAAGAAGATCTACTTCTTTACCATGTGATGTTGCGAATCTCATGTTGGTTGTAGTGTAGTCTGTCGTCAGCAGGTAAATAACGTTGAAGTTATTGATGTTTGCGATGATAGATGTAACAAGTGAAGGTCCCATGACAAACATTATGTAAGGCATTGTAATCTTCCAGAAGATCTGTCTCTCACTGGCACCATCGATCTTGGCTGCCTCGAGCTGATCTGTAGGAATGTTCATCAGAAGTCCTGTTGCGGAAAGCATCTGATAAGGAACACCGACCCAGATATTTATCAGGATAATCATCACGTGAGCCCATCCTGGTTTCGACAGGAACGGGATGTACCCGAGACCTTTTGAAACGAGACCGATGTTTTCGAGGAAGTCCGTCAATCCAATCTGCGAGCAGATACCGTTTACGATGCCGTTGTTTCCGAACATCTTACCAACGAGAAGAAGGGTAACGAACTGTGGGATGGCAATCGTGATAACGAAGAATGTACGCCACATAGCAGGAAGCTTCGTTCTCTTGTCGTTGATGAACTTTGCGAGGAAGATTCCTCCGAAGAATGTAGAGAATGTGGCAACTACTGCCCAGATGATAGTCCAGATCAGGATACGGATAAAAACATATCCGAATGAATCCGAAACACTTGAAGTAAACAGTGTCTGGAAGTTCTTAAGACCTACCCAGGTAAAAAGGTATGTAGGCGGCTGGTGATCGATGTCGTAGTTCGTAAATCCGATACAGGTCATAAAGACTATAGGGATTACATTTATAAGAACTACGCCCATTGTAGGAAGTCCAAGTAAGGTGACATAGAACTTTCCGTTTACCATCTCACGGCAGTCTTCCCTGAATGTGTTTACATGTCCTCCGGCTTCCTTTGCCTGCTGAACTTTGTAGATCTGCTTGAGGTTGTAAATATAGTAAAGTGCAAAGAAAAAGCAGATAACTATACCGACAATACTGAAAAGAAGGATCAGAAGTGAGTTGTCGAAATTATTGACCTTCTTTGTCATTGTAACGGGATCGAATGATTCCTTACGCTGTACCGTGCCAAGAGTAGAAAGCTTTGGCCAATACGTGCCTCCGATCAGTGCGATGACCCAGGCAAAGAGCACTTCGACCGCTGTAACGATGCAGCCCTTGATATACTGGCCGTTAGCCAGATGGCCAAGGCCCATTATGATAAGGGAGAGGCGGGTCCAGATATTCCCGTTCTTTACAGCCCTGCCAAAATCTTTGAAATATCCGGCAAGGCTTACTTTATCTTCTTCCATAATTTCTCTCTTTCATGCTTTTTTGTGTAACTGTTCCGAAAAAAACTGCGGTCGGCTTTTATACCGGCCGCAGCTGATGATTATTAAAACTGTGCTTTAAGACTATTCCCTGGTATCTTATTATTTAACCGCTGCTGTGATACCCTTTACAGCATCATCCAGAAGCTTCTGAGCGTCTGAGTACTTGCCCTCTGCAAGTGACTGTCCAAGTGAGTTAGCTGAGTTCCAGAAGTTAGCACCTACACGCTGTGGAGCAGAGAACTTTGACTGAGCGATGATTGCGTTAAGAGCCTTTGATGACTTAACATCGCTTGATGCCTGACCTTCCTTTGTTGCTGGAGCCTCACCAGTAGCCTTGAAGATCTTCATCTGGTTCTCAGGGTTTGTGATGTACTCAGCGAGGAGCATTGCCCAACCTGTCTGCTTTGAATAAGCATTTACACCGATGAGCTTGCATCCTGAGAATGAACCCATCTGAACCTGCTTGCCATCAACTGTGTATGTAGGAAGTTTAGCAGCGCCCATCTTGTCGCCCCAAGCCTTCTGTACTGCATCTGATGACCATGTACCGTTAACGCAGGCTGCCATCTTTCCATCCTTTACAGCTGACATCTGGTCATCGTTTCCAAGGTTCTTGAATGCCTTGCTCTTTGCTGCCTTTGTGATAGCCTCTGCTACCTTGGCACCTGTAGGATTGCTTGTCTTTGAGTTCCAGTCGCACTCTGTAGTACCGTCATCCTTTAAAGTAGCCTTAAGTCCAGCGCCTTTGAAGAAGCTGTAGAGGTACCATGCGTTTGAAAGCTCCATACCGAAAGTCTTGTTTGCCTTCTCGCAGTCTGCAAGGATCTTGTCAAGTGAACCAGCATCTGCATCTGGAACTACGTCCTTATTGTAGTAAAGGAAGTATCCGTTTGATGCTGTCATAGGATAAGCATAGAGCTTGTTGTTTAAAGTAGATGCTGTAACAGCTGTGTCTGTATCAACACTCTTCGGATCGTATGTATAAGTCGTTGAAACTTCCTGAAGTACGCCCTTCTTTACGAGGTCATTGATCTGATCGTCTGCGAATGCGAATACATCTGCACCAGCCTCAGGATCCTTTAACAGGTCATCCTTTGTGTTAGCCTCTGACTCAGAACCGATCGTGATGTTGAGCTTGACATTCTTGTACTTATTCTTGAAGTTGTTAACGATCTCCTTCATAACCTTCTGGTACTGAGATGTCTCTGATACCCAAAGAGTAAGATCTACGCTTCCCTTTGTGTTCTTGATCAGGTTCTGTACCGGATCAGCCTTTGAGGCGTTTGATGATGCCTTAGCGCTTGAGCTTGAGCTGCTCTTTGAAGCGTTTGAACTGTTTCCGCAGGCACCAAGCGTTGCAACCATTGATGCTGCAAGAAGTAAACTAACGATTCTCTTCTTCATGCTTATATTTCCTCCTTCTTGACCCCGTATTTATTTCCCAGGGGCCTTTAAGCATTTCCTGTTTACAATTGTTATTATAGTAAGAGAAGAGGAAATCGTAAATATAACTATTTTTTGAAATATGTTGATTTTTTGTCTTTATTTTGTCAAAAAAATGAAAATGTGCTATGACGGCATTTTCTTCGGTATTGTAACTGTGCAAACGGTTCCCTTGCCCGGAATGCTCTTGATTTTCAAGCCGTAAGGTCTGCCATAGAAGAGCTCAATTCTCTGGTTGACATTCGCCACTCCATAGCCTTTGCTCTTGAAATTGAGTATCGATTCGGCGGTCTCTTCATCCATTCCGACACCGTTGTCCTCTACGGTAAGCGTTATAGTGCCATCCGTCTGCCGTCCGATTATCTTTATAAATCCTCTGCCATCCTCTTTCATGTCTATGCCGTGGTCTATCGCGTTCTCGACAAGAGGCTGCAGCAGGAGGTTTAAGGTCTCATACGGCAGGATATCCTCGTCCACATCTATCACTGTGTCAAAACTGTTGTCGTGCATATAGGACTGTATCTTGATGTAGCTCTTTACATTTTCGATCTCCTGCTCCACCGTCAGGACATTTTTGCCGCGGTTAAGAGATGTGCGGTAAAATCTCGACAGTGCGAGAGTCACATCCGAGATATCGTCCGCACCCTTTTCAATCGCCTTCCAGTTGATAAGGGAGAGTGAATTGTACAAAAAATGCGGGTTTATCTGGGCCTGAAGCGCCTTCATCTCGGCTTTCCTGAGTGCCAGCTTGTTCTCATAGTTTTCTTTGATAAGCCTGTTTATCTCGGCAAGCATGGAACCGAAGTCCCTGATAAGGCCACCGATTTCATCCTTAGAGTCAGAAACTACCATAAGAGTGCGGTTGCCCTTCGCCACTTCGTGCATATTTTCCTCGAGCTTCGTGATGTCGCTTACAACGTAGCGCTGAAAGAGCTTTGATGCGATAAAAAGCGTGGCCACTACTATGGCGAGATATATCGCCAGTACGAACAGGAGCTGCAGATTAAACATTATGCTGAAATTATTTTTCCCGTACATGTAAGCAGTAAGAGGAAGCCCTGCTATCTTATCGCTCTGCACATAGTAGCCACCTATCCTGCTCTTCCCCGACATAAGTTCACCCGGCTTTAAGACATTGTGCTTCAGGCCGTTGTTTTTCTCGTATATCAGGTCTCCGTTTTTATCGAGAATTGAAACACCCTGTCCCTCCTGGCAGATCTTATCGAAACTGTCGAAAAGAGAGTTGTAGTTTACCTCGATGTAGAGTATGCCCTTTTCTCCGTTCATCTCCATCAGCGGCATCTCGCGGACAGATCTGATCTTTCGTGCCTTATTATCAATGATCCAGGTCACGGACTGATTCAAGGATTTTTTTACAGACTTGTACCATGCGCTGTCTGATATCTCTGATAAATGGCCAATCGTTACACCGTGAGACGGCATAGCATTGTTACTCAGGTAGATTTTTAATTTTTCTATATCGGGAGAAAAATACGACGGGGACTGAAGAATCGGGTCGATCGTCTTCTCATACTGCTCGAACAGCTCATACCTGCTGTTGTAAGAGCTGGTCAGGGCATCACTTACTGTCCTGTTGTAAGCCACATAATCCGAGAGATTGTTGTAGACTCTTACATCCGATGTCACGGCGGCCGACGCCTGCATCAGTGCACTTCTGACCGAGTCGGCCCTCTGGCGCTGCATCATCTGCCTTTGCTGCACGACAAGAAAAGCTCCGAGCAGAAGGATTGGAATCGCTGAGAGCATGACATAGATGATCATTATCTTATTGATCAGGCGGGAATTGCGGAATGCGTTGTCGAACCAGCGGCGGAGCCTTTTTTTCATGACTTGCCTTTCTCAGTTCTGTACTGCTCCGGGCTCTCGCCGAAATAAGCTCTGAAACTGCGGCAGAAATAGGACACATTCGGATAGCCCACGGCGTAGCTGATATTTACGATCTTGTTGTGGGTCTCCTCAAGCATCTGCTTTGCCTTTTCCATGCGGAGAGCCTTTATGAATTTGGACAGATTCTGCCCTGTCTCCTTCTTAAAGACATGGGACAGATAACTCGGTGCCATATAGACTTTCTCAGCGAGAAGCTCTGTCGAAAGTTCCTCGTTGTAGTGCTCGTAGATATACTTCTTCACAGTCTCGATCTCACGGTGTGAAGTCTGCGGGTTCAGATCAAAATTCTTCTCGAGAAGCGAGATACCGCGGTCTAAAATATTCATGACCTCAGTAAAATCTGTCGTGCGGTAGAGCTTGTCCACATCGTCAGACAGTGATCCCTGGTCCTCCTTCGGGAGATTGTCGTAGATCTCCTTCATCAGGTTCGAGAAGACGAACTTCACATATACCTGTGAAAAACCGGTGTTATTTTTGTATTTGTCGCAGAGCTTCTCATAGTGGTCACGGAGACCGACCATGTCCTTTACATTGATATCCTGCTTGATCTGCTTCATCAGGACATCTGAATCGATGTCGTTAATATCGGCCTGTCCGCTCTCATCTCCCTCGAGGAAGACATGGTCACTGTTCAGATAGAATCTGTTCTCCATCAGTGCCTCGAGCGCGTCGTAGGTGCGGCCAAGAGCCTTCAAGTTCGAGTGACCTCCCGGAAGCGGCAGCGAAACCGAGACATAAGCTGTCTCGTCGTAGAGTTCCTTTACAGCATCCACGAGCTTCTCGCCCAGTGCCTTCCTGTCTTCGATCTCTTCTGAGAAAATAAAGATAGAGCTCGATGGATCGATATTTACACACCAGAAGTCAAGGCCGGTTTTCTTTTTTACCTCATCGGAAAAATTCACGGCTTTGATGCCAAAGAAATCGTGGTCAAAAGAAAGCAGCGCCATCACCGTGATGTCCTCTGCGTAGCCGTCCGGGACAAGTTTTCTGACAGACGGGTCGAGGCTCTCCAGATCTCTGCCGTTAATGAGCTCGAGCATCACATGCTCTAATATAAAGTCACTTCTCCTGTCCCGGTTCTCATTCTCGATCGCGGCCTCGTTCATATCCTTCATGACCTTCTCGATGGTCCTGTGGAATTCGACCGGATCCACAGGCTTTAAAATATAGTTCGTGACGCCGCTTCTCATGGCCTTCCTGGCATACTCGAACTCGCCGTATCCCGAGAAGATCACCATCTTCATATCCGGATACTTCTTCGAGCAGATATCAGTAAGCTCGAGTCCGTCCATAAACGGCATCTTGATATCCGTAAGCATAAGGTCTGCCGGCTTCTCCTCAAGCTTCTCGAGTGCCTGCTTTCCGTTCTCTGCCTCCCTTATCCTTGCGTCGATCTTTTCTCTCTTTAAAAGCATTGTGAGGCCTTTTCTCTCAATGGCCTCGTCGTCTACGATAAGAATTTCCATAATAACCAAAATCTGTGTCTTTTTGTTTTCGGGTACAATAAAAAGCAGTGCCTTTTCGTGACACTGCTTTTATTGTAACACAAATGTTTAGATATAGTAAAGTTTCAGGCTTCTCTTGTGTGCCAGATCTCCTTGTCGTACTGATCGATAGTACGGTCTGATGAGAAAAAGCCTGCGTTCGCGATATTTACAAGGCACTTCTTTGCCCAGGCGTCGCGGTCTTCAAAATCAGTAAATACCTGCTGGCGGGTCTTAAGGTAGTCCTCGAAATCCGGGAAGGTCATAAACCAGTCTTTATTCAGAAGCTCGTTGTAGAGTCTCTCGAGGTTCTCTGAATTTCCAACTTTTCTGACTGTATCGCTTACGATAAAGTCGACTGCCTCTTTGAGGACAGGATCCTTCTCATAGTAACTTCTCGAGTTGTAGTCGCCTCTGGCGTATCTGTCGATGACCGTCTGCGCGTCCTCGCCGAAGGTGTATATATTGTCCTTTCCTACGAGGTCTGCGATCTCGACATTGGCTCCATCCATAGTACCGAGGGTGACAGCTCCGTTAAGCATGAACTTCATATTCGAAGTACCGCTGGCCTCTTTCGATGCGAGCGAGATCTGCTCGGAAATATCTGCTGCCGGAATTACGATCGATGCTGCTGTGACATTGTAGTTTTCGATCATGACTACCTTGAGGTAAGGTGCGACCTCAGGATCATTTGCAGTGATCTCCTGCATGCAGAGGATAAGGTGAATGATATCCTTTGCGATAGTGTATGCTGGTGCTGCCTTTGCTCCAAATACTGCAGTGATCGGGCGAACCGGTTTCTTTCCTCTCTTGATCTCCAGATACATGTGAATAAGGAACAGGAGGTTCAACTGCTGTCTCTTGTACTCGTGAAGTCTCTTTACCTGTACATCGAAGATCGAATGGCAGTCGAGATCGACTCCCTGGTTCTTCTTCATGAAATCTGCAAATCTCTTCTTGTTGTGAACCTTGATCGATCGGAGTGCCTCGAGGGTATCTCTGTCATCTACATAGTCCATAAGTTTTTTGAGCTCGTTCGAATCCTTCTTGAATCCGTCGCCGATCTTTGACTCGATCAGTGCCGTAAGCTCAGGGTTGCAGTCGAGGAGCCATCTTCTGAAGGTGATGCCGTTTGTCTTGTTGTTAAACTTCTGCGGATAGAGCTCGTAGAAGTTGTGAAGCTCTGTGTTCTTTAAGATCTCGGTGTGAAGGTATGCAACTCCATTTACACTGTGGCTGTAGTGGATGTCCATGAAAGCCATGTGAACGTTATGATTGTCGTCAATGATGTAAGTCGAAGCGTCCTTGTATTTGTTCTTTACCTTTGCGTCGAGGATCGTGATTATAGGCATAAGCTGTGGAACTACCTGGTTCATGAAGTCATAGTTCCAGGTCTCAAGTGCCTCCGCGAGGATCGTGTGGTTCGTGTAAGCGCAGATCTTAGAGACGATATCGATTGCCTCGTTGATGTCGATTCCTCTGGCTGTCAGAAGTCTTATAAGCTCCGGGATCACCATCGAAGGATGCGTATCGTTTATCTGGATTGCCGCATAGTCCGCGAGGTCGTGAAGGTTCGATCCTCTTGCGACGCACTCGTCTAAGATAAGCTGGGCTCCGGCACTTACCATGAAGTACTCCTGATAGATACGGAGCATTCTGCCCTTGTCATCCGAGTCATCCGGATACAGGAAAAGTGTCAGGTTCTTCTCGATGTCATCCTTGTTGAAGTCAATCCCATCGCCCTGCGTAATGTGCTCATCAACTGAATCTATATCGAAGAGATGCAGCTCATTTGTCCTGTTCTCATATCCTGTAACAGGTATATCGTAGAGGTGTGCGTGTACTGTGTGGTATCTGAACTCTACAGTATATTCCTTTTTCCTGTCAATCAGCCAGGAGTTCTCTGTTATCCAAGGGTTCGGGGTCTCCTTCTGGAGATTGTCCTTAAATACCTGTTTGAAAAGTCCGAGGTGATAGCAGATTCCAATTCCGTCTCCGTGGATTCCAAGAGATGCCATCGAGTCGAGGAAGCAGGCTGCAAGTCTTCCCAGGCCACCGTTTCCAAGTGACGGCTCGTTCTCGATCTCTTCGATGCGGTAGATATCCTTTCCGTTATCAGCGAGTTCTTTCTTTACATCTTCGAAGATGCCGAGGTTTAACATATTGTTCGACAAAAGTTTTCCGATAAGGAACTCTGCCGAAATATAGTAGACCTTCTTCTTTCCTGCGTCGGATCTTCTGTCCTCAGCGATATCGCGCACGAGGTGAAGGAGTGCCACATATATCTCCTCGTCTGAGCAGTCTTTGATGTTCTTGTTGTAAAGTTTCTTTACTGTCTCTGCAACCATCTGTCCTTTGTTCACCTTTCTGTTCTCGTTTCTCGAATATGTGTCGGCAAGTTTGCGAAGCGCCTTCTGTTTCTTTTCGGAGAATTCTCCCTTCTTAAGCCTCCATCTCCAGTTCGTGCCAATAGTGGATGGAAGATTCATACGGGCCGAGTTGTCTTTTCCGAGAATATCCTGCATCTGAAGGATCACTGTGTTCGCGATGCTCATATAAGCCATTCTGAAAATTCTCCAGATCAGCCTGTCTTCGTCCTCTCCGTCATCTGCTCCGGTATAGTCTAAAAGATACTGATAGCCCATAGGAGAGAGGCTCTTGAAATAGCCCTTTAACATCTCATTGTCATGAGTTCCGCTGTAGACGACGCAGTTCCTGTCATACATATGAGGCAGGTATTCATTTTCCCTGTTGCCATCAAATGCGAACTCGAGGATCTTCATTCCAGGATAACCTGTCTTCCTGAGAAGTTCCTTGACTCCTGGAACTACTACTCCGAGGTCCTCTGCTATGATCTTCGAATCACCGATAACCTCTGCGATAGCATCTGTAAGATCCTGCCCCGGACCTTCCTCGTAATGGCCGTCCACCGGGTCCTTGTCAGCCGGAATGTTGTAATATTTTACGACGCCGAGGAAGTGGTCGATTCTTATGACATCGTAGAGATTTGCTGCCGAAGCGATTCTCTTTTTCCACCAGCTGAAACCGTCTGCCTTCATCTTCTTCCAGTCGTAGAGCGGATTGCCCCACTTCTGGCCATAATCTGAAAAAGCATCAGGAGGGCATCCTGCAACACCGATCGGCGCCAGATTTTCATCGAGGTCGTACTGAGACGGATTGCACCATACGTCCGCCGAATCGAGAGCGACATATATAGGAATGTCACCGATGATCTCGATGTCGTGGCTGTTTGCATATTTTTTCAGGAGTTTCCACTCTCTGTAGAACTCAAACTGTATGAAGCAGTAGAAATCGATCTGCTCCTTCAAAAGGTCCTTGTAGTATGAGACGATCTCAGGCTCTCTGCGCTTGATATCGTCGTCCCACTCCTGCCAGCTGCGTCCGCCGTTTCTGTCCTTTAAGGCCATGAAGAGCGCATAGTCGTTCAGCCATCCGGAATTTTCTTCGCGGAACTGCCTGAAGCTGCTTCGGCGTTCAACTACTACGCGGTTATTCGATGTCAAAAATGCGAGGTAAGCCTTGCGAAGGATTCTGAAACGGTTGTTGTAGATCTTCGCATAGTCCACATCGTCCTCATCCGTTCCCCAGTCGATCGACTCAAGTTCCTTTTTATCCAAAAGTCCATCGCAAGCCAGCGTATCGAGATCTATAAAATACGGGTTTCCTGCAAATGTGGAAAATGACTGGTACGGGCTGTCTCCAAAACTCGTCGGGCCTACAGGGAGTACCTGCCAGTATGACTGCCCGGCGCGTACAAGTTCATCAACGAAATCATAGGCTGCCTTTCCGAGTGTTCCGATACCGTAAGGTGACGGCAGAGAGCTTATCGGAAGAAGGATGCCTGCGCCTCTTTTAAATTCCGGCTGTAAGTTTGCCATTTTGTCCTCCTGAAAATAAAATTTCATGATCTTACTCATACTATGCTATCATTCAGAGAGTATTTTTTCCATATAAAATTTTTTTGATTAATGTTCATTAACGGTTTCCGTTCGTGTATAATGGGGCATAACAAATATGCTATGGTGTGGAGGTGAAAAATATGCTCGACGATTATAATAAAGCCTTAAAACGCGGTGAAAAGACATTCAGAAAAGACACCGGCCGCGGCAGATACCCTTATCTTCCTGTTTTGGATGAGATCGTAAGCCAGTCCGATGTCTCGGAGGAGCACGTCGGACTCGTCGAAGTTCCTATAGAAAATATCCGCGGTACGAAGACGAAAGGCCGCACTCAGGCATTTTCGAGCGACTTCATGCCGATACTCTCTCCTGACAGTGAGTTCGCGGCGAAATGGTCAAAGCTCTACGACTCAGCCCTCGAAGAGGGAATCCGCGAGCCTATTAAGGCTTTCGAATACATGAGATCCTTCTATGTGCAGGAAGGCAACAAACGTGTTTCCGTCTCTTCATTTCTGGGCGTTGATACGGTGCTCGCCGATGTCACGAGACTTATCCCGAAGAAGACAAATGATCCCGAGAACAGGATCTACTTCGAGTTTCTCGATTTTTACAGGGTTGCTCCACTCTACGACATCGCTTTTTCAAAGGAAGGCGGATACGCAAAGCTCGCAGGTATTTACGGACTTGACTTAAAGACAGCATGGCCGCGCGAGAAGATCGAAGATCTGAGATCCGATTACAATATTTTCAGAAAGGCATTTAAAAACGGCGGAGGCGACAGGCTCGATCTGACGACCGGTGACGCCTTCCTCGTGTACCTGAGATTCTACGGCACTAACCTGATGGCGACAGACGAGAGCCTGCTGCGCGACCGTATCAAAAAACTCTGGGACGAGTTTGTCGTAAGTGCCGGCGACGATTCAGTCGAGATAGTCGAGCATCCCGAGGAAGTCGAAAAGACTGCAAATGTGCTCACGAGCCTGCTCTCCCGAAAGCCATCTTATTCCGCCAAAAATCCTCTTAAAGTCGCCTTCATGTACGAGCGCCCCGCCGATACTTCCGGATGGATCTACGGCCACGAGCTCGGCAGAAATTACATCGCTCAGAAGTACGCCGGCCGTGTCATCACCAGAAAATACGACGACTGCGCAAACGACACTATTCTCAGGAAGCACATAGATGAAGCTGTAAGTGACGGCACAGAGCTTATTTTTACGGTGTCTCCTATACAGATGAATGAGACTTTAAAAAGTGCCGTACACTTCCCTGATGTCAAATTTTTCAACTGCTCGGTAAACCTCTCCCAGAGCGCCGTAAGGACCTATTACGGCAGAATGTACGAGGCGAAATTTCTGATGGGATTTCTGGCCGGCACAAGAAATCGGGGACACAGGATCGGTTACCTGGCCAGCTACCCTATTTTCGGGACCGTCTCCGAGATAAATGCGTTCGCGATCGGCGCTTCGATGGCAGATCCGGATTCTGAAATCTACCTTGCGTGGTCTTCAGTCAGGGATCTGGACTGGAGACAGTATTTTAAAGAGATGGATGTCGATCTGATCTCAGGTGTCGACTTTATAAAACCGAACGAGGCTTCGCGGGAGTACGGCCTCTACAGGATTAAAGACGACGGCTCGATAGAAAATCTCGCTTTTCCACTCTGGGACTGGGGCAGGTACTACGAGCTTATAATAGACCAGATCCTAGACGGCACCTGGGACGACGACCCTGTCGAAGGCACGAAAGCACTCAATTACTGGTGGGGAATTTCCGCCGGCGTCATAGATGTGATACTCTCGCCACACCTTCCGTACCAGAGCTACAAGCTGATCGACGTGATCAAGCAGTCAATGCAGAGAAATGAACTGAACCCTTTTTACGGTGAGATATGGAAACAGGGCCACAAGAGGATCAAGGGTTTTGGTACGCCAAAGCTTTCAAACGAGGAGATTCTTACGATGACCTGGCTTAACGACAACATCTTCGGCTGCCTGCCTATCGAGTCGGAACTTAATCACGAGGCAGTGGCCGCTGTAAAAGTAAGCGGGACCCTGGACCAGCAGGAGGATATCAAATGAAGATTTTAGCCTTAGCTGATGTTGAAGACAAGGCTCTCTGGGATTTTTACGATAAAAAAATGACCGAAGGCGTCGACCTGGTCATCTCCTGCGGTGACTTAAACTCCAACTACCTGCAGTACATCGTCACAATGACCAATGTGCCTCTGCTATATGTCAGGGGAAATCACGACAGGGGCTATGACAGAAATCCACCTCTCGGCTGCATCGATATTGACGACAGGATATACGACTACAAGGGGCTTCGCATCCTAGGCCTCGGCGGCTCAATGCGCTACCACGGCGGAGGTGATATGTACTCCGAAGGTGAGATGCTCTCAAGGATTCGAAGGCTTAAAGGCACCATCGCACTGCACAATGGTTTTGATATCCTTGTGACTCACGCGCCAGCTGCCGGGTACGGTGATTTAGACGACCTGCCGCATCGCGGGTTTGCCTGCTTTAACTATCTGTGCATGCGCTACAAGCCCAAATACCTGCTCCACGGCCATATCCACAGGGAGTACAGTCACGAATTCATCCGCGAACAAAGCCACGAAAGCGGGACGAAGATCATCAACTGTTACGACAAATATTACCTCGAGGTCTCCGACGAAGAGCACCCTGCCCGCGGCAGGACCGGTTCCTTCCTCTACGACCTCTACACAAATATTTCCGACAAAAGAAAAAAGTACTGAGATATCGCCTGATATCCCAGTACTTTTATTATCTCAATATTTTACTGATCAGCTCTTCTTCCCAGCGGCCCATTCCTTTACCATCTTCCGGTAGTGAGCGAACCATAGATAGAGTGCGCTCGCTGCGAAAAGGCTTATGCCAAGCACCTGCGAAACAGCGATCGAAGTCCCGGCGAACTGCAGCTGGTCTGTACGCAGTCCCTCGATTATCGACCTTCCCAGGCCATAGAAACCGATATAGAGGAAGAAAAGCTCTCCGTCGAACTTCTTGTGCTTCCTGTAGAGAAGCAGGCATAAGAAGAGACAAAGATTAAAAAGCGACTCGTAGAGAAAAGTCGGATGGACCTGAATGCAGTCGATCCCGCTTACGGTCACGATATGTGCCTTCATCTCTGCTGTGATATCCTGCGTTCGGTTTACGGCATCGATCGGAATCCTCATTGCAAAGAGGCTGTCGGTGTATTTTCCAAATGCCTCCCTGTTGAAAAAATTGCCCCAGCGGCCGAAGATCTGTCCGATCAGCACTCCGAAGATGATCACATCTGCAGCCTTCCAGAAGTTGAGCTTCTTCAGAACGCAGATCACGATAACCGTGATCGTGCCACCGATGATCCCGCCGTAGATAGCGAGACCGCCACCTCTGATATTAAAAATCTGAAGCGGATTATCCTTATAGAGGTCCCACGAGAAGATCACGTAGTATATCCTGGCCCCGATGACTCCGAAGATGATGCCGAAAATAAACATATCCATGAAGTCGTCCTGCTTGTAGCCGAGCCTCTTCGCCTCAAGCATGATGAAGACAAAAGCCAGCACCATGCCGAGAGCAATGACCATCCCGTAAAAAGCTATACTGAAATTTCCTATCATAAGCCTTCGCCCGACATGCTTTAAAAGTATATGAAGATGCGGGAAGGCAATGCTGTCCTCGTACATATTAATTCCTCATTTTAATCAAAAGGCGGCTCATCTCTGCCGCTACATATATGCGTAAAGCCCGGTAACCCTCGCGATAACAGCGATGACCAGAAGATGCGCCGGATAGAACACATAGAAAAAATATTTCATCTTCCGCCCCTGCCTGCCGTGATAGAAGCACAGCGGTATCAGATCAAACAGAGCGAAAAATTCACTCAGATCGCAGGTGAACCCGAGCCAGGTCACGGCTGCGGCAAACCCGAGAAGCTTTCCAGTCTCAGGTCTCAAGTAAAAATTCCGGCGGAAAAGATAGATGATTATAATAGTTACGACGCCCGAAGTTCCATAATCGCTTTTCGCAATTTTTTCAATAAGCCCTGCGGCTATAACGACTGCGACAAGCGAAAAAATATCGCATGCTTCCTTTACACCAGCGCTCAGTGCAAATTTTTCTGCGGATCTGTCGAAGAGCGTATCGAGCACCCAGATTGAGACAAGTCCGAGGAAAAGCGTTATCATAACGCTGTTGTCACGCGGAGCAAAAAAGGTGTTATCAAAGGCGAGGTCAAACGGCACTTCTGCGATAACTGCAAAGACAGCAAGACGCAGAGCGTATTTTTTCCTGTTCCCGGTATAGTGAAATCCCTCGACTATGAAAAAACAGAAAAGCGGGAAGGCCAGCCGCCCGATATCACGAAAAACTTCGTAAGTATCGGCAAGCGTATCTGTGCCGTATTTATTTACAAGGTCCCAGAGAAAAACCGCGCCGATGTGATCTATCGCCATCGTAACGATCGCTATGAGCTTTAACGCAAAACCTGTGACGTCGTATCTTTTTTTTATCATTGTAAAAATATCAGTCGTCCGGATTTACGAACATGGCGTCACCAAACGAGTAGAATCTGTAGCGCTCCTTAACAGCCTCTTTGTATGCGTTGAGCACGTGCTCACGGCCTGCAAGCGAAGAGACAAGCATGATAAGCGTCGACTCAGGCAGATGGAAATTCGTGATGAGGCCGTCTACTATCTTCCACTTGAATCCAGGATAGATGAAGATCGATGTATCTCCCTCCTGAGCCTTCATGTGGCCGTTCTCATCTGCTGCAGTCTCAAGTGTCCTGACAGAAGTCGTACCGACGGCGATAATTCTGCCGCCATTTTCCTTCGTCTTATTGATAAGGTCGGCGGTCTCCTGAGTCACACGGTACCACTCGGTGTGCATCTGATGCTCTCTTACGTCGTCCACCTTGACCGGGCGAAAAGTACCTAAGCCCACATGGAGAGTGACCTGGGCGATATTTACGCCCTTGGCTTTTACCTCTTCAAGCAGCTCCTTCGTGAAATGGAGTCCTGCTGTCGGAGCAGCTGCCGAGCCATTGTACTTCGCATAGACCGTGTTGTACCTGTCGCGGTTTTTGAGCTTGTGCTTGATGTAAGGCGGAAGCGGCATCTCACCGAGCCTGTCGAGGATCTCCTCGAAGATTCCGTCATAGTGGAACTGCACGAGTCTGTCTCCGCCATCGATAACGTCAAGTATCGTAGCTGTGAGCGATCCGTCGCCAAATGTGACCTCAGCTCCCGGACGCAGCTTCTTTCCAGGACGGACGATCGTATCCCAGATGTCGTTTTCTTTTCTTCTGAGAAGGAGGATCTCGACGTGAGCTCCCGTATCCTTCTTTGTGCCAATAAGTCTCGCAGGGATGACTTTCGTGTTATTTATGACGAGGCAGTCGCCAGGTCTCAGATAATCGAGAATATCCCTGAAATGCTTATGTGTAACGCTGCCGGACTTTTTGCCAAGGACCAGAAGTCTCGAGGAACTGCGGTCCTCGAGCGGGTCCTGTGCGATAAGCTCTTTCGGCAGGTCGTAATAATAGTCTTTTGTACTGTATCCTGTTTCCATAATATCAGCTTCTAAGTGTAATATCCATACTCTCGAGGCGCTTTAAGATAGCGTCCATGGCATCGTTTACATCAGTGTCTGAAAGTGAGCGGTCTTTTGCTCTGAATGTCAGGCGGTAAGAGATCGACTTGTATCCGTCTGCCACCTGTGCGCCTTCGTAGACATCGAAAAGCTTGACGCTCTCAAGATGTTCTCCGCCCTCCGCGTAGAAGATCTTCTCAACGTCACCGGCCGGGGTATTCTTCGGCATAACGAGTGACAGGTCACGGACCGATGCCGGGAAGTTTGCAATGCCTGTGTACTTCTTCTCGAAGTTCGCAAACTTCACAACATATGGCATATCGATATCTGCAATATATACGCGGGTCTTTATCGCATAATTGGCTGCGACTGTCGGATGAAGCTCTCCTAAGTATCCGATCAGCACTCCATCATAGATAATGTCTGCGCAGCGGCCCGGATGAAGGTAAGGACGGTTCTTTGACGGAACGTAAGTCACCTTGTCTGTCATTCCGACTTTGTCTAAGAATTCCTCTACCACGCCCTTCATACTGTAAAAATCTTCGCCATCGCCATAGCTTGCGAGCGTCCACTGCATCCTCTCATCAGGAAGTTCTGTCGTAAGCGGCAGTGACTTTGCGATGTAAATATTTCCGAGCTCGTAGAGACTTACGTTCTCATTTCTCCTGTTAAAATTCGTAGACAGTGAAGTCAGAAGGCCGTTCAGCGGAAGAGTCCTCATGATCGAGAAGTCCTCGCCGAGAGGATTCTGGATCTCTATAGCCTTTCTCTCAGGAGCGTCTGCAGGAAGGAGCAGCTTGTCAAAGACTTTCCTGCTCTCGAATGAATAGCAGTATGCCTGTGAAAATCCGCAGTACTCTGCGACATCCTTCGCGATGTCCTCAAGCTCCATCTTTAGTGACTTGCCACCTGCTGTGGCCGAAGTCTTAGGAAGTGTCGTAGCTACATTGGCATAGCCAAAGTATCTGGCAATCTCCTCGGAAATATCTGCAAATGACAGGAGGTCCTGTCTGAATGTCGGAATAATAAGCTCTTCTGTCTTCTCATCGTACCCAAGCTCGAGCTTCTTTAGATAACCGAGCTGCTGCTCGCGAGGGATATCAGTTCCAAGGAATGCATTGGTATGGTCTGGCTCAAACTTTATTCTCCAGGGCTTGACCGGCTCAGGATAGAAGTCGATAACTCCGCCGACTACTTCACCGGCACCGAGCTCTTCGATCAGATCGCAGGCACGGTTCATAGCTTCGATCGCATTGTTCGGATCAAGGCCTTTCTCGAACATACCTGATGCCTCAGTCCTGGTACCAAGTCTCTTGGCTGAAAGACGGATATTTGTTCCATTAAATGTGGCTGACTCGAATACCATCGTCTTTACATCGTCGGTGATCATCGAATCCTGTCCACCCATGATACCTGCAAAGCCGATCGGCTTCTCGGCATCATTTATCATCAGCATATCCTTATCGAGAACATGTTCCCTGCCGTCGAGTGTGACGAATTTGCTGCCCTCTGTGGCATTTTTTACAATGATCTTGTGACCTGCGATCGTATCGAGATCGTAGGCGTGCATCGGCTGTCCGTACTCTTCCATGACGTAGTTTGTGATGTCTACGATGTTGTTGATAGGACGGATTCCCTGACTTCTAAGCCTCTCCTGCATCCATCTCGGTGAAGGGGCAAGTTGGATATTCTTTACGACTCTGGCTGTGTATCTCCTGCAGAGGTCGCGGTTCTCAACCTCTACTGAAATATAGTCATTTACATTCTCGCTGTTCCCAACCTCTTTGATCTCTGGTGGGTTGAACGGGAGGTTGAACGTAGCTGCAGCCTCGCGCGCAAGTCCGATCAGAGAGAAGCAGTCGATACGGTTATTTGTGATCTCGTACTCTACTACTACGTCGTCGAGTCCTAAGTACTTTACTGCGTCCCCGCCGACTGGTGCGTCGTCCGGCATGATATAGAGTCCGTTTACAGGAGCGTCCGGGAAGACTTCACGTGATGAGCCGAGCTCTTCTATCGAGCACATCATACCATCGGATTCAACTCCACGGAGCTTGCCCTTCTTAATCTTGATTCCGCCCTCGGTCCTCTTACCGTCGTGGCTTCCGGCAACTCTTCCTCCGTCTAAAACTACAGGAACCTTGGCACCTTCTGATACGTTCTGGGCACCTGTTACGATCTGAATCGTCTTGTCCCCAACGTCTACCTGGCAGATAACGAGGTGATCCGCATCAGGGTGTTTCTCAATCTTTTTGACCTGTCCGATCACAATCTTGTCGAGGTCCTGATCTAAAGCTGTATAATACTCTACCTTCGATCCCGAAAGCGTCATAGCATCGCAGAATTCCTTCGGGTCATTAGTAAGTCCCGGCACCATAGCCTGGAGCCATTTAAGAGATGTTCGCATTTATTTTTATCCTTTCGGTTAACTGTCTTAGAACTGCTGTAAAAATCTGATATCGTTCTCGTAGAGAAGTCTCATATCATCGATCTCATATTTGAGAAGTGCGATACGCTCGAGACCAACTCCGAATGCAAATCCGGAGTATACGTTCGGATCTATGCCGCTCATCTCGAGTACCTTCGGGTGAACCATGCCGCAGCCTAAGATCTCGATCCAGCCCTCGCCCTTGCAGAAACGGCAGCCCTTGCCGCCACACTTGAAGCAGCTTACATCCATCTCAGCCGATGGCTCTGTGAATGGGAAATGGTGCGGGCGGAACTTGACCTTGACATCATCTCCGAAAAGCTTGTGAACGAACATCTCGAGAGTGCCCTTTAAGTCTGCAAATGTGATTCCCTTGTCGATTACCATTCCCTCGATCTGGTGGAATGAAGGTGAATGTGTCGCATCGACTTCATCTGAACGGAAAACACGTCCGGGTGCTATCATTCTGATAGGAGGCTTCTTGGCTTCCATCTGGCGGACCTGTACTGGTGATGTCTGCGTTCTCAGAAGAATATTGTCATTTATATAGAAAGTATCCTGTTCATCTCTTGTCGGATGGCCCTTCGGGATATTCAGGGCTGTAAAGTTGTAGTAATCCTTCTCGATCTCCGGGCCCTCTACTACATCAAAGCCCATGCCGATAAAGATCTTCTCTACTTCCTCGAGTGTGATCGTATTCGGATGTCTGTGGCCGATCTTGTTCTTCTTTGCAGGAAGAGTGACATCGATCGTCTCTCTCTTGAGTCTCTCGTCAAGAGCTCTCTGCTGCATCTTCTCCCTGGCCTCATTCATCCTCTCTTCGATGGCAGCCCGGGCCTCGTTTATCATAGCGCCGACCTTTGGCCTGTCCTCCGGAGCGACGTCTTTCATGCCCTTCTGGACCTTAGTAAATTCGCCCTTTTTTCCGAACACTTTGACCCTGACATCATTCAGGGACTCCTGGTCCTTGGCCTCTTCGATCGAAGCCATGGCCTTCTGTCTTATCTCTTCGAGCTTTTCTTTTACCATCACAAGGTACTCCTTTATCTTTTTTGGTATTTGACCAACCTATAGAATAATCGAAAACGCTCCTATTGTCAAATTTTGCCGCACAAATCGAGGTTGATTTTTCCGCCTCTAAAGACTAAAATAGAATCAAGCTCAGGGTGCTCGTTTTTTCCCGTAGTTTTTGAACCTACAATTACTTTAAATCGGGATCCCTATTATTACAGGCCGGATGTCGGGCTTCGGTGTATGCACTTGTGCAGAGAAGTCGGGCTTTGCCTACTTCCAGTAGATGGCTGAAGGTCTGCTGCGGCAACCCACCTGGCTGCGTGCTAGGAGTCAAGAATGCGGGCCTGCACCCTGGGTGTTTTTTAGAAAATTATGAGGCCGCTGCATAAAGCAGCGGCCTCTTTCGTACAAAAGGAGAAAATCAATGCAGACAATACCATCGAGGAAGCTCAGCAACGGTGTAGAGATCCCGGCCATTGGCTTTGGGTGCTACAAATTGGCAGATGCCAGGATCACAGAATTGATGAAAAACGCTGTTCAGGCGGGCTACCGCCATTTTGACACCGCGTCTTTCTATGAAACAGAAGAAGGCATCGGAGAAGCAATCCGTAAAATCGGCATAGACCGAAAGGAGCTTTTTCTCACCAGCAAAATATGGAAAACAGAGATGGCAGACACCGAAGCCTCCTTTTACGCTTCGCTGAAACGGCTGCAGACAGATTACCTCGACCTGTATCTGATTCACTGGCCACGTCCGGACCTGTCCGACCCAGACTGGCAGGAAAAGGATCTCGAGACCTGGCATGTCATGGAAAAGCTGTATAAAAAAGGTGATGTGCGTGCCATCGGCGTAAGCAATTTTCTGCCGCAGCACCTGATTCCACTGATGAAAAACTGCGAGATTGCGCCGATGACCGACCAGCTGGAAATCCACCCTGGTTACGGACAGGAATGTGCAGTCGCCTTTGCAAAGGAACACGGCATCCAGATGGAAGCGTGGAGTCCATTAAGCCGCGGCCGCGCGACCAGCCATCCTCTTCTGCAGGAACTCGCCGACAAGTACAATCGGTCAGTCTACCAGATTTGTCTTCGCTATTCCGTCCAGCAGGGCATTATCCCGCTGCCTAAATCTTCCTCGCCTGATCGCATGCGCCTAAACCTCGATGTTTTCGATTTCGAAATCTCCGAAGAAGACATGTACCGTCTCCGCACGATGCCGCAGGCCGGCTGGAGCGGTGAGCATCCTGACTTCGAGACGGTAACTGTCTGAAGATGGACTATACTGCGCACCGGGAATAAATATCCGGATTTCTACAAATGATAGAAACCCGGATATTGTCAACTTATATTTTTGCCAGCGGTACCTTTTTTGTGGGTGCCGGGAAGGCTGCGTTTATTTTTTCAAGGAATGGAGTTATGTCTTTGCCTATGCCTGCGAGGTTCGTTTTTATGTGATCATAGGACGAGCTGCCGAACAGCGCGCAGAGGTCGTGGTTTCTGGTGTTGAAGGCGAGCATTATCGCTGCCGGAGTAAGTCCGGTCTCGGCGCTGATTTCCTGTATCGTCCGGCAGGACTCACAGGTCCTTCTCGTTTTTGTCATGTCAGAGCCAAGTGATGAGTACGACATCGGATGGACTCCATGCTCCAATAGCCACGGAAATAGGTCATATTCCGGACCGCGCTCGCAGAGGTTATAAAGGACCTGGTCTGTGACACAGTCACTCCCGTGCTCTACTGCAAAGAGGTCCTCCATATCGCTAACATCAAAATTTGAAACGCCCCACTTAAGAATCAGTCCCTCTTCTACCGCCTCAGTCATGGCTTCCGCCACAAAAGCAAGGTCAGCCTTTTCTTTCCAATGCAGAAGATAAAGATCTATATGGTCAGTTCCGAGTCGCCTTAATGATTTCTCAAGACTCTTTCTGAAACCAGCAGGTGTGGCATTGTCAGGGAGAATTTTGTCCACGAGAAAGACCTTATCGCGTCCCACTTCCTTAAGCACTCTGCCGACTGCCTCCTCGCTTCTGCCACTTCCGTACATCTCTGCAGTATCGATAAGGCTTATCAAGCCGTCATCTACAGCCCTCGCCATAGCCTTTTCAGCTTCCCTGTTGCCGTACCAGAAGACAGTGCTTCCAAGCCCTACTTCGGGGAGTTTAATTGTAGTGGATGCGGTTTGAATCATGTTATTACCTTTCGTTTTGCGCCGATTTCATGCAGTTGTTTTTTCCCAAAGAGTGTTATGACAATACTTTTTCAAAAAAATCACATGTATGGCATTTTTACATCTAATGTCATGATGATATAGACCTATCGCGGCAAAGCGTTTATTTTTCCTGAAAAAATAAACGTTAAAGTTCTACCTCGATATAGTCGTGGTGTACTGCCTTGAGATATGGTCCGAATACGTCGCTCGTGAGAATTTTAAGAGATGAGGTGTTCACGCACGGGTGGCAGCCGACGTACTTCTCCGCGAGCACGTCCTTGTCCACTAACAGCTGGACGTTATTGTCGTGGTCGTTCATCAGCCCCATGATGCTGACTGAGCCCGGCTTTATATCGAGGAACTCTTCCATTTTTTCCTCAGGGGCAAATGAGAGTCTCGCTGAGTTGATCTGCTTTGAGAGGTCCTTAGTCTTGAACTGCTTGTGTCCCGGCATCATAAGCAGGTAGAATTTCGTCTGCTGCCTGTTGCAAAGAAATAAGTTCTTGCAGATCAGACAGTCGAGCACCGCGTCTATCACGTCGCAGACCTCCATCGTGGTGGCCGGCGCGTGATCTGTCCTCTTGTATTTGATTCCGAGAGAATCCAAGAGGTCATAAACCATGATCTCCTTTTCCTCCCTGCCACTCAGATCATCAGGTCTGCCGTCATACAGTTCAATAGTGCTCTGATCGAATTCTTCTGAACTCATCTATTCATCCTCTTCTTCCTGATTGTCTTCTTTTTGCATCAAAGTGTTGTCCGATTAATCATTATTGTCATCTGTTTCCACAGGAAGATCGGATTCTTTATCCTTATCTGACTTCCACGAGATATTATCCGACTCTTCATCCATATCTGACTTCCACGAGATATTATCCGACTCTTCATCAACTTCTTCGTCGTCATCATCTTCTTTTCCGTAGAAATCATCGAAGAGGCTGTTGATGCTGTCGCGAAGCTCTGGCGGCAACCCGCTGCTGTTGTCGAGATTTCTTTTTACTTTTCTGGTAAGACCCATTGTTTTCCCTTTCTATCACTTGCTTTGATTTTTTACTTCCAAAGCAAAGTTACTATCTCTGATATCATATTTATTTTTTCTAAAAAAATCAACATTAAGTATTTTACGGACTAATCCCTGATTTTTTCTTCCAGTACGTAATTCCATCAGCTTCTTTACGGATTCGTTTTGAAAATCTTTTATGAGTCCGTATTCCAGGCCTACACTTTACGGACTCAACACTGATTTTCTCTTCCAGTACGTAATTCCATCTGCATTTTTACAGATTCGTTTTGAAAATCCATTCTGAGTCCGTAATTCAGGCCTACACTTTACGGACTCAACCCAGGTTTTCTCTTACAGTCCGTAATTCAGGCCTACTCTTTACGGACTCATCCTTGATTATCTACTTCAGTCCGTAAACTACTTTACAAATCTTGGATTTGAACTTAGAATAGTAAAGTTTGATTGGAGGATTATTTTGAAACAGCAAAAGATTTTCAGATTCAGTATTTACATCCTTGGCTTCGTTGTTTTAGCCTTGGGAATCATCAGCAACACAAAATCAGGTCTCGGCGTCACACCGATAATTTCTATCCCATATGCGATTTCACTGATTATAAATTTCAATTTCGGAAACGCAAGCATGATCATGTACACGGTGCTCGCGATCGTCGAATACATAGTAAAAGGCAGGAAATTCAAGCTTTACGACCTGCTTCAGATCCCGCTTTCATTTTTCCTGACGAGACTTTTCAATCTCTTCGGAAGCTTCCTGCCCGATGCGCAAACTGTTCCTATGCGTATTTTCTGTTTAGTTGTCGGTATTGTCTGCACCGGAATCGGCGCCGCTATGTCTATGAATGCCCGCCTCGTGCCGAACCCTGGCGACGGAATTATACAGGCCATCTCTGACCGCTCGAAGAAAAATCCTGGCCTCGTGAAAAATATCTTCGATATCGGCTGTGTCACCCTAACTGTACTGATTGGTTTATTAAGCACCGGTCACATCGTCGGTGTAAATATAGGAACTCTCTGCGCTATGATCGGTGTCGGAAGAGTTATAGCTATCTACGACCACTTCCTTCTCACAAAGACAGACAAGCTCTCCGGAATTACTGATGATGACGAGGATTACATGTCAGACGAGATTGGAGAGATGGCTGAGTAAGCCTTAAATAAACTTCTTTGCGAATGCTCTCGCGTCACTAAGCTGGCTTGCGGTCGGTTTATTTTTTGCATAAAAATATGAAACCCTCGTGTTTCCAGATCTTGAATAATAACGAACTAAAGTGCTCATATGAAGCCTCCTTATTCTCTATTATAGTCAACTAGATGGGATTTTCAAATAACAGAAATCCTTTCTCAATGCCTTATAAAAACGGTACCATATATACTGGTATATAATTGATGCCATTCTCCCATTTATAATCCTTGGTGTGAACCACATACTTAGCCTTGATTCGTTGGCTGAATTTGTCACAGAATACATCAAGTGACCTGTGGTTCCTGTAATTGCCCGATTTGACCTCAATCGGGCATATTTTATCTCCTGACGGGATCAGAAAATCAATCTCATACAGATGATTCGAGGTCTCACTTCTCATCGTATAATAAAACAACTGATTTCCATTTGCCGTAAGCATCTGGGCGACAATATTTTCGTAGATATAGCCAAGATTTGCTTCGATTTTATCAGAAAGAAGCTTATTATAGATGACGTTTTCGGTGTATTTCTTGTCTTTAAACACAAGCGTGACAAACAACCCTGTATCAGAGGTAAAAAGCTTATATCTGTCGAGATTTTTCGAAAGAGACATACCTGCACCCGGATCACTTGAATGATAAGCGATATTCACAGTGTATGAGCTGAGCAGTTCAGGCAGTATTTTTTGAATCTGAGTACCTCTGATGTCATTTTTCGCATTCGAATACATATATCGTGAAGCATTGCTTGTAAGACTGGCTGGAATCGAATCATAGATCTCACTGGACAGACCAGACTCATCTATCTTAAAGAAATCATCTTCATATAGCTCAATTATCCTTCTCTTTGTCTCATCTACAAGCTGAAGATTATTCTTCTGTATGTAGGTATCAACTGCCTGTGGCATCCCTCCGACCAGCATATACAGCCTGAACAGGCGCATGAGGCTTCTGTGCAGTGAATTACCTGCCGGCCTCTTTGCCTTAAGAAGCTCTCTGATGGTGTCTGCTGTCACATCGTCTCCTATCGCCCAAAGAAATTCCTCGAAATCCATCGGATACATCGAAATCTTCAATTCCTCGCTGGGAATCAGTATATCCTTAATGTTCTTCCTTATAGTAAGCAGTGAACCTGTTTCGATATACTTGTATCTGCCGTCTGCCACGAGATATTTGATGGCCTGTCTGGCCTTTGGAAGAAGCTGAACCTCATCAAATATAATTACTGATTCATGTTCATACAGCCTGGTATGCGTCATCTGCTGAAGCTGCAGAAAGAAAAAATCCAGATGATATGTATCGTCAAAAAGCGCTTTTATCTCTTCACTGGTATGTGCAAAGTCTATAAGTATATAAGACCTGAATTCATTTCTGGCAAACTCCTCCACTATAGTTGATTTACCAACTCGCCTGGCTCCCTTCACCAGCACTGCATATCTGTCACTCTGATTTTGTTTCCATGACAGCAGTTCATCATAAATCTTTCTCTTAAACACAGGATTGGCCATAAATCAACACCTCCAGCCTCATTATAGCGCAAATCCCCGTTCAGGTAAAGCCAAATTATACGCTAATCCCCGTTCGTTATATGCCAATTTCTGCGCTAATCCCCATTCAGCTGATGTCAAAATATACGCTAATCCCCATTCGTTTGGTATTTTAGAACAAGTGTTTCGAAAAATTCAAAATAAAATAGTCGAAAAAACTAAAACAAAACTGCCGAAAAATATAAAATGAAATAGCCGAAAAAATCAAAACAAAACTGTTGAAAAACATAAAACAGAGCATGGCAAATGCCTGAAAATCAGCTGTTTAGAAAAGACAGGACCTGGTACTGCCAGGTCCTGTCTTGTAATGAAATATAACTCTCTTTATTCGCAGTTTTATCTGATATCGTTCACTCCTACAGGCTTGATATTGTTACTCACATCGTAATGCTTTCCGCCCCAGTAGAGACGGTTGTTCACCTCGCACTTCTCGTTCGGAGTGACATCCTTCATGATCCACTTGTAGAACTCATCAAAGCCGGTACGGTCTACGATGTAGCCCACATGCTCCTTTGATTCATAGGCGTTGGGATCGATGTATTCTTCAACAAAGGCATAGGCATTTTTTACAATCTTCATCACGGTCTCTTCGTCTGCCCATTTCATGAAGTCCTCTGCGAGCCTTGGATTCTTCTTACCTGTGCGGCCTAAGAGTGTGACTCTGAAATAGTGCTCCTTTGATCTGGTCCAAGCCCTTGTAGGACAGTAGGTCACGCAGACGCCGCAGCCGATACACTTGTCAGTATCTCTAATTACCTTGCCTCCGACCATTTTTAAAGCGCCAACGGATCTGATCTTACAGTAATCCACGCACTGTCCGCAGCCGATGCACCTGTCAGGGTCGTACTGCGGCTCAGTCATACCCATGATGCCGAAATCGTCCATCCTGACCTTGGCACAGTCATTTGAGCAGCCTGTAAAAGCGACCTTGAAATGCCTGTTGTTCGGGAAAATCTGATCCTCCATCTTCTGCGCGAAGGCTGTAGTATCGTAGCAACCGAACGGGCAGAGCCTTGCGCCTGGACAGGCCACCACATTTCTCGTACCGGAAGCTGGGAAGCCCTTGTCCCTCTCCTCCTGATTGATATGGGCCTCGTCGATGCAAAGCTGCAGCTCCTTATTTACAGCATCGATGTCCTCGAGCGAGATTCCCGGAATCTCTACACCCTGACGGTTTGTGATAAAAATAGAACCGTTCCCGTATTTTTCCGCGATCTCGGTGATCCTTACCATAGACTTCGCGTTTATCAGACCACCCGGAATACGCACACGGGAGGCTGTCTCACCGCGATGCTTGGACACGCGGAACGCATTTTTCTTTAAGCTCTTAACATTTATATCTGCACTCATCCTAAAGCCTCCTGTCAATCCAGCATATCCTTGCTCACACTATAGTTAAATACCGGTCCATCGAGACAGACGTATTTGTCTCCGATGCGGCAGTGACCGCATTTGCCTAGTCCACAGCACATCCTGCGCTCCTGTGATACCCAGATATTTTCTTCCTTGAATCCCTTCTCGAGAAGTCCCTTCACAGAAAATCTCATCATAGGAGGAGGTCCTACAACGACAGCCTTCGCACTGCCGGCATCCTTGAGCGGCAGATCAGGTATGTACTTCGTCACAAGGCCTACCTTGCCGGAATAGCCCTCCGGCGCGCCATCGACTGTCAGGATAAGGTCCAGCTTCGCGTCCCAGTCCTTTAAGTCTGCTCTAAAAAGCATATCGTCAGGGCTCTTGAAGCCGACGATCACATGCTTATCCTCTGGAGTATCCGAATCTGCTAATGCCGAGATCACACCTCTGACAGGTGAGACGCCGGTACCGCCTGCTACTACGACAGTCTCGCCATCAGTGAAAAGCCCCGTATCAAAGCCATTGCCGTAAGGCCCTCTCATCAAGAGATACTGTCCCTTGTAATGCTCGAAAACCTCATTCGTCACTGTACCCACACGGCGGATAGTAAGATCCACGAAATCATCACCGATACCACTGATAGAAATAGGTGCCTCACCGAATTTCGGAACAGAGACCTCGAAAAATTGTCCAGGTCTGCACTCTCCCTCGAACTTCATGCGAAAAGTGTACTCTTTTGCCGTATGCTTTATGACATCGAGAATCTCAGATTTGAACGGCACATAAATATTTTCCTGACTCATCATCTGCCCTCCTCTTCTACTGCATTATCTACCTTGTTAATGATATTCGAGAACTTGATGTATTCAGGACAGACATCGTCACATCTGCCGCAGCCAACGCACATGTTATGACCGAATCTCTTCTTATGGTCAGAAATCTTGTGCAGGACCTTAAACCTCATCCGCTCGCCCTGGCTCTTTCTGTACTGGCCGCCGCCAGCTACGTTTGTGTAGCCGTTTATCATACATGAGGCTGCTACCCTGCGGCGCTCTCCGACCTTGCCGTTCTCAGAATAGAAGGTATCCTGCATCGTAAAGCAGGTACAGGTAGGACAGACGATATTGCATCTGCCGCAGCCTATGCAGCGGGAGCTGTACTCATCCCAGATATCTGACTTAAATATGCTGTTTGGAATCTGATCCGGAATCTCTACATGGACAGGATTTTCAGTCACGTGAGCGGGCGTCACATCCTCCTTCTTCGCAGAAATGCTCTCAAAAATCTCTGCCACTTCATCCGAGCAGACCGCACTCTTCACCTGATCTCCAGCTGCATCTATTGAAAAAATATAGTCGTCCGGCGCTACATTCGTGCCCATGTCCACACAGAAGCAGTTTTCAAATGAAGACGCACATCCTATAAGAGCGAACTTTATGTGCTCACGGATTTTTTTATAAAATGGATCCTCGAATCTGTTTCTCAGATAGATATCATCGAGGCTCTTCACCGCGTGAAGATCGCAGGCACGAAGGAACACTATCGCGTCGCTAATATCCATGTCCGCTTCCTTCGTTTCACCCTCAGTAAAGAAAAACAGAGTCTGTGACAGCGGAGTCAGGATTTCCTTAAACGCGTAGTCGGATTTCGCGTCAAGCTCCATATCCTCAAGCCGGTTTACGAAATCGTATCTGACCACATCGGTATCTGTGAAACGCCCTTCTCCTACTTTTCTCACCGGCGCATACAGCCGGTATTTTTCTCCCAGTTTCTGAAGCACCTGATCAAATGCCTCTTTACTCACTACATATCCCATAGATCCTCCTTTTTAAAAGCCATGGAATTTTACTTTTCAATTAAGAATATATTATCACGCCGGGATTACATTTGCCGTGATGTACATCACGTTTTAAAGGTAAATATGATATAATTAAGCTCTATAAAAAAAACAAATGACTGGGTGGTAATATGAATTCGTTAACTGATCTGGATATCTACAAAAAATCGTCAAGGCAGACGAAAGCCGCACTGGCTGACCGCGGAAATATTTTAAATATAAAAAAGGGCGAATTTCTTTTTAATATCAGGGATAAAGTGAATGTAGTCTATCTGATCATTTCCGGATATGCCGTTCTAAGCCGCAATAGTGAAAAATATGGTGTCCGCAATATTTTTCTATTGGGAGCGGGAAGTCTACTTAACGAAGTGATCCTGGACGGGGTTTCAGCATCCATTTCTTGTCTTGCACTTTCAGATCTCACCGTGATAGGCTACCCACGGTCTGACATACTTGGCATGATGAAAGCTGATTTTTCCTTTAACAGATATGTGATAAATTCTATGGCTCTAAAAATCCGCAAACTCTACCACATGCTTGAAATCTCTACCAAGAGCACTCACTTAGACCATCAGACGGCCTCCCGCATCTGGAAATTTGCGAGAGACTTCGGGATTAAAAAGGATGGGTATGTGTTGATTCCATTCGAGCTTCGTATAACTCTCTTAGCCGGTTTCATAGGTTCCAGCAGAGAGACCATCTCGCGGATAGTAAAGCAGATGTCCGAAGCTGGAATCGTCTCTATTGAAAAAGGCGAATGCCGGATCTACGATCTGGATAAACTAAAGAATTACGGGCGTTAAAAAACTGCCCGGGATACTGTGATAGTTTCCCGAACAGCCTGAAATGAAGTATCTGTTTTTACAGATTAAGCTCATCGTAGAAGGACGAAAGCAGCTTTGCTGACTGGCGAAGAGCAGCCTCCTCCTTCGGATCAAGATTTATCTCCACGATTTCCTTCGAGCCTGTCTTATCGATTATCGTAGGGACTGAGAGCCATGCGTTTTCTATGCCGTATTCGCCGGAAAGCCCGACAGTTACAGGGTAGATATGGTTCTCATTGAAAAGGATTGATTTACAGATGGCAGCTGCCGATGCAGCAATTCCGTAGCAGGTATTGCCCTTTCTGTTAAAAATATCCCATCCCGCCTTGATTGTCTGCTTCTGCAAATCCTCAGGTGTCACATTCTGAGTCCTGTCCGGATTGTCCTTCATGACATTTTCTACGGGCTTGCCACCGATGACTGCCGAATGCCAGGAAACGATCTCACTGTCACCATGCTCACCGCAGACGTAGGCAGAAACGCTCTTAGAATCGAGGTCGTACATTTTTGCAAGCTCACAGCAGAGACGCGCAGAGTCCAGATTTGTACCGGATCCTATTACCTGATTCTTCGGAAGTCCTGAAAGCTTATAGACCATATATGTCATAATGTCGACAGGATTTGAGATTACAAGAAAAATACCGTCAAATCCGCTTTCCATAACCGAACCTACAATGCTTTTTATGATCTTCATACTAGGAGCAAGCATATCCAGACGGCTTGACGAATCCTTCGGCATTGGAGCCGAAGCTGTGATGATGACGATATCAGCATCGTGGCAGTCACTGTAATCTCCCGGATGAATTTTGATATTGCGGTTCATAAAATAAATCGAATGCGCCATGTCAAGAGCCTCGGCGTAGGCCTTATCCTTGTTCACATCGATAAGGACAACCTCCTCGGCAAGCCCCTGATTGATGATAGTATAAGCCGTTGTGCTTCCGACATTTCCGCAGCCGACAATTACAACCTTCGAATCTTTAAAACCCATTTTAATTACCTCCCAGATTTAAAAATCTTCCACTGCATTATACACCAATTGCATGGCTTGTGGGAACAGGAAATGTCCTGGGCAGCTTTTATTTTTTCAAAGAAAGGTATTGACATACTTCATCTGTCGTAGTATATTGTTGTCAAAAGATACTACGACAGTCGTAATACGACAGTCGATATAAAATTGAAAGGAGGTATAGTGTGGAAATCAGCAGTGATGTCATTCGAGGCTACAATGACACGATAATCCTAAGCCTGCTGCTCGATTCTCCCTCATATGGATACGAGATCTCGAAGAGAATCAGAGATCTGACTGACGATGCCTACATCATCAAAGAAACTACATTATATTCCGCCTTTACCCGAATGGAAAAGAACGGTTACGTCGAGTCGTTTGCGGGATTCGCAGACAACGGGAAACGGCGGACATACTACCGGATCACCGATAAGGGACGGCAGTATTACCAGGAGAAATGCAGCGAGTGGGAATTAACGAAGAAAGTGATAGAGCACTTTATCAGGAAGGAGTCATGATGGAAACTATTAAGAATTATCTGGAATCGATGTTTGCGAGTCTGCCGAATACGCCTGAGGTCATAAAGGCAAAGTGCGAGCTCGGACAGATGATGGAAGACAAATACACAGAGCTTATAAATGAGGGAAAGAACAAAAACGAGGCTGTGGGACAGGTCATCTCAGAGTTTGGAAATCTCGATGAATTGGGCGATGCCTTAGGCATCAGTCATATCCTGCACGACCAGGGCGAGGCCATAAATACCCGTCAGGTAACAGAGGATGAAGCAAGAGCTTTTGTTCAGGAATCCGCAATCTGCGGACTTATCCGTGGAATCGGTGTATTTTTATCTATAATTTCTGCCTCGGGAGTCATACTTGCAAGCGCTGCGTCTGACTCAGATGACATATACATGGTGATTGGACTTGTTTTCTTATTCTGCTCGGTAGCCGCCTGCGTCGCGCTCTGCACATACAGCAATCTCAGGATGGACAAGTGGCGCTTTCTTAAATATGAGCCGTGCAGCATAGATTATTCTACAGCCGGAATGGTAAATGACGCAAGAAACAGACTCCATGGCACAATAATCCTTCAGCGCACGATAGCTGTGCTTCTGCTCTGCGTCTGCTATGTACCGCTTATAGTTTTAAGCATGATAGGCGACGGAGCCATCTATTCGCTGGTTGGCGTTGTAATTCTGCTTCTTCTGGTTGGATTCGGAGTGCTGATTCTGATATCAGCCGGTGCCAGAGACGAGGGCTATGTCCGTCTCTTAAGACTCAACAGCCGCCAGAGAATGGAGGGCCATTACTCCAAAGGCCAGGACGAGGTCTATTACGAGAATCCTACTCTTAAAAAGGTCATGTCAGTTTACTGGCCGATTGTGACCTGCATTTACCTGGTCATAAGCTTCCTCACATTCAGCTGGGCTATAAGCTGGATCATCTGGCCAATCGCCGCCATAGTCAGCACTATTATAAATAATATCTTTGGAACAAAAAGGGAGGACTGAGCTGTCATGAAAAAAAGAAGCATTTATCTGATTCTTCTAGGCATAATCACAATCGCCGGCATCTGCTATGGCACCTATCTGCACATAGGAAAGCCGTTACTTAATGCCTCCGGAAACTACTTTTCATATAACCTTGGCTCCAAGGGCAATCATAAGACTCTGAAAAAAATAAACGTCTTTTCCACTGCGCAGATTTCTCTTCACAATGCCGATGTGGCATTTATATCTGGCGACGACTATTCTCTTACTTATGTGGGAAAAGAATCTATACTTCCTACGTATAAGGTCGAGAATGGTGTTCTTACTGTCAAGGATCCCGCCACTGGTAAAAAACCGTCCGGTGTTCTTAAAGTAACCATTCCAGACAGCCTTACGGAATTAAATGAGATTAATGTGGCAGCATACACTGGAGATACTTGTTTTGGTACAAAGCAAAAACTTGCTGTAAATACAATAAGCATCAATAGCCAGGATGGGGATATAGTCTTTGGTGCTGATAAGGATTTGAACGTTGATACTTTGACTCTGAATAGTAAGAATGGAGACATTGTTTTTAAATCATCTGATTCAATGACCGCAGATACTGCCACTCTATACACTGAAAACGGCGATATGACGGTGTCAGGAGCAGACTTTAATGACTCAAAAATGACAAGTAAAAGCGGTGATATAATCGCGTCAAATGTCAGCTTTAAGAAATCCGAGGTGACCAGCACGAATGGCGATATAAGGATTTCTACATCCGATGATTTGTCTTCTTACACCTTTAACCTGAATGGAGGAAATGGAGACATTTCCATCGGAGACGGCCTATATAAGGGTACCCTCTCCTATGGCTCAGATATCACTGTAGGAAAAGGATCGAACGTCATGATACTGAGTACAAAGAACGGGGATGTTACAGTAAAGAAATAATTTCCGGCTCCGCAATGTATTTTTTCTGGAAACAAATCAAATTTTGACCCGGATTTCTTTAAGAAAAGACAAAAAACAGGGTGTTTTACTTTAGTTTACCGACGGAAAACACCCTGTAATTTTGAATTTCTTCAAAAATCCTGGTCAAATCTTATTTTTTCAGGAAAAAAACACCCGGAAATTCTAAAAATGCATGTATACACCAAAAGCCAAGTCGATAGCTTAACCATAAACAAAAAATCAAGTCAAGAGCTTAACCATAAGCAAAAAATCAAGTCAAGAGCTTAACCATAAGCAAAACAAAAGATCAATCCAATAGTTATCCGATCAAACTCAGGGCGCAAAAAAAGAGCCGGCAGATTTCTCTGCCGGCTCCCGGTATTTTTATAATAAGTGACTATCAGTCAAGGTGAGGACCTGCTGGAACAAGTGCCTTACCAGCGTCGTTACCCTCATACTTCTTGAAGTTCTTGATGAATCTCTGAGCGAGATCCTTAGCCTTCTCATCCCACTCTGAAGCACTAGCATAAGTGTCACGTGGATCAAGGATAGCTGGATCAACGCCAGGAAGCTCTGTAGGAACCTCGAAATCGAAGTAAGGAATCTTCTTTGTAGGAGCCTTGTCTACGGCGCCTGTCTGAATAGCTGTGATGATGCCTCTTGTATCCTTGATAGAGATTCTCTTTCCAGTTCCGTTCCAACCAGTGTTAACGAGATAAGCCTTAGCTCCGCTCTTGTTCATCCTCTTAACAAGCTCTTCAGCGTACTTTGTAGGATGAAGCTCGAGGAATGCCTGTCCGAAGCAGGCTGAGAATGTAGGAGTAGGCTCTGTGATGCCTCTCTCTGTACCAGCGAGCTTTGCAGTGAATCCTGAAAGGAAGTAGTACTTTGTCTGCTCTGGTGTAAGGATAGATACAGGAGGAAGTACTCCGAATGCATCTGCTGAAAGGAAGATAACGTTATCAGCAGCCGGGCCGTGTGAGATAGGCTTAACGATCTTCTCGATGTGGTAGATAGGATAAGATACACGAGTATTCTCTGTAACTGACTTATCTGCGAAATCAATCTTGCCGTTAGCGTCTACAGTAACGTTCTCAAGAAGAGCGTCTCTCTTGATAGCGCCATAGATATCCGGCTCAGCGTCCTTATCAAGGTTGATAACCTTAGCGTAGCAGCCTCCCTCGAGGTTGAATACACCGTTGTCATCCCAGCCGTGCTCATCGTCGCCGATAAGAAGTCTCTTAGGATCAGTAGAAAGTGTAGTCTTTCCTGTTCCTGAAAGTCCGAAGAAAATAGATGTGTGCTCGCCGTTAAGGTCGGTGTTAGCTGAGCAGTGCATTGATGCAATGCCCTTGAGTGGAAGGTAGTAGTTCATCATAGAGAACATACCCTTCTTCATCTCACCGCCGTACCAGGTATTGATGATAACCTGCTCATGGCTTGTGATATTGAAAAGAACTGCTGTCTCTGAACGAAGACCGAGCTCCTTGTAGTTCTCAACCTTTGCCTTTGAAGCGTTATATACGATAAAATCAGGCTTGAAATTCTTCTGCTCCTCTTCAGTAGGACGGATGAACATATTCTTTACGAAATGTGCCTGCCAAGCTACTTCCATGATGAAACGGACAGCCATTCTGGTATCCTTATTGGCACCGCAGAAACCATCTACAACATAGAGCTTCTTGTTTGAAAGCTCATTCTTTGCAATGTCCTTGCAGGCTTTCCATGTATCCTCTGATGCAGGATGGTTATCGTTCGGATACTCCTCTGAATTCCACCATACAGTGTCCTTAGAGTTCTCGTCCATAACGATGTACTTATCCTTAGGAGAACGTCCAGTGAAAATACCCGTCATAACGTTAACAGCGCCAAGCTCAGTCTCCTGACCCTTCTCATAACCTGTGAGACCCGGTGCCATCTCTTCCTTGTACAGATCCTCATATGAAGGATTGTAAACGATTTCAGTCGTACCGGTGATCCCATACTGTGTCAGATCGATATTAGCCATTTTTTGATAACCTCTTTCTGATTCTTTAATTGTATTTTTACAAGTACCGAATTTCATTATACCTTATTGCCGGGAAAAATCAACTCATTTTTGGGCACTCTGCATTAAAATCAGCTCATTTAATAAATATTATCCGGTGGTCAACCTTTTGACCACCAGATCATGAATATTAATTAACAAATTCTTAACTAAGCTTCTTGTAAAAAATCCCGCAAACTGCTAAAATAAGGTCTACACTAATTATAAACTTTTTGAAAAAATATAGAAAGTGAGGGATATTTTGCCATCGAGTTACAGTAAGATAACGCCAGAGATTGAGAAACTGGCTGGCCTTACAGAGCAGGCCGCCTATGTTAACCCTGAGCTCTATACCGAGTACGGTGTTAAGCGCGGACTCCGTGATCTGAACGGCAAAGGTGTCCTGGTAGGCATCACGAACATCTCTGAAGTAAATTCACAGCGTGTCATAGACGGAAAGAACGTCCCGATACCTGGTGAGCTTTACTATAGAGGCTATAAGATTCAGGACATCGTAAATAACATCAGGCCTGACAGTCATTTCGGTTTTGAGGAGATCACCTATCTGCTCCTGTTTGGAGAACTTCCGACGAAGAAGCAGCTCCGCAATTTTATCAAGCTTCTGTCTTCCTACAGATCTCTCCCGAAGAATTTCGTAAGAGACTCTATTTTAAAGAAGCCTTCAAATGACATGATGAACTCGCTCGCGAGATCTGTTCTGGCCCTCTATTCATACGATGACAATCCGGACGATATTTCACAGCCAAATGTGTTAAGGCAGTGTCTTCAGCTGATAGCCATGTTCCCACTGCTTTCAGTGTACGGTTACCAGGCTTATCGCTACTACGCCAAGGGCGATTCGCTTATCATTCACCGTCCGAAGAAGGAGTACTCTACCGCTGAAAATATCCTGCACTGCTTAAGAGACGACAGCAGCTTCACTCCGCTCGAGGCGAAGCTTCTCGATGTGGCTCTTATTCTCCATGCAGAGCACGGCGGCGGCAACAACTCTACATTTACCACGCATCTGGTTTCATCATCTGGTACAGATACTTATTCGGCCATCGCAGCGGCTTTAGGCTCACTTAAAGGACCTCGCCACGGCGGTGCGAATATCAAGGTCGTGAAGATGTTTGCAGACCTTAAGAAGAATGTAAAAGACTGGACCGACGAGGAGGAAGTCGGCGCATACCTTCGTGCCCTGCTTCACAAGGAGGCCTTCGATCATGCAGGCCTTATCTACGGAATCGGACACGCCGTCTACTCGATCTCAGACCCCCGTGCCGTTCTCTTCCAGGGATACGTAGAGCAGCTGGCCGAGGCGAAGGGATACGACAAGGAGTACGCACTCTATTCACTGGTAGAGCGCCTCGCGCCTCAGATTATTTCCGAAGAGAGAAAGATCTACAAAGGTGTCAGCCCTAATGTCGATTTTTTCAGCGGCTTTGTATATCAGATGCTCGGTCTTCCGATGGAGCTCTTCACACCTATTTTTGCGATAGCCCGTATCGCCGGATGGTCGGCACACAGGCTTGAAGAGTTAAGTCACCACGACAAGATCATGCGTCCTGCTTACATGACAGTCGCCAAGCACAGAAAATACATCCCAATTGATGAAAGGTAACACATGAAAGATTTTAATATAATGCTGGTTTTCGACCTGGCCATCGCTGGACTGGGTGCATACCTGCTCTACACTGCATTTCATATGAGACAGGAAAAGAAAGTACCTCCGATCCTCCTTGCGAAGGAAGAAGTCGACCGCTGTGAGGATCCTGAGGGCTTCACATCCTATATGTTTCCGAAGACACTTGTTTTTGCAGTTGTCAGCACGATTTGTGGAATTTTATGTTTCCTTTCTGACCTTAAAGTATTGCCTTTATCCCAAAAAAGCGGTAATATTTTTGGTATAGTAATGCTATTGATATTTCTCGCCGTATGGCTCTATTTCATATTTTTCCTGAAGAAAGCCAAGGAGAAATATTTTAAATCTGACATCTATCTTTGATGTTTATGAGGATGATAGATCATGAAGGAAAAAGCGAAGATTTTAATTGGTGATGATTCTATCCTGGCAAGGCAGCAGCTCAAGGATACAATCTCCCGCTACGTGACAGACCCGATTTTTATTGAAGCTGCAAACGGAAAAGAAGCCGTTACCAAATACGAAGAAGAGAAGCCGGACCTGACGTTTCTCGATATTGTCATGCCGGTCCGCGACGGCATCATTGCCACACTCGAGATCACGAAGAAAGACAAGGATGCGAAGATCATCATTGTCTCCTCTATAGGTACTCAGAAACAGCTTACCGCTGCTGTCCAGGCCGGTGCCATCGATTTTGTCCAGAAGCCGGTGAAGGACGAAATTATTCAGCAGATCTTAAGCAAATACTTAGGGGGAGAATAAATGTACGCTCAGTTTTTTGGAAGTTACCTTTTAAGTAAAAATATCGTAACCCCGAAGCAGCTGACAGAAGCTATTTCCCACCTGTCCGAAGCGCACATCAAGCTTGGAACTCTGGCTATGCACAAGGGGTATATGACAGCTGAAGAAGTGAATGAAGTTTGTTTCCTTCAGACTCGTGAAGACAAGCATTTCGGTCAGATCGCCCTTGAGAGGAACTACCTCTTTGAGGATCAGCTGAACGAGCTTCTGAACACCCAGTCACCAGACTACCTTCTTTTGGGCCAGAACCTTGTAGATATGGGCGCCATTACGAATAACCAGCTCGAGGAACTTCTGCTCGGTTATCGTGATGAAAATCAGCTGAACAGCGACATGGAAGCGAATGAGCTCCCGGAAGAGTCTATGCAGCTCGTTGATAAATTTTTCGAGCAGACAGGCCGCCCTCTCCCTAAGAACATTCTGATCTATATGAATCTGCTCTTCAACAATCTTGTCAGATTCATAGGTTCTGATTTCACACCACTGACACCTGTTTTTACAAATTCGTACGATACGAATTTCTGCATCACGCAGCAGATCAAAGGTTTTCTTCCACTGCTTACTGCTTTAGACATGGAGCCGGAGACAGCTATCACCTTCGCCAGCAGATATGCGAAGATGGAGTTCGATGAGTTCAACGAATACGTAAAGGCTTCGCTCGAAGATTTCATCAACCTTCACAACGGCCTCTTTTCTGTAAACATGTCTAATACCTACTCGAAGGAAGCTGAGCTCGATCCTCCTGGTCCTACCGATGAAGACACGCTTGAGCTCTCAGACGATGCCTTTGTTGTACCGATCATCTATCCGTTTGGCACGATCTATTTTGCGATCAGCGGAACAGGTGATGCTAGCATCGACGAGGATTCCGAGGAATCACAGGAATAAAAATCGCCACCGGGTTTTAAAACCCGGTGGCTTTTTTTGCTTAAATAAAGTTCAGTTCATTCAGAATCCGAGGAACTTCTTGACCTCTGTCGGCATCTCAGATACCTCGCAGGTGGTCTTGTGGCGGATCGGAGCAGTCTTTATCTCTTCGATAGCTGGCGGGATCTTAGTCGAGGATACTTTCGAAAGGTCATCTGTCAGCTCAAGATCGGTCTTGTTCCTGTCATCCTGTCCAATGGCTGTCATTACAGTCCTTGTAAATTTGTACGGGCTTGCAGTCGATGCGATCACTACCGGCTTGTCATCGCCTGTCTCCTTTAAATATTTCTGATATACAGCACTCGCAACTGCCGTGTGCGGATCGATGACATACCCAGTGTCGTCGTAGAGCCTCTTGATCTCTGCGCTTGTCTCCTTCTGGTCTGCAAAATTTCCATAGAAGTCGGAGAGGTTCTCTCTCATCTCAGGTGTGATCGTATATCTGCCGTCTTCTCTGAGCTCCTTCATGAACTCGGAATCCCTGATGTCGTCACACCCGGCGATCCTGTAAATAAGTCTCTCAAGATTCGATGAGATCAGAATATCCATCGAAGGCGAGCTTGTGACATGAAACTCCCTGTTCCTGTCGTATGTACCAGTGCTGAAGAAATCGTAGAGGACCTTGTTCTCATTCGAGGCACAGATCAGCTTATCGACAGGAAGCCCCATCTGCTTGCCATAGTAGCACGCCAGGATGTTGCCAAAATTTCCGGTCGGGACAGTAACGTTGATCTTATCTCCCGAAGAGATCCTGCCCTCTTTAATAAGGCGGGTATATGCGTAAACGTAGTAGACGATCTGTGGAACCAGGCGTCCGATATTTATAGAGTTGGCAGATGAGAACTTGAAACCGTGATCTGCGAGCTCTTTTTCAAGAGCCTCATCTCCGAACATCTTCTTCACGCCTGTCTGGGCCTCGTCAAAGTTTCCATTGATCCCGACTACGAAGGTGTTGTCGCCCTTCTGTGTCACCATCTGCTTCTTCTGGATATCAGAGACACCGTCCTTCGGGAAGAATACGATGATCTTCGTTCCCGGAACATCTGCAAATCCAGCGAGCGCAGCCTTTCCTGTATCGCCTGAAGTAGCGGTAAGTATAACGATCTCGTTCTTGATATCGTTCTTCTTCGCTGCTGTTGTCATCAGATGCGGCAGGATAGAAAGTGCCATATCCTTAAAAGCAATGGTCTTACCGTGGAAGAGCTCCAGGTAATAAGCCCCGTCCGCAAAAGTCAACGGAGCGATCTCAGCGGTATCGAACTTCGAGTCATAGGCTGCATCGATGCAGTGCTTTAACTCCTCTTCGGTGTAATCCGAGAGCATCAGCTTCATGACCTCGTAAGCCACCTGCTTGTAATCCATCTCGGAAAGCTCTTCAAATGACTTGTCGAGCTTCGGTATCTCAGTCGGGACGTAGAGACCGCCGTCCGGCGCCAGGCCCTGCAGTACGGCCTGGGATGCAGTGACCCTGTCACTCTTATCTCTCGTGCTAACGTATTCTACGCTCATCTTTTTCCTTCTCCTTTGTGCAAAAACAACTGTCCGCAACACACGAACGGTTTTATTATAAATAAAATGCCCTTTTTCGTCAATATATGATAAAATTAAACCATGTCCTATGGTATATACAAAACTGCATTAAAAGACGGCACCACAAGTTTTAGGGCCAGTTTCTACCACGACAGCAGACACATAGCTGTCGGCAGCTACTCCGATGAAAAATCGGCAGAGACGGCCGTCTCCGAGGCCGAACGCCTCTACAGCGACAGGAAGATCACTATCTGGAATTTCCGGAATTTCATAACACAGGTCGCATTTAACAAAGCCGTCTCTATCTTAAACCACAGGGACAACCATGTATATATCAAGACTCCTATCTACCTTATGCAGGGCTATTTTATCTATTTTTTAGATCAGAAAAATATCCTGAAATTCGACAACGACGATCTCTTCTACTATTCTACGCACCGCATCCTGACACACGGCGGCCATCTCTATGTAAACGACTACGGCTCGCAGTATTCCGTGCTCTCGAGATACGGGATCAGAAGCTTCGGCGTCAAAGGCATTGACTACGACTTTGCGAACGGCGACCCATGCGATCTCAGGTACGAAAATGTCATAGTCATAAATCCCTACAACGGCGTCAGGCAGCTCGACAACAGCGGAATGATCCGCTACGAAGCGAAGATCCACATTAACGGCTATATCAGAATCGGGCTCTACCGCTCGGTAAATGAAGCGGCCGTGGCATACAACAAAGCCGTGGACTACTGTCTGTCACACGGCTTAGAGAAGAATTTTGTCAAAAATTATGTGGTTGATTTAAGTGTAAACCAGTACCAGAAACTGTATAAAGCTACCACGCTTCCTGACAGTCTGAAAACAGCTGTAAATGCCGTCAATCAATAGTACTCGTCAGGTGTCCGACCGGAAGAAATTCCGGCAGGCCGTCGTTGTAAGACATGTCAACCTCGCCTTTTATCAGTGGTTTCAGATAATCTATCATCTTTTCAGTCACATCGTTACCGCGTTCATTGATAAAGTCCCTCGGAACCTTTTTCACACCATTGGCGACTTCATATACAGGGACAGAACCGTAGGTAACATGATAATTTTCACTGTCATCCCTTTGGATAGTCGTCATAAGACCGGTCTTACCCTCTTCTGCAAGGCAGACTGCGGCGCTCCCGAGTCCAAAGGCTTCATCGAGATCCGTCTTTGAGGCGAGGTGTGTGGCACATCTCTGCGGAATGTTGAGCTCAACACTTCTGATCTTAAAGCCAAGAGCCTGTCCTAAGATGTGCTCTAATGCTTTCCCGGCTCCCGAGAGCTGGGCGTGGCCAAATTTGTCATCCTTCTCAAGAGCGGACGCAGAGATGTAGTCTCCGTCAGTATCCCTGATGCCCTCTGATACAGCGATCAGTACTGAATTTCTATTCTTTAAAAGCATTTTGGTATCTTCAATGCATTCCTTTACAGAGAAAAGGACTTCAGGCAGATAGATAAGCTGAGGTGCATTTAAGTCCTTAGTCCTCGCAAGTGCGGATGCAGCCGTAAGCCAGCCGCTGTCGCGCCCCATGATCTCGGCGATCGTTATACTCTTGACCGGATAGATCATCGTATCGTATGCCATCTCACGAATAGTCGTTGCCACATACTTTGCAGCCGAGCCAAAGCCCGGAGTGTGGTCGGTGTAGAGAAGATCGTTGTCGATGGTCTTCGGAACACCGATAACCTTTATAGAAGAGCCCTTTTTCTTGAAATAGCTGGCCAGCTTCATGACCGTGTCCATCGAGTCATTTCCGCCGATGCCAAAAAACGTATCAATGTCAAGTCTCTTAAAATGACTGTAGAGCGCGTCGTAGATAGCCGGCTCAACATTCGGGTCCGGGAGTCTGAGCCGGCACGAACCCAGGTACATCGCAGGTGTCCTGTAGAGCTTCTCTATAAAATCAGGGTCTTCGGCCATTTTTTCAGTCAGGTCCATGACTTTCTGTGAAAGTACACCGACAATTCCGTTGATGCCTCCGTAGATGTGATCATAACCGGCTTCCGATGCCCTTTTGATGACACCTGCCAGTGACGCATTGATGGCCGCAGTTGGGCCTCCCGACTGAATTACGATACAGTTCTTCACTGTAAGCTCCTTCCATGTAAAAATAGTCCGTAGTGTGTGTACAAGAAGATCTCAGCTCCGGCGCGGTATTTTTCAGGCAGTGAGTCGACAGTCTCGTATGAGATATCCTGGTCAGATGGTGAAACATCTCTGATGATACCCTCTCTGGCTTTCCCGCACACTCCGTGGACTGCGTCGTCTAAAGCCGCCATTACAGCCGCGCACCTCTCTGGCCTCCCGCTTTCGTAGTCGCCGCAGGCCTCGAGATAGACGTCTGTCAGAATTTTTATCGCTACCTCTGAAAAAATATCGTCAGGCGTAGTCTGAAGAAAATATCTGATCGTATTTCTCCAGGCGTAATAAGTCCCGAAGGTATTTTTTACTTCTGCCCTCTGCCCGAGTCCGTGCAGTGCCATTGCAGCTCCTACATTTGCAACTTTATATCCCGCTTTCCTGACGCGGTAACACCAGGTCGTATCGTCCCAGTAGATGTAGTTCTCCTCCGGCAGAAGCCCAATCTTTTCTGCAAGAGAAGTCCTTATCATAAGGGCACAGGCCGGCGCCGCATCGGAATAGACTACTTCAGGTGACGTACCATCCTCCGGCTTTCCAAAGTACCGAGAGACCGTTCCACAGAGTTTGTAGCTGATGTCAAGCCCATAGCACTGGATCAGATCCGGATTATCGAGAAAGTAGATCTTGGATGCTGCCATTCCACTCGAAGGATTTTTATCGAGATGGTCCGCCAGCTCTCCAACACAGTTTTCATCGAGCAGGCAGTCGTTATCGACGCACATCAGATACTCGTATTCTTCATCAGCATCCAGCGCCGCACGAAGCGCCGTATCAAAGCCTCCGGCTCCACCGAGGTTTTCGTCCGTGACAAGAAGCCTCGTATTCATCTCAGGATGCTTTTTGATAAACTGCTCTATCACTGTGACAGAGTCGTCAGTTGAATGGTTATCACAGACATAAACATCGAAATCTGAAAACTTCTGCTCGGAAACTGCCTGAAGGCAGGCTCCGATCATGTCCCGCTTGTTGTAGTTGCAAATGCAGATGGCAGCTTTTTTCATTGTGAGACCTCCGAGGTATATTGTGGCATTTATAGGTATTTTTTGCAATATTAAATTTTTTCAAAACATATAAAAAAACGGCACCGTCTCTAATAAATAGAAACGGTACCGTAAATTTCAGATTATAGAAATCACTTCTGGATCGTGAAACGGTTCAGATCGCCGTTGATGGAATCGGCGGCATCCGATACAGATGACGAAGCTCCGAATACATCCTTACTGGACTCGGCAACGCCCTTCGCATTCTCAGCGACTGTCTCGACAGTAGCGGCAATCTCCTGAGTCGTAGCTGACTGCTCCTCAGAAGCAGAAGCCATAGTAGATGCAACATCGTTTACCTTGCCCATCATATCGGTCATAGAAGAGAGGGTATTCGTTGCCTTGTGAACTTCCTCTGTGATCGATTTGAATGTCTCAGCGGCAGTGCTTACAGAAGATGCACTGTCGTTAATAAGCTGTGTATTGGCCTGAGCCTTGGCTGAAAGGTCCTTAACACGCTTTGACATCTTTGCGACGATATCTGAAATCTTCTTCGTATCCTCTGCTGAATTCGTAGCGAGACCACCGATCTCGGAAGCAACGACTGCGAATCCCTTGCCGGCCTCTCCGGCTCTGGCTGCTTCGATTGAAGCATTCAGTGAGAGGAGCTCTGTCTGATCAGAAATCTCATCGATAAGGTCTACGATCTTCGTGATCTCGTCGGCAGCCTGATCAACTGACTTAACAGCGTCGTCCATCTCGTTCATCGATACGACGATGTTATCCATGTTGTCAGCGACAGCGCTCATATCTGTCTGGCCATCATTAGCCTTATCAACGAGGGCCTTCATGACTTCCTCTACCTGATTCTCACTGGTAACGAGATCAGATACAGTCTGTGCAAGTGTCGTGGCATTCTGTGCGACATCTGTAACAGCGTCTGCCATGTTCTTGGTGTTCTCACGGATCTGATCCATCGAGATCGACTGCTCATCAGCAGCCTTCTCAAGGCTCTCTGCAGCATCCTGAGTCGTCTTCGAATCTCTGATAAGCTTCTCGGCCACATCCTTTAGGTTACTTATCGAACCTCTCATACCGCCTATAAAGTCGTCCATAGAGCGGTTCATATAGGCAATCTCGTCGTTGCCCTTCGTCTCGATATCTACAGTGAAATCGCCCTGGGCAATATGTCCGATGTTATCAGTAAGGCTCTCGACAGGCTTTCTGATATACTTCTTCAGAAGATACATCATAACAATAATATATACTACAACAGCGATAATTCCTAAAACAAGAACAATGATTATCATATAGATAATATCGCTTAAGACGCTGGCCCGGTCAGCATAGATAACGACATCCCAGTCTGTACCGCTGATATTTTCAGATACAGTATAATATGTGCCCCGGCTGGTAGAGATGGTAGTCACCTGACCATTCTTATGATTAGATGACTTGGAAAGTGCTTTAAAAAGCGGATCATTCGACTTGGTTAAAGTCTTTCCGTTCAGGCTGTCTGTAGGATTTGCCAGAATCATGCCCTTCTTCGTCACCATCATGACATGCCCGGTATTGTAGAATGTTATCTTCTTAAGAGACTTCTGGATAGACTCAATCATCAGATCGCAGGCGAAAACGCCCTCTCTGCCATCCTTTAGATGGACATGTCTGATAACTGTAGTGCAGAGCTTTTTGGTGTCATCATCAAAGTAAGGCTCTCCAGAATAATAGAAGTACTTGTTATTATAGGACATGCCCTGCTTGTACCACGACATAGTCGTAACATCGTAGTCTTTGCCCGGATTCCATCCTGAAGGATCCAGATACTTCTTATCGGAAAGTCCCAGATAAGCTCCAGTCGGAATCAGCGGGTATCTCTTCATCGTAGTACCGAGATAAGTCGTGATCTCCTTATCGTCCTTCCATTCCACATTCTCAATGGTATCTGCTATACCATTCAGATAGTAGAAAGTGGCATTCAGCTCTCTGTTTACAGTACCTGCGTCGTCGGAAGCCTCGCTCTCAAGTGATGTGTAGAGCATGTTTCTGATTACTCTTCCGCCAAAAAAGAAAATAACTGTGACGATGACTGCGATATCAAGTATGAAGATCGGCAGCATCCTCGAAAGCACTTTCTTACTTACTGCAGTAACTTTCTCTGATTGTTTTTTTCCTTTCATGCAATTCCTCCTGAAGGTTTATGTGAAAATATTTCATTACAAAATTAACCAGTCAGAGATATAATATCACACATGTAGAAAAATACAATGAATTTTCTAATAAATTTATCTCTTTCAGTAGTCTACGCTGATAAGCGTAAGTCCCTTAGCCGGAGCAGTCGGTCCGGCAGATTTCCTGTCCCTGGCCTCAAGAATATCCTCTACATCTGAGACTTTAAGCTTACCCTCACCGACAAGAAGCAGGGTCCCGACAATTATGCGGACCATATTCTGAAGGAATCCCGTTCCGTGCAGTGTAAAGTAAATATAGCCCTTCGACCTTCTGACATCTATCCTGTCAACCATTCGGACAGTGGATTTTTTCATATGGGAATTGCCGCAAAAGCTCTTGAAATCGTGCTCTCCTTTCAGCACATCGGCAGCCTGCTGCATGGCAGAAACATCTACGTCATGCTCTAAAACCGTATAATATTTTCTATTGAAGACAGGGTGCACCGGGCCATAAAAAGCTGTGTACTGGTAAGTCTTTCCGACCGCATTGTACCTCGCGTGAAAACGATCTGATGCGACTGAGACTTCCCGTATCGCAATATCGTCAGGCAGATATCTGTTACAGTAATCGCGGATCGCGTCGCAGTCGAGCGGCGTATCGAGCCTTACCGATGCGACCATCCCTCTCGCGTGCACTCCAGCGTCCGTGCGTCCTGCGCCGATCACTTCAGGGATCTGAGCAGGCTCGTCACTCCCCTCTCTCTCGATATCCTCTCTTTTCATCAGCATAAATCCGAGTACACGCTCGATCTTTCCCTGGATAGTCGGCCTGTCAGGCTGGTGCTCCCAGCCATAGTAGCGGGTTCCATCGTATTCTATTTTCAGTTTGTAATTTTTCTCACTCATAATCACATTTTAACAGAAAACAGAAAACATTGCTAATATATTAGTAGCTGATTTTCTTTGGAAAGACATAAAACGGCCCGTAATTACCCGTTTCATCCGTCAGTTTGCCAGGCGATACGTACATATCGTGCGCCTTCAGGAATTTTACAGTATTTGTAAATGACTTATACACAGGGAGCACATAATAATAATTCCTTTCTTTTGAGTCATCAGAGCGGATGATACTTATCTCACCAATCTCCATCTTATATGCAGCTGTATCAAAATCATAATCTGCAATGTCCCTGATATAAGCAGCTTTCAGATCATTATAGATATCGGAGCTGTTTGCAAAGCGCTCTTTTGCCCCGTCTTCAAAGTTCCTGTAGCTTATCGAGACCCTGCTTAAGTTTTTCTCAATATCCGCATCATTGTAGACTTTAAAATATCCCTTCTTGAAGTCATCGGATGAGACGATTCGCTTCATCAGGTTCTTTGCAGACTTTGGAATATATACTTTCCGCCTTTCTTTCCTGCCGTTTTTCATCTGATAGGAAATCGTCAGTTCAAACATGCTCTCGGTTTCATCTTTATTCTCTTCACCAGCTTTCAGCAGGGCATTTACTGTGTCAATGTCTGAAAGTTTTACTTTTACATTATCTGTTGTGAGGATCGAAGCAGAAGCGACGTCCTCCTTTGCCGGAATCCAGCGGCTGTAGCCAAACAAATCCAGGCGGCATGACATGATGATTGCGATAGCGAGAAATCCCCCCAGGACTGTGCAGCCAAATCCTTTAAATGCCTTTCTTACATCAGAATTGTAGATGGCCTCCAAAACAGCTCCTACGACTACGGCTGAAATAATTACAGCTATGACTTCGGAGCGAAGGCTGTCGCTGTCATCGGAGATAAACATAAGTCCCGTAAGCATCGATGCGATAAGAACGATGGCAATCTTCACGATGATCCTTACTGTCTTATATGGAACAGCTTTTCCAGCGTCCTCATTTTTTCTGATCCTGTAGAGGAAAAATGCCAGGGTAAGGCACACTGCTGCGCAGATTATATTGTAAATATCTCCGGTATGATTTATCACCGTAAGCACTGGAGAAAATATACCGTTATATGGGATTCCAGGTCCGACGTATGCAGGAATATAAGTAAAGCATGTATTCAATGCGAACTTGAAAACCGGCTCATATAAAAGAAGGACTATCGCCGCGAATACTGATACGGTCAGATTTCCGGTAAGCATCACTGCCAGAGTCGATACTGAAAATATCGCCAGAAAAATAGTTATATCCATTGCAAAGCAGAAGAATGCATCTTTTACAACTGCAGCACTGCTTGCCTTAAATGCCGCTGCTGAGATGAGTCCCAGACCGGTTCCTGCCAGATGTGACAGAAAAAGTATCACCGCGCTGTTTACAAAAACACCGAAAAAGTGTGCATTCTTTGAGAATGGCTGACTCTCGTAAAAATCGATCATCTGCCTGTTTGAAAGCCAGCGGAAGCCTTCAATAGCGAGGAGAACAGATCCTACAGCAGTGATCAGAGGATTAAATCCGTTTTTTCCAAGAAGACTTATGGCCAGTTTTGTTCTAATACCGAGCTGGTTGAAGCTCAGCAGAAAAACGCAGACATCATATAGAATATATGTCACAAACGCCAGCACAACCAGCCAGACGCGGCGCTTCGTAATATTTTTCTGTAAAGTCATGAAGTTACTGAATGATGAGTTTTCTGACATCATATCCTGCTCCTTCCGTTTCAGCAATGAATAGTTCCTCTAAAGTCAGCGGCAGAATTTCGAAAAATACCGTGTCGATATGTGAAAAAATCTCCGTGACCTGCTCTCTCGTTCCCTTGACTGTCATCACATGGAGTCTGCCCTGCGTCTCATCCGAGAGGATTTTAAGCTGTTCAGGCAGTTTTTTAACTGATTCCTCATCCGAAAAAACACACTGCAGTTTTAAAAGTCCTGTCTTCATATCGTCGAGCGACTCCGACAAAAGCAGGCCGCCCTTGTGCAGAAGGCCGACGTGGTCACAGATGTCCTCAAGCTCCCTCAGACTGTGCGACGAGATAAGCGACGTAAAATCTCTATTCGACATCTCCTCTGCAAAAAGTGATTTGACGGCCGCCCTCATCACGGGGTCAAGTCCATCAAATGTCTCGTCTAAGATCACATACTTTGTGTTCGCGCAGACCGCCAGCACAATGGCGAGCTGCTTTTTCATCCCCTTTGAAAAGGTCTGTATTTTCTGGGCCGGGTTAAGACCGAATGCCCAAAGCAGTTTTTCAAAGTGTACGTCGTCAAACTTAGGATAGATGCTCCTGTAATACGCTGACATATCATGCGGAGTAGAGTTACTGAAAAAATATGGATCATCCGATACGAATACGAACTGTGATTTCGCCCTCGGATTGTCCCAGGTCATCTCTCCATCGACTGTAACTTCTCCGCTGTCCGGCTTCAGTACACCTGCGATAAGTCTTAGAAGCGTACTCTTTCCAGCGCCGTTCGTCCCGACCAGACCCGTTATCTCGTTATCCGCTATCGTTATGCTGACATCGTTAAGTGCCATCGATCTGTCAAACGATTTGCAGACTTTATTCGTTTCTATCATCTTTCGTCATCCTTTCCGTCTTCTGCGTCTTTTCCGTCTGGCTCCAGCAGTTCGCTCCTGCTGATCCCGATCTCTTCGGCCTCTTTAAATATCTCTTCAAGCCTCTCTTTCAGCTCGCTCTTTTTCTTTGAGATCAGTGTCGGGTCAATTTTCACAAAATTTCCCCGGCCCTTGACCGAATAGATAAAGCCCTTATGTTCCAGCTCCGTATAGGCCTTCTGGACCGTGTTCGGATTCGTCGATAGCTCTATCGCGAGCTTCCTGACGGACGGCAGCGGCTCATCGGCCTGCAGCGCACCTTTTAATATCAGCTTCTGATACATGTCTGCGATCTGCTCGTAGATCGGGCGCGGGTCCTGATAATCCAGGAAATTCATAGGCGTCTCCTTTCTGTTCTAACTGTACTAGTTATACTATTACAGTTAACATTTGTCAAGTATGAAATTTGTGGGTAATTGAAAAATTTGTCAAAAGCAGGGGGCAGAGGGCCGACCTGCTCCTTAGAATTTTTCTGCTCGCTCGCGCGCGCCTATTCGCGGCCCTCTGCCCAATGTATGGTTTTGATGCGTTTATGGTTCTGGCGGGTGGGCATCCGGGCCGCTGCTAGCGCGCTCGCTCACTACGAAAAATTCTAAAGGTCGCATGGTCGTCTCCTCTGCCCCTGCTTTTCGAAAAAATGTACCCGCATTATTTCAAAAAATTCTATAGGCAGCATAGCCATCTCCTCTGCCCCTGCTTTTCGAAAAAATGTACCCGCATTGCCCTGATCTGAATTTCTGTTCTACATGCCAAGTTTTGAACCCTTATATCATAATATTCCAATGTTTTTAAAAAAAAATCCATCACTTCACCGAAATGTGAAGTGATGGATTTTTTTGTCAATCATGCTCTGGATGGGCTTTCATGACCTCTTTATGAATTTCGTCCCGCATTTCGGGCAGGTGATCTCGATCTTTCCGTGTCCCCTCGGGACTCTGATCTTCTGCCCGCAGTTCGGGCAGTTATAGATTTTATAGCCGTTCTTTCGGCCATAACGGATTTTTCTGTATAGTTCGACAAAAAATGCTCTGATCCGCCACATAAATAACTCCTGGTAATTGACTTAATATCACATGTATCTGATCATCTCAGAGACGTCCTTCGATGCAAAGTGTCTCGGTGAAGGCTCGGTGCCTTCCGGTGCGTAGCCGATCGGCATGATGAGGACGATCTTTTCATTGGACGGGATGCCAAGGCTGTCGTGCAGCTGAGTGTATGGGAATCGATTGCACCAGCAGGTGGCAAGACCCTGCTCTACTGCCTCAAACATCGCATAGGTGGCGGCGATGCTTGCGTCCTCTACTCCCGAATGTATGTCCTCTTCATCCGGATTCTTCCAATCCTCATTTTCGTCATAGGTAAAAACAAGTACGGTGTTTGCACCGTATCTGACTGGAGTCAGAGCGTCGACCTTGTCAAGAGTCTCCTGGCTCTTTAAGACATAGATTTTCTCCGGCTGCTGGTTCTTTGCTGTCGGAGCCTTCATTGCGGCCTCGAGCACCTTGTCGAGCTTCTCCTGCTCTATCGGCTTATCTGAAAATTTCCTGACTGAGTATCTTTTATCCATTAATTCTTCAAAGTTCATATTAGTGCCTCCTTAACCAGAACATTATAACACATTTCGTCATAAAAAAATCAGAGTTTTTTCTACCTTTGTTTATGTAAATATGGTAAAATGAAAGCAGTTTAAAACAGCTGGAAAGCGGCTGTAAACTTAAGACATCAAACAGGAGACAGCAAATGGCAAGTACGAGGAGAGGCGGCAGGCGAAAGCACGAGCCGATCTACAAGAGTTTTGGGTACGCCTTCCAGGGTATCTGGGAGTGCATCCGCGACGAGAGAAATATCCGCATACATCTTTTCATGACGGCACTCGTTGTTGCCGGCGGGATCATTCTTCATATTTCGCTCGCAGAGTGGATCACAGTACTGATACTCTTCGGTCTGGTCATAAGCCTTGAGCTTGTAAATACGGCGGTAGAAAGCACTGTGGATCTGGTCACAGACGAGAAGCGTCCCCTCGCGAAGAAAGCGAAGGACACGGCTGCCGGCGCAGTCCTTGTCAGTGCCATTTTTGCTGCGATCATCGGACTTATTATCTTCATCCCGAAGATCATAGATTTTTTCAGATAGGAGGACATTACTATGGCTAATGATGATGAGATTTTTACAGGAGCATTAAAGAAGGTATTTCTCGCGGGAGTCGGCGCAGTTGCCGCTACTGCAGACAAGAGCGAAGAAATCTTCAATGACCTCGTTGAAAAGGGCGAGAGCACTGTTTCACAGGGCAAATCCCTGAACAAAGAGTTGAAGCACACAGTAAAGGATCGTGTCAAGGCTGACAGGGATCAGGCAAAGAAGTCGGATAACCCGATCCGCGATCTGAACGCCATCCTCGCAGGTATGACTGCCGAGCAGCTTGACGCTTTAAAGGACAGGATCGACGATGTGAAGTCGAACATCAAGGGCGACAAGAAGGACGACGGCAAGAAGGAAAGCGATAGCGAAGACAAGAATTCATGAGCGACCAAAAGTCAAGACTTCGCGAGATTACTTCGGTCCTTCACCGCTACAAGGTCATGACCCGGGGCATCACTCCAGAGAAGCTTCGTCTTGTTCTGGAAGACCTCGGGCCGACGTATGTAAAGCTCGGACAGATCATGTCCCTGCACTCCGATATCCTTCCGAAGGCTTACTGCGACGAGCTGATGAAGCTCACCTCGGAAGCGAGACCGATGCCTTTTTCAGAAGTCGAGTCTGTCATCAGTGAATCGTATGAGAGGCGCGGCTATAATTATCGTGACATTTTTGAAAAAATAGACGAGACCCCTATAGGGTCTGCTTCTATTGCCCAGGTGCACCGTGCCGTATTAAATGACGGAAGCGATGTGATCGTAAAGGTACGCCGCCGCGGTATCTACACCACGATGAGGCGCGATATAGATCTTCTGCACAAGGCGGTTCGTGTCCTTCCGAAAGTTCCTCCTCTGAAAAATATCGTAGACCTCGATATGGTCCTCGACGAGCTTTGGGAAGTCGCCCAGGAAGAGATGGACTTCACGAAGGAAGCGGCAAACATGAAGGAGTTTGCCGAAAAGAACCGCTCTATTATGTATGTCACGACGCCGGATCTCTACGAAGAGTACACGACTCACCACGTCCTGGTCATGGAGTACGTCGATGGCTGGGCGATAAATGATGCCGAGGCTTTAAAAGAGAACGGCTATGACCTCCAGGAGATCGGACAGAAATTTGCGAACAGTTTTATAAAGCAGGTAATGGATGATGGATTTTTCCACGCCGACCCACATCCTGGAAATGTCGAGATCCGCGATGGCAGGATCGTCTGGCTCGATATGGGTATGATGGGCCGCCTGACTGAGCACGACCGCAAGATCATGGTCCGCGGCGTCAAGAGCATCGCGCTGCACGATATTTCGAAAGTGACCGATGCTGTGCTCGACCTCGGAGATTTCTGGGCAAAGCCCGACAGAGATGCACTGTACAATGATCTGAGGGATTTTCTTCAGGAATACCAGTCGAAAGGCATGGGAGATATCGATCTCGCGGACGCCATGCAGGCGCTGATGGATATCATGAAGCAGAACCACATGAGCATGCCGCACGGAATGACAATGCTCGCCCGCGGGCTCACACAGGTCGAGGGTGTTCTCGCTGCGATAAGTCCCGATATAAATATGTTCGAAATCGCCTACAGAAGGCTGGTTGAAGAATCACTCCACGACCTTGACCTGCATGAGGAGGCCAGCCACTATACGAGAAAGTTCCTCAGAATGGTTTCGAATGGTTCTGAGATCCCTTCACTAACGTCGGAGATCATGAAAGAATACCTGCGTGGCAAGGGCCGGATGACACTCGACTTAAATCCGGACGATAAGCTGACCGCAGTTATCGATCGGGCCGTAAGAAATTTAGTCATAGGTCTCTGTATCACCGGACTTCTGGTTGGTTCAAGTATCATCTGTTCTACTGATCTGAATCCGAAGATTCTGGGGATCCCATTTCTGGGATTTATTGGATTTTTCATAGCTGTTGCAGCTATATTCTATTTTACGTGCAGATTTTTCATCCGTAAATGGATACGGTACCGCCGGGAAAATCCTCCGAAGCGAAAGAGAAAGAAACATGAAGGAGCAATATTCAAATAATACAAATAAAATAATCACAGGAATCGTGTTCCTGATCTTCCTGATTCCGGGACTCTACTATATGCAGGACGGCTACTTCGACACTATCGCAGCTAAGACGAACGCATTCTTCTTCAGCTGCGCAGCCGCCGCTGTTTTCGGAATCTATCTTCTTTATGTTTTCATCAGAGATCACGGTGTCAAAAGCCTGCTTCGGCTTCCAGCACCCTCTTACATAATTGCTTTCTTCGTCTTGAGCTATCTTTTGGTTTCTATCGGAGATGTCCACGCTCTCGACGGTTCTGCAGGATGGTCTGTCGGCGCGTACTCGTATCTGCTGGGGCTGATGATATTTTTTATTTTCCTGATCGGAGATACTGATCTTAATGCTCTAGTAATCCTTCTGACCGTTGCCTCTCTGCCGTTCTATTTTTTTACAGTACTGCAGGGAGCAGGTCTTGATGTTTTTAACCTGCACCAGAAGCTTGTTAAGAAGGAGATGTATGACTACATTTCAACGATTGGAAACACCACGGTCTATTCCGGGATTACCTCTCTGTTTCTCCCGGTAGTCTGTGCTGCCTTGGATCACGTTGACGAATGGAATTTTAAAGGCTCTGCCATAAAGGCCCTTAAGATCATTTTCATAGTAAATATTGCTGTCGGCGGCGCGGGCATCTATCTGGTCGGAAGCGACAGTGCCTACATCGGAATGTTCGGTTCTCTGGCGGTTCTCTACATTGTAGAGTGCAAAAAGAGAACTCCTCTCTGGAAGCTCGGAAGGCTCGCTGCCATTATCTCAGGCTCCTTTGCGATAGCAGCTCTTCTGCAGACAGTTAATTCTGCAGAGGCATTCCCTCCCCGCAAATATTTCTCATATTATATCTGTAAATTCCATCTGGCGTATATCCTGTTCCCGCTGCTCCTTGTCGCGACACTCGCGCTATACAAATGGGCCGGGCATTTCACTTTTCCGTGGATTCCTATCTCTGCCATGATCGTAGCAGCTGTAGCGGTCACAGAAGTTCTTACTCCAAAGAGCAGGCATTTCGGAAGCGGCCGTGGAGAGATCTGGCCATTCGCGGTAAACGCTTTCAAAAAAGCCGGACTGCGCCAGAAGCTTTTTGGCGTCGGCGCGGACTGTTTCGGTTATCTGACCGGATCATATACGAACGACCTCTCGAAATCAGACAAGTGGTATGAGATATCGAAATCCAGCCTCGGCAGTATAAAGACGAAGCAGAAAGTCCTCTCAGTCGGTGGCCGCGAAGTCGTAAACTGCCACAATGAGTTCCTGCAGCATCTGCTCTGCGGCGGCATAGTGACCGTAGGGCTCTGGTCTGCTTCAGTCATTTCAGTCATAATAAAAGGTCTAAGAAATAAACATGTATCCCCATTCCTGTTTGGCTTTATCGGATGGCTTATCCAGTCGATGCTCAATAATCCGCACAACACTCTGCTTTCACTTGCGTTCATGTTTGCGGCGCTTTCGATAAAAGACCAGCCGGCAGATGAGTAAAAAAATCCCCGTGCATCAGACGATGCACGGGTTTTTTCTTATGATCTTTGAAGTTTATTTATCCGAGATACACTGCTCCGGTCTGCCTTATATTCATCGGATATACATTTTCTCTTCCGAAATACTCAGCCATAAAGTCGACATATCCGGCTGTCTCCTCCTTTGGAAGCACGCACATTATAACACCCGCGAAACCACCTCCGTGGACACGGCAGATTCCCTTTCTGGTCTTTGCGAGATACTCTTCTGTCAGAGCAAGAGCAAGAGAAATTTTCTGCTCCTTCCAGTCCGAAATCGTGTAGCAGTTCTGATTCAGCTTGTAGGAAGAATCGCCGGAAGCCTTGAGCAGAGAGAGAATCTTTCCGAAGTCCTTCTCCTTTACTGCAGTGGCTGTATCAGCAACTCTCTGCGTCTCATTGAAAAAGTGGAAGGCACGGAGAATGGCCCTGTCGTTTCCAACAGTCTCCTCTACTTTATTCAGATCAGCGAGCAGGTCTGCCTTAGTCACATCGCAGAGCCTTTCGCCTCCAAGTGCCTTTGCTACGGCAAACATTTCCTGCGGGATCGACGAGTAGTCGGCGGAGAGGTCTGCGTGGCCTTTTCCAGTGTTCGTGATGACCATCTCGTATCCAAAGTCACCGAAGCTGAACGGGATCTTTTCTACAGAGATATCGCCCTTGAAATCGAGAAGGATCGGGCCGCCGTAGGCACAGGCCATCTGGTCCATAAGCCCAGACGATTTGTTCCAGAAATTGTTCTCGCTGTACTGCCCGATCTTCGCGTAATCTGTGACAGGAATTTTATCGTCGTTGAAGAAGTGGTTTATCATCGCGCAGAAAAGCATCTCAAATGAAGCCGATGAGCTGACGCCTGCTGCCGGAATTACAGTAGTCGTAACATACGCCTTGAAACCGTGAACCTCGTAACCCTTCTTCTTTGCTGCCTCGATCATTCCAGCGACAAGACTTAAAGTTCCCTCTTCCTTAGGAACGGATTCGATGTCATTGATATCGATAACGACTTTCCTGTAACCCTCGCTTAAAATCTCAACTGTCTCGTCTCCACTTACGCAGGCAGCACCAATGGTGTCTAGATTTATTGAAGCGGCAATGACTTTTCCGCCATTGTGGTCGGTGTGGTTTCCGATGATCTCGGTCCTGCCAGGCGCTGTAAAATACGACAGTCCCTCATTGCTTCCGAACTCGCCTTTAAATCCCTCTTCGAGGTGCTCAAATCTCTTCTTCGCCCCGGCCGCATTCTCGCCGTAAACCCTCTCAAAAACTTCGTCCTTAACCATATTGATCTCCTTTTATAAAAAATGGTCTGGTCTCTTTTTCTTAACTATATAATATCACCGGCAGGTTTTGATTCCTTGAAAACGGTGTGTGATTATAGTAAAATATTGTGGAAAATTCAGGAGGTACCTCGGATGCCAAAGCAGATAATCACCGATATGACCAGAAAAGAGAAGAAGGAGCACGGCGACTACGGTTTTCCGTTTCTGATAAGCCGCGAGCACTTAAATGGCTACGACGGCGGCACTTTTCTCTGGCACTGGCACCCGGAAGCCGAGATCACTCTGATCACAGACGGTGAAATGGAGTACCATATCAATGACGCACTCTTTTCTGTAAAAAAAGGCGATGTGATCTTCTGCAACTGCGGTGCCCTCCACTCCGGAAACAGGATTCCGGGAAGCGAGGCCGACTGCCATTACACCGCTGTGACTTTCGACCCAAAGCTCATCTACGGCTTCGATGCGAGCCGCATCCATGAAAAATATGTCACGGATCTCTCCGACAATTTCTCATGCTTTGGCTTTCGCATCGACCATCAGAAAATGTCCGACTGGGAGGCTGAATTTTCAAAGCTCACGAGATCTCTGATCTCAACTGGTGATAAAAAGGCACCCGGATACGAGCTTTCGATTGTCTCTATCCTCTCATCTCTCTGGAGGCTTTTTTGCCTTCACGGCGCTGTTGTCCAGAATCCTGACAAACAACTGAATGCCAAAAATTACAGCCGGATCCGAAGCATCATCTCATTTATAGAAACAAATTATCAGGAAGATATTTCACTCGAGGATATTGCCTCGTCTGTAGGTCTCTCCAGAAGTGAGTGCTCCCGGACCTTCAAGGCCGGAATGAACGTCACGCTTTTCTCATTTCTACAGGAGTATCGTATAAAAAAATCGCTGCCGTATCTTACCGATACCGACAGCTCGATTTCAGAGATCGCCGACCTCGTAGGGATCGGCGACTCCAACTATTTTTCAAAAGTCTTCTCCCGAGTCATGGGTATGTCCCCGCGGGACTACCGCAAAAAAACAGCCGGCCTCTGACATCAGAAGCCGGCTTTTTATATCAGTCCTCAACGTGCAGAAAATATGCACAATGCGGCTCCATCACGAGTCCGCCGCCGAAGTCGTGCCACTCACCAGTGATCAGGTCCCTGGCGCGTCCGGCCTGCGCATCGAAATGGGCATGGTACTCGTTGTCTTCGAGATTGATCGCAACCATAACTCTGTCACCGTCGCAGTTCCTCTCAAAGATGCAGTGCATATTTTCAAGAAGTCTCATAGAGAAATCTCCGAAGCAGAGAGCCTTCGACTCCCTGTGGGCCTTCGCCATGGCAGAGACAGTATCGCAGAGTCCGTTCCACTCAGGCTTATCGAGAGCTGGGCGGAGTGCCGGGTCACCACTGTTCTTGTCGCCCTCAATCCCCCACTCAGAGCCATAGTAGACTACCGGTATTCCCGGCTGGGCGAAGACGAACGCGTATGCAATCGGCAGATTTCTCCTGTCGTTTAATATCGTCGCGATCCTTGTCACATCGTGATTGTCGACAAATGACAGCAGATGCTTTCCAGTGTAGAGGCACCACTGCTCTTTTCCAAACTGTCTTAAAAGCGAATGGCAGATCTCAAATAAATTACCGGAGTTGATTGCAGAATAGATGCCCTTGCGGCACTCGTAGTTTGTAGCCGAGTGGCACATCTCAGGATTCATGATGTCGTTGTAATTCCCGCCGATCATCTCACCGGCGAGGAAGAAGTCCTTCTTCCATGCCGCGGTCTCTCTGCGAAGCCTCTTTAAAAATTCCCGGTCGACCATGTAGGCGACGTCTAAGCGCAGGCCATCGATCCCGAATTCATCTATCCAATATTTTACAGATTCCATCAGGTAGTCGGTCACAGCAGGGTTCTTAAGGTTCAGCTTTACAAGGTCATAGGCGCCTTCCCAGCCCTCATACCAGAAACCGTCGTTGTAATTCGAATTGCCGTCGAAGCTGATATTAAACCAGTCCTTGTAAGGTGAGTCCCATTTTTTCTCCTGAACATCCTTAAAACCGAAGAAGCCGCGCCCGACGTGGTTGAAGACACCGTCGAGGATGACTCTGATGCCGGCATCGTGAAGAGCCGAGATAACTTCCTTCAGATCGTCATTCGTGCCGAGGCGGGTGTCGACTTTGCGGTAATCACGGGTGTTGTAGCCGTGGGTGTCGCTCTCGAAAAGCGGTGAAAAATACACGGCATTTACATTCAGTTTCTGAAGGTGCGGGATCCAGTCGAGCACTTTGAGAATCCTGTGCTCTAAGATGCCGTCATTTTCAAACGGCGCACCGCACATACCAAGCGGATAGATCTGGTAAAAAACCGCTGATTCCCACCATGGGTGTTCATTAAAAATATTTTCCATAGCTGTTCTCCTTTCTCCTGCTTGTATTTAAGGTACTATAGCTTTGCGAGCAGACCGGTGCTCTGCAAAAAGAGCATGATCATGATCACAGGGCAGACAAACTTTACCATTATGATATAGAGCTGCTTTCTGTGGAAGCGGACTCCGCTCGACTCCACCTCTCCAATGATCCACTGCGGACGGACTATCCAGCCTATAAGGATAGTAGACAAAAACGAGATGAACGGCATCATGAATGAGTTCGACACATAGTCCATCAGGTCAAGAAGCTGTCCCACAGTTCCGTTCGGAAGAGGTATCTTACAGTAGAAGACGCTGTAGCCGAGTGAGATGATGACAGATGCGATCGTGTAAATGATACCGAGCACGAGAGTCGTCTTGTGCCTGTCGGTATGGAAGACTTCCATGCAGTTCGCAGTGATGGCCTCGAGCACCGAGATGCAGGAGGTAAGCGTCGCGAAGACAGCCATAATGAAAAATGCAGCTCCGACTACATTTCCAAAGACTCCCATAGAAGCGAAGACCTTAGGCAGCGAGATAAACATCAGTCCAGGTCCGGCGTTCATACCTGAAAGTCCTGAGAATACATAGATAGCCGGGATGATAGCCATACCCGCAAGCAGAGCGACCCCGGTATCGAAGATCTCTATCTGGCTTATCGATTTGTTCAGGTCGACGTCCTTCTTTACGTATGAGCCATAGGTGATCATGATTCCCATCGAGACCGACAGCGAGAAGAAAAGCTGGCTCATCGCATCGAGAAGGACCGCCATGAATTTCTTTACAGTAAGTCCTTTTACATCCGGAGTGATGTAGACCATAAATCCCTGAAGACCATTTCTGTCGCCATGATGTATAAAGAGTGAATATACAGCGACGAAAATGATAAGCACTAGCAGAATCGGCATCATAAATCTCGAGCAGCTCTCGATTCCCTTTTCCACTCCACGGTAAATGATGACCGCTGTGACCACCATAAAAATAACCGCATATACAGAAGACTGTACAGGGTCAGAAATAAATGAGGTAAAGTATCCGTCCTTCGCCGCTGCGCCTCCCTCTCCGGTAAGATACGCCACCATATACTTAGCGATCCATCCGCCTATGACAGCGTAGTATGTCATGATTATGACCGGTACGAAAAATGTCAGCACTCCGAGAAACTTCCACTTCGGATTCATCTCGGTGTAGGCTCCGATCGCACTCTTTCCGGTCTTTCTTCCTATGGTGATATCTGAGGTAAGAAGCGTAAAACCAAAGGTCACGACGAGGATCAGGTAGATTATGATAAAAAGTCCTCCGCCGTCCTTTGCTGCCAGATACGGGAACCTCCAGAGATTTCCTACTCCGACCGCAGATCCAGCTGCCGCAAGCACAAATCCGAGCTGACCGGTAAACGAGCCTCTTTTAGGTTTATTTTCCATAGTTTCCGTTTTCCTTTCTTTGTTTGGGTCGTATTATAGCATACTTCTCCTATTTTTCCAAAAAAACAAGAGCCGGGGCATATAGCCCCGGCCCGAAGTTAGTCATATATTATTCGATCAGTCTTCTGAAGGAACTTCTTCGATCAGATCGAGTGAATGCTCTTCGTTCATCTTATTGCACATAGCAACGAAGGTATCGAGAGGTACATTGTTGAGCTGCTTGTTGCTTCCGCGGAGATTGATGGAAACTGTACGGTTCTCCTTCTCCTTGTCTCCAAGAACGAGGATGTAAGGATCCTTGAAGTTCTTGAAATTCTTGATCTTGTTCTTCATGTTGGCCTCAGAGTAGTCGGTCTCAACACGAACATGGTTCTTTCTTAAAAGCTTCTCAACTTCTCTGGCGTAGTCGTTGTGCTCTTCTCTGATCGGAACGATGCCTACCTGATACGGAGAGAGCCAGAACGGGAAGCTTCCCTTGAAGTTCTCGATCAGGATTCCGATGAAACGCTCCATAGAACCGAAGATAGCTCTGTGGATCATGACAGGTCTCTTCTGAGAAGAATCAGCAGCTGTGTACTTCATATCGAAGTTCAGAGGGAGCTGGAAGTCGAGCTGGATAGTACCCATCTGCCACTCACGGCCAAGAGCATCCTTCATTTTAAGGTCGATCTTCGGGCCATAGAAAGCTCCGTCGCCTTCGTTGATCTCGTAGTTTCCAGGGCCGTAAGTCTTGTCGAGGATATCCTTTAAGTCAGCCTCGGCCTGGTTCCAAACCTCGATATCTCCCATGTAGTCATCAGGTCTTGTGGAGAGCTCAGCCTTGTAAGTGAGTCCGAATGTACCATAGATCTCGGTAGCGATCTCCATGATATCCTTGATCTCCTCTCCGATCTGGTCCTCAGTAACGAGGATATGAGCATCATCCTGTCTGAACATCTGAACACGGAAAAGACCGTTCAGCTCGCCTGACTTCTCTTTTCTGTGGATGACATCGACCTGGTTGATACGCAGAGGAAGATCTCTGTATGAACGTGATTTGTTCATGTAGACCTTGATCGCATTCGGGCAGTTCATAGGCTTTAATGCGTATGTATCGGCATCTGTCTCACCCTCGAGGACAAACATTCCGTCCTGATAATGAGCCCAGTGTCCTGAAGTAACCCAGAGTTCCTTCTTTGAAAGGACAGGTCCTGAGATCTCATGATATCCGTGCTCCTCGTGGATTCCTCTCCAGAAATCGAGCAGTGCGTTGAAGACCTTCCAGCCTCTCGGAAGCCAGTAAGGCATACCAGGAGCAGTCTCATCGAACATGAACAGCTCGAGCTGAGGTCCGATCTTCTTGTGGTCCCTCTCTTTGGCTTCTTTTATAAGAGCCTTGTGCTCTTTGAGCTGCTTCTTGTCAGGGAATGCATATGCATAAATACGGGTAAGTGAATCGTTGTGCTCATCACCTCTCCAGTAAGCACCTGAAACGCTTCTGATCTCAAATGCGGCGCTCATAAGCTCCTGAGAATTGTCAACGTGAGGTCCGCGGCAGAGGTCAACATAGTCATCACCTGTCCAGTATATCGTGATCTTCTCACCCTCTGGAAGGTCCTTGATAAGCTCTGTCTTATACTTCTGATCTTTGAAAAGGTCAAGTGCCTCCTGCTTTGAGACTTCCTTAACAGTCCAGTCCTCACGGCGCTTGATGATCTCACGCATCTTATCTTCGATCTTCTTGAAATCAGACTCCTGAACGCTCACTCCGTCAGGAAGCTTGAAGTCATAGTAGAAGCCATCGGCGATCTGAGGTCCGATAGCGTACTGTACGTCTTTTCCGTACAGCTCGATGACTGCCTTTGCGAGAATGTGTGCCAGTGAATGACGATACACTTCCAGATACTTTTCCTTGTCCATAATGTTCCTTTCTTTGGCACAAGACTACCGGTCCTGCGCCTGCACAAACCGTGTGATGGCATAAAAAAAGCGCCACTCACACAACAACAAAAGCCTGTGCGAGGGACGTAAATGAATACGCGGTTCCACCCTGCTTGCCGGTATAAAAACCAGCCACTTAATTAGACTGTAACGGAGTCGCCGTACCCGATTAAGGGTCACTCGGAGATGGTCTTCACGACAGATCTGACAGGACACTTCCATCCACGTGTGCCCCTCTCTGTGACAGCGGTTTATCGCTACTCTTCTCGTCAACGTTTTAATATTTTTTACGTTGCTAATCTTAGACCTATTTTTTGCGAATGTAAAGTCCTTTTCTGATGTTTTGAAAAAAATCCATTTTAAAGTTTTTTGACGTAAGCTGAATTATTTTGACTATTTTTTCATCATATTCTGTGATATACTAAAAATATCTCGTGAATATTTGATTGCCGGTGTCTCATTCCAGACTTTTGGCCGTTGGCCACAGATCTCCAGTCACCGGTGTATCCAAGTTTTTTTCTATTTTACGGGTGTTTTTTTATTAAAAAATTATACTCTGACCCGGATTCTTGAAAAAATTCATTATTTTCGGGTGTTCGCACGGAAATATTCCTTTAAAAACACCCGGAAAATGATGTTTTTTTAGAAAAACAGGGTCATCAGCCATCCAGATATAACAAAGTGATAAGGAAGGGGCAGCTCATGAAAGGTTTTAATCTACAGACCCCTGAGATTCAGGAGCAGATTAGGATTATCGAAAAAGAATACAATGCGAACAGAGCTGACGTGAAGAGACGGCTGGCGCAGCTGATGGATAACGCAGGCAAAAGCGGTAATTCACTGCTTTTGGGGTTTACTCATGCCTATTTTGCCAGGATATACTATGTCGAAGGCGACATGAAGAAATTTTTAAGTCATGTCCGTGCAGGTATAAGGCTTACCGAAATAAATGAGGACAAGGATTCCGCTTCGATCTGCTATAATCTTCTTGGTGTCGACGCAATGAACCATGGGGAATATCCTATTGCGCTGGAGTACTACGAGGAAGCCTTAAATGCTGCCAGCTCGGAGAGTTCCGTCTATGGTGCTGCCCTTGTAAACACCGGCCACATCTACTATGAAATCGGTGAAATCGACAAGGCTCTCTATTACTGTAAACAGGGCAGAAAATATCTGGAAAAATCAGACAATCCTTTTCCCCTCCTTATTGAGCTTGCACAGGAAGCCACCTATAGTATCTGGTCAAAAAGACTGGGCATGGCCCGGGGTATAATTGCCGAGTTAAAAGTTATAGAGGAGCAGCTTCAAAGCAGATATCCGGATGAAACCTTTACTGATCTGAGTGAAGTTCTGATTTACTACTATGACACAATGCAGCAGTCCGAAAAACGTGACGCAGCTTTTTTGGATTTTGCCGATGCCCTTTCCAATTACGACGGTTCCTATATCGACTTCGCGGAAAATATCAACTGGATCACAGATACCCTGATGAATTCCGGAAAAACAAACTTCGTTGGAAGATTATTGAACATCACAAGAAAATCCATTATGAAATCCGGGATTCCCCATATCCAGCTGCAGTTTTTGGAACGCGACATAAAGTATCAACTTCGGATAAAAAATCATGACGAGGTGCACAAGCTCGAATCGAAATATTTCAGAGTCAGCTGCCTGCGTAATCGTGAGAACCTGCGTATCTATAAAACAAATATAAGCATCCATAACGATATGAACCATCTCCGTGAAGAGACAGCCCGCATCGAGGAGGAGAACCGCCGGCTTCTGCGTGAGGCTTCGATCGATCCTCTGACACAGATTCCGAACAGAGCTCTTCTTAATGAAAAGGCCGAGTATTATTTTTCGATGGCTGATCAGAATCAGGTCTCACTGGGTGTCGAGATGCTTGACATTGATTTTTTCAAGGAGTTAAATGATACCTACGGACACCAGCAGGGTGACCACTGTCTTCAGCTGGTTGCGAGCATTCTGAAGGACATCTCGTGTGATCGTATTTTTTCAGCGAGGTACGGCGGCGACGAATTCATGATCATCTACTATGACATGACGGACGCTGACATTCTGAAAAAAGCCGAGCACATCCGTGAACGTATCAATCAGATGAAGATCCCGAACATCAACTCGGAAACGTCTGATTTCCTTACAATTTCTCAGGGCATCAGAAACTCCGTCCCAAGAGACAGCAACCGTGTCTGGGACTACACCTACGGTGCCGACAACGCCCTCTACAAAGTAAAGAAGACTAAAAAGGGCGGCATCCTCTTAATCCACAACGCCGTAATCGACAGATCGGTGCTTGAGAATGACTCGATAAACGACTGATTATTAAGGAGGTTTTCATGATATATTCAGGCATTTCGCATTACGCTGACCAGCGTGATGCTTTTTTCCTCGAGGATGGCAGACTGCGCATAAGAATCGCCACCAGCCGTGGTGATATGAGTGCCATATATCTGCACACACAGGACAAGTACATAGGTCTTGACCGCGCTGACACCAGAGCCTGCTACAAAATGCACCGCTATGCCAGCGACTTCGGACACGACTATTTTTCTGCGGATATAGATATTCCAATGGCAGGGCAGTTTAAAAAAAATCCTGATATGCTCTGCCTCCGGTATTTTTTCGAGATGGTTGATGAGGCAGGAGCCCGCATCTGGTACGGTGATTCGAGATTTTTCTCAGGTGAGCCGGGTGATGTCGAGGCGATGTACGACTGCCCGCTTATCTCCCGCCGCGAGCAGACCTTCCACGTACCTGACTGGGCCAAAAATGCTGTCGTCTATCAGATTTTTCCAACCAGATTTGCTACAACTGAAAAGGTTCCTGACAAGCTCTGGTACAAGGCACCGATTGACTGGGATGATGACTTAAAAGGAAATCTCCAGGGCATCATAGAGCACCTGCCTTACTTAAAGGAACTGGGTGTGGATGTCATCTACATGACGCCTATTTTCCGCTCGAATACCTCGCACAAGTACGATACCATCGACTACTACTCTGTCGACCCGTCACTCGGTGATCAGGATGACCTGCACGAGCTTGTCGACAAGGCTCACGCCGCAGGTATGAGGGTAATGCTCGACGGTGTTTTCAACCACACATCACCTGACTTCTTTGCATTTAAGGATGTACAGAAAAATGGCAAAGCGTCAAAGTATTATAACTGGTACTACCTCGACAGCGACGATATCTCTTTCGGAAGTGAAACGTCAAAGCCTTCGTTCCAGAGCTTTGCGTATGTCGGTTTTATGCCGAAGCTTAATCTCTCGAATCCTGAGACTGCTTCATATGTGATTGATATCGCCTGCCACTATATAAAGGATTTTGGAATCGACGGCTGGAGGCTCGATGTGGCCGATGAGATCGGTCACTCTTTCTGGAAAAAATTCCGCAGGGCCGTAAAAGCCGTAAATCATGACGCTCTTCTCGTCGGTGAAATCTGGCATTTTTCTCCGGATTTCCTTCAGGGCGACGAGTGGGATTCTGTAATGAACTACGCTTTCTATAAAAATATCGCCTCCATGCTCTGCGACGGAAATCTGTCTCCATCCGGTTTCCTGTCTCAGCAGGGTTTCCTGAACGGTCAGTATCACAGTGCTGTCCTTCCTGTCATGTGGAATCTTATTGACAGTCATGACACCAGCCGTTTCCTCTGGAGAGCCGGTGGCGACAAGAGAAAACTTGCTCTTGCTGCTGCTTTCCAGATGCTTACTCCTGGCACACCGTTTATCTACTACGGTGATGAGATTGCTATGACCGGCGGTGATGATCCGGACAACAGGCGCGGAATGCTTTGGGATAAGGACCTGCAGGATATGGATATGTACCACTGGTACCAGCGTCTCACATTCTTCCGCCACACAATAAACGCTCTTACCGCCGGCAGCTACTCGAGTGTTAATGCTGACGATGACAAGTGCCTGCTTGAGTACCACTTAAGTTCCGGCGAGGTTCTGATTTTCCACACTGCCGACGGCGAGACAAACGCTCTGGAATACAAAGGATACAAGGAACTGCTCTCCGATGAAACCTTCGACGGCACGATTCCGGGATACGGGTGCGTACTGCTGAGGAAGGCGTGAGGCAGCTGTACGTAAGAATTCCAGTTGACTGACATACAGAAACAGGATTTGCTGGAATATGTATGTAATTACCCAAAATAATAAAGAAAAGAGGAAGAAAAATGTACTACGGTTTAAATGGTTTTTGGGACTACACCTACATCCTGGTAATTATTGGCGCAGCCATCTGTCTGCTTGCGTCGGCACACGTCAGGAAGCATAGCTGCAATTGCGGTAGCCGCGCATGAGTGTGGACACGCAATGCAGGATAAGGAAGGATACGCGGCGTTAAGACTTCGAACAGGCATGGTTCCGGTAGTAAACTTCGGCTCTACGATTTCATGGCCGCTTATCATCATCGGACTTTTCATAAACAGCCACACTGGATATATCATGATCCAGGCCGGAATCATCTGCTTTTCACTTGCTGTGCTGTTTCAGCTGGTTACACTGCCCGTTGAATTCAACGCTTCACACAGAGCACTTGTAGCACTAAAGGCATACAATATCGTTGATCCAGAAGAGTTAAAAATGGCCCGTAAAGTACTTGTTGCCGCTGCCCTGACATATGTAGCAGGTGCCGCCTCATCAATCCTTCAGCTTCTCAGGCTGCTGCTTTTATTTGGCGGCAGAGACGACAACTGAAAAATATACGTGATGAACTGGAACAATGAGCGTAACTTATGACCCTAATAAAAAGGAGGCTTTTATGGACATTAAAAAAATTGTTGTTGCCGGCGGAGGCGTACTTGGAAGTCAGATTGCTTTTCAGTGTGCATACTGTGGATTTGATGTGACTATATGGCTCAGGAGCCAGGGAAGCATAGGACGCACCCAGCCAAAGCTTGACAAAGTACATGCCGCTTATATTGACGCTATCGATGGGATGGCTGACGGCACCGGAGCCTGGTGCGCGGGAATCGCAAATTCGGACGATTTTGACAAAGATGCCTGCCTGAAGAAGGTTGAGGACGCTTACAACGGCATAAAGCTCGAGCTCGATATGAAAAAAGCCGTAAGCGACGCCGACATAGTCATCGAGTCGATGGCAGAGAATGAGACTGCAAAAATTGATTTTTACAAGAAAATTGCACCACTTCTTCCTGAGAAGACAATCCTCGTCACGAACTCTTCGACCCTGCTTCCAAGCACTTTCGCGAAGTACACAGAAAGACCAGAAAAATACCTTGCGCTTCATTTTGCGAATTCAATCTGGAAAAACAACACTGCTGAAGTCATGTCTTCAGGGCAGACAGGCAGAAAGTATTTTGACAAAGTAATAAGCTTTGCGAACGACATTCGAATGATCGCACTCCCTGTTGAAAAAGAAAAGAGCGGCTATCTGCTGAACTCGATGCTTGTACCTTTCCTGCTCTCGGGACTCGATCTCTACGCAAACGGAGTCTCCGATCCGAAGAGCATAGACCTGGCATGGAAGCACGGCACCGGCTCACCGAAAGGACCTTTCGAGGTTCTCGACACCGTAGGTCTCACCACCGCGATGAACATAGTCGAACAGTACCAGAAGGTACCGGGACTTTTAACTCCTGTCCTCCGCAAGATGATGCTGCCGTATAACTTCAAAGGTATGAAGGCCATCCTCCAGAAATACATCGACGAGGGAAAGCTCGGCATGGCAAGCGGTGAAGGCTTTTACAAGTGGAACTGAGACTTCTTTACGTACCGTTTTTAGATCGCCACTTTTTGGTACGTAATAATCGGGCCAGGATTACGGACTAAGAAGTGATTCTATAAATGAGTCCGTAAATTACCGTCAGAGCCCAGTCCATAAAATCAAAAAGTACCCAGAAAGGAACCCAAAATGACACTACTTGACAGATTTTTAAAATACATAAGCGTCTGGACGACTTCAGACGAGGACTCTGACACTGTACCCAGCACGGCAAGACAGCTCGAGCTGGCGAAGATTCTGGAAAGCGAACTCCGCGAAGCAGGAATTGATGATGTAAGCACTGAATCAGGCTATGTCTACGCTCATCTCCCTGCCACTGAGGAGTTTAATGGACACAAATCCGTCGCCTTCATCTCGCATATGGACACAGCTCCAGACTTCAACGGCAAAGACGTGCACCCGCAGATAATAGAAAACTACGACGGAAACGATGTAATACTTAAGGGAAGCGGAGCCACTCTTTCAGTCAAAGATTTCCCAGAGCTTAAAACTCTTAAAGGCCGCACCCTAATCACGACTGACGGTACCTCACTTCTGGGTGCAGATGACAAGGCAGGCGACGCGGAGATAATGACTGCCGTATCGGAAATCATTGCAGAAAAAGCACCACATGGCGACATCTACATAGTTTTCACACCTGACGAGGAGATAGGAAAAGGCCCTGATCAATTTTCCTTTGAAAAATGCCGCGCAGACTACGGTTTTACAGTAGACGGAGATTACGAGGGTGAGGTAGTCTATGAGAACTTCAATGCCGCAGGCGCGCATCTTATTTTTACAGGAAAAAATGTCCACCCGGGCGAAGCAAAGGATATAATGAAAAACGCTGCCTCCATTGCCTGCGAGTTCCAGAGCCTGCTGCCTGAGGCTGAAACGCCTGAGCACACCGAGGGCAGAGAGGGCTTCTATCATCTGACCGATATGAGTGGGAACTGCGAGCACGCAGAGCTAAGCTACATAATCCGTGACCATGACGCAGATTCGTTTGAGAACAGAAAGCGATTTATGAAAGATGCAGCTTCTCTCTTAAACCATAAATACGGCGAAGGAACCGTAAATCTTCAGATAACAGACCAATATCAGAATATGATCTCAATTATGAAAGACCACTCTGATGTAATAGATATAGCACGCGAAGCAATCCGCTCCGTAGGCCTTACCCCTATCAGCCGCCCGGTCAGAGGCGGAACAGATGGTGCGCAGCTCTCATTCAAAGGCCTGCCATGCCCGAATTTAGGTACAGGCGGCTACGGATTCCACGGACCATTCGAGCACTGCACCGTAGATGGCATGCAGACAGAGGTAAAAATCATCAAATATCTGATGACACATCCTCTTTCCAGATAAAGAGTCCGTCCTGCTCATCATGGCTTAAAATGGATGTTGCTTCAGGAGCAGGAAGCCTTGGAAAGCAGCAATTGCGATAGCTTTCTATATGCTTCTCATCTCACTAGCGGTTGAGACTGATACGAGCTCTCTGCCCGGCGCATGGTCGTTATCGCATTTATATCTGTTTTGGCGGCAGCGATTGTGGAAAGCTATCTCATTTAAAAAATAAAAGCAGGTCCACCCTCACCCCTTCCTCAGGTGAAAAATGGACCTGTTTTTTTCGTTTATCCTGAATCAGGCTTTAGCCTTTTTTCTTAATTTCTTTTCCTTCTCAAGTATCGGCTGGAATCGGTCGACCTCCTGCTTGATCTCCTTTGACATGACGAGCAGGCAGATAAGGTTAGGGACAGCCATCAGAGCATTCATGATATCTGAGATGTTCCATACGAGGTCGAGAGCCTGTGTGCAGCCTACGTATACGATAAGTGAGAAAATTATTCTGTAGGCCATGATCGCAGGTCTGTTGTTCTTTACCAGGTATTCGAAGGCCTTCTCACCGTGATACTCCCAACCGAGGATTGTCGAGAAAGCAAACAGAATGATGCCGATAGAAACGAGATATTTTCCGACAGGGCCAAGTGCCGACTCAAATGCCGCAATCGTGATGTCGACGCCCTGAAGCGGCTTACCATCAGCTCCGACAGTTCCAAGGACTCCTGATGAAGCAATAGCGATACCTGTTATAGAGCATACGATAATAGTATCAAAGAAGGTACCAGTCATATTGATGTATCCCTGTCTTACGCAGTCATCTGTAGTAGCAGCTGATGCAGTGATAGCAGCTGAACCAAGTCCTGCCTCATTTGAGAAGCATCCTCTCGCGACACCGTACCGCATCGCGTTCATGACTGAAACAGTTATTGTTCCGATGATTCCGCCACCGACAGCCTTAGGATTAAATGCCATAACAAAAATCTGATAAAGACCAGCCGGAACATTTCTCCAGTTTACGATGATTACTATGAGGCCTGCTACTACATAAAAAACAGCCATAGAAGGTACTACAACAGTCGATATTTTTGAAATACTCTTGATACCACCGACTACGATAAGAAGTGTAAATATCGTCATTATGATTCCAGTCACATAGAGAGGTACATGAAATGAGGCCTTAAGAGATCCTGAAATCGAGTTTGCCTGTGAGAGGTTTCCGATTCCAAATGAAGCGATTACGGCGAAAAGTGCGAACAGGAAGCCAAGAATGCGGCCGGCTGTTTTATTTTTGAAGCCGTTCTTCATCGTATACATAGGACCGCCGGACATCTCGCCCTGCTCGTTGACCTCACGGTATTTGATAGAGAGCATGCACTCGGAGAACTTCGTGGTCAGACCGAAGCAGGCTGAAATCCACATCCATACCAATGCTCCAGGACCACCGGAGAACATTGCAGTAGCGACACCTACGATATTTCCGGTTCCAATGGTGGCTGCAAGCGCTGTCATCAGCGCTGAGAACGGCGATACATCACCGGTTCCACGGTTTTTTGTCCTTGCCTCCTTGCTGAGTACCGAGTGAAGCGCATAGCCTAAGTTTCTCCAGGACCGAAATCCGGTCCTAAACGTCAGGAAAACTCCGGTCCCGACTAAGAGGACCAGCATCACCGGCCCCCACACAAATGAGTCGATTGAGCTGACTATACTGTTTAACAAATGCATAATTTTGCTCCCTTCATTTCACTTTTTCAGTCTGATCCGAATCAGCCCCTAAAAAACAAAAAAAGACCATGGCAAATGACACCATCGTCCTTCAAATATCGTTTATTTTTATAAGCTGAATGAATCTATGTAAAATCTTTATTAAGTAGATATTTTAAGCATTTAGGATTTGATTGTCAATGAGAAATATCCTAAGGGGGTGCGGACCAAAAATCTGACAACCAGAAATGGCTTATTTGCAACAAAAAAGAGGCCCGAAGGTCTCTAAAAAATATCTATAACTCGTTAACTACCGTATTTAGGTATCAAACTCCCGTCTCAATAATTATTTAATAAAAAATTTATTATTTTTAATCCCGCTCTGCAGGCGGGCAGAAGCAGTTTATTAAGTCTTTCTAATTTTTGATTTTATTAGTAGAAATATGTTATACTGATGATGAATAATTATAGATAGTTTCAGTAAAGGAAAGAAAAAGCGAAAGGAAAGACATGACACTACTAGACCGTTTTTTTAAATATGTCTCAGTGTGGACTACATCAGAAGAAGGCGCCAAAGAGACACCGAGTACGAAGAGGCAGCTCGACCTCGCCGCTGTTTTAGAGAAGGAGCTTAAAGAGATCGGTGTTCCGGAAGTCAGCACAGAGAAGGGATATGTTTATGGACATCTGCCGGCCTCACCTGAATTCGCAGGAAAAAAGGCCGTCGCATTTATCTCGCATATGGATACTGCCCCGGATTTCAACGGGCAGAACGTACATCCGCAGGTTTTCGAGAATTACGACGGAAAAGATATATTGCTTAAGGGAAGCGGTGCTACGCTTTCCACGAAAGATTTCCCGGATCTTTTAGACCTTAAGGGACGCACACTTATCACTACTGACGGCACTTCTCTCCTTGGCGCAGACGATAAGGCCGGAGACGCCGAGATCATGACAGCTGTATCAGAGATCATCAGCGAGAAGGTCCCACACGGAGATATTTACATCGTATTTACTCCGGATGAGGAGATTGGCAAAGGACCGGTTCATTTTTCATTTGAGAAGTGCAGGGCAGACTACGGCTACACAGTAGACGGCGACTACGAGGGCGAAGTCGCCTATGAGAATTTCAATGCGGCCTCTGCCAAAGTCACGATCAAGGGAAAGAGCGTTCATCCGGGCGAAGCGAAGGATATTATGAAGAATGCAGCTTCTATCGCATGTGAATTCCAGAGTCTTATGCCACAGGCAGAGTCACCGGAACACACGGAGAAGCGCGAAGGTTTTTATTACTTAACGGATATTAAGGGCAGTTGCGAAAAGGCAGAGCTCGATTATATCATACGCGACCATGACAGCGAGTCATTTAAAGCGAGAAAGAAGTTTATGACTTCTGCTGCCGATTTGATGAATCAGAGATACGGGGAAGGGACCGCAGATCTGACTATCACAGATGAGTACCAGAACATGATCGAGGTAATGAAAGATCACGAAGACGTAATCGAAGCAGCCAGGGAAGCTATCCGCTCGATAGGACTTGAGCCTTTAAGCAGGCCGGTCAGGGGCGGGACAGATGGCGCCCAGCTTTCATTCAAAGGGCTTCCATGTCCGAATTTAGGGACCGGTGGATATGGCTTCCATGGGCCATTTGAGCACTGCACTCTCGAAGGTATGCAGGACGAAGTCAGGATTATAAAGTACCTGATGAGGAATCCGCTATGATATTTTTTTGGGAGGTTGGCTATATGTATAAGTGGTCATTTGATTTCGAAGTAATTTCACTTTTAATGACTGTACTTCTCCTGATTGACATCAAAGCATCAAAACTGCTCCCATCGAAAAGCACACGACTGTTTCTGCACACTATAGGGACTCAGATCGCCCTTATAGCATCAGACTTTATTGCCTCGCTTCTTGATAATTATGCGAAGGGAAAGTTTATTGGATTTCAGATCTTTATAAACACCGTTTATTTTGCTCTGATATTTTTCTTCATGGCATCCCTGCATATTTTCCTGAGATTCTTCTCCTTCGAAAAAAGAAGACTGTTTTTCAAGCTGAAGCCATACGATTTCATTCCCTGCGCTATAGCCAATGTTTTTCTTATTGCCAACCTCTTCACAAACGTTGTCTTTAAAATCGATAGCGCAGGATTCTTCCGTGGCCGGTTGTATTACTATATCATATACCCTTATATGATTGTCGAGCTTGCCATCTGTGCGATAACTATCGCAAGGGGCAGGAACTACATCATTGGAAAAGTAAGAGCAGGTATCTATCTTTCGCTTGCAATGATAACCTGTGTCTCAGCTTACCAGGTTTATTTCAAACCTGGCAGGCTTATCATGAACCTCGGATTTTCTTCCGGTCTCGTGATCATGTACGTGGTATTTGTAAGCACTGAGGACAACAAAGAGACCAAGACCTCTACATTCAATCCGAATGGCTTCTACAAATACATGAGAGAGCGGATTATGTCAGGCAGTCCGTTCAAGGTATTTTTCATCAAGATCCAGAATTACAGCTCTGTTCTGGCCACCTACGGCAGAGAAAATACAGACGAACTTTTACGACAGATCGGAGTCGATCTGAAGAAAAAAGAGCAGAGGACCTTCTATCTCCACGCAGGACTTTTTGCAATAGTTCCGGAGAATCAGAGTTATTATATGATTGACGAGGTCCTCGTAAATGATGTAACATCTAAGGAGCGCTCACTTGACGATGCTCAGGTGGATCTCTCTTACCGCATCGTGACCTGTGATGAATCCGCCAGGTTTTACAGCCCGCAGGAGATGCTCGAGTCTGTCTCCGATGCAGTCGATGATCCGAAATGTGATAAGCCACAATTCTCCCCTATATCTTCTGATGACATCGCAAAGACCATCAGGAAATCAGAGTTCTATAAGAGTATTTTCAATGCACTTGAAAACGGCGGAGTCCGTGTGTACTATCAGCCAATCTTCGATAACTCGCTCGGTCGTATAAGTTCAGCTGAAGCCCTCGTCCGTATCTACGACAAAAAACTCGGGCTTATCTTCCCGGACCAGTTTATCCCGCTCTTTGAAAAAAATGGTGCGATCCTTAAGATGGGGCTTATCGTTTTTGCGAAAGTCTGCAGCTTTATAAGAGACAACGATATGGCTGCACTAGGGCTTAATTAGTGTCTGCTGATTAGCAAAAAATCTTTAAAAATTGCCTAAAATACGCGATTTCTGGCTCAATATAGGGTATAATAGATGCATGGATTTTTGATATTTCATTCATCTTTTCGTGCAGTTTCT